>Ga0207699_10000018_pt1 | contig 180370 bp, 119 predicted proteins | sample LARL51metaG_FD_184344 | JGI IMG/M metagenome (GOLD analysis project Ga0207699, IMG submission 184344) | Corn, switchgrass and miscanthus rhizosphere microbial communities from Kellogg Biological Station, Michigan, USA - LAR L5-1 metaG... | ecosystem: Host-associated > Plants > Roots >... | reverse complement strand
CACTGTAGCCAGAGGTGCCCCCCATGTTTACGTTCACGCGAACGTGGCCTGAGTTGATGTAGCTCAACCCCGCGCTCGCTATCGGGTAGACTGTGCTGCCGACGCGAACGCCGGCGGTGAACGCCGAGTTGATGTTCGCGCCGTACACGTCGAGCCATGTCGGAATGTTGAGGGTCACCTGGTTCGGGGTCACCTGGCTGATCGTCGGCGCGGGCGCCGTGCCGGGCACGACGTAGTAGCCGACTACCTTCAAAGCCTGCGGAGTTCCTGTTCTCTGGCCCACCTCGCAGGTGTGATAGTTTGCCTCATCTATGGTAATGGTTCCATCAGGGTTTACAGTCTGAACGTATGCTACGTGCCCCTCCTTAACAGTTGCGGTCGTATCTATAATCGCCACTGCGCCGACGATCGGGACGGAAGAATTGATAATCTTCAGCTTAGCTTTCCAAGTTGTTAAGCCGCTAGGCAGAGGAACGCCCTTACAATACTTAACATAAAGGACACAATTGCACTTATAAGTGTCCTCGCAACTCGACGAGGTGACTACGCGACTTTCGATGAAGCCTCTGAGTGCATTTTCCATTTCTTCATCGCTGATTGTCGCATCAAAGTTTGAGTGTAAGATGAGCCTGCCACCGAAATCGACAACAATGGCGCGCCCAGTATTGCCATCTTCAATAAACGAAAGGAAAATGGCCCGGTGACCTTCAAACGAAGTGTCCAATAGTGACCCCGGCAAGTAGCTATCATCGTAGAGCGCTTCAATCCACTGATCGAGCGCTGACTCAGCATCCTTACTTATCACTCTTGTGCTGGAGATCAACGACGGATAGGCCCCGGCCCTGTCTTGAGCTGAAACTGGCATGAACGAGCCTTCGGCTACTAGGGAGATTACTAGCGCTGCGATGATCGTCATACACCTAAGCTTGATTGATTTCCATTCCATCTCCCTTAGGGCGATGGAGATAGTACGAAGGGCAGCGAAATGACCTGTTCGAACGCGAACCGGGAGTTGGCTGAATTGGTGCATAAGCATCTCGGACTCCTTTCAACTTTGGTTTGTACTGCTTTGGGATGAGCCTCCCGAATCCCGGTGAAAGCTGTGAAACAGCACACCAGAACAGGAGCAACGGTTACGGCGATGATTTTTGTCTACATATAACCTCTTTTCTGTTAAGAAAGCACGAGCCGATGGTTGACACTACCTTCATGACTGGTGGAAGGTTGTCATGGACCCACAGCCCGGTACTTCCGGGCGTAAATTGCGGACGCGGTGTCGCTTCACCTTGTCACGTCGAGATTATAGGAATGCGCAGCAAAGCGTTATAGACCATTACGATTGCGCGGGATTGGTGTATCAGCCAGAACCACCACTATTGTCATTCAGGTCTGGGCTATCCTAACGGAAGCCCAGATGCGATACTCTTTGACGACCGACTTTGGTTCGAGGCATTCGGAAGCCAGCGGGGTAAGAGAATTAAAGGTCGTATGTTTGCAGGGGTAAAGGTTAGCGGCAGCTTAGTTAATGGCGACACGTTCAGTCGAGCATACGAGATGCTCGTATTTATTCACAAAAGTAAGGACATTGCTCAAGCGATATTGAGCAAAGCGGTCGAATCGTTCGATCCCCAAAGACGAATGAGGTCTAACAAAGACCTGAAGTTTGCTGGAAGAGAAGAAAACCTGTTCCAGGATATAGTGTTGAAGAAATCCGAACAGGAATCCGCACGGAGGCAGGCTGAGTCGTTAGATAACGCACGCCCGCAAGGTGCGAACGGCCTTTTATCGAATAGTCAGATGTACATAGACTACGTTCAAAACATCGCCAGCGAGGAATTTCGCAGCAACTCCTTTTACATCAACCTGAGCGTCTCTTGCTTGCTTCATCATTATTCCTGCCAAGAAGCCGCCGACATATACAACACCTTAAAAGCATATGACTACGAACCGGTCAGAGTTTACGATTATCACAACAAGCAACTCCAAACTCGGAAGAAAAAGCTCAAGGAGAGATTCGGCGCATACGAGAATGCGGTCAGCGATAGAAATCTCTGTTTACGTACAATGAGCGTCGAGGACGAGGACAGATTTAAAAGACTTCTCGACAAGCTCTTGGACTTCTTCACCCCTTGGGGCACCCAATGCGCTTTTGAAATCACGTCCGCCAGTAGTACGTTCAACAAGAAGGCGTTGGCTGGCCGGGACGTCAGTAGGCGCAGAAGGCAGCGAAAGCCAATCCGCGAAATTATTAGCGATGTCCTGGTTTCACACTCTGAACGAGATTCCAGATCGCTCGCGGAATGTGAGTTGGATGTACATCACGCGCTCTACCACAGAGAATGTTACAGGAAGATAGTGAGCGGGTTGGGTCTGGAAAAACCAGAACAGAAGGTGCACTTCCCGATGGAACTTTTCGCTAAACAAGACTCCCAACAAAATGATGATTTTGATGATCGCGTCAATTCACCACCTCTGAACGATGAAGTAATGAGGCTCTTGAAGTACACAGTGGTTAATCGCCGCCAGAGGACCAAGGGGTTTCAAGGGACTATCCTGAAAGCTGTTATAGATGGTGAACCCAAGGGATATTTGAACACAGATGATAGCTCGCCACTAACTCTAGAGTTCGAGTGGGGCAATCGTCTAGTTGAACTGCTTGGTACAGATGAGGAGGGTGATTTCGTTTTCGCTTCGCTGTGCATTCCCTCAGACGTAACCCTTTATTCCGATGGCCCACTTATTGCTCGGTTCAGGGAGACCGGGCATAGAATTGAGTTCGTCGTTAGGCGCATTCAGGGTGTCGACCAAAGCGAATCCCGCGGACTTCTGGAAATTAGCTATGCGCGGTCACCGATCATGGGGATTGCGCGCAGCTTTTCTATGTTTTTCTCAGCCAAGCCCGCGCCAGCTTCAAAAATCATTGAGATTAAAGTCAAGGTTTCAAGCTCGCGAAGGACACTGGGTCTGATAGCAGCAACGTTGTTTGTTATAGTTGCAATTATTCTTGCTTACCAACAGCCTTGGCAAAGGGGTGATTCCCAGCAAGCCAAGGAGAATGAAACAGAGTTGGGGGGCGAAGACCAAAAAGCTAATAAGACCGCGCGAATGCCGGAACAAGCACCGAACGAAAATGATAGTCGATCTAACTTAACGGCCAAAGGGCATGAGTTACCAAACAATCGGAATGGTAAGGATGAGAGAGCAAGTGAGGAGACAAGCCAGATACCAACGAAAGGCACCCGTCTGAATGAGATTACGACGATCTATGTCGATATCGATACCAAGGGTGTTCAACTCAACGTAGCGGAACAAAAAGAAGTTCGGCTTGGTCTCGAAAGCGTGATCAATCGAAAGTATTCGATTCAAGATAGCGCGCCCCGGTCAGATGCGCGCCTCAAAATTGAAATCGTACTGCGTGACAAGCGTATCAAGAGCGTCGCACACCTGCTCAATAGTGACGGGGAAAGGCTGGCCGGGACGACCATAGTCGAAACCAATACCCGGCTTGGTGAGCCGAGACTAAATCGAATGAATCAATTGGGTCGGGAAATGGGCGAGAGACTTCTGCAAGATATCGAAAGACAACTTTCACAGAAGAACTAAGTTCACCAGATGCCTTGCTGAATAAAGCCCGCCCAGTAGTACGGATTCCTGTATTTGGGGTTTCTCAGCATGAAGTTTTGAGCATCTTGAAGTGCCTTCGACGGTCGCTGCCCCTTGACGAAGATGTTTTCGTAGAGAGCCTCCATGAGAACTGAATTCGCCTTTGTATTCACTATCCAAAGGCTCGAGATCACACGCGACGCACCTGAATAGAGAAAGCCGCGAGTGAGCCCAACAATGCCTTCGCCCTGCACGTCCTTCCCGCTCGCCGTCTCGCACGCGCTTAAGACGACGAGGTCGGCAGAGAGTTTTAGGTCAAAAGTCTCGGGCATAGTCAGATAACCACCAGCTTCCCCTTCCGTCCCTCTTTTGTCAGGTGGGGCCAAAGCTACGCCAGAACATTCCGGTCGCTTGTCGTTATAAATCCCGTGTGTGGCGAGATGAATCACGCCGAAGCTGCCCATTTCGTCTCCTTGAATTAACTCCTTTCTGGCTTCTGCCCCTTGTCTTAAACGAACATTTTCGGGACTTAACTTCGCCCGTGTTTTTAACAACGCAGCTATGGTTTCAGTTTCCTTCAAGTTGAAGGCCAGCCTGCGAAAGGGCAACTCATAATCATTCAGGCATTCAGTCTGAAAGTTTGGACTTGACTTTTCTACCGCAGATAATTGCTCTGGCTTGCTGCTTTGAGCCATCAACTTGCCGTTGAATTTGGGAGCAAACAGCGTCACCGTTTTTGAAAGCGGGTTGCGCTCGTTGGAAATTCGCGTAAGCTGTTTAAGTGCTGACGCTGAGGGAAGATAAAGAATTTCGTGACGCTCAATCAAGTAGGGTGCTCTCCTCGCTTTGACGCTGTCTGATGGCAAGCGTAGCGCGCTGAATGGAAGGTACTGCAAAGGTCCATCTGCCACTATCGCAAGACGCTTTCCTTTTATTTTCTGAAGAACAGGCGATAGCAGAATCTTGCCCAGTTCTCTCTCCGCCTCTGGAAGACGCGCCTCGTCTCTTGTTATCCTCTTTATTCGTTCTCCAGTGGTTTCAAATTTGATCTTCCTTCCGCGCGCCGAGAGGCCATCAATGACTATCTCAGCGAGCGTCCTTATACTCGTACTTGGACCTAAGTCGTAGGCTTCGACAGGAAGATTTTTCGCAACGGCCCAGAGAGTCCCTCGATCACTTGATAGTCTGTATTCTAAGACTAGGACATCCTGTTGAAGATCCTTTTTGATTTCCTCGGCATTCAACGGTTGAGCCACGGAGCGAAGTTGCGGATCCCGCTCCAAAACATCTGTGACGGTTTCTTTTAATTTCTTCTCAAGTTCGGCCGTATTCAATAGCTCCTCAACGCTTTTGCCTTTGAAAGAGTGAGGGTAAAGACTCCCACGAAATTGCTCTTCTTGTTCGAAATGCTCGTTGCTGAACTGCTGCCTGTAGTGTGCGATTTTCAATGACAGGAGATCGAGAAAAACGCGAGCTCTACTACTCTCATGTGTATCGAAGGCCCTAGCAGCGTACCCGCGAGTCGGCGCATCCCTGTTCATTTGCAAAAGCAGGTCTATCTTCAGATCGAAAGTTGGCTGCGCCGTAGTGAAAAAGGACAACCTTAAAGACGCATTTGAGACGCTAGAGCGTATTGGTTCGAGTTTGTCGGTGGCCTGAGTGATATATTCTAGGGCTTTCTCGGCATCTCCTTTGTCGCGCTCAACGGTCGCCCAGACATATAGTGCTCCGATCTCTCCTACCGCATCTTTTAGTGCGCGCTGTATGTCAAGAGCCTCCTTCAAGAGGGCCTCCGCCTCTTTGGTTTTGCTTTGCTTATTCAGGGCGAACGCTTTATTGGTATATGCATAGCCTAGCGCGCGCAGATACTGCTCTTTACTAAGTATAGTTATCGCTTCGTCAAGGATCGAAAGGGCCTCTTCATATCGACCAGAATCCGAGAGCGCCCTGCCCAGGTTGGTCAAGGCCCGACCCTTTTCGCGAGGAGAAACGTTCTCAGCCACCGCTATCGCGTCACGCAAATACTTAATGCCCGTGTCGCGGTCGCCGGCTCGCGAACTAGCAACACCAAGATTGGAAAGAGCTGCAATCTCTGGGTCATCAGCGAACTTCCCTTCGTTAGGACCAAGGGTTCTCTTATATTCCTTCGCAGTGTTGATCGCGTCCTGGTAGAACTTGGTCGCAATGTCTGATTTTCCCAAATAGTAATAGGTCAAACCCAGATTCACCGTTATCCAGGCTTTGCCGTAAAGCAGGTCTTTATCATCGCGTAAATTGATCAGGAGCTTGTACGCGGTGTCAAATAGCCTTTGAGCCTCTTCAAACTCGCCAATGCTGATATATATTGTGCCGATGTTATTTACAATAGCAGGTTCCACGCTCAACGCGGAGTGGTGCCCCCGCGCATATTCGACCACGGACAGAGCTTTCTCATAGTAGGAAACAGCGTAACTATAATCGCCTCGTCCATAAAACTGCGCGCCCGCAAGGTTGAGCAGGAAGGCAACGCGGTTCAGAAGAGCGTCATCCTTCTCGTCATTCGGCAATCGCTCCAACTCCAAAGAGATCTTATTAAAGAATTCATCCGCCTTTCGGACGTCTCTGAACTTCGTGAGATAAAATAGCCCCTCGTTGTAGTGATCTTGAGTCGCTTCCTGATATTTCTTCAACAGACGACTCAGCTCGACGTGTTTAGCCATGTAGCCTAGCGCCTCGTCGTTATTGCCTTGTCGACTGGGCGAGTTTGCTAGGACGAGTGCACTGAAAGAGAGCTGCGACAGGCAGGAGTATTCGAACTGCTGATTATTTAGCTTGGGGGCGTAGGAATAGGCCTCCTTCAGAAGACTCACGCCTTGTTCGAGCCGAGTGAGTTTCTGAGTTCGTATACCCTCAGAACTTATCAACCAGCCCTTTACAAATAGCCGTTCCGCCTTAACAAACGTTGCATCACCCTCCACGGCTCGACGCAACGTCAGTCTGATTGAGTAGTTGCCAATTCGACCTGCGTTCAGAATGGATCGAACCATCAACATATGTTCACCTGAAACAGTTGCTATGTGTGAAAAGGGCTCCGCACCTGATGTGTCGGTAGGAGTGTCTATCTCTTTGAGCTCGTACTCATCGGGCAAAACATTTCTAAACTTCAGCTTCTGCGATTCGTCAGGCTCGAAAAGACTAACCGCGACGTCATTTCCCTGTTGTTCAACTAGGACTCTCACAAAATCGCCAGCTTGTAGAACAATCCTGTAGCAATGGCTTTTACCCCCTTCCAACGAAATTGGCTCGGGTTTGTCCGAGGGTGACAATGCGCGGGATGCTCTCATACACTCATCGCTAAGAGCAACTACCTCTTGCTGTTTGAGATTCACAATAGATGAATTCAAAGGCGATGCGCTTGCAACTTCGATCAGTGTAGCAAAAAGAGCGAGCACCACTAACGGGAAGAGAGATGCGATCTTTCGGAAACGCAGAAACAAACTTGAAAACTGATGCGCCAGCCTTTGATTTTCTGACAATGTATCCATTGGCCTTCACTCTACGCGGCCGATCGCTGAAAACTACGCTACTCCTTCCTTACCGTCTCGTCCAGATTCAGAATCGCACTCGCCACGGTCGTCCACACAGAAAGCTCCACGGTGTCAATCCTAGCGTCCCACTTTGACCGGTCGACGTTCAGCAATTCAAGCGCGGCCTTCTTATAACTGCGTCAGTGATCAAGCTGCGGAAGAGGCAACTCGCCGAGTGTGTGCCCCGCGTAAGCAGCCCGGTTCTCCGCGTCTTTCTTAAGAAGCTCTGACATTATCTTTGAAGATTGGCGATACGTTGCGGAGGTCACAATCAATCGCTGCATCGCGGTCCCAAGTCTACTGTGTCCTCAGCTCCTTGACGCCTCCGAGAACCTTCCGGTATTTTAGGCGGCAAAACTTAGGCGCCTCACCGTCTATTAGTATCGAGGGACCTCACCGCCCGCGAGTAAGCGAGTCTGAAACATCGCGATTGCCCTGCTGAGTGGGATTGTCGCTCTTTTCCGAGCAATGGGCTGGGTGGGTTGGTTCATTTCTGCCCTGGGATAGCGTGAAGCCCTCTCGGCCGTTGAGCGCGCTCAACAGTCCCGGCGTTGCTCCAGAACCCTTCCACACTCCAGATCTTTTGTGCTTTGTGACTATGGGTTTAACGCTTTCGACCCAGGGGGAATCGCTCTATGCCGTCTGACGTAACAGTCAACGACGTTATTCTGCAACCTTTCTTGATGGCGCAGGACTCTGCTGAGTCGCAGCGCCAGCTCATGATTCTATTGTCTGAACACGCGGAAGCGCGCATGAGGGGGATCATTTTGGCCCGCCTCCGGTCCTACTTTAGCAGTCAACCGCAGAGCGAGGATTTTGAGGATCTATTCAGCGAATCCAAAACGAGATTGCTCACTTACTTGTATGAGCTGAAGGAGGGCCTCAGGACGACTCCCTGCGAGGACTTTCGAGCCTACGTTGCAGCGATCGCTCACAATGCGTGCCACGACCACTTCCGCCAGATGTATCCAGCCCGCACCCGACTCCTCAAGAAGATTCGTGATCTCCTTCAAGCCCATCCAAACTTCGCTTTGTGGAAATCCAAAGACCAAAACAAAGGCGAGTGGTTGTGTGGGTTTCATTGTTGGCAGGGCCAAAGCACTTCATTTATTTCGACTGCGTGGGTACGTCGTTTCTATGAGAAGCCGGAAACGGTGATTGAAGCTCTGTCATCTGGGGGTGACATTCAATCATTGGGGACCGACGATCTCCTCGCGTCGATTTTCAAGGATATCGGCGAACCAATCAATCTAACCGATGTGATCAATGTTGTGTCCGATATCAGAGGCGTTAAGGACGCGCCGGTCGCTTCGCTCGACGCGAACGGGAGTAACTTGAGCTTGCGACTGCCAGATTCAAAGGTACGTGTCGATTCGGTGCTCGAAATGCGCGAGCCCTTGATGCAAATCTGGCAGGGCTTGCGCGAGCTGCCCCGTGATCAGTTCCGAGCCTATTTGCTATACGCACGGGATAGCTCAGGGGAGGACCTGATTAACCTATTAGTGGGAGCCGAGATCGCAACCGAGGAGGAAATAGCATTGCTGTTGGGCATGACTCTCGACGACTTTCGATATCTCAGATTGAACAGGTTGCCGCTCGATAACGAACAATAAGTAAAGAGCTTGGGGTCACGCTCGAACGCGTTTACAAGCTTCGTTTCCGGGCTGGTAAGCGATTGAAGTCGCTTCTAGATGAAATAAATTCGAAAAAGAAACGGCCGATGTAGGAAGAATTCCCATTCGTCACCGTCTCATTAGGAGAGAGGTACGTAGTCGATTGCGAAGGTCTCTGGCGGTTTGTATGGATACACACCTATCAACTGAAGAGATAAGGAACTACCTCCGTCGAACACTGTCGCAGCCCGATTTCAACAGAGCGAGCGACCACGTGCACAGTTGCAAGATTTGCTATCGTGACTTTCTTGCCGAACTACAAAAGCGGTTTCCTATTGAGATCGACCTTGATGAGCTTGCCGGAATGCAAGGCTGGCATCTTGAGGGCGAAGAGCTGACGGCCTACGTTGAGGGCCGCATGGATGAGCTTAACTTTGAATGTGCCAGTTTGCACCTCGAGGAGTGCGGCTCGTGCATGGAGAAAACATCAGCCGCTTTCGAATATCGCCTTGAGCATCCTCGCTTGAGTCCAATCGCACGGCGCAAGCAGCTATCGACTTGGAGCAGTTACCTTCACGGCTTCCACTCAATCTCCTCCCCTCGCTGGCAACTGGCCACCGCTGCTCTACTGCTACTTGGCTTGGCGCTCTTCATGTGGACGCTGCTACAACCGAGGTCCGAGAAATCCCAACTTGCGGGAACTCCACAGCCGGTGACTCGGGCGCCCGATCCCTCTCCGCATCAACCTACGGTACCTGTTCAATCGGGTCCCGGCTCAGGCTCGGACAGCCATCACAATGCTGACAAGCCGATTCCAGAACAGTTGGCCGCCAGTGCAAATGCGGAAAGGCATGGAGTCGGACGCCACGAGGAGCGGATCGAGCGAGCGCTGATCGCCAAGAATCTGGTAATGCCTATTGCCATCGCAGAGCTGGACAGGACGCCTTCAATCGCGGTCCGTGGAAATCAGGCTTCGATTCAATCCTTCACCATCGTCCGCCCTTTCGCGACTATGGTAAGTAATGATCGTCCGACATTCTCCTGGACAGCGTTGAACGGAGCCACAAGCTACACCGTGTCGGTTTTTGACGCTGATCTCCACCTGATCGAAGCGAGTAAGCCGCTTGATGAAACTCAGTGGATGATGTCGGATCATCTACAACCCGGAATCGTTTACACTTGGACGGTGACTGCGCTGAAGGATGGGCAAGAGATCGTCGCGCCTGCACCACCTGCTCGCGCTGAGTTCAAGATACTTGCAGAGCCCGATCTACGTAAGCTGAAGCGTATGGTCGCCAGAACTACATCGCACGCGGCTCGTGGACTTCTCTATGCAAGAGCCGGATTGCTGGACGAAGCCGAGAAGGAGTTCCAAACTTATTTGGGTCTACGGCCAGCCGATGATCGTGTAAGAAGGCTGCTTCGGATCGTCAAGTCATGGCGCGGAATAGAGTCCCATCTTACACTGTCGAACAAGAACTCGGACTGACCGTGAATTCCTCCTTCCTTCTTCCGATGAGGATGCTTCTCTTCAACTCACGACCAATCCACCGGAAATCTTTCTTCACTGTGCTTGTGATCTTGTGATCTTGTGATCTAATGGCGCATGATCGAGAAAACAAATCCGGCAACGTTATTGACACATCATGTCAATTGAGTATAGACCCCCTCCTATCATGGCAACAAAATGCAGAATGTACTCAGAATCAAAGCGAAGACCACCTCCCCCTATGGTTACCAGTCCGTCGCATTCGAACGCTAGCGATTCATCTATCACAATTCCGTGGCCACGACCGATAAGGGCGACGTATGCCAAGTGCTTGCTGTCTGGACTGAATACTGGAGACCACGCGTTGGGATACTCGCTCTTGATCACGCCGTCGCAAACAATGAACCGTGTATTCTTTCTCCTCGCGGCGTAAGCCCTTCTTCTGCTATCGGGACTAAACACAACCGACTGCGCGCCGATGCCATCGAATGGACTTTCTGCGTGGTCGTCAATCACTACGAATTGAGGCTCTCCCTCTTTCGCAACATATGCGAAGCGGCAACTGTCCGGACTAAAAATCTCGTTCCCTCCGATCACTATGTAGTCGAAAGGCTGACGGGGACTCCCGTCCAATACTATGAACTGCCGGCCCCAATCATTTGCCGCATAGAGAAAGTGTCTGCTGTCGGCACTGTAGACAAGCCGCCCAAGCACACCTTCATATCTTGCACTCTCCTCATCATTCCGCACTGCTACTTGCCGACCATCGATCTGAGCTCCGTAAGCGAGTTCTCGGCTATCGGGGCTGAATGTAAGCGTCCCCTGCAAAAGATGATCATACCGAGGGCCGGTACGACCGTCGGCGACAATGAAATCATATTCGCCTTGTCCAGCATCGTACGCCAGTCTCTTACCGTCGGGGCTGAAACAGGGTGAACCTACATGCTGCCATTCGCCGACACACTGACCATCAAGAATCAAATAGGCTTTGCCATGGCGGGAAGCAGCAACCGCTAGATGCTGGCTGTTGGGACTGAACACTAGATCTGTCACAGAGTCGTACTGCCCCTCCTCGTTACCATCGCGAATCACGCACCATGTCGCCCCTCGTTTTGCGGCATAAGCTAAGTGATTGCTATCGGGACTGAAAATCGGTGTTCCTTTTAGAGTTAGATCCCACGGTGTCTGCCGTACACCGTCGCAGACCACCAATTGCTGAGAGTCAGTTCCCGCCACGTATCCGTAGTGCTTCCCGTCTGGGCTGAATAGCAGTGTGTTCATACCAATGCCGTCGAAAAGCTCCCCTTCGACGCCGTCGACTATGACACATTGCTGACCGCGGAAGCGCGCAATGTACCCTACACGTCTGAGATCTTGGCTAACCACTATGCTGTCGGCTACGAGCGCACTAGCGTACAATTGAAGAATAAAGTCCCTTCTTCGAACCTCAAACATGGTCACCAGCCTTTCTTTCGGGCCATGTCGTCCAGAGATGGTTTAGGGCGGTCGCCGCCACACCGAATGAGCGCGCCAGCCTCCCAGACCCAACCCGAACGACCACTCCCAAAGCGCAGGCAGCATGAGCGCAGGCCGACGCGCGTCGCATCAGCCATTGAGCATTTCACGCATCTCCGATTTGCGATCATAGAATCAGGGTTCCGAACGATTTGGCAATGCTCTCGTAGCCAGTAAAGAACTGATACCTGTGCCGTTTGTACAGCTCTTGGCAATACGAAAGGAAGTCGGCCGGGGAGTATCCTCCATCTATCAGATCCAAACGCTTAGGTATAGCCTGACTCATTCGATAGGAAGCCGCAATAAGCAAGATGAGTGCCTGGAGCAGAAAATCGTCTCGGGGCCAAAGGTGCTCGCGCTTAACTGAGCTCAGTTGCTCGGGCCAAGACCCTTTGTGCTTGAAGTAGAACCGATCAACGCCCGGGCGCGCCCCAAGATCCTCGATGTAGCGGTACTTCGGGAACGTGATGCCGTCTGGGCCGGGGCTGCGATTGGGTTCGTCCTCTCTCTTCTCGTCCGGTATTATGATGACGGCTTGCTGACTATTAACTCTCGATGAGCGCAGAAAATCCTCGGGTAGCATCATCAAGTCGCTGGATTGTAAATTGTAAGTAAGAGCAGAAGTCAGGTAGCAGAGCATACACGATAAGCTGTCGGCCTTTTGCAAGCGGTGGTGTTCAAAACGATAAAAGACGTCTTCCACGTCGATGATAGATGGTAAATTGTAATAATTGAACGACGAGAGTGGTCTCATTGCGATGTCGTTTGTGGGGAATGGAAACCGGTAGACAATCCCCACTCCATCGCCGACGACTTTGAGAAAGTCCTTTGAATCATGACTGGCGAAGAAACAGGCCACAGGGAGCGATTTGGTGGCATCAAGTCCTTCGGACGATAAGCCGTACTGCTGCGCGAACGTAGTCCCGAGTGTGTATCCGAACAGTCGTACCAATACGTTATCGCGGAACAAGCGCTTATGGTAATTGTCGATGCGGAGATTCCAATCGGCTCCATAGCGGCCGTAGATGTCAAGTTCGGCAGCGGAAAGCCTTCGTTCCACAGCGGTTTGCCACGGAACAAATCCCTCTTGGTCCTGTTCAAAAGCTATGAAAGGATCCTCAAGCAGCCTTTTGTACACGCTAAAGATTCGTTCAATTTCCGTGTCGTCCATCCCATCATCGCGCGCTTTCTTCATTACATCGGCATATTGTGCAAAGCAATAATTGTATTCGCCGGCGTAGGTTTCGCCACACTGACGCAGGCTCTCCCGGATCTCGAATGCCGACGGAAGGGTCGTGAGGCCGTATGGTTGTCGGAGGATAGGCCGGAAGGCAGACGGCAAAAGAGGGCCTTCGTATTCTCGGACCTGACCCCTGTAAACATAACGGCCTTTGGTGTCCAGCGTTGCTAAGTACTCATGAAGCTTTTCGACTGACTCTGCCGGATCAGCGGTGGAGATATGACGTAGGCCAGTCTGCTTGCCCGCCAAACAAGGGACGTTTGATTTGAAAGAAGGAGCGTCGCTCAAGGGGAAAGGTTTTGGCTGCTCTAGAATGCTTCTTAGTATAGATGGATAAGTGAGGCCGCTCTGAGCGCAAACCCATTCTGCTTCCGCAAGGCCATAAATCGACAAAGCTGTGTGCTCGGCATATAACTTCATGGCCTTGGCCACCAGATTGGCTGCGTGAGGCACCTTTTCCCTTCTCGTCAAGAGTTTCAGCGCGAGCCCCCGTATTTCGAAGAACTCGTAGCCGGAGGCATCGCGGGAACTGAACAGATCAGAACCGAGCCCGTCAATTAGAGCGACAGCCTCCATCGGGCCTCTGGATAAAAGGAAGTATGTTTCGGCTATGCCACTCAGGCAATTTATCGCCACTTGCATGTTTTTGAGATCCGGGTCATCAGCCGATATCTGATCCCGTTCTGCGTTACGATTGATTGCGCGAAAAGAGTAGTAGTCCAATGCCACACGAAAGCCCGCTTCCGCGTCAATGACCTCATCCCATTTGGCCTTCACGCGCGACATCTCGTGCAAGGCTCGGACGAACCCCTCATCATAGCGGCAACCCTGGGCAAGACTCATAAGCCGCAGAAAGCTCTTCTCCGCTTCATGAAAATGCTGCTCTTCGAATTGTACTCGTCCAAGAAGATGCTCGGCATCTACTAAGGAGCTAGGATCGATTGCGTTTTCGGAGTCATTGATGATTCTCTGGGCAATTCGCTTGACGCCGTCAAACTCCCGTCGTCTGAATGCATCGTTGGCGGCGGCTAGTTGGGCCACCGCCTTTCGAGTACGAGGAAAGCGAGTGCCCCAGCGAACGTTCTCGAGCGGAGTCGCGGTGAAATCAGCGAGCGTTAATGCCGACACGATCTCTCGCAAGCCACCGTAGGCATTCTCAACTGATAATTTGGCGAGACCTTGACGAAACCTTAGCAAAATCGTTCGATAGTATGATGAGTCAGCCTCAAAGGGCACTGCCTTATGAAGGCTTGGGGGACCTTCCATAGAAGGCGCGAATTCGGTCGGTCGGCCCGTCGTCCTCCCAGAGAAAATCTGATGGACTCGGTTGCATATCCGATACAAAAAGCTCTGTTTGCTTCGTCGTTCTCGCCCAAAGTCCTTCCTCGCCTGGGTCGTGAGCGACCCGATGAGGGCTAGGTTTGCGTCGGCCTGCTTCCGAAATGGTTCCAAGTATGGGCTCGCGTACAATAATAAGGAGTGGAACCACATTTCCGCTTGAAAGAACCTTCCGTCATCAAAGCACAAGGTCCCGAGCAAGAAAGTGGGCTCCGCAAAGGATGAAATACACAAAATAGCTTGTTTTGCGGCTTCTTCCGCTTTCTCAGGCAGGTTCTTGGCAAGATAGGCAACCGCGATGTTGTGATGCAGCGGTGCAAATTTCGGTTTGAGATCCAATGCCTGCTTATACACGCTGATTGCCTCATCGTGTCTATTCATGGTCTGCAGCACGAGTCCCAGCCCGTAGGATATTCGAAAGTCTTGAGGTGCTTTTGGATGCGTAGTCCTAAATACTCTTTCAAGCAAGGACGCATACCCTCGGTTTGCCAGTGAACCGAGAATATCGTAGTGAAGTTGGGTCGAAAAGGGAATGAGATCGACTATACCTTTGAATTCATCGACAATTCTTTGTGGCTGCTGCCTTTCGATCAAGGCCATTAGTATTTCTACATGAGCATCTCTATCCTCTGGCTCCTTCTTGACTGCATTCCTTACGAGGTCTATCCGATCTTGATATGAATGGCCCATATTGCCACCCTCAGGTTGTTACATATAGGTGTCCGAGTGTCGGGACGGGCTTCTGAATGTAAGTGCCACCAGCGTACAACACTCTCAACCACGGGCCGTCACCTCCGCGCATTTGGTGTAGACGCAAAATCCAATGCTGGTTTGTTTCAGCCAGGGTGAAGAGTTCTCGGCAGGCCGTCTCTGAGTTCTTGTTTGGGCGCTAACCGTCCAGCCTGGCCCATGACTGTCTCGGATTCAGAAGCTGTTGCGATCATTTGCAATCACCGTCAATGTTCGCTATATTTGCCGACCTTCCACAATTTGTTGTCAGTTAGTTAGGGTCATTGTGGCCTGTAACAGTGATTACTGTCAAAGACCTTGCAGCCAACTTAACGGATCAATGGCCCTGAGCTAGCGGTCGCCACTAGCAAAGCGTGACCGTTACAGGCCAAGATGAATTCTGGCAGGGCCTCGATCACCACGGGTTACCACTTCAGCAAGTTTGGGAGCTATAATCTCAATCCGAGAGTGAGCGCATACACTCGAAGCTCGCTCATTCAAAGCTACTGACGCTGACTGACGTGCGCCGTGCGGGAAGGCGAGGAAGGGCGCCGAAAAAGAGCTTCATAGAGAAGAGTCATGTACTGCACTGAGATTGAAGGGAATAGGATGTTCTTGAACTCGCAGGATGATTTGAGCGACTTGATATCTCTACATTCTTTCGAGCCGTTTGAAACAAAGCTTGTAATGAAAACGATCAAGAAGGGCGATGTCGTTTTGGATATAGGAGCTAACATCGGATACTACACTTTAATATTCGCTAAACTTGTGGGTGATGAAGGCAAGGTATTTGCGCTAGAGCCAGACCCAGGCAACTTCGCTCTGCTTGAGAAGAATGTTAGAACAAACTGCTACAACAACGTAGTTCTAGTCCAAAAGGCAGCTTCAAACGTCACTGGTAGTTGTAGATTGTATTTATGCGAAAGGAATAAGGGAATGCACCGGATCTACATGTCGCGGTATTGCAATCGCTCGGTCGAAGTTGAATGTGTACGCATAGATGATCTTCTCGTGGATTATTGCGGGGAGATTGACTTCATTAAGATGGATGTAGAAGGATCAGAATGGGCGGTAGTCGAAGGAATGGCATTGCTCCTGAAAAAAAGCGCGCATTTGAAAATGATGACGGAATTCGCGCCTTATGCGATTAAGGAGTCCGGCGTCGAGCCCGGGCAGTACTTAAAGCTGCTTGAAGATAGTAGCTTCCAAATTTACCAGATGAACTACGACGGAATGAAAGTAGAAAAGGCCAACATTGCAGGATTGCTTAGAATGAATACAGATAGAGAAGACATCACAAATCTGCTGTGCGTTAAATAGGTCGAGAATCCTCAAGCCGTCTGAAAACTAACAACTAAACATTGGAAGCTCACCGGTTTGAGCGGCGATTGCATTCCTTTGCTACCTTCCTACCGGCTTGGTGCTTAGTCTTAGATGTAAACGATCCTTATCATTTGGCAAACTGATCCGGCGGATTGATTTCAACTTCACCTATCTCACGAAGAGCGGAGTCACTGTATGCCGCCGCGTGGCAAGGCTCTGGCGCGGCAAGCGCTGACAAATGGCACCTCGCGGTTTCCAGCCCGTGATAATAACTGAAAGACAATCCATCGCACCAAGCCATACGACAGGCTTTCGTCGCGGCTTCAATCGATTCATTCATGTTGCCTTCGTCACGCTCTAATCGCGCCAAGGTGTTCCATGCATCGACAAGCGAGAGTAGAAAGGGCCCGTTCTCAGCTGCTTGCCAAGTGTAGTACAAATCTTCGCGCGCAAACTTTGTCTGCTTCTGTCGCCTTTTCACTTCCGCTAGTCCGATCTGTGCGGGGAGTTCTTCCTCAATAAAAATTACCTCCCGGGCACTAGTTAATGCATAGCTTAAACGCTCATCAGCTCTTGACAAGTCGTTCAGTCCCAGCGCCGTAGCTCCCTGGAGCCGAGCTACTCGTATGAAATCGCGCTTGTACTTCTTTACCTCAGCCAGCCTCCACGACTGCTCTGTCAACTGGCTGGCAGCCTGAAAATCACCAATCCACAGCGCGCGCTGTGCAAGAAAAGCCAAAGTTGTTCCTTCGGATTGTGGGTCGTGTAATTCTTTGTAGATTCGCAAGGCACGCTCAAGCGCCAACTGACCATTGTTGAGATGGTTGCAAACCGCCAGCGCTAATCCCAAATATCGCAAGTTCGTTGCTTCCCCAAGCAAGTCGCCATGCTCTCTGGCAATGTTTAGCCCGTCGAGCGCAGCTCCAATCGAATCGCGCAGCTTTCCCGAAAGGCGTCTTACGGCTGACAGGTGACCGAAGGCGCTCAGTTTAGTTCTCAGATGTTTTGGTGTTATTCTCTGTCGACGAATTGAATAGTGTTCTTCTTTCCGCTTGTTCAGGAAGTTTGGATCAATCACGTCTGTTTGAGCTTCCGTGTAAGCCGCATCCCGATAAAGGCCCTCGGCCATCCCAGGTTTTCCAATCAGATGATAAGCCGATGCGAGCGCGTCAAGCATCCCAGCCTGCAACTCTGGACTGGGAAGGCGAAGTAGCGCCTTTCGCTCCGTCAATGTCTCGTACTTATCCAGAAGAAGCGGTTCGAGCAACGAGGCTTGTTCACGCGAAGCGCTTAGGCGGAACCACAGTGGCCTAGAAATGCGCGCATCGAATAGGTTCCATGCATCTTCGTAGCGTTCCTGACCAATCAACGTGTTGTATAATTCGATCGCAGCCGTCAAGTCCTCCAGACTCTCAATTTTGTCCTCATCCACTGTAGGAATAGATTCGAAATACGCCTGCAGCGTAGAATAAATGCTTTGCTTATCGCTAGCAGGCAATCTGTTCCAAGCTATTCCGCGCACAATCGGATGCAAGTCATATCGATTGGCGCGTCTGTCCCAGCCGAGCAGGCCGCGGTCCTCCAGTTCCTTCAAGGCAGCATCTAGTTCGGCTTCATCAGGGAGGACTTTATCGCCGCCAACCAACAATGCAGTCAGCGTCTCATAAGCAGCAGGCATTCGAAACGCCGCGATTGTTTGCAACACCGTGCGAACCTTTTGACCTAGCCCGCGCAATGCAAAGTCCAGCACATGACTCTTTACCTGCACAAGGTCCAGGCCGAAAGGGTTGAAATCTTTATGATCTCGCTGCCAGCGATCAAAGTCCTTGGGTGCGCGCCTGTAGTTCGCAATCTCTCTTGCCAGTGCCTGAATAAGCAACGGATGTTTACCGAAGGTGTTGAACATTGAAAGCAGCGCCTCTCTGAGCCCGCCAGCCTCGAATGCGCGCCACAGATCTATAGCATCGCTGTCCTTCATTCCGATAAGAGAGTGGGCAATACATCCTGGCATAGGCTCGCCTGTAGCGGTCTGCAGGTCCGCAGGGTAAAGACGCGTCGTGATGAGTATGCGTGATCGCTTGACACCGGCGAGTTTCCGCAAGAAGTTGCCCGCGCGAGGATCAGCGGTCTTGCGCAGTTCACGGGTTCCTGCGGACGATTGTGTGGCATCCGAGGGCGTGCCGATCGCACTACTAACCGGATTGCCGGTTTCTTCATCGAGCGCGCCATCAGCCATATGTGCCGCATCCAGACGAGCATATGCAATCAGCAGGCGCTCCAGGCCGTCTAATACCAGCAGAAACGGCTTGGTGTTGAGCACGTACACCAATTCATCCTCGCGTTCCTGAGCAGGGATTCTCTTCAGATCGTCTTGAACCTTTCCTGTTACATAGGCCAGAGCACGCACGACGAAGTTCTCAAATCGAGCATCACTTTCATAAAAGCTCCACCACATCCGCCCGGCGAGCGGCTTCATCTCTTGCGGTGCAATCTCGTTGAACCACTTCCACGTCAACGCGCTCTTTCCCATCCCGCCGATGGCGACGACGTTCAGGATGTGAGCTTGATAGACTTGGTCCTCGCTCTTTGTCACCCAATCCGTCAGCAGGTTAAGTTCCACTTGCCGCCCCACGAGCCGGTGCGTTTGCAGCAGTGTGTAAGGATGCGCGATGTAGGCTTCCGGCGGTTCTGGAATCTTGCTGACGTAATGAAACGCACTTCGTTCAAGCACGCGCAACTGCGACAGGCTGTTGATGACGTTCGCACGCAGATCGGCCGGCGAGTTGTAGAAATTGACGATGTTTTCGGTTTGAACTCGCTCCTTGAACGCTTTGAGCTTCGCAACGTTCTCTATCTCCACATCATCGGCGGTGATCAAATGATCCTTGCCCATCACGAAAATCAAACGCGGAATCTTGAGTTCAACTGCGCGGTCGTATTCCATCTCGGTAATCGAGATGTCGTAGCCCTTTGGCACATAGCCATAACAATGAGCAAGTATGCCGATATAAATATCTGCGTCATCAACCATCCGTCTCGATACTTCGACTGCATCACTGTCTTCCGCCGGAAGATGTTCCATCATTTTCGGGAACATATCTTGGCGTAGGCAGGCGTCCATCGCTTCCTTACGATGCTCATGCAAATCAAGCACGGTGCTGCTAATAACTACTATAGGAATACCGCCCTTGTTAGGAGAGTGCTGCATCGCAGTAGTCCTTTAGACCTGCAGAGAGTCTATGTAATTCAACGAGACGATTCAAACCGCATTTCGCCCCAGCATTTCAAGGCCAATCTCATAGTTCTTGCTCTGAACTCCTAGCCATCCACCTAGCGCGTATCTTCAGGACCTCAGAATTACTGTAGAATCGCCAGAAGGAATATGTTTTAGACGGTGAACCAAGACATTCCGACCGATCCTCTGACAGCTGCCGCGCAACGCTCAAATCTGACGATGGGCGGGAAACCACCAGAACTCGAGTCCGCTGCGGCAAGCCTCCTGTGCGTAGGGCAAACTACGGCGAGTTATTCGAGAAGCTCATAACCGCGAAAGGCGCGATCAAAGTGTTCTGCGAAGTCGCGGAGCTCGGTTAGTCAAATGAGTACAAACACGCGGAAGCACATTCTAATTCTGGGCGGCGGGTTCGCCGGTGTGTATGCGGCGCTCGAGCTGGAGAAAACGTTAGCACGTGATGCTGATATTCAGATCACCCTGATCAATCGCGATAACTTTTTTCTGTTCACCCCGATGCTTCACGAGGTTGCCGCAAGCGATCTCGATATTACGCACATCGTCAACCCCGTCCGAAAACTGCTGAAGCGGATCGAGTTCTTTGACGGCGATGTTGAGTCAATCGACCTGCCCAACAAGCGGGTCATCGCCAGTCACGGGATAGGCGAGCGTCACGAGCACGAGATGGAATACGATCACCTGATCATCGCGCTTGGCTCGATAACTAACTTCTTCAGTTTGCCCGGACTCGAGGAACGAGCGCTGACGATGAAATCACTGGGTGATGCGATACACCTTCGGAACCGTTTGATTCAGCACCTCGAGGAAGCAGACTTCGAGTGCTGTCCCATTACGCGAAAGCCACTGCTTACGTTTGTGGTGGCGGGCGGCGGATTCGCCGGCGCAGAGACGATCGCTTCTGTGAACGACTTCCTTCGCGAAGCCATCAAGTTCTATCCGCATCTGACCGAGGACATGCTGCGTGTGGTTCTTGTTCATCCGGGACCGGTGATCCTGCCCGAGCTCGGCGATAAACTTGGCTACTACGCGCAGAGCAAGCTCGCGGCGCGCGGAGTAGAAATTCATGTGAACACCAAGGTGGCTGCGTTTTCCGGTTCAGTAGTGACGCTTACCGATGGCACGAAGATCCAATCCAGCACGCTCCTTTGGACCGCAGGTACGTCGCCCAATCCGCTGTTGAACTCGCTACCTTGCGAAACGGAGCGCGGTCGCCTGGTTGCGAACGAGTATTTGGAGGTAAAGGGCTGGCCTGGTGTCTGGGCGCTTGGCGACTGCGCGTTGGTGCCTGACCTGACAACCGGCAAACACTGTCCTCCGACTGCTCAACACGCCTTGCGTGAAGGGAAGATCGTCGCCAGGAACATCGCTGCAGAGATTCGTGGTGGGAAGAAGAAGCCGTTCAAGTTCTCAACAATCGGGCAGCTTGCATCGATCGGTCGGCGAAGCGGGGTCGCGAGAGTTATGGGCATTAACTTCTCTGGATTCCTCGCGTGGTGGCTATGGAGGTCAATCTACTTGAGCAAGCTGCCGCGCTTTGAGAAGAAGGTTCGAGTAGCATTGGACTGGACGCTCGATCTGATCTTCTCGAAGGACCTTGTGAAGTTTGTCACACTTCGTGCGCCGACGGTATCCGGCAACGAAGAATCAAGCGCGCAGCCCAGGGAACTAGTCGTCGCGGATCCCGCGGTGTGTGAGATCGAGAGTTCGGCCGCGACGGTGTGAGTCGGCGAAGCGGGAGAGCTTTAGAGAGGACAAGTAAATGATTCAATTCAGCGGCGATGATGTTCGAAATCTTGAATGCGCTTCGAAGCGTGAGTGGCTCGAGACAAACGGTCTGGGTGGTTTTGCTTCGTCGACGATTACGGGCCTCAACACTCGCCGGTATCACGGGCTGCTGGTCGCTGCTACGAAGCCGCCGGTTGGCCGGTTGGTCCTTCTTTCCAACCTCGAAGAAACATTAGTCATCGACGGGCATAGATACGAGCTGTCGGTCAATCAATATCCCGGTGTCTATCATCCGCAGGGACATCTTCTCCTAAAAGAGTTTCGTCTCGATCCATATCCTGTTTTTACCTACGAAGCCGACGGCGTTGTACTCGAGAAGCGTATTTTCATGATCGACGGCGAAAACAGCACCGGCGTGCGCTATGAAGTGCGTCGAGCCGAGAATCGAACCAGTGTCTCGCTTGAAGTTCGCCCGTTGGTTGCCTTCCGCGACTATCACAGTACGACTCACGAGAACTCGGCAATAAACCAGGAGATCAAAGTCACGCCAGGGCTGATTGGCTTCGCTGCATATGACGGACTGCCGACTCTGCACTTCGCGCACGACGCAAACGACATTGATTCGAAAGGATTCTGGTTTCGAAACGTCGAGTATGCGGTCGAGCGCGAGCGCGGGCTTGATTTCAGCGAAGACCTCTTCAGTCCCTTTGCATTCATCTTCGATCTGAACGCTCATACGCATGCCGCAATCATCGCCTCAACCGAAGTTCGCGATGCGAGCCGGATAGAAGAATATCAGCGCGCAGAGATCTCGCGACGTGCCGCCATCATCGCGGCGTCGCCTCACCAAGATGAACTGGTGTGCTCGCTCGTAGCGGCAGCCGATCAGTACATCGTCGCGCGCGAGCGCTGCAAAACCGTTATCGCGGGTTATCACTGGTTCGGCGATTGGGGGCGCGACACGATGATCGCGCTTCCTGGACTCACGCTTGTGACCGGGCGAACCGAAATCGCAAAGAGCATTCTGCTCGAGTTCGCCGCGCACATCGATCGCGGGATGTTGCCCAATCGATTTCCGGATGCAGGCGAGACTCCCGAGTACAACACTGTTGATGCGACCCTGTGGTACTTCGATGCGATTCGCGCGCTCGGCGAGTACACCGGCGACTATGAGTTCATCAAGCAGAGTTTCTATGCTGCGCTTGTCGACATCATTGACTGGCACAAGCGAGGCACGCGCTACGGAATCAAAGTTGACGACGACGGCCTGTTGCGGTCGGGCGAGTCAGGAGTCCAGTTGACATGGATGGACGCAAAGGTTGGAGACTTTGTCGTTACACCGCGCGAGGGCAAGGCGGTTGAGATTCAAGCTCTTTGGTACAACGCGCTTCGAGTGATGGAAGACCTCGCCGGAAAATTCGGCGATCGGGCAAACAAGAAACGCTTCGGCGAGATGGCCGCGCGTGCGAAGCGAAGTTTCGAAGATTTGTTCTGGAATCAGGACGCCGGTTGTCTATACGACACTGTAAGTGCCGATCATCGAGACGGTTCGATCAGACCAAATCAGATTCTTGCTGTCAGCCTGAAACACTCGATGCTCTCGCGCGGCGAATCAAGGCTCGTAGTTGAAGTAGTAGAGCGCGAATTGCTGACACCTTTTGGATTGAGGAGCCTTGCCTCTTCAGACCCTTCGTACCGGCCTCGCTATCAAGGCGGCGTGTGGGATCGCGACGCGGCATATCATCAGGGAGCTGTGTGGCCGTGGCTGATGGGTCCGTTCATCACTGCTTATGTGCGAGCGAACGGCGGAACGAAGCGCGCGCGGGAACGAGCGAAAGAATTGCTGGCACCGCTACGCGATCACCTGTCGGACGGAGGCCTCGGCCACATATCGGAGATCCTCGACGCGGAGAGTCCTCACGAGCCACGCGGCTGCGTAGCCCAAGCCTGGAGTGTCGCGGAGATCTTGCGGGCAGCCGTCGAGGATGTGTTCGCAGTCAAGCCGGCGCCAAAGCAATTGAAGGCGGTTCGGTTTACTGCTGCATAGCGGACTAATCTGGCGAGGAAGCACTCGAGCGCGCTCATGCAACTTACCCCGCGGCTTTCGATCTACTCGCTGAAAGATTGGAATATTTCTCCTCCATTCAGTCATTCAATAGTTGAAAGGCGTGTGAGAAAAACGCCAGATACTGATAAGCCTTGGAAGGAGATTCGCAAATGAAACTACGCACAATTCTGGTTATCGTCGCTTTGATTGCAGTCGCGGGAGGTTGGTACCTTTTCCGTCCCGAGCGGCTCTTCGTTAACGCGAGAGTCAATGAGGAATTCCCCGCAGCCGGTAAAACCGCCGCCGCATCGTCCGGAACTCTCTTCGACGGTCAATTTCATGACGGCGCTCACAAGACCGCCGGCACTGCCAGCATTCATCGGCTTGCGGACGGAACGCGAGTGCTGCGTCTTGCTAACTTCGAAACGTCAAACGGCCCTGACGTACACGTCTACCTTGTTGCCGCCGAAGATGCCAAAGACAATGACACCGTCACGCGAGCCGGCTTTGTCGAGCTCGGATCGTTAAAGGGCAACATAGGCGATCAGAATTATGACGTGCCCGCAGACACCGATCTCAGCAAGTACAGATCGGTCACGATATGGTGCCGCCGCTTCGGCGTGAATTTCGGAACGGCGCCATTAATGCCTCGCTCCTAGCCGATGCGTCCGAACTCAGACCAACATTCTTGCGGTGAACTGGCGAGAAATGTTGTTCGCGTCCCGGTTCGAGGCGTCACTCGACAGGCACACTACGAATGCAAGACAACACCGAGGAATCCTCGGTGTTGTCTTGCATTCGTGATCCAGAAGTGATGGGAAATCCTCGAAAAAGTGACGTTTGCGCAAGAGCAAGACAGGGGAAACGTCGAGCCGCAGTTTTCGTAAACCGGAGTCAAGGGTTCGAGTCCCTTCGCTGGCTCCATAGAATCAGGAAGTTAGGTCGCTCCGGCGCGTTGCCTTTTCTTTGGGACATAGAAACGGTCGTAATTCACCACTTCAGGAAAAACCGACGACCTTCACCCTGTTTAGGGCAGCCATATCCCGCTCCAGCAACTGGATATAAGCAGGTAGTCGTCGTTCCGGTTTCCCCAACGATTAGTTCGAATTTGCCCACCTTGCGCTGGCGAGCTGTTTGTCCCGCGTTTGACGCGGAAGCGTGAACGCTCTATCTTCAGCAATGAATGCGAAAACTTCTATCCCGTTAGACTAGAATGCAGACTGAGAAAAGACCGAGAGAGCACCGGAGAGATCGATGACTTCGATGGCGGGAACTGACATTCAAGCGAGAATGAAGAACGCGCGCGATAAGCTGGACTCGTGGGTGCGGGAGACCATCGAGTGGCATTTCAGTGACGAGACCGGCTGCCCGTTCTGGCTTGAGTACGCCAGGAAGCTCGATTGGGATCCGCTTCGCGAGATTCGCGCGTACAACGATCTTGCCAGATTCGGCTTTTTTCAAGACGAATGGCTTCGCGGGGGACCGGTACGTCGTTGGGTGCCCAAGGCTTATGCTGAACGCCCCACCTACGTCTTCGAAACTGGAGGCAGCACCGGAGTGCCGAAGTCTCGCATAAGCATAAATGATTTTCGAATCGACTATGAAGCGTTTAGCGAAACGCTCCCGGAGGAGTTTTTTCCAAAAGGAACAGATTGGTTGATGCTTGGTCCTACTGGGCCACGGAGACTCAGGCTGGCAGTCGAGCACCTTGCGCAGTTCCGGGGCGGCATCTGCTTCCTCGTAGACCTCGATCCGCGCTGGGTGATCAAGCTGATTAAGAAAGGCCAGAGCGAGATGGCCGAGAAGTACAAGCAGCACGTAATTGATCAAGGACTAACTCTGCTCAAAGCGCACGGCAACATTCATTGCTTGTTCACGACGCCGAAACTGCTTGAGGCTCTGTGCGAGAAGGTCTCGTTGAAGCGAGCCGGCATCAAAGGGGTCTTTTGCGGCGGGACCGAGATGACACCGCGGTTCCACCGGTACGCGGTCGAAGAGTTGTTGGACGGAGTCTACTTCGCTCCGACTTACGGCAACACGCTGATGGGCCTTGCGGTGCACAAGCCGCGAGTGCCGGAGGACAACTATGCGATCATCTACTATCCTCCGTCGCCCCGCGCGATGATTGAAATTGTCGATCCGGAAGATCCAGGGAGAGTAGTCGAGTACGGCGAAACAGGTCGCGTAAGGCTCACGACACTTACGCGAGAGTTTTTCATGCCGCACTTCCTTGAACGCGATGAGGCAGAACGTGAGCCTCCCTGCGAGATGTATCCGTGGGACGGCGTCCGCAACGTGCGCCCGTTCTCACAATTTCAGACGAATGTAGTTGAAGGAGTGTACTGACTGATTGCCGATGGTCGATTGCCAATTGCAGGACTGGTGAATGGCAATTGGATAGAATCGAGATTCCTTTCCAGTCGCAGTCGCAAATCGGCAATCGCAAATCGGCAATCATGAGGATTCTTTCCATCACAGCGGGCGCGGCGGGTATGTACTGCGGGAGTTGTCTCCGCGACAACGCGCTCGCGACCGAGTTGGTGAAGCAAGGACACGACGTACTGCTTGTCCCTATCTACACTCCGACCCTGACCGATGAAGAAAACGTCAGCATGCACCGAGTGTTCTTTGGGGGAATCAGCGTCTATCTCGAACAACACGTTCCTCTGTTTAGACACACTCCGAAGTTGCTTGATCGGCTCTGGGACTCGGAGGCTGCCTTGAATATGGTTGCCCGGCGATCCATCGCAGTCGATCCCCGACCGCTCGCCCAGCTCACGATTTCGATGTTGAAAGGTGAAGACGGGTTTCAGCGAAAGGAACTCGACAACCTGATCAACTGGCTAAAGTCCGAATCGCGGCTCGATGTGGTGAACCTTCCCAACTCGCTGTTGATCGCACTGGCGCAGCCAATCAAACGAGAGTTGAACCTTCCGGTCTTTTGCACCTTGCAAGGCGAGGACCTGTTCATAGACGGTCTGGGCGAGCCTTATCGCAGCGAGGCTTTGGATTTGATTCGGTCGAATGTCGGGTTTGTAGATGGCTTTCTTGCGGTGAGTGATTTCTACGCAGAGAGAATGTGCGGCGACCTGGGTATTCCACAAAGCAAAATGCATGTCGTTCCGCTTGGCATCAACTTCGATGGTTATGAGAAGCGATCTCGCGATGCGTCGAGTGAATTCGTAGTTGGTTACCTCGCCAGGATCGCTCCTGAGAAAGGACTGCACATACTTGCGGACGCGTACCGTCTTTTGAGACAAAAGACGCCCGATCGGAAGCTCAAACTCGAGATCGCCGGCTACCTCGCGCCCGAGCATCACGATTATCTCTCAGGGATCGAGCGCCAATTAAGCGAGTGTGGCCTCGCCGATGAATTCCGGTATCGAGGGGTGCTGGATCGCGACGCGAAGATTGCATTTCTGAAAGGACTCGACGTTATGTCGGTTCCGGCGACTTATGATGAGCCCAAGGGAATGTCGCTTCTCGAGGCGATGGCTGCGGGTGTGCCGGTTGTTCAACCTCGTCGCGGGGCGTTTCGTGAAATCGTCGAACGAACTGGCGGCGGATTATTGGTGGACAATTCCGACGGAGCAAGTATCGCGTCCGGGCTGCAAGCGTTGATTGAAAGTCCCTCGTTGACGCGGGAACTTGGTGAAAAAGGGTTTGCGGGCGTCCGAGATCACTATTCGGCGTCAAATATGGCGACACGTGCGATAGAGGCTTTCGGATCAGCAGAGAATAATAGGACGACCTCGCGTATCGCTGCGGCAGTCGAACTTGCTCCCGGGTGATTGACTGATGCAGGAAGGAAATGAGTAAAACACCACACGCGGTGACTCTGGCTGGTTGTCGCAGCTCGCTCCTGATAGGAGTGGTCTTAGCAGCGGGTTGCGGATGCCTTAGAGATGAAACAACTAGCATCGGCGAGTTTAGCTCCAAGAGCATTGCGGTACGCGCCGCGATCCCGAAGCTGGCTGCGGAAATTGATCGGTGCCCGCGAGCAGAGGTTTATCGAATTAAGTGGGAAGGGCCAGGGGATTATGAAGGCGGCCCGAACCGGCATTCTGTTTTATATGATCGAATGTATAAGAGAATAGGCTACGAGGATGACTTCCTTAGTGGAATGTCAGGCAAAGCATACGAGGCGGATGATGCGGCTATACGCGCCCTTGCACAAAGAGGCGGAACGCTCGAAGACTTCCATGAGGAAATTTCCAAATCCAAATCAAAGGAGTGAGATAATCGCGTGAGTGTTGCCCCGACAGGCTTATCTCAAAGAGCGCAGGAAGCAAAAACCCGACTCGACGCCCACGTGCGTGACATCGTCGAGTGGCATTTCAACCCTGAAACCGGATGCCCCTTCTGGCTGGAGTTCGCGTCGAAGCTCGGTTGGGACCCGAGGCGTGAGATCAACTCCTTCGAGGATCTGAGAAAGTTTCCGCCTTTCGAGGACGAATGGTTGCGCGGCGGGCCTGTGCGTCGCTGGCTGCCAAAGGGACTCAAGGGCAAACCCATCTTCACCTTCGAAACTGGCGGGACGACCGGCGTGCCCAAGAGCCGGCTCCAAGTCGAAGATTTCCGCACCGATTATGAAATGTTCAGCGAGACGTTGCCTGACGAATACTTTCCGCGAGGGGCCAACTGGCTGATGCTCGGGCCCTCGGGTCCGCGCAGGCTGAGGCTCGCGGTTGAGCATCTGTGCCAGTACCGCGGCGGCATCTGCTTCTCCATCGACCTCGACCCGCGGTGGGTGATCAAGCTCATCAAGTGGGGCGAGTCGGAAGCGCTCGATCAGTACAAAACACACGTGATCGATCAGGCAATAACGGTTCTTGGAGCCGGCCATGACATTCGCTGTATGTTTACGACTCCAAAACTGCTCGAAGCGTTAGCCGAGGAACTCGAGAACCGCGGCACAACAATCAAGGAGTCGGGAATCACCGGGATCTTCGCAGGCGGAACCGAGTTCACTCCGCAGTACACGCGATTCGCGACGGAAGAGTTGCTGGGCGAAGGAGTGTACCTGACGCCGACCTACGGCAACACCCTGATGGGTCTGGCATGCTCAAAGCCGGTGACCCCGGAGGACGGCTATAAGATCGCGTATTACGCGCCGCAGCCTCGCGCGGTTATCGAAGTGGTGTCCTTCGACGATCGCGATCTTGTTGTAGATTACGGCGAACCTGGACGCGTAAGATTGACTACGTTGACTCGTGAGACATTCATTCCCGGGTTCTTAGAAAGAGACGAGGGTGAGCGCGAGAAGCCGTGCGAGAAGTATCCGTGGGACGGCGTCAGCGGCGTCCGTCCATTCCGCAAGCTCGCCGCCCAGACAACCGTTGGCGTTTATTGAGAGCCTTGATTCGCAACGCGATATCGAAGGCGAGTCACATTTGTTTCCTCTCCGCGTTCTCCTCTGCGTCCCCGGCGTCCTCTGCGGTTAAGAAATAGTTCAACCGCAGAGGACGCCGGGGACGCAGAGGGAACGCGCAGAGGCCAAAATGAGGGAAACGATGGCCGTATTAAATATTCCAATTCTCAGATGGGGCCAGCCATACACCAGCCTGGAAACCGAAGACGTCGTCCACTTCATCACCGGCGAAACCCTTGCGCGTGTGAGCCAGGCCAACACCGGCTTGCTCGGCCGAGACATGCGACTGGCCGGGCGCGCACGCCAGGTTCTCACCGACATTCCCCTCACAGAGCTGATCGCGATGATGAAGAAGGCAGCCGATCTTTATCTTCATGCAACACTGCCGATGGGAGACGGCTCGCAAACACCGGGCGACTTCGCACGGCAGCAATCCGCAAGCACGGGTTTGCCTGAGCATATGTGCAAAGCCAACATGAGCAAGAACCATTTCGTCCTGTCGAATATGGACAAGATTCTGGACTCGCTCACTCGCGGTTTGGATCTGAACATCCTGACGCGCGGCTATGGAATCGAGTCTCGCGGAGTGACGGTCAGCTATCAAGCGCAGGCTCCGGTGCTTGGACTCGTGCTGCCCTCGAACTCGCCGGGCGTGCACACGCTGTGGCTGCCGGTGATTCCGATGCAGATTGGACTGTTGCTCAAGCCCGGCCCTCAAGAGCCCTGGACTCCCTGTCGAATGGCCGCGGCATTCACCGAAGCGGGCGTTCCAAAAGAAGCGATTGGGATGTATCCCGGCGGCGGAGAGATGGGCGCTGAAGTGGTGCGTCGATCGAACCGCACAATGATCTTTGGCGGCACCGCTACTGTTGAACGCTATAGAGGTGATAATCGCGTTCAAGTGCACGGACCGGGCTTCACCAAGATCCTGCTTGGCGATGACGTGGTAGACGAGTGGGAGAGATATCTCGACGTGATGGTTGACAGCGTTTTTCTCAACAGCGGACGCGGGTGCATCAATTGCTCGGGTATCTGGGCCTCACGCCACACGAAGGAAATGGCGGAGGCTATTGCGGATCGCATCGGGCCTGTTGCACCGAAACCGCCCGAAGACCCCGAGGCTACTCTCGCGGCGTTCACGGTGCCGGGCGCAGCGAAAGCAATCTGGAAGAGCATCGAATCAGGCTTGCACGATTCGGGAACAGAACACGTTACCGAGAAGTTCGGCCCGAGATTGGTGGAGAAGCAGCGTTGCGGCTACTTGAGACCAACGGTAGTCCACTGCGACTCGCCTGACAGCACGCTTGCGAACACGGAGTTCATGTTTCCATTTGTGAGCGTGGTCAAGTGTCCTCAAGACGAGATGCTGAAGCGAATCGGAGGGACGCTTGTTGGCAGCGCGATAACTTATGATGAGGAGTTCCAGCGGCAGCTCGTGAACGCGACGCACATTGATCGTTTGAACCTCGGGCCGGTGCCGACGATTCAACTCGATTGGCTGCAGCCGCACGAAGGAAACATCGTTGAGTTTCTTTTCCGCCCGCGAGCGTTTCAGTCGCGTCTTGAGAAGATGGCGGTGTAGTCGCGATTAGATGTGCGACGCCTGATAGCGAACCGCAATCGGATATTCAGTTAGTGGTCCGGTCTGTCGCCGACGCATTTAACCGCTGATTTGCGCCGCCTTCGGTACGCTGATCTGCGCAGATCGGCGAAACGCAGTCAGCGAGAATCAGCGGTTAATCCCTTGGTGATTGAAAGAGTCAGACTGAACCATTAGCGATATTCCGGTAGGACCCAGGGACCCCAACAAATGCTTTTCAACTTCATGAGCGCTCTCCTGTCTCTTCTTCTTTCCGTTCCAACCTTCGCCGAAGACTGGCCTGAGTTCCGAGGACCGACCGGCCAGGGCCTCTCGACCGAACGCGGACTTCCTCTGACCTGGAGCGAAACCAAGAACGTGAAGTGGAAGGTTGCGATTCCTGGACGAGGATGGTCCTCGCCGGCGATTCTTGGAGATCGAATCTGGCTGACTACCGCTACCGAAGAAGGAAAATCTCTACGCGCGATCTGCGTAGACCGCAACACCGGCGCGATTCAACAGAACATCGAAATCTTTCGTTTGAAGCAAGGCGCGCTAAAGAACGGAAAGAACAGCCAGGCCTCTCCGACACCGGTACTCGAGGGCAATCGCGTCTATTTGCACTTCGGCGCTCACGGAACCGCATGTATCACTCAGTCCGGAGAAATCATTTGGAAGACGCGGCTTGAATACGACAACGGGCAACACGGCACCGGCGGATCTCCGGTGCTCTATGAAGATCTATTGATCGTGAGCTGTGATGGTCAGGACGTTCAGTTTGTCGCAGCGCTGGACAAGATGACGGGCAAGGTTCGATGGAAGAAGTCGCGTCAGGGATATCAGGCCTACACCACGCCTCTCGTCGTTCGGCTACCGGGAGGCGATCAAGTAATTAGTCCGGGCGCTTATCGCGCCATCGCTTACGAACCGCGCACCGGAAAAGAGATCTGGCAGGTGCGATACGGCGAAGGGTTTTCAAATGTGCCGCGCCCTGTGTACGGAGACGGTTTGGTCTTTATCTGCACAGGATTTCAGGAACCTTCTCTGCTGGCGGTTCGGGTGGACGGCCGCGGCGACGTGACTAAGTCGCATATCGCGTGGGCTCTCAGACGCGGAGTACCGCTAACTCCCTCACCGCTGCTGGTGGGAGAGGAAGTGTATATGGTCAACGATGGCGGCATTGCAACCTGCGTGGATGCGAAGACCGGCGCCGAACTTTGGCGCGCACGCATGAACGGTCATTTCTCGGCCTCTCCGATCTACGCCGATGGACGCATTTACTTTCTCAGCGAAGAAGGGCTGACACTGGTGATTGCGCCGGGTAAGAAATTGCAGCCGCTCGCGGAGAATCAGCTCGATGGAGAAACGCTTGCGTCGATGGCGGTTTCGGGCGGTTCGATCTTCATACGAAGCCGCACGCATCTGTATCGATTGAGCATCCAAGCAGTTGAGTAAACAGACAGTTCGTAGTTCGGCCAGCGACTGTTCAGAGTACCGAACTGATCATATCGAGGTCTTGAATTGCTCGAAGCCATTGACGTCGCGAAAGACTACCCAACCCCGCGAGGCTCGCTCTCGGTGCTCTCGGGGATTTCGTTCAGCCTATCTCGTGGAGAAGCGGCTGCCATCATGGGGCCTTCGGGCAGCGGTAAGAGCACGCTGCTCCACATAATCGGGGCGTTAGATCCACCAAGCGCAGGGACTGTTCGACTGGACCGCATCAATCCTTTCGAACTTGATGAGAAGGCTCTCGCTCAGTTCAGAAACCATAAAATCGGATTCGTGTTTCAGGATCATTGTCTTCTGCCCCAGTGTTCGGTCCTGGAGAACGTCCTCGTTCCAACTCTCGTCGCTGAAGCCGGTAATCAAACGAACGAACGCGCACGAATGTTGCTCGATCAAGTAGGACTTACTGAGCGGCTAGCTCACCGCCCGGCGGAATTGTCGGGCGGCGAGAAACAGCGCGTGGCTTTGGCGCGTGCTCTCATAAACGAACCGCTGTTGCTATTGTGCGACGAGCCGACGGGCAATCTCGATCGAAAATCCGCCGAGTCAGTCGCCTCATTGCTCATCGAGCTACACCAACGGCAGAAGACCATTCTGATTGTCGTGACGCACAGCGCGGAGCTTGCAGAGAAGTTCCCGATTCGCTACGAAATGATCGAGCAGACCATCAAGCAGGCATGATGCGGACTTCAACTCTTCTCTCTCGCAATCTCGGCTATTACTGGCGAAGCAACCTCGCGGTCGTCCTGGGAGTAGCGACGGCGGTCGCGGTTCTGTCAGGCGCACTGCTTGTCGGCGACTCGGTCCGCGGCAGCTTGCGCGATCTTTTCGTTCAAAGGTTGGGCAGGACCGATCACATAGTCGCTTCAACGACCTTCTTCAGAGAGAGGCTTGCTGATGAGCTTCAGGCTGACCCGCGATTCGCTCGGGCTTTCAGCGGCGCTTGTCCGATCATCGCCCTCAACGGCTTGGTGACTGACGAGCAAAGCCGGCGCCGAGCTTCAGGGGTTCAGGTCTACGGCGTGGACGATCGCTTCTGGAAGTTTCACGCACGCGAAGTGAGAGCACCGGGAGAGCGCGACGTGTTGCTGAGTCCGGATCTCGCACGCGAGTTGGGCGCCGGCGCAGGGCAGTCGATTCTTCTTCGGATAGAGAAGCCCTCGGCAATTCCTGCCGGTTCATTGCATGGAAGGAAGGACGACCTGGGCCGGACAATTCGTCTGACCGCGCGGGAGACTCTCACATCGCCAAATCTCGGCGAATTCTCACTTCGGCCGGGCCAGGGCGCTGTGCGAGCGATCTTCGTTTCACTTGCGCGGCTGCAAAAGGATCTCGATCAAGCGGGCAAGGTCAACACGATTCTTTTAAGCGAGACGTCACAAGACAACGGCAACAAAAACGAGAAACCCGCGTTGATCGCGCAGATTCTTAGAGACAAATTCGCGCTTGAGGATCTTGGCCTCAAACTTCGACTGCTCGACCAGAGTCGGGGCATCGCGCTCGAAAGCGACACCGCGATCATCACCGATGAGCTCTACGCCAGCACCCGAGATGCTGCGAGCCGCGCCGGCTTGGGCGTGTTGCCGATCCTGAGCTACCTGGCGAATTCTATCCGGATTGGCGATCGTGATATTCCCTACTCGCTGGTCACCGCGATTAACAGCGAGAGTTTCGATGTTATGAGACACTCGGACGTTCGAGGACAAGGGCAGGCCGATTCCGATCACGCGCTCGCGCCGATTCTCCTGAATTCATGGGCCGCAAACGATCTCAACGCCCGGCCTGGCGACGTAGTAACCCTCGAATACTACCTATGGAAAGATGAGGGACAGCTTTCGACACACACCGCGCGATTCCAATTGGCGGGGATTGTCCCGATGAAAGATCAAGCCGGCGATCGCGATTATGTTCCGGATTATCCGGGCATCACTACGACTCAGAATATTTCAGACTGGGACCCGCATTTTCCCGTCGACCTCAAGCGCGTTCGACCGCAGGACGAACAGTACTGGCATCAGTACCGAACCACGCCGAAAGCGTTCATTCCGCTCGAGGCTGGTCAGCAACTCTGGCAGTCGCGCTATGGCAAGTTAACGTCGCTGCGCTTGATCGCATCTTCAGGCAAAGACCCTGCTACATCTCTTGAAACTTTCAAGCAGAGCTTGCGTGCCACACTCGATCCGGTCACGAGTGGCTTTTCGATCAATCCAGTCAAACTTGAAGGTTTGCAAGCCTCTCGAGGGGCAACCGACTTTGGCGAATACTTCGTCTACTTCAGCTTCTTTCTGGTAGTGAGCGCTCTGCTTCTTGCAAGCTTGTTTTTCAAGCTCGGTATCGAGCAACGACTGCGCGAGATCGGAACTCTTCGAGCGATCGGCTTTCCGGCCTCGATAGTGCGCTCGCTGTTTCTGCGTGAGGGCCTGGTGCTCGCAACATCGGGGAGCATTGTTGGAGTGATCGGCGCGGTTGGATACGGCGAGATGATGATGTATGGACTCCGTACCTGGTGGGTAGATGCTGTCGGGACGACTAACTTGAGCCTGCACGTTTCTGCGCTATCTCTATTACTCGGCGGAGCAGGCGGAATAATCATCGCGGTGCTCTGCATTGCCTGGACGTTACGAAGACTTGCGTCCTCGTCACCGCGAAGTCTCCTAACTGGAAGCCTGGACGCGGCGACGCAAAGCGAATCATTTCAGACTTCGCGTCTGCGCATCTCAGCATCACCGCGTCTCTTCTTCATAGCTTTCGCGGTAATCGGATTTGCGGTGCTGATCTGTGCTTCGCTGAAATGGATCGGCCAGACCGGCGGGTTTTTCGGCGCCGGGACTCTGCTGCTTGCAGCATTATTGTTCTACGAATACGGCTGGCTCACGCGCAGAGTCAGGAACGCGATTAGCGGCAACGGATGGTGGCCAGTGTCGAGGCTCGGGTTCAGAAACGCGACATATCGTCCCGGGCGGAGTGTGCTGTGCATTGCGCTGATTGCATCGGCATCGTTCGTCATCGTCGCCGTAGACGCCTTCAAGCAAGACAACCAGGACTCATCCTTGAATAAGAAGTCGGGCAGCGGAGGGTTTCCTCTCCTGGCCGAATCGTTGCTGCCTCTCTATCACGACCCGAACACGACTGAAGGCAGAGAAGCGTTGAATATTATTGCTAAAGGTGGATTCGACCCCGAGAGCGTCAGCTTCACGCGATTCAGAGTTCGACCAGGCGATGACACGAGTTGCCTGAATCTCTATCAGCCACGCAATCCGAGGATTCTCGGGGCGGGCATTGATTTCATTCGAAGCGGCCGCTTCTCTTTTAGCGAGTCACTCGCACAGAGCAAAGAAGAAAGGGAGAACCCCTGGTTGTTGCTCAATCGAGAGCTGCCAGACGCGGTTCCAGTAATCGCGGACGCGAACTCGATGACCTACGTGCTTCATCGCAAACTCGGGGATGAGGTAGTCGTTAATCAAAGCAACGGCGAATCGGTGAAGCTGCGATTGGTCGGCGCCCTTGACGACAGCATCTTTCAGGGTGAGCTGTTGATGAGCGAGACAAACTTTCTGCGCTTATTTCCGGATCAGGGCGGTTACAGCTTCTTTTTGCTGGATGTGGCTCCAGAAGCCACTTCCGTGGTTGAGGGTGTTTTGGAAGAGCAGCTTTCCGATTTCGGATTTGACGCGGTTTCTACATCGGAGCGGCTTGCGAGTTTTCATCGCGTCGAGAACACTTACCTTACGACCTTCCAGACGTTGGGAGGCCTTGGGTTGATATTGGGCACTCTTGGACTTGCAACAGTGCTGCTTAGAAATGTGCTCGAGCGCAGACGAGAGCTCGCTCTTCTCAGGGCTGTTGGTTACAACTCGGGCCACTTTGAGGTAATGGTAATAACTGAGAACGCGTTTCTAGTTTGTTGTGGTTTGGTGACTGGCGTCGCTTGTGCAATGCTGGCAATTGCGCCTGCATTCTTTTCCAGAGGCGGACACTTTCCGGCGCTCTCGCTTTGGCTGTTGGTGATCGTGTTCGTCACTGGACTATTAGCTTCGGTGGCCGCGACGATAGCGGCGTTGCGTTCTCCGCTGCTTCCCGCGCTCCGCGCGGAGTAAGAGGTTAAGTAGTGCGGGGAACCTGTCGTTAATGAGACTTACCAAACTTACTCTACCTTTGATCTGGATTCTGATTTCGCCTACGCATCTATTTGCACAGGTCGGCCCGCCGCTAACTGCATCATCACTGCGCTGTGAATACCTGGTTTCCCCGCTCGCCCTCGACACTCGGGAGCCGCGCTTGAGCTGGCAGATCGAAAGCACAACTCGAGGCGCAAAACAGACTGCATATCAGATAATCGTCGCAAGCACTCGCGCGCGTCTCGCCTCGAGCATCGGTGATCTCTGGGATACTCACAGGGTCGATTCGAATGAGACTATTCAGATCGCCTACGAAGGAAAGCCTCTCGGCTCACGTCAGGAGTGCTTCTGGAAGGTGCGAGTCTGGGATCAAAACAACAAGCCCTCGTCATGGAGCTTGCCTGCGAGTTGGGCGATGGGATTACTCGAAAAATCCGACTGGTCGGCTAAATGGATCGGAGACAGAGACCCTTCCGTTGACGATGTCTCGGCAACGATGTTGCGGCGCGAGTTCACGCTCTCGTCAAAAGCGAAGCGGGCGATCGTGTATGCGTCGGCGCTGGGCGTCTACGAACTTCGCATCAACGGGCAGCGGGTTGGCGATCAACTGCTGGCGCCCGAATTCACCGACTACCATTCAAGAACGCAGTATCAAGCATACGATGTAACTTCCCTGCTAAGACCAGCCGACAACGCGATCGGCGCGATGCTCGGCGACGGTTGGTATGCGGGCGGAATAGGTCTCGCTCGGAGTCTGATCAAGAAACCGCGAAACATCTACGGTGATCACCCTCGCTTGATTGTCCAGGTCGAAGTCGAACTCGCTGACGGAACAATGCGGCAAGTCGTCACCGATGACTCATGGCGCACGACGCGCGAAGGCCCAATCCGCGGCTCCGATATCCTCGACGGTGAAGTCTACGACGCGAGGCGCGAGATGCCAGGCTGGGATGAGCCGGGCTTCAATGACAAGTCGTGGCGAGCTGCAGATATTGCTTCAGATGTCCAAACAACTCTTGTTGCACAGGCAAACGAACCCATCCGCGGATCGAGAGAACTCAAACCGATCTCTGTGAATGTACCCAAGCCGAACGTCTATGTTTTTGACCTTGGTCAGAACATGGTCGGCTGGTGCCGTTTGAGGGTTCAGGGCGAGATGGGCGCGTCCGTAACACTACGTCACGCCGAGATGTTGAGCGACGACGGAACGATCTACACCGACAACCTGCGCGCCGCAAAGCAGACCGATAAATACACATTCCGCGGAAATGGAGTCGAGACCTTCGAGCCTCACTTCACATATCACGGTTTTCGTTACGTCGAAGTGACGGGACTCAAGACCAAACCTCAGCTCGATGCGATAACCGGCAGCGTGTTTCATTCGTCGATGAACGAAGTCGGCGCGTTCGCGTGTTCGGATGAGTCTCTCAATCAACTGTGGCGGAACATTCTGTGGACTCAACGCGGCAACATGCTGAGCATCCCTACCGATTGCCCTCAACGCGACGAGCGACTCGGGTGGATGGGTGACATTCAAATCTTTGTCGGGACCGGCATCTTCAATATGGGTATGGCCGCGTTCTTGACCAAATGGATGCGCGACGTGCGTGATGCTCAAGCTGAAGACGGGCGTTTCGCCGACTTCTCACCGCACCCGTTCGGCAAGGACAAGATTTTCAGCGGCGTGCCCGGTTGGGGTGACGCCGGGATAGTTGTCCCATGGCGGATGTGGCAGAGCTACGGCGACAAACGGATGCTCGCCGAGAGCCTTGAATCGGGCAAACGGTGGGTTGAGTTCATACGTCTGAACAATCCCGATCTGCTGTGGAAGAACAAACGCGGAAACGACTACGGCGACTGGCTCAATTCGGACACGTTTATCTACGAGGGATTCCCGCGGACCGGCGGCCAGGTGCCGAAGGAAATCTTTGCTACGATGATGTTCGCTTATGCATCGGATCTTGTTTCGCGCATGGCGGCGGTGTTGAACAAAGCAGACGACTCAAGTAAGTACCGTCAATTGTTTGATGACATCAAGCTTGCGTTCAATCGAGCCTATGTTTCTGACGACGGGGGTATTCAGGGTGACACGCAAGCCGGATACGCGCTCGCTCTGCACTTCGATCTGCTTCCCGAAAGGGTGTGGCCGCTTGCGGTGAAGCGGATGCTGCAAGGAATCGAGCGTTATCAGGGTCACATGTCTACGGGGTTTCACTCGACTTATCGCATGATGCTCGAGCTCACAAAGTCAGGGCACAACGATGTAGCTTACAAGCTAATTAACACGCATACGTTTCCGTCGTGGGGTTATTCGATTGACAACGGCGCTACGACGATCTGGGAACGCTGGGATGGCTACGTTAAGGGACGCGGATTTCAAAACAAGGGAATGAATTCGTTCAACCATTACGCGATCGGAGCGGTGGGCGAATGGATGTATCGCGTGATCCTTGGCATCAACAACGATGATGAACATCCGGGTTATGAGCACTTCGTGATTCGCCCTTATCCGGGCGGCGGATTGAAATACGCGCGAGGTGCGTACAATTCGATTCGGGGAAAGATCGAGTCTGGTTGGAGCGTTGAGGGTGGTTCGCTGAAGATGGATGTAACGATTCCTGCTAACACTTCGGCGACGGTGTACGTGCCAGCGAAATCACAGTCGAGCGTTATGGAAAGTTCTAAGCCTGCAAGCGCTGCGGCCGGTGTAAATTTCCTGCGTATGGAGGAGGGAGCTGCGGTGTTCCTGGTTCAATCGGGCAAGTACGCATTCCAGGTTCGAGATTGAATGGACCAGACGCATAACTCGCTTCCAATTCAAGCAACGCATTGAGACGGTCCGAAGAGTTCGTAGTTCGGCCTTCAGGCGGAAGTTTGCACTTTGCATTTTGCGCTGAATGATTACGAACTTCCGCCTGAAGGCCGGACTACGAACGCTGTATTTCGAGAGCGACTTCTCGTTTCGCGGGCATTGGAATAGTATAGGCCTACATTCTTTCGCGAGAGAAACACGTGATTCGAAAGCTGCCCTGCATTTGCCTGATGCTGATCCTGCCGAGCGCGCAAGTCATAGGAGACAACTGGCCGCAATGGCGCGGGCCAAACCGTGACGGAGTCGTGTCATCATTCTCTCCGCCGAAGACCTGGCCGGAGACGCTGCGACCAGTATGGAAGATTACTGTTGGAATTGGTCACTCATCTCCGGTGGTCGTCGGTCCTCACGTTTTTGTTTTTTCTCGGCAGGAGGACAACGAAGTTGCGTCTTGTTTTGATCTGGATACCGGAAAGCAGTTGTGGCGCGACAGCTATCCCGCGCCCTATGTGATGAATCCAGCGGCGGCCGGTCACGGCAAGGGACCAAAATCAACACCGGTCGTTTCCGACAATAAGCTATATACGCTTGGCGTTACCGGCATTCTGTCCTGTTACGACGCCGGGACCGGCAAGCTGCTATGGCGGAGAGAATTCTCGAAAAAGTCTAAGGAGACCTCGCCGTTGTACGGCACCGCTATGTCGCCGCTGGTAGATCGCGGTCTGGTGATCGCTCACGTCGGCGGAAATGACTCCGGGGCGTTGACGGCTTTCGATGCCACTACCGGCGAGATTCGGTGGAGTTGGACTGGAGACGGCCCGGGCTACGCGTCACCGATCGTGGTCGAGTTTGGAGGCGTCAGGCAAATAGTCACGCAAACCCAGAAGTACATCGTTGGCATAAGCGCATCCTCCGGTCAATTACTGTGGGAGATTCCTTTCGAGACTGAATACGTGCAGAATAGCGTGACTCCTGTGGTCTACAAACAGACGCTGATTTTCTCGGGTCTCGACAAGGGCGTCTTTGCGATTAATGTAGCGCTCCGCGGTAATAAGTGGGCGACGGACAAGGTCTGGCATAATCCTGATGTGTCGATGTACTTGAACTCGCCGGTTGTGAATGGGGATTTTCTGTACGGTCTATCGCACAAACGCAAAGGGCAATTCTTCTGCCTTGACGCTCGCACGGGTAAGACCATGTGGACCAGCACCGGCCGCGAAGGCGACAATGCGGCAATACTATTGGGGGGACAGTTTTTGTTCCTTTTGACCGATGCAGCAGAGTTGATCGTTGCGCGCGTCGATCCAAAGCAGTTCGAGGTGCTGAAGAAGTACTCGGTCGCACAGAGTCCAACTTGGGCTCACCCGGCCATCGTTGGAGGCCGAATTTTGATCAAGGATGTCTCGACTCTGACACTCTTTGGCCTGGAATGAACGCTGGGAGGCATGTCGTCTATCTTGCTTCTTGTTTCAAGCGTGATGAATTAATATTGAGACCATTAAAAACCTCGGGGTAACAAGGTGCGCAGAGGAATCCTGCTAACATTTTCGATCGCTCTACTGGTGATTAGATCCGCGTCTGCTGACAACTGGCCGCAATGGCGGGGCCCGTCCCTCAACGGCATAAGCAGCGAGAAAAATCTGCCCACTCGCTGGAGCGCCGAAGAGAACGTGACCTGGAAGCTCACCATGCCCGGCTGGACCGGCGCGACGCCAATAATCTGGGGCGAGCGAATCTTCCTCAACGTCGCCGAGGGAAACAACCTTTTTCTCTGGTGCGTTGATAGGAAGCAGGGCGAGCCTGTTTGGAAAAAGCTTCTCGGCGGTGGCAACACAAAGATGCGCAAGCAGAATATGTCTTCGCCGTCGCCGGTCACCGACGGGAAAAATGTTTGGGTTATGACCGGCACGGGTATCTTGAAGGCATTCGACTTTGCGGGGACCGAGTTGTGGGCACGCGAGATTCAGAAAGACTACGGGCGGTTCGGCTTGAACTGGGGCTATGCGTCCTCACCGCTGTTGTATGAAGACGCGCTGTTTATTCAGGTGCTTCACGGAATGAGGACGGACGATCCATCCTATCTGCTGCGCATCGATAAGAAGACCGGCAAGACTGTTTGGAGAGTCGAGCGCCCTACAAACGCGATTCGCGAATCGCCGGACTCTTACACGACTCCGGCGCTTGTGCGCCAGGGCAACACCGTTGAGTTGGTGATCACCGGCGGAGACTGCGTGACCGGCCACGATCCCGCAACCGGCAAGGAGTTGTGGCGCGCGAACGGTCTCAACCCGAACAACAATCCCAACTATCGAATCATCGCCTCTCCTGTGGTGTACGAAGGCGTTGTGTACGCGCCTACGCGGGAAAAGCCTCTTCTCGCGATTCGAGCCGGCGGACGCGGTGACGTAACCGAGTCGCACAAGCTCTGGGCGTTCACTCACGGTCCCGACGTCCCGACTCCGGTTACCGACGGCAAGTACTTTTACGTTGTCGACGACAGGGGCATCATGTGGTGCCTCGACGCGAAGACGGGTCAAGCCATCTGGGGACCGCAGCGCATCAAGCCTGCTACGTACAGTTCGTCGCCGGTGTTGGCGGACGACAAACTTTATGTCACTAACGAGGAAGGGCTGACCACCGTGTTGAAGGCGGGGCCGAAGTTTGAGGTATTAGCCGAGAACAACTTGAACGATTACACGCTTAGCTCGCCGGCGATCTCAGACGGCCAAATCTTCATGAGAACCGCGCAGTATCTGTATTGCATTGGGAAGCGCGCCGCGCGCTAGCGTGTGTGGGAGCCGCCCTCCCTGGCCGCCCCTTCGCAGAGACACGGCGGCTTCCATTAGGACTGAGGGGCAGCCACGGAGGGCCGCCCGTACAGGTTTGCGGAGACAAAATGATCAAGAGACCGATAGTCGCACTCTATTTCATGTTGCTAGTCGCGGTGGCAGGAGTGGCTCAAAGCAACTGGCCGCAGTTTCGGGGACCGGGCTCGCTTGGCGTCGCCGAAGATCCCACCTTGCCCGACACCTGGAGCGCGACGGAGAACGTCGCGTGGAAGACTGACATTCCGGGAACCGGCTGGAGCTCACCGGCGGTCTGGGGCGATAACATTTTTCTGACCTCGGTCGTCAGCTCGGTTGAAGGTGAGAAGCCGAAGAAGGGTCTTTACTTTGGCGGCGAGCGTAAACCGCCGGCGGATATTCATCGCTGGATGGTGTACTGCGTCGATTTCAAGACCGGGAAAATTCGCTGGGAGCAGGAAGTGAAGAAAGGCCCTCCGGAGAACCCGCGTCACTTGAAGAACAGCTACGCATCGGAGACTCCGGTGACCGACGGCGAACGCCTCTACGCTTACTTCGGCAACGTAGGTCTGTTCTGTTTCGATATGAACGGCAAGCTGCTCTGGTCGAAGAAGTGGGGTCCGTTCGCGACCCGATATGGATGGGGCACCGCTGCGTCTCCGGTCTTGTATAAGGACCGCCTCTACATCGTGAACGACAACGATGATCAGTCGTTCATGATCGCCTTGAACAAGAGGACCGGCGAACAGATTTGGAGGGTCGAACGAGAGCAAGGCACCAATTGGGCAACGCCGTACGTGTGGGAGAACGGCGCGCGGACCGAGATCGTAACCGCCGGAACAAAGAAAGTCAGGTCGTACGATTTGAACGGCAAGCCGCTGTGGGAATTCAGCGGTATGTCCTCCATAGCGATACCTACTCCGTTCTCGCGGCATGGTCTCGTATACATCGCGTCCGGTTATGTCGGTGATCAGCATCGGCCGGTGTATGCGATTCGGCCGGGCGCTTCGGGCGACATCTCGCTGAAGCCGGGCGAGACGAGCAACAACTTCATCGCGTGGTATCAGCCGCAAGGGGGACCCTACAATCCTTCGCCGATTGTTTACGGCGACTACTACTACACTCTCTATGATCGCGGGTTCTTCACCTGTCACGATGCGAAGACCGGCAAAGAGGTTTACGCCAAGGTGCGAATCGATCCAGGCGTGAATGCATTCACGTCGTCGCCGTGGGCTTACAACGGAAAGATTTTTTGTTTGAGCGAAGACGGCGACACCTTTGTGATTCAGGCGGGGAAAGAGTTCAAACTCCTAGGCAAGAATTCGCTCGATGAGATGTGCATGGCGACGCCCGCTATAGTGCGAGGCAGTTTGATCCTCAGGACTGCGTCGAAACTTTACCGGATCAGCAAGCCCGCAGCCGGGTCTTCAGGAAGAAGTTCGTAGTCCGGCCTTCAGGCGGAAGTTGGTAATTCGGTCGAGGCGCGCGGATACAAACTTCCGCCTAAAGGCCGAACTACGAACAGCATGGCGAAGTCGTGAACAGAGGGGAATTAAGATGAAGAGACTGATTCTTGCCTTGTGCGTTTCGAGTCTTTTGGCGGCGACATCCGTTTCGCTCAGCGCTCAGATTCAGAAAGAGCAGCCTGCCATTAACAACTTCACGCTTGTGAATGAGCAGTTCTGTACAAGCGGACAGCCGAAGATTGAGGCGCTCGAGAAGTTGAAAGCAGAGGGCGTAAAGTCAATCCTCAATCTCCGAACGCCCGGCGAACATCGAGCAGCCGATGAGGAGGCCAAAGCCAGGGAGGTCGGCCTCAAGTACTTCAACATTCCCGTAGTCTATCGTGACCCGAAAGAAGAACAGGCGACGGAGTTTTTGAAGATCACTGATGATCCCGCGAACCGTCCTATGCTAATTCATTGCACCGCGGCTGTACGAGTAGGCGCGTTCTGGATGATCCGCCGAGTGCTGCGCGATGGGTGGACGGTGGAGGCTGCTGAAGAAGAAGCGAGGAAGATCGGCCTGCGAGAAGCACCACACCTGACTGAGTTCGCAAAAGCTTACATCGAGAAATATCGGAAGAAGTAGCTGCGGTTCTGCAGTTCTGCATAGGCGAAGCTGAGAGCCTCAGCTCCTCCTTCGCTTCAAATATTGAAACCACAGCCACCCATACACCAAGAGCGGAAACAAGATTATTCCGGACGCGATAAAACCAACTGTTACGTACTGTCCACGTGTGACTGTTCCTTGACTCAGTACCAAAGAGGAAAACAAATTCACGGCTGACCCTATGACAATGCCACCATAGATAAAACTCAAACTGGGTGTCGAAATCGTTCTTGCAACCGCCTTTCTAACACTTGGCTTTACGATACGATTCAAGATCTTTCTAATGGATTGTAGGGCGTCGGAGTTGACGTTTTTTTCCCGCAACGCTCCAAGACATACTTCACAGATGGAACAGTAAGTGAGCTTCCCGATCTTCTGGCTCTTGATTCCAGCGAAGTCGAATAAACAATTTCGTGGGTCTTGGTGAAACAGGTCGTGCCAAGCCTTTCCACTAACACGCTGAAATTCAAATGAGAGCAGTTCTTGGGAAACTGTGAGCGCTGCATACTCTTCGATTGTTCTTCGCGATTTCTCCATTAATTCATCCGTTTGATGAAAGGTTGAAATAACAACACGTTTATTTATCGTTTTTGTGAAGAAGTTATCTTCAATTGGTACTAACGTGAACAGAAAAGCAGCAGAATCGTCTTGCAAGTGTGGTTTCGCCAGCCGGTACAGCGCTTCAACACTATATCCGTAGCCAGCTAAGTCCGGCTTACCGAGATTCGTTATTCTAGTGGCTGGCGTGAACGAATAATAACTTTGAGAGGAATTCAGAAAGCGGCACAGCTTGGTTATGTTCAAGTTGGTGTATCCAAGACTGTGAATACTTACATCATTCATACCCGTGTCTTTCTCATGAACTGCCTATCCGTTTTCGTTTGCGTGCGCTACCTTACCTCGTATCGGAATGTTGCGAGACATGTAGGTACTACCTCGCTAAGCCTCGAGATTCCTTTCCGATACAGAAAAGATAATTGTCGGTTCGGATGAATAGCTGCCCGTCGGAAACGGCCGGGGACGCGACTATGCGCTCATCGATTTCGTTGCGCGAGAGGACCTGAAACTCTCGACCCGCCTTGATCACGATCGTCTCGCCTGTTTCGCTCATCAAGTAGACCTTGCCGTCACCGGCGACTGGTGAAGCACTGAATATTCCTTCCGTTCGTGCCTGCCAGACTTTCTCGCCGGTCTTTGCGTCAAAGCAGCTCGCGACCCCGGCATCGTTGGCCATGTAGATCAGCCCCTGATAAAGGACAAGCGAAGAAACATAAGGCGCACCGGTCGGAACGAGCCATTGAACGTGTGTGTGAGAGATGTCACCTGTACCCCCGAGACGAATCGCCATGAACGGTCCGCTTCGATAACCGCGGCTCGCGTACAGCACACCGTTCTCGGAGCTTGGCACAGGAATCGGAAAGCGATTCGGCTCGCCCGTGTACCAGAGCAGCTTCCCGCTCGCCGGATCGTAAGCATCGATTCTCTCGCTTGCGTTCACTATTAGTTCATCACCGCGAGGCCCTCGAACAACCGACGGCGTGCTGTAAGAGCGAACGCCCTTGCCTCGATCGACTTTCCATTTCTCTTTGCCGTTTTTTTTGTCCAGCGCGATAAGGTATGAAGCAGGGATGTGATCGCATTGCAGGATCAACAGGTCGCGGTAAAGTGCGGGCGAGCTTCCGTGACCCCACTCAATCTCGAACGGCGAGTACTCCTTGCCCAGGTGACGCTGCCAAACGAGCTTGCCTTCCATGTTCAAAGCGAGGAGCTGACCGTTTCCGAACCATGCATAGACCATCTCGCCGTCAGTGACTGGGCTTGGGCTGGCGAGATTGTGCTTCTGGTGCACCGGTGAAAGGCGTCCCTCCGCAGGCACTCGATACTCCCAGATCTGCCGGCCATCAGTGCGGCGAAAAGCTTCGATCAGGAAATAAACCTGTTTCTCAGCCGCCGCGGCGGCGCCTTTGCCAAGAGGTTTTTCGGCGGATGATCCCGGGCCTTGAGCGAGAGTCGGATGCGACCCCGGGCGCAACTCTCCTTGGCCTAACTGAGACGTGACGAAGACTCGATCACCCCAAACGATGGGCGACGAGACTCCGAGTCCTTTCAGCGGAGCCTTCCAGGCGACGTCATCTTTACCCCAGCGTGTTGGCAGATTGCTTTCACTCGAGACGCCGTTGCCGGACGCGCCTCGCCACTGCGGCCAGTTGTCTGAGAAGGCCGTGATCGGTAAGCAGATCAGGATGAGTGTTGCAGCAAGTTTGCACATCATTCTCGTCCAATAAGCGATGGAGACCAGACCGCTCAGTTCGGCGGCGCCGGATCCCTGCAATGTAGCGTAGACTGTCCGGTCTGCGCATGAATCCCAGATTGAGCTCGCACGAGACCGGCGCAGACTAAACAGTCTGCGCTACCCTTGCGGCTTGAAGTACAACACTAGTCCGGCGCCGATGGCCACAAGAAGAAACCCGAGATAGAGCAGCGGATTAGGTGAAGTCTTGGGCGGATGCTGCCACATCGAGTACAGAGTGTTGATCACCGGCGCGCCTCCGAATACCAGAGGCATCACATAGTTCGGCACGCCTCCGGTCTTGAACGCGTAGATAATGCAGACCGCGCCAAGCGCTCCAAGCGCGCCTCCAAGCGTCGCCATCGTGATGCCGCTTCCGTTGAAATTCTTCAACTCGCCTTGCGTGCCGAGCGCGATCAAAGGCACCAGCACGCCGATCAGGAAGTACGCCACGCCGACGCACAATAACGCCCGAAACGGATTGCCAAGTTCCGTCTGACCCTTGTGGAGGACGGGGCCGTACAGTCCCCAGGCCAGCGCTGCGCCAAAAGCAAACATCACCCACGTCATAGATTTGTTTTTCTCCTTCGTGGTTTCTGTCAACGTCTCTCCCTTTCTCTCTTGCGAGCTTTGCGGTCCTTTGCGTCTTTGCGTGAGGAGTTCTCAACGCAAAGACGCAAAGAACCGCGAAGACCGCTAAGAGCTCTTGTTGCCGAAACAGTACAAAGTGCTCCTAGTCCTTACGTAGATCCGTCCGTCGGCAATCGCCGGTGTCGCGAAGCATTCATCATCAAGCTGATTGACCTTCAATATCTCCCAATCGCCGGTTGCCTTGAGAACCGACACCGCTCCGCCTTCGCCAATCAAGAAGACTTTGTCATCGGCCGCTACCGGAGACGAGAAGTACTTATCGATCGCTCCCTGAAGCCGTCCCTGCTTGATCACATTGCCGGTCGGCGGATCAAACGAGATCAAGATCCCGCCGTCGTTCACCATGTACAGCACGCCCTTGTAGAGCAGGGTCGAAGGAACCTGCGGAACAGGTTTGGTATAGCGCCATCGAATCGCGGTCGCGGTCTGATCACCCTGGCCGCCGAGCTTGATCGCGAGCAGCCCATTCTCCGAGGCCAACATCAGGCGGAACACTTCCCACTCTTTTGCATCGAGTTTCTCGTCGCGGTTCCCATCGAAGGCCTCGAATGCGCCGCTGAGCATCTTGTCCATCATCTCCTTGCCGGAGATTTCCGACTTTGCGATCAGACCGTCGTGGTTAGCGTCGTATTTCGCGAGACCCTCTTCGAAAGAGATCGTCTTCACCTGCTGCCCGGGTTGGTTCTGGGGGAAGCCCCAGCCGTTGATGTAGACGTATTCGGAATCGTGACTTGCAATTGATTTCATCTCGCAAGCCAGGCCGCGCACCCACCAGACTCGCTTGCCGTCTTCGACGGAGTAAGCCGAGAGCTGAAAGGATTCCGGAATAACGATCTGCTTCGCGCCTCGCTCCGGCTGATACACGATAGGCGTCGAGTAACCGGATATGACCGCAGGCCGATCGACCCTCCAGCGAACACGGCCGCTGTTCTTGTCGACCGCGATCATGAACGAGCTCGGATTGTCCTGGTCGATGGGCAGGATTACTTTGTCGTCGACGAGGATCGGCGAAGCGCCGAAGCCGTAGAACATGTTGAACGGGCCGAGCGGAAGCTTCCAACGCTCCTTGCCGGTTGAGTCGTAAGAAAGCAAGCCGAACTCCTGGAAGAATACGTAGACGTTCTCGCCATCGGTGACGGGGCTCGGCGAGGCAGGTCCGTTGACGAGTTGCAAGCGGCCCGATTGCTTGCGAGGCACTTCGCGCTGCCAGAGTATCTTTCCAGTCTGTCGATCCAAACAGAAGACGAGCAGCTTATAGTTCGGCTTCTCGGCGGTATGTGCGGTTATGAAGATCCGATTTCGCGTCAGCACCGGCGACGAATGCCCCGGCGGCAACGTTGTCTTCCAAATGACGTTCTTGTCCGGCCCGAACTCCGTGGGCAAGCCCGAAGTCGATGAAACGCCCGTGCCGTTCGGGCCTCGAAACTGCGCCCAATCTTCGGCGGTTGCTACGATGATCGATGACGACGCCATCAACGCCGCGATTAACAGAGCAAAGAGAATGTGTTTGATCTTTGACATAGAACCCTGCGAAACCGAAAGTTGATAAGGCACACTTAGCTTCAATGCTATGCGCGGTGGATTCTAGTTGATTGAGAAGGAAAAAGAAAAGCGGCCAAGTTCGTGTCTGGTTGTTCGACACGTCCGTCGTTAAGGCTGCTGTGGCTTGCTGCGACCGGGTCCTCTAATAGTTACTCGAAGCCAACCCATGTCATATTGTAATTGGCATCGACTACATGTACCCCGTGACGACGCAAATCAGAATGTCCTCACGTTCAAGGTCTTCATAGTCCGCGAGAATCTCCTCGAGAGTCATTCCTGAACTGAGCAGTTCGAGAATCATCTCAATCGGGTACCGCAGTCAGCGAATGGTCGGTTTCCCGTGGCATATGCCAGGATCAATCGTGATTCGATCGGACAAGTTCATAAGCTGCCTCCGCTTGAGACTCTACCATTCACCTAGCCTGTTCAGGAACCTACCGAGTGCGACCGGTTGTACAACATTCTGCTCATAAAGCGGGGGCCGCAACCGATGTCGGCTACGGCCCCGTACCCTGCCGCCGAAGCGACAGGGGGAATACCGTACCAACACCATAGACCACACCAACGGATCGGGCAACGCTACGTGGCGGAGCATAGAATGTTCGTAGTTCGGCCTTCAGGCGGAAGTTTGTATCCGTCACCTACGACTAATTACGAACTTCCGCCTGAAGGCCGAACTACGAACATTGCGTCTTCACACGGTCTCACGAGGTTGGTATTTGCGCACCGGAAGCGTTCGCCCCCAGGATCCAGTTAAGCAGTGGTGTAGTCATCAACGTGGTAACCAGCGCCATCAGCACCATTATCGAGAACAGCGCCGGAGAGAGAATTCCAAGATCCAACCCGATGTTGAGAATCACTAATTCAACAAGTCCGCGGGTGTTCATCAGAACCCCGACAGCCGCCGACTCTCGCCACGTCATTCCATTTACTCGAGCCGAAACCATCGAGCCGCCCAACTTGCCCGCGACCGCCAGAACGATGATTACCGCAGCGTAGAACCACATACTCGCACCGGCTATCAGGAAGATGCTCGAACGCAAACCCGTTAGCGCAAAGTAGAGCGGAAGCAATAACACCACTACGACCGCTTCGAGTTTTTGTAAAAGCTCTTCCGACAATTTTTGGTGACGAGGCATTACGACTCCCGCGAGAAACGCTCCGAATAACGCGTGAACTCCCAGACTCTCGGTTATCAAGCTCGATGTCAGAACAAGCAAGAAAACAATCGCGATCGTGTCCGTGGTCAGACTCCCGCGCTTTTCATAAAGCAACTTGAGTCTTATCAGTAAACGCCTGACTACGAAGAGCATCACAAGTACGAATGTTCCGAGGCCTGCCAACATCAGCCACAATGGCAGGGCCGAAGTTGAAGAGCGAACTACCACGATGATTACAGCCAGAATGCACCACGCGGAGACATCGTCCACCGCCGCACACGTGATTGCCACCGAACCCACGCGTGTTCGCAGCATTTCATTCTCGGCCAGGATTCGGGCCAGCACCGGGAACGCGGTGACGCTCATCGCTGCGCCCATGAAAAGAACGAACCCGAGAATGCTAACGCTCGAATCAGATATTCTCGGATAGAGATATAGTGCGAATAGCGAGCCGAACAGAAAAGGCACGATGATGCTGACCTGACTCGTGATTACCGCCGCGCGACCCAGTTCTCGCAGTTGCTTCAAGTCGAGCTCCAGGCCCACAAGAAACATGAACAACAAGAGTCCGACGTAGCTTATTGAGCTGAGGTACCCGAGGCTCGCGGGCGGGAAAAGAATCCCGTGAAGGTTCGGCGCAATCCAGCCGAACAGCGAAGGTCCCAGCAGAATGCCCGCAACCATCTCACCGATCACTCGAGGTTGGTGAATCTTTTGGAACAGCCACCCGGTGAGCCGAGCAGCGACAAGAATCGTTAAGATCTGCGCGATCAGCAGCTCGAAAGTGGGCATAGGCGGTGGCCGCGCAAGGCCGTTCGAATTCCGCGGACAAGTTTCAAATTAACCGCTGATAGGCGCTGCCTCCGGTCCGCAGATTTTTCTGATCTGCGCAAATCGGCGTTACGCCAGTCAGCGGAGATCAGCGGTTAATACTAACCTTCAATCCGTAGATTCCTGCTTGACGGGGCGGTCGTCGTAGTACCGGTACTGTGCCGACAGAACCTCTTGGGGCTCCGGGGCTTTCGATCCGTTGCTGCTGACTTCCGAGGCCGGGAGTTGCTCATAGAGAGGCGGCGGAATCTCGGCGAATTCAGACAGAGGTCCATACACATCATCAACCCCGCTCCTGAACACGTTTCCGATAAGAAGGTTGATAATGTTGACGCGCTGGTCGGGATACTTTCGCAGGAACTTCGAGAAGCTGAAGTCTTCGTCGTAAAACGCATAGACCAGTTTGCGCATCGATTCGATGCCGCGATCAAGCTTCGACTGAAACTGTCCGAGCCGCGCAGCTGAGAAGTCTTCATTCGAGAAGGCATCGTGAATAGCATCCGCCGCGAGCTCCGCCATCTTCAGCGCCAACAGCACGCCCGATGAATAGATCGGATCGAGAAAGCCATATGCGTCGCCTATCAAGATGAAGCCGTCTCCCGCGCATTGCTTTGATCGATAAGAGTAGTCAAGAATCGAATAGACCTTGTCTACGCGTGTGGCGCCCGCAACCCGGCGTCTGCACGACTCGCACTTTTCGATTTCTTCTTCCAGTATTCTTGCGAAGTCTTTCCCGCGGCCCTTATAGAGGTAATCCGGATCGGCAACGATGCCGATGCTGGTGATGTCGTTCTCGAGCGGAATATACCAGAACCATCCGCCGCTGCCCGGCTCGGTCCGCAGCACAAGAGTCGCGCCCCCGTTTAGGTCAGGCTCGCGGCTCGCGCCTTTGAAATAGGAATAGAGAACTGCCTTCTTAAGCTTAGGATCGCGGACGCGCCAGCCAAACTTATTCGACAGAATCGCCTGCTGGCCCGTGGCGTCCACGATCACCTTCGAGTCGAACCTTTGGACCGAGCCGTCCTTCAAGGTGACTTCGACTCCAACCGCGCGGTCGCCGTCGAAGAGCACGCGTTTTACCGGCGTTCCCTGATTGATGACGGCCCCTTGTTCCTGAGCGTGCTCGAGTAAGAACTTGTCGAACTCGGCGCGAGTCACCTGCCAGGTTACCGCGCTCTCGTGATGATTGGCTTCGAAGAAATAAAACGGGCGGGATTCCCGGCCCGCTGAGTTTGCAAACTGAACGCTGTACTTGCGAACGAACGGCGATTGCTTAAGTTTCTCCAGAATTCCCATGCGCTCGAACGTCCAGTAGGTGTCAGTCATCAGCGACTCGCCGATGTGGTGCCGAGGGAATTCTTCTTTCTCGAACAGGATTACACTGCGGCCTTCACGAGCCAGGATGCTTGCAATGCTGCTTCCCGCGGGCCCGCCGCCCATCACGATTACATCATAATTGCTGCTGTTATTTTCCATCTATGAACTCTTCTACTCATCGACCCCGAAACGCTCCGGACCGAATATCAGGTTTCGCGCAACGAAGGCCAGGGACCGCAAAGATCGCAGAGCCTATGCATAACGAGCAGTCCTAAGCTCCGGTTCGAAGAAGTCAGAAAGAAACGTATCAACCTCCAAAAGCCCGCGACGTGTGAGGCTTATCGTGCCCCCGTCAGACTTGTCGCGCGCGAGCAGGCCTTCCCGCTCGAGCCGCGAATAGGTCGGATGAAACTCCTCCCATACATCGACATCAAATTTTTGGCTGAAGTATTCAGTCTGAATCGCGCCTGTCTTGAGCTGAAGAATCATCTCCCGTATGAGCTTCTGTTTGGCCGTCAGCGGCAGCGCGCGGTACAACGGAAGTCGATCGGCATCGAGTAGCTGAATGTATTCTTCGAAGCTATGCGCGTTCTGGAAATTCACACCGCCGAAATGTGAGAATGACGAAACGCCGAGCCCAATCATGTCGCCGCCGCGCCACAGCGCATCGGTATAGATAAACCGGCAAGGCTTCTTCGTAGTCGCCACCGTGTATGCACTCGCAACACGATAGCCGCGCTTCTCGAACTCCTCAAATGCGTAATCAAGCCAACGTCGTTTCGTCGGCCAATCCGCAATCGGCGAATCGAGTCCCTTCTCGATAATCTCTCGTGAGATCAGGGTATTGTAGGGCAACTCCATTTGATAGATCGTGACCGAATCGGGTTCCAATTCGACGGTGCGGCAAATCGCGTCGCGCCACTTCTCCTCGGTTTCACCCAGCATCCCCGCTATCAGGTCAACATTGATTTGCGGGAAATCAACTTCGCGAGCCCAGCCGTAAGCCTGATAAACCTCGCGGGAGAGATGCGCGCGGCCATTCGCCTCCAGGATGCCGTCGTCGAAATGCTCGATGCCGAGGCTAAGGCGTGTGACGCCCACTTGCTTCAAGGTTTCGAGCTTCGATTTCCTTATTGTACCGGGCTCGCATTCGAACGTAACTTCTTCGGCGTCCGCCCAGCTCACGTGACGATTGAGCCCTTCGACAAGATAGTCAAGTTGTTTTTCGCTGATGTAGGAAGGCGTGCCGCCGCCGAAGTAAGCGAAGCGAAGCTGTCTCCCCTGGAAAGCACGCGTGCGGCTGTACAGCTCATTCTCTTTGATCAGTGCATTGAGGTAGCGCTCTATTTCAGACGCGTTCTTGTCGGTGTAGACCTTGAAGTAGCAAAACTTGCAGCGCTTGCGGCAGAAAGGGATATGCAGATAAAGCCCAAGCGGCTGCGAGGTTCGCGGAGATTCATCGAGCGCTTCGATCACGCGCGGGAGGTATTCCGGTTTCCATTGCGAGAAAGGCGGATAGTTGGAGACAAAATAATTGCCGACCTCCGTCCTGGTTTGCGCTGTATCGGTCATCATTGGCCTCTTTGAAGATCTGATGCAAAGCGCGCCTCCTCGCGATCGCGTTTTATTCTAGCAACCGCGCAAGCCCGTTGCAATTTTCCCCAGCCGTATGCCATAGTACGCGGACATTTCGCCAACGGCTACAACAATGAGGATTGCTTGAGAACGCGTGTTCGTAGTTCGGCCTTCGAGCGGAAGTTCGTAATTAGGTTTGAGTGTGGGGATCCGAACTTCCGCCTGACGGTCGAACTACGAACCTCACACGGCCACTCATGAACAAAAGCGAATGAAACGAGCCCTGCTGGTGATCATGGTTGGCGCTCTTTATGTCCTGCATCAGGATTTTTGGTTCTGGCGCACGGCAAATCCCCTCGTGTTCGGCTTCATTCCGATCGGACTCTTCTATCACGCGTGCTACACGCTTGTGACCGCGTTGGCCTTGTGGCTGCTGGTGAAGCACGCATGGCCGTCGGAGTTGGAAGAGGGAGTGGGCGACAGGGAGACAGTGCGAGGGGGCGATCGCACCGTCACTCAGTCCCCCCGTCTCCCTGTCTCAACTTCAGAGGAGGGCACCCAGCCTTGATCCCAGCCCTCTTTGTCTTTGCTTACCTCGGAGTCGTCCTCTACATAGGTATCTTCGCCTTTAGAAGATCAACGCATCGCGAACAAGCCGAAGACTACTTCCTCGCTAATCGGTCGCTCGGACAGTATGTGTTCCTGCTCTCGCTGTTCGGCACGAACATGACCGCATTCGCGATCCTCGGCTCGTCAGGCCATGCTTTCAACAATGGGATTGTTACATTCGGACTGATGGCTTCGTCATCGGCGCTGATTATTCCTCTCTCGCTTTTTCTGATCGGCACTCGAGTCTGGGCGCTTGGAAAGAAGTACGGGTTCATCACACCGGTGCAGATGTTTCGCGACCGCTGGGAGTGCAGTCACATTGGCACGGTCATCTTCGTGGTGCAGGCGGCGTTTCTGGTTCCATACATCATCATCGGCGTGATGGGCGGAGGCACAGCTTTGAACGCGATAAGCGGCGGCCGGGTTCCCTACTGGTTCGGCGGCGCGTTGGTGGCGATGGTGGTGATGTGTTACGTCTTTTTCGGCGGCATGCGCGGGACGGCCTGGGTGAATACGTTTCAGACCTCGCTCTTCCTGTGTTTCGGGGCGATAGCATTAATAGTTATTGGAGCCGGGATGGGCGGGTTTCGCGACTCAGCGCAAGCCTTGCTCTCATCACCCACAACTGCTCCGCTGCTGACTCGCGAACGAATCTCGCCGCTATTCTTTCTGAGCTACACTTTCATACCGCTTTCATCGATCGCGTTTCCGCACATAACCATCTTTTGTCTTACCGCGCGCAAGATGAATCAGTTCAAGAAGACTGTTGTCTTGTATCCGTTTTGTATGCTGGCGCTGTGGCTGCCGTGTGTTTTTCTTGGCGTGATGGCGAATCGCGCGACCGACGCGCCTCAGATTCAGCAAAAGATCGAAGCGCGGCGAACGCTTGCAGTCGAAGGCCCAGCCTTAACGCCGGATGATCGCGATGCGCTTCGAGAAAAGATGGCAGGAGACGACGTGTTGTTGCTGCTCCTGGATCGGTATGCGCCGTTGTGGCTGGCGGGACTGCTTGGCGCGGGAATAATGGCGGCCGTCATGGCGAGCGACTCGCAGATACTCGCGCTATCGACGATGTTCACGGAAGACATCTTCGCGTTCTATGGCGGCAAGAAGCGTTTTGGAGAAAGAGCCCAGGTTCACACCGGTCGTTTGTTCATAGTGTTGATAACCCTGTTTGCCTACGCGGTGGCGCTTCGATCTCCACAATCGATATTTGATCTTGCGGTTCAATACGCGTTCTCGGGCTATGCCGCGCTGTCGCCGCTGCTGGTAGCGGCTCTGTTTTGGAAAGGAAGCACAAAGTGGGGAGCGCTTGCCGCTACAGTGTGGTCCGCGCTGGCAGTCGTGGCGGTTGCCGTATTTCAATATGTAGTTCCCGCTCCCGCAACCGGCCCTCCGATTGTGGCCTGGTCGTTTGGTGGGATCGAGGTTCTCGCACGCACGCCCGGCGGCACGGCGGTGTTTGGATTGATGCCCGTAGTTCCGATGACGATCATCTCTGCGCTGTTGTTGATCGTGGTCTCATGGGTTTCACGCAAGCCAGCACAGGAGACGATCAGCCGTTACTTCGTTGGGTGATCAAATATTGGATGAGGAAAATGAAACTAACCGCTGATCTACGCTGCCTTCGGTGCGCAGATGCTCGCTGATCTGCGAGAATCAGCGAACCGCAGGCAGCGTAATTCAGCGGTTAATCCTTCCGGGTCCAGCTTATAACTGTACCCTTACTTCGCTATGAAGAATTGAATACCTTGACGTTTAGCTGTGACTTCACAAAGAATGCTTTTCCATTATGACTTCGTCACCACCTGCTGAAGGTTCGACGCCCCTCACCAGAATTCAATGGCTCATCTGCATCATCGCAGTCATTGGTTTTGCTTTTGATAGCTATGTACTGCTGATGTTGCCGCTGATTCTGCGGCCGGCGATCGAGCAACTCGGCGGATTTGCATTCGGCAGCCCGGATTTCACTCGCTGGCGAGATTTGATGTTCTACGTTCCGGCGGTGTGTGGCGGGATCTTCGGTTTGCTGGGGGGCTATCTAACGGACAGGCTCGGTCGGCGGAGAATACTCACCTGGAGCATTCTGGTCTATGCCCTTTCGGCGCTTGCCTCGGGGTTCGCGACTTCGCTGCCGATGCTGCTGGTACTCAGGACAGCAACGTTTGTCGGTGTGTGCGTGGAATTTGTGGCCGCCGTTGCATGGCTTGCAGAACTCTTCCCGGAACCGAAGCGACGTGAAGCCGTCATCGGCTACACTCAGGCATTTTCTTCGCTGGGTGGTTTCATGGTGAGCCTGATGGCGCTCGGCATCGCACGGATCGCGAACTCGTTGCCGGCGATTCACGCGGGCCACGACAACTGGCGATACCTGCTGATCTCGGGGCTGATTCCGGCGATCCCGCTAATCATCATTCGCCCGTTCCTGCCTGAATCCCCGGTGTGGAAAGAAAAGAAGATTGCGGGAACTCTCAAGCGTCCGAGCTTCGGCGCATTGTTCAGGTCTGAGTATCGGCGAACTACTTTAATCAGTGCGTTGATCTTTGCGTGCAGCCTTGGCGTAGCGTTCGGCGCGATCCAGCAACTGCCGCAGATCGTGCCCGCGCTCGTTCAAGTGGACAGCAGCGTGCCGCCGCCCGAGCGCCAGAAGATTGTGCAGTCCACTGTCGCCGGAGTTCAAACGCTTCAGGAGTTGGGAGGCCTGTTTGGTCGGTTCCTGCTCGCGTTTCTGGCTATTCGCATCGTGTCGAGGCGCAAGCTGCTGCGCGTCTTTCAAATCCCGGGCCTGGTCATCGTTCCGCTCGTGTTTCTGTATCCTGCAGTACATGATCTCGCGTTGCTGAAATGGGGTATCTTCTTCGCAGGTCTGTTCACGGTCGCTCAACTGAGCTTCTGGGGAAACTATCTGCCGCGAATGTATCCGACGCACCTGCGCGGAACCGGTGAAAGCTTTGCGGCGAACGTCGGAGGAAGGATGGTTGGAACGTCGGCGGCGTTGCTGACTACTCAGATGGCAGCGATGATGCCGGGCGGCAGTCCGGCAGCTCATCTTGCGTACGGAGCGGCGGCGGTGGCGTTTCTGGTTTATGCGATCGGGTTGACCGCGAGCTTCTGGCTGCCTGAGCCCAGAACAGACGATCTTCCTGAATAGTTCGCGATTTACGCCGAGAGCGGCCGCGATTAGCGGAATGTTTCCTGAAAATCGCACCCAGCGATGAGTCAGCCTGACAAAATCATCGGGTCTATTCTTGGTGGAGCGATCGGCGATGCCTTCGCTGGTCCATACGAAGGGGCATCACCTCCTATCACTATTGATCATCAGCTTAAGTGGAGAATTTCAGATGATACGCAATTGACTTTGGCGACTTGTGAGGCTATCTCAAACTCGCACAAGGTCAGTCCTCAGGTGATTGCCTCGACTTTCGTTAAATGGCATAGGAATTCTGGGTTGAGCGGTCTTGGTGCGAGTACCTACAAGGCGCTATCTGAACTGAGCGTTGGTGGACACTGGGCTCTCGTTGGTCGCAAAGGTGAGATGGCAGCGGGAAATGGCGCCGCTATGCGTATCGCCCCGCTCGCCTTTTGTCTCAATCCACAAGAGCCGACTGAAAGGTTAATCATTCGAGATATCTGCCGCATCACGCACCACAATGAAGAGGCTTACGTAGGCGCATTAGCTGTCCTATTAGCGATTCGAGCCGCCTATGTTGGAACCTGGGACGGACAATCCAATCTCTTGAGCCTGATCATACCTCAGCTACCCGATAGTAGTGTCCGTGATCGGCTGGTAGATCTAGATCAAGGCGACCATAGAATCGCTATCGAAGATATTGCACTACAGTTCGGATGCTCCGGGTATGTAGTTGAATCAGTTCCACTAGCTCTATTGGGAGCTCAGCGAATAACCGAACTCGAATTTGAAGGATTGATGGAGAAGTTAATTAAGGTCGGCGGCGATACTGACACGATCGCATCCATGGCCGGGCAAGTGTGCGGCGCGCTGCTTGGGAAGGAAGGCTTACCAAGAGAGATGGTGGCGCGGTTGCCAAACAAAGATGAGATCATCAGCGTCGCTGAGTCGTTTGCTAGAACCGTGACGGAACTTTAATCCGTTAACGGAACACCCTCACTGCCCAAAGCAGTAGAGCCTTCCATCTTCCGAACCAATCACCACGCGACCCGACGCAATCGCCGGTGATGCCGACAGCGGCGCTCCCGCATTGAACTCCCAAACCTTTGCCCCCGTCTTGTAGTCCAACACGTAGAGCTTCCCGTCGTTTGAACCTACAAACGCGCGCCCATCAGCAAGCGCCGGCGATGACTCGACCCGAGCGCTCGTCATGAAAGTCCACAGCTCCTTGCCGGTAGCCGCGTCCATGCAGTGCACCATCTTGTCGCGCCCGCCGACAACCACTCTGCCTTCAATCACTCCGCACGATGAGTAGTAGGGAAATTGTCGCTTGCGATTTACATAACGCCAACGAATTCGCCTGGTCGTGAGACTGACGGCAAGCACGTCATTGTTGAAAGTACCGTAGTATGCCGTCTGGCCGACGATGGCGGGAGACGCTCCGGTGTAAGCACCCGAAGCGACGCTGAAGAGCTGACGGCCGTCGCTGATGCGAATCGCTCGGAACGTTTCATCGCAACCGGCGATATGCGCGACGCCGTTCGACACACCTGCGGTGCAATGCACCGGACCGTGAGTCCTGAATTTCCAGAGGAGCGCTCCATTGGCAGCAGCAAGACAATACAGATGCTCATCATAGGAGCCGATCAATACTCGATCGCCTACGACAACCGGCGAAGACTTGACCTCGCCTTGTGTCTTGAACGTCCAGAGCGCGCGGCCGTCGCTTGCTTTGACCGCGTGCACAGTCCCGTTCAGATCTCCGATGTAGACCACGCCGTTTGCCACGCAGGGTGAGGACTCACCAATCGGACCCGTCGCGCGGTACTTCCAGCGAACCGAACCATTAGAGAGGTTGAGCGCCGCCAGTTCGCCCGATTGAGAACCGACGTAAACGACACCGTTTGAAATCGCCGCCGAAGACTCGATCGATTCGCCCGCTTCGTAGGTCCACACAACCCTGAGGTCGCGAGGCACGCCTGAAACCGAGACGCCTATCTGCTGATGACTGCCTCGAAATTGAGGCCAGGTCTCCGGTGGAAACTGTGCCTGCGATCTCAGCGCGTGAACAGGGAGCACGGAGTAGAATGTCAAAAAGAGAGATGACAGAACCACTTTAAATGATCGCACCATGGACCCTCGCTCATACTTCATACGCACACTTGTAGAGCTCCAGAGCTTCTGCCTCTCCAAATTCTCGCGGGTTGTGCTGTCCCGTCCACTGGCTGGCGGCTTCCGCTGCGAGCCTCGGCAAATCACGCTCCGGCACGCCAACGGATTTGAGATCGCGAGGCAGCCCTCCGACTTGAATGAGGCGCTCGAGCCTTCTCGCGAGCGCTTCACCGGGGTGATTTTTATCACCACCGCATCCAGACCCGAGCCTGAGCAGCTCGCCGTACCGTTCGCCGAGAACAGCTCCGTTCCATCGCACCACGTGCGGAAGCATCAATGCTATCGCCACGCCGTGCTCGGTGTTGTAGTTCGCGGTCAGCGGGTTCGCGCAAGCGTGCGCGGCGCCGAGCATTGAGTTCTCGATTGCCAGTCCCGCCCAATAAGCGCCGAGCTGCATGGCCCCTCGCGCTTCCAAATCGTCCGGGTTGCTGATGACGCGTTCGTAATTCGAGTTAAGTAGCCCCCAGGCTTCGAGTGAAAGCTTTTCCGAGTTCGGGGTCCGTTTTTTTGTAACGTAAGTCTCTACCGCATGCGAGATCGCGTCGAAGCCCGCGGTCGCCGTGACGCTCACCGGTTGTGTCACTGTCAGTCGCGGATCGAGGATCGCGATCTTGAAAGCGGCGCCGGGATCTCCGCAAGCCATCTTGACGTGCGTCCTGGCGTCCGAGATTAGCGCGTAAGACTGAGCTTCACTGCCGGTACCGGATGTTGTCGGGATGCCAATCATCGGCAACATTGGCGCGCCGGCCTTCCCGTACCCCCAGTAATCCTCGATCGCGCCGCCGTTGGTAAGTAAGAAGTTGATCGCCTTGGCTGTATCCATCGAGCTGCCGCCACCAAGTCCTATGATGGAATCGACGTCGAGCGTCGTCGCGAAGTCGCGACCCGCTTCGATCATTGCCGTGTTGGGATTCGAATCGAAATTGTGAAAGGTGGAAATAGTGATTCCAGATTCAGCGAGAAGCTTCGATGCCTCGTCAGCATAACCGCAGGCGATAATGCCCCTGTCTGCAACCAGCAGCGTTCGTCGGAAGCCAAGTTCACGCGCAAGAGCGCCGAGCTGTTGAAACGACCCTTCTCCGAAAACTAATCTCGTGCGTGACTGGAAATCGAATGGCAGCATCGGTAGGCAGGTTCGTAGTCCCGCCTTTAGGCGGAAGTTTGTAGACCGAAGCGTTGTTGCTGGACGGATACGAACTTCCGCCTGAAGGCGGTACTACGAACATATCTCTCACTTCTTCTCCGCAAGCGCGAAAAGTTGGTTGCGATTGGTGATGAATAACGTTCCGTTGGCTGGAACCGGCGTACAATAGACCGAACTTCCCATATTGATTTCACCGATTACTTTTTTCTCTCTCGCCGCCGCTAGAATAGCGACGTCGCCGTCCTCATCACCCAGGTAGACTTTCCCGTCTACGACCATCGGCGAACCCCACACCGCAGCAAACATGTCATGGACCCAAAAAACCTTGCCCGTCTTCGCGTCCAGGCAGTGCAGAAATCCGCTGAAGTCCGGATAGAAAAGCATGCCGTCGTAAATCGCTCCGGTTGAGATCGATCTGCGAATCTTATCGTAGTGCCATATCACTCCGCTTTGAGTAATATCGCCTCGCTTGGTTCCGTCGATGCAGTAGAGGTGTCCCACGCCTTCGCCGTGTTCGGGATCCTGACCGTTGGCCATGTACACTTTGTTGTCGTAGATCACCGGCGTGCTGATCAGCTCGTTGCGAGTCTTCGGCCACACGGAGTCCTTCGGATTGCAGTCGAACTCCCACAACTTCTTTCCGGTCATCGCGTCGTAACCTCGCACCCAGCCATCGCCCTGGCCGTGAACGACCTGGACCACGTCCCCGATCTTGCCAACAGAAGGCGAAGACCACTGCCCGTGCAGAATCCGGTCGCCCACCGAGTTGTCCTCCCAAACCAGTTTACCGGTCTTCTTGTTGAGCGCGATGATCGCCGGGGCTTTTGGCGAGGGTATGTTCACGTGGCTTTCATCCTGGCCGTTCGACGTGCAGATGTAAAGTAAGTCACCATACACAACGGGCGAGCAGTTCGACATATTATGAGGCTGGGAGCCGACCTCCTCCATCATGTCGAACTTCCATATGATGTCAGCGTCGAACTGGCCGGTAAACTTCTCATCTTTGTAAGGTCCGTCGTTCTTGCCATCGCGGAAGCCCTGAGTGTCGAGGCACATAACTTCACATCGATTAGTCACGTAATAAAGCAAGCCGCCGTCGACCAGAGGCGAGGAGCACACGCCTTGAAACGGCCAATCGTTGACGCGCCCGGCAGCGAGCTTTTCGTTGGTCTGTTGCCACAGAAACTCGCCGTCAGACTCACGAAAACACATCAGCACGCCTCGATCGCCGCCCTGCTTCGGGTCTCGCGCCAATTCATTATTAGTGCCAACGTAAACCTGCCCGCCTGCGACTACCACGTTGCCGTAGCTCTGCGAGCCGAGAGTGGCGACCCACTTGACGTTCTTTTTGGTCTTGACGTCCCAGCTTGTAGGCATCCCTTTGAGACTAGAAACCATGTTCCGGTCGGGCGTCCCTCCCCACATCGGCCAGTCACCGTTCCCTGGGTCAGAAGCAGTAACAAGCCTGGACAAACTGAACAGCGCGAGCCCAAACAGGGCTGTGAATGAGAGCGATCTAACACTACGTATCTTCATAAGTCTCCACTTCAGATGAAACGGCTCAAGCGGAAGCCTCGCTATCCTTTCATTGCTCGGGATACAAGCTTCCGGCCAAAGCCCGTACTACAAACCTACTTGTTCGGCGTAACTTTGACGTTATCAATAAAGATTTCACTCGGGGCGTCGGCGAAAATGCCGGCGGCGCCCTTATGATTGCCGAGCGGATCGATGCGCTCGAGCATCCACTCGGCCGGTTCCGGGTCGGCGGCCGGCCACGCTTTCCCGCGAGCGCGCACGCGTCCGTCTGGAAGATTCTCGACTTGCAGCTTCAACCGATACCAGGTGTCGGCTTTCCACGAGAAAGGTTTCCTCACAGTACGCTTCTCTTCGATTTGCCAGGAGCGGAGCTCGATCTTTTGACTGTTTCCCATGATCGCCAGCTCATAACGCTGCGCTACTACGCCGGCGTCACCCATCTGACGTCGCTTCTCCGTCGCGCGCACGTCCGCCTGTGTTGAGTAGTTCGCCCAATCGATCGGGCTAAACAACGAACGAGTGCGCTTGAACGCCGGCGGATTCGGATTCTTGACGAGCACTCGGTTTCCTTCGACTTCACGCACGTTATACTTGCCGCCGGCGCTGATCCAATACTTCGGCACACCATCAACAGGAATGGAATCGAAGTTCTCGCTGATAGGCATCGGCGGAATCACTCTCACGCGAGACACGCCGGCGATTGATCCAACTGTCGCCTTGAGCATTCCAGCTTGCACGCCGGCGTCGGCGGCGGAGGTGAATTGGTTGCCTTGAACCGTACCTTTCATGCCTTCAAGCGACCACGCCGCATTCTGTTCTTCGCGCAGAAAACGTCCGTGCTCGTCAAACAACCGCACCTTGAACTTGACTGTTTCGCCGGGCTTCATGATGAGATCAGCAGGAACGATTTGAACGTGCGTCACCTGAGATTCGGTTATCGGCCCGGGCCCTTTCATCTCAACCTGCTCGTCGACATCCGGCAGCGCGGGCGACGGTGTCTTCTTTCCTATGCAGTAGACGCCTTTGGTAGTGACCAGGTAAACGCGGCCTCGTGAGACGGCAACCGAAGCGAGGATTTGCTCGTTGGCAGAAACCGCTTCGTCGCCGGCGTCGGTTTTCAGTTCGACTTTTTCCACCGTCCCGAGCTCGGTTTCGCTGAGAACCTGACAACCGGTTGGTCCGGGCTTGAGGATGAAGAATTTTCCGTTCTCGGTTCCGACGTAGAGCTTGCCGTCGGCTAGCACCGGCGACGCGCGCTGCAGCGTGCCGAGTGTCTGCTTCCACAGCTCCTTGCCAGTGCTGATGTCAAAGGCGAAGAGGTTCGCGCTGTCGTCAACCAGGTAGATGCGGTCGCCGTCGACGATGGGCGACGAGTAACCGCCGCGGATGCCGTTGACGGACCATTTGACACTGCCTTTGCCGAGCGCGCCTTTCCCGGTCGCATCAATCGCAGCGAGCAAGCCCATCTCATTCGTGTCGAGGTTCTCTTCGCTGTGCGAAGCGAACACCGTGGTTCCGCTGATCACCGCGCAGTTGTTGATCCCGCGCTTTGTGATCGGAAAACTCCAGACAGATTCACCGGTCTGCGCCTTCATTGCCTGCACCGCTCCGTCAGCTCCACCTACTATGATCATTCGCGTGCCGTTGATCGTCGCGGCGATGGGAGTTGGATAGACCGTGTCGTAAGGACGGCCGCCGGGCGCGCTTGTCCACACGCACTCGCCGGTTCGTTTGTCGAAAGCGTAAAAGCGATGCTTGCGCTGGGCAGTATCGCCCCAGCCATCGACTATCGTGCCGACGATAACCAGATCGCCTTCGATAACCGGTGATGTTGTTCGTCCGCCGTGTGTAGTCCACGCACCGAACTCCTCGGTCAGCGAGCGACTCCACAGAACCCTTCCATCATTCGAGAACGCGCTCAGTTCATTGCAAGCGCCGAGGACATAGATATTGCCGGTAGCTGAATCTCCGACGGGCGAGGACCAGGCAATGCGGCGAGGCGGCACGTCACTCTCGTAGACGTTCAGGCGGTGTTCCCACAACAGCTTGCCCGTGTCGGCGTTCAAGCACATCAAGCGCTCCTGCATCGTCTCGCCTTCGCCTGCCGTGTTGAACAGGAAGACGCGGCCGCCCATCACGATCGGCGCCGAACGTCCGCCGTATGGGGCCTTCCAGACAAGGTTCTCGCCCTTTGGCGACCAGCGATCCGGAAGCCCTCTCTCACGCGAGATGCCGTCGCGGGCGGGGCCTCGCCAGTCAGTCCAATCGCTTCCTGAGCGAACGCGCTCCGCCGGAATGAAAGAGACTAATAGCAGTGCAAGAGCCAGGTAGTTCGAAAGAATGGCGTCCATAATCAGCCTTCACAGATGTGCATTGGGTTCGCGCTTACCGAGTACGACCGATGCAAGTTTCTCCACTGACTTATAAGGCATGCTTGACTCGTTGAACTCAAGATATTATGTTGCGCTTAGCGGCGTCAAGCATGGATTCTTTGAACCTGCTTAACGAACCTCTCAAGAGGGCGGGCGTTTTGACAGTCGTAATGAGTCAGCTCAGTGTGCCCGCGGAAATCGCTCGACACGGCAGATGGAAAGGCCGTAACCTCTTGCTGTGTGCCCCAACCACGTGTTGAAAAACATCCGGTGAAGCGATGTGTGAAACGCAGAGTTCGTAGTTCGGCCTTCAGGCGGAAGTTCGTAATCCGGCCCAAATCCTAAGTACAAACTTCCTCCGAAGTCCGAACCGCAAACTTTTCACACAGTTGGTGAAGCCACGGGAGTGACAATGCCCATCAGACGAATAGCGTTGTTGGCGCTTGTATGGTTGTGCCCGCTAGTCGCAGGCGCGCAGGACATCAACGAAGAATTCTTCGCAGCCGCTCGAAAGGGCGACACCGCGGCGGTCAAAGCGTTTTTAGATAAAGGCGTCGATGTGAACGCAAAGACCCGATACGGAGCGACAGCGCTTTCATACGCCTGCGACAAGGGTCACGTCGAAGTCGTAAAGCTGTTGATCGACCGTGGCGCGGACCTGAACGTGAAAGATACTTTCTACGGAGAGGTGCCGATCGGATGGGCCTTGTCCAGAGACCACGTTGAGATAGTGAGGCTCCTGCTCGACAAAGGTGCGTCCGGGATAGAACGGGTGTTGATGTCGGGAGTTCAGGATGGAAACCTCGAAATCGTGAAGATCGCGCTCGCGAAGGGCGGGCTGAAGCCGGAGACTCTAAACAGTGCGCTCCGTCGGGCTTCTGCCGGCACCAACAAGGAGATCATCGAGCTGTTGAAGAAGGCTGGCGCAGTAGCGGTGGAAGTGAGCGTTGAACCCGAAATTCTCAAGAGCTACACCGGTCTCTACAAGAACGATCAGGTTGGCGAGCTAACCATCGACGTCAAGGCGGGAAAGCTGGTAGGCACGGTGGGTGGCCAGAATTGGTTCTCGACCGCCGCCCTGAGCAAGAACTCGTTTGCGATCATCGAGGTTGAGGCGACGATTACATTTAACACTGAGGCCGAAAAGGTCAGTGGGTTGACGTTGAAACAATCCGAACGCACGTTCGCTTTCAAGAGAGTTGAGCAGAAGTAGGCCATCGTTGGTAGCCCGGCCTTCAGGCGGAAGTTCGTATCAGCAACGGCGACGAATGCCCCGGATACAAACTTCCGCCTAAAGGCCGGACTACGAACACTGCTTGGAGGTTTTGATGTTTTCTAACGAGATTTTGAACAAACGAGTTTTGAATTGCGCTGTTGTTTTCTTTTTCATCTTAAGCTTCGCCACAATTGCGCGCGGCCAGAACTGGCCCTCGTTTCGCGGCGCGAACGCTTCAGGCGTCGCCGACGGCAAGCCAACACCGACGACCTGGGACGCGACGAAAGGCACGAACATCCTTTGGAAGACTCCGATTCCGGGACTGGCGCATTCATCACCCGTGGTCTGGGCGGACAAAGTATTTGTCACGACGGCTGTCAGCAGCAAAGGCAGCAACGACTTTCGTCATGGCCTCTTCGGTGACGTGGACTCTGACAAGGACACTTCACCACACACCTGGCACGTGTACTGCCTCGACAAGCGCACGGGCAAGATTGTTTGGGATCGCGTCGCATATGAAGGCGTCCCAAAAATCAAACGTCACATCAAGTCAACGCACGCCAACTCGACGCCCGCAACCGATGGCAAGTACGTCGTCGCCTTCTTCGGCTCGGAGGGTTTGTACTGCTACGACGTAAACGGAAAGTTGGTATGGAAGAAAGACCTGGGCGTTCTCGACGCCGGGTGGTTCTACGATCCGGACTATCAGTGGGAAACTGCCAGTTCGCCGATCATCTACAAGAACATGGCGATTGTTCAATGTGACGTTCAAAAGAATTCTTTCATCGCGGCTTACGACTTGAAGGACGGCAAGCAGCTTTGGATGACGCCCCGCGAGGAGATTCCTTCGTGGGGTACGCCGACCATCTACGAAGGGTCGTCGCGAGTAGAACTGGTAACAAATGCGACGCGCGCCGCTCGTGCCTACGATCCAATGACTGGAAAAGAATTGTGGAAGCTTACCGGCAATCCGGAGGTGACTGCGACGACCCCGATTGCCGGGCACGGCTTGATCTTCATCTGCAACAGCTATCGACCCAACCAGCCGATCTACGCGATTCGCGCCGGTGGAACGGGTGACATCTCGCTCAAGCAAAATGAAACCTCAAACCAATACGTCGCGTGGAGCATGCAGCGCGGCGGGACTTACATGCCGACGCCCTTGATTTATGGCGACTACCTTTATACCTGCGCAAATCAGGGGGTGATGGCGGCATACAATCCAAAGACCGGCGAGCGCATTTATCAGCAGCGGATCGGCGACAAAGGCGGGGCATTCAGCGCATCGCCGGTTGCTGCCGACGGCAAGCTCTATCTTTCAAGCGAAGACGGAGAGATATTTGTGGTGAAGGCCGGAGTGAAATATGAGTTGCTGGCGACAAACCAGATGGGTGAAGTATTGATGGCAACGCCTGCGATTTCCGACGGGATGATTCTAGTAAGAGGCCAGCATAACGTCTTCGCGATCGCTGACCGGGCGTCGGCTTCCGCGGTGAAGTGAGATCATAGCTAACCGAAAGCTCGCTGAGAACAAAGTGTGGAGACATAAACACGTGAAACGATTCTTGACCTTATTGCTCTGCTCAACGCTCGGCTGCGCGCTTGCTTCGAGCTTACCCGCGCCGGCAAAAACAAGGCCGGCCGCATCGAGCTCAAACTGGGCGCAGTGGCGTGGGCCCGACAGTCAGGGCATATCAAATGAGAAAAACCTTCCGACCGAATGGAGCGAAACCAGAAATGTACTATGGAAGACCGCAATTCCGGGTCTCGGCTTTTCTTCGCCGATCATTTGGGAGAAGAAGGTCTTCCTGACCACTGCAATCGAAGGCGGTCCGGCCCCGCCCGATCATAAAGCCGTGAAGCACATGTTAGGCGACAAAGAGTTCTCTCACCCCGATTGGACGGGCTCCGACAAGCTTCATACCTTCAAGGTGTTCTGTCTCGACGGCGACAGCGGGAAAGTTTTGTGGGAGCGAACCTCCTATAGTGGACCGGTCTACGATCACCGTCATCGTCGCGGGACTTATGCCGCGCCGACGCCGGTCACAGATGGCAATAACGTTTATGTCTACTTCGGCTCGGAAGGTTTTTACTGCTACGACTTCAACGGGAAGCTGATCTGGAAAAAAACTCTCGGCGGAATCGCTACGATGGGGATGGGAGTCGGCACTTCGCCGGTGCTGTACGAGAACCTGGTGATACTTCTGTGCGACCAGGAATTCGACGGCACCTATTCCTTCATGGCTGCTTTGGATAAGAGAACAGGCAACGAAGTCTGGAGAGTGCATCGTCCAGTCCAATCCAGTTGGGCCACTCCGGTCATCGCAAAGACTCCCGAGCGTACCGAGTTGATCGCAAGCGGCAACGAGTTTCTGATTTCGTATGATCCGGCCACGGGCAAAGAACTATGGCGAGCTACCGGGCTTCACAGCCACGCCATCGCGACGCCGGTCGTCGGCCACGGTCTGGTGATACTCTCTTCGGGCTTCCCTTCCAAGGTGATCGTCGCGATTCGGCTTGGCGGATCGGGCAATCTCGATGGGACGGATCGCATCGTTTGGCGTTACAACAAAGGCACATCATACGTTCCTTCGCCGATTCTTTATGGCGAATATCTTTACCTGATGAGCGACGCAGGCATACTCACGTGCTTGAACGCAAAGACCGGCGAAGTAGTTTACGAAGGAGGGCGCGTTCCTATTCCGACGAAGTTCTACGGCGCATCACCGGTTGCCTTTGATGGCAAGATCTTGATCACCGGCGACGACGGCGACACGTTTGTGATCAAGGCCGGCCCAAAGCACGAGGTACTGGGTACGAATTGGATCGGCGAACCGAGCCGGGTTTCGATTGCCATCGCCGATCACAAACTGTTCGTAAGAGGCGAAAAGCATCTTTTCTGCATCAGCGACAGGACTAATGTCGCGCAGAACAACTGATGATCATTTTCGGATCGCGAACTTTGAATCTGGTTCGAGGATAAATTGTTTTTGATAGGGTGTACTAACGTGGTGCCAGCGAAGAAGTCCTCGGCGTCCTCTGCGGTTGATCCTGAGCGTTGATTAAGAAAACCGCACAGGACACGGAGGACGCCGAGGAATGCGATCGTTACAAGTCTTCAGCAGGAGTAACTGAACAATGAGACTCAAGGCAGCTTTACCGCTCTTAACTTTAACCGGTTGTCTGATGGCAATTGCAGCCCTCGGGCCTTCTTCGTCAGAAGCGGCGCCCAAAACTAACTGGGGGCAGTGGCGAGGCCCCGAAGGCAACGGAGTGTCTTCTGAAACGAATCTGCCGACGGAGTGGAGCGGCAACAAGAACGTCAAATGGAGGACTCCCCTTCCCGGGCGCGGGCACTCGTCGCCGATTGTGTGGGGCAATAAAATCTTTCTCACGACTGACATTGAAGGCGACAGCGTCCCGGGAGCAAAAGCAGTCGAGCACAAAGACGACGGCAAGCCGTTCAAGCATCCCGACAGCATTGGGGCCGATCGCAGGCACACGCTCAAGGTGCTTTGCGTAGACCGCAACACCGGAAAGCTGTTGTGGGAACGCACCGCCTACGAAGGGACTGTCTATGACGATCGCCACCGCAAGGGAAGCTACGCATCACCGACTCCCGCAACCGACGGAAGCTACGTGCTTGCATACTTCGCGACGGAAGGCTTGTACTGTTATGACTTCGACGGGAAGCTGATCTGGAAAGTCTCACCCGGCAAAATTGCTACGTTTGGTATGGGCCCCGGCACTTCACCGGTGCTCTTCGAGAATACAGTCATTCTCCAGTGTGACGAAGATAACGGTGAGAAATCGTTCATCCTCGCTCTGGATAAGAGAACCGGGAAGGAAGTGTGGAAGACCGCGCGCAAAGTTCAGGCGAGCTGGGCGACGCCGCTCGTCGTTCGAACAGCGCAGCGCACAGAGCTGATCACAAGCGGCAACGAACTCATAATCTCTTACGACCCGAAAACTGGTAAGGAGTTATGGCGGACGAAGGGTCATGAGAGTAACGCCATCCCGTCTCCCGTCGCGAACAGCGACATGGTCTTCGTCTACGCCGGCTTTCCGGTCAAGCGGACCTTCGCGATCAAGCTCGGCGGCTCGGGCGATCTGACCGACAGCAAGAGCATCGTTTGGCAGTACGACAAAGGGACTGCCTATGTGCCGTCTTCTATTCTCTACGGTGACTACCTCTATCTCATGAGCGATCGGGGGATTCTCACTTGCCTCGACGCCAAGACCGGCAAGATCGTCTACGAAGGTGGCCGCGTCCCGATTCCCGCAACGTTTACAGCGTCACCAGTGGCGTTCGACGGCAAGCTCCTGCTAACCAGCGAAGACGGCGATACGTTTGTAATCAAGGCGGGCCCAAGGCACGAGGTTATTGCCACTAACTCGGTCGCAGAGCCGGTATATGCTTCCCCGGCGATCTCCGATGGAATGATATTCATTCGAGGCGAGAAGAATCTATATTGCATCGGTCGTTAGAAGTTCGTAGTACCGCATTCATGCGGAAAGTTTGTGATCACTTGCAAGCTTCCGCCTGAAGGCGGGACTACGAGCCGAAGAGAGGAAGAAGTATGAATCCCAAGGCCCTGGGCGTTTGCCCCTTCGTCATCATTTGCATATCACTCAATGCCGTTGCTCTGTCGAAGCCCGATTTCACAGGCACCTGGGTAATGGATAAAGACCGGAGCTTCAGTAATCCGCCAGGCCTGGAACAAACTTTGACCATCGTTCAGACCGGCGAGCAGATCAAGCTCGAGTCCAAGCAAAAGACCACACAGGGCGAGCGCGTGATTAATGAAACGTACTCTCTAGACGGTAAGGAAGTGGAGTTCACGCCTGTAGGAGGCCAGCCGGACGCGAAAGGGAAGCGCAGCGCGAATTGGTTACCCGACGGCCGCATTATCATCAACGATAAAATAACCTCTACGACTCCCAAGGGACTGGCCACTCAGGAAATCACGCGCAAGTGGACCCTCTCGGCTGATGGTCACACCTTGACGATTGACTACTACATCGACGATCAGAGAGGTTCGTTCGAATCAAAGCGGGTCTTCGTTAAGCAGTAGATATGCTTCAGGAGTCAGCCTATGGAAACTGTTTCTCCATCGACGCCCTGGTATCAGTCGCGCGCGCTGCTCATCCTGGCGACGATTCTGCTGCCGCCCGTCGGGTTGATCTTGCTTTGGATGAACCGAGATACGGAGACCGGCAAGAAAGTCTTTGGCTCTATCGCCATCCTGGCGCTCGGTGCGGCTTATCTCTTCATCTTCTTTGGAAGCGGATTTTTCTTCGCCGGGTTGGAACCGGCCTCGGAAGCACACTACGCAGAGCTGGAACGCCAACGGGCGGCCCAGCGCGAGACAGCCGCTAGTGTACCCGCGGCTGCAGATCAGCAGTCACAGAGTGCGGTCACGGCTACAACAGGCAATGCGAACGAACCAAAATCCGAAGGCGCATCGGCGGCAGCGGTACGGAAATCCGCTCGCGACTATTGGACGAACTTTCGCGGACCGGCTCGCGACGGCCGCTACGATGAAGCTCCGATTCGCACCAACTGGCCCGCCGACGGTCTGCCGCTATTATGGAAGCAACCAATCGGCGGCGGCTACGCCTCGTTTGTTGTAGCCGAAGGAATGGCTTTCACTATCGAGCAGCGAAGACGCCAGGAAATCGTGGCGGCTTACGACGTCGAAACTGGGCGCGAGATCTGGACACACGCCTGGGATGCCGAGTTCAAAGAGTCGATGGGTGGAGACGGCCCGCGCGCAACACCTACGTGGGAGGCGGGGCGCTTGTGGTCGCTCGGCGCGGAAGGCGATCTCATCTGCTTTGAAGCGAAGACCGGAAAGGTGAACTGGTCCAGGAATATCCTTAAGGACAATGGAGCTGAGAATCTCCAGTGGGGGATGTCTGGTTCTCCACTGATCGTCGACGACAAAGTCGTTGTTCTTCCAGGAGGACGGTCCGGTAAGTCGGTGGTGGCTTACAACAAACTCACGGGCGCGCCGGTATGGAGAGCGCTCAACGATAAGCAAGCGTATGTTTCTCCGATGCTTGTGACTCTCGCAGGCAAGCGGCAGATTCTGGTCGTCACCGCGAATCGAATAGTTGGCCTTGCGGTTGAAGATGGAACCCAGTTGTGGGAGTCAAGTTGGAACACCGATATGGGCATCAACGTCTCGCAGCCGATTGTCGTTGATGCCAATCACTTCTTCATCTCTTCCGGTTACGGCAAGGGCGCTGCTTTCGTAGAGATCACAGCGAGCGGCGACGGGCTCACGGCTCGGAAGGTTTGGGAAAAGGTGACCAAGGCGATGAACAACAAGTTCAACAGCTCGGTCTTGTATGAGGGTTACGCTTATGGTCTGGACGAAGGGATCCTGGCCTGCGTTGACGTAAAGACGGGAGAGCAACGGTGGAAGGGCGGGCGTTACGGCTACGGTCAGGTGATCCTGGCGAGCGGCCACTTGATTGTAATCACCGAAGAAGGCGAGCTTGTATTGGTCAAGGCAACTCCAGACAAGCACACCGAGGTAGCGAGGTTCTCAGCGATCGAAGGAAAGACCTGGAATTATCCCGCAATCTCCGATGGACGATTGCTTGTGAGGAATCAAACGCAGATGGCTTGCTTTGATGTTTCGGGGAAGTAGGAGGGTATTCGCGTATGATACTTGAGGGAAAGATTCTGGCTCAGAAGCCCTTCAAAGAGATTCTTGCGACGGTGCCAAAAAGCTTTCAGGAAAGCGGGATGACCGATGATGCCGAGGACGAATGAGAAATGGCGACCGTGCCAGAGACTTGTTAGAAAGCTACGTCCTTGAGGGGTATAAGTCCGGCAGGCTGACCGCTGGCGAAATACAAGAGCTTTTGGACTTTGAGACCGGAATGGAAGTTGACGCATTCCTGAAGGCGCACAGTGTCCCACTTGAAATCACACTCGAAGACCTGGAAGAAGGACGCAAGGCGCTCGATGTTCTGGTTGGTAAATGATCTTCATACCCGACACCTCATCGATCAACTATCTAATCCTGACCGATGCGAACGATTCCGGTCCCGTAATCTACCAGACCTCCGATTCCAGCCCGCCACAGATCAACAGACGAGACCTTTCTAGTGCTAGTGCTCGGTCACACTCATCTTGATCGCGGAATCCGCATGTCGGCTGCCAATCCCGTAGGGATGACCTGTCTATAGAAGCAGGCGCGATGGGTATGCTGTTAGCTCCGTAGGAGCGACCTGGTCCCCGCAAGGCGTCTTCGGTGAGAAAGAGGTCACTCCTACGGAGTTACGGAACCTTCACCTTACGGCTTTTCTATAGACAGGTCATCCCTACGGGATTGGCAGCTGAGGGTCTCGACCTCAGTAGCATACCAACATCATGGTAACGATGAATAACTAGCGAACCTGACGCCGCAGTTCGCACAAGACTTCGAGTTGGGCGGATTCTTATGACCGCATGCGGCGCAAACTACATTCGGAGCTAGACCAAGAAGATTAGATGGGTCATCCTTACGGTGTTTAATCCGATAAGCAATTTCGGTAATGCCTATCGCTAGAATGAGCGCAATAGGGCAGCACGATTACCCAAGGAACGAAAACACCCTTAAAGAAAATCGTTTGCACTAGTCGTAAGAGCACTAGGACAACGACCGTTCCTATAATACGTTGCGCGGTGGGATTCATTATGGCGCTTGCTGACGATGATCCTATAGTTGCTGAAATTCTCGCGCTTTCAAAAAAGCGAAAAGCTCCGGTTCGTTGCACTGCGTGCAATCAAGAGGCGCTTTACACTTGGCAAAGCTTATCCAGTGCGATCTGTCGACATTGCGATGACCCGCTGGATGTGGATAGCCTCAGCTATCTGAAGGCACAAGCGGCGCTTCACTTGCGAATTGTTAACCTCCGTCTAGCAGGAAAGGGCCGCAATTGATCCGAGATAGGAGGCTTTATTGCTTCTTCTCACGCCTCTTCTCGCTTGTCCTCTTCAAACGCGTCTTTCATCACTGCTCCTTTTGGAACTTTGAATATGGTCTCATTCCTGACCCAGCCAGAACTCGTCCGGCAATGGTTTGTCAAAATCTTCGCTCGTCGAGATTGCGCCTCGATTGAGTCCTGCCACGCGCTTCTTCCGGAGCTCGGCAACTTGAACAGGCACTAGCCGCGCGACCGGTTTTCCATGCTGTGTGATGATTACTTCGTAACCCGCGAGAACCTTCTCCACCAAATCCGGCAGATTTCTTGCGCTTCATCTACGCCCACGGTTTGAGTCATCGCAGCTTTCTTTTCTCTCAAAACAACAGCTTCAATCCGAACTGAATATGCCGCGGGTTCTCGGCTGACAGGATCTTCCCGAATGTAGGTGACCCCAAAAAATTATCCGGCAAATCGAAGTTCGGATGATTGAACAGATTGAACGCCTCCGCGCGGAACTGAAGGTCAAGCCCTTCTCTCAATTTCGTCGTTTTTATCAAAGATGCGCTCACGCTCTTGAAGCCTGGGCCATCCAGAATGTTCCGGCCCGCATTGCCGAAGCTGCCGAATGGCGGAAACGCAAACGCCGACGCGTTGAACCACTGATCAGGCGTGCGATGTGAAAGCTCGGCACTCCCTATTACGTTCGGACGATCGTTAGCGCCAAACCCGAGTGTAGACCTGCCGGTGTTGCTGTTGTCTATTTCGGACAACAGCGCAACAGTGAACGGTCGACCGCTCTGCAGAGTCACGATGCCAACCGTCTGCCAGCCCGTGAGGATCGCCGACGCCCATCCCTTGTTTCCAAGAACCTTGCGGCCTCTTCCAAACGGAAGATCGTAGACGTAGCTCAATGAAAAGCGATGCCTCACGTCGAAATTCGACCGGCCTCTCTCAGCCGCGGTGTTGAAGCTGTCCTGTGGAAAGTTCGGATCGCCCGCGCTCGAGAAAAAACTCGAAGCGTTGTCGATGGATTTCGACCAGGTGTATGACGTCAACAGTGAGAGCCCGAAGTCCAAACGTTGCTGGAACCTCGCCTGTAAGCTGTTGTAGTTCGAATTCGCGCTCGATTCCTCGAAGGTGATGTCGTCGAATTGAGGAACCGGCCTTGGATTGAATTGCGCGGGACTCGGTCGAGGCTGGTTGATGTCGCGGGCGGTTATCAACTTGGTCCCCTTGCTCCCGACGTAGGCGACTTCAATCACGCGGCTCTTGCCAAGCTCTCGCTGCAAGCTGAGATTCCAATGCTGTGAGTATGGTGTTCGTAGATCACGCTGAAACGCGAAAGCTGAATGAGGCAGCGGCACCGGGAAAAAACCTGGAAACGGATTGTTGAGCGTCAACGGCAGACCCGGAAGCGAGAAGAAAAGATTGAAATCAAAGAACGGCGAGTTGAAGTAGAGACCCTCACTGGGGGCCAGCGACGATTGGTCGTAATACACGCCGTAGCCCGCTCTCAAGACCGTATCGCCCTTCTGTCCCAACGTCCACGCAAGCCCCACGCGCGGAGCCCAGTTGTTCTTGTCCGCAGCGTATCCGCTTCGCGGAACTCCGTTCGTTCCAACTTGAACGAGACTTTTGGTCGACGGATCGTAAAGGTTCGCGCGATCGAACGCATCAACCGGCGGCGAGTTGTACTCGTATCGCAAGCCTGCCGAGATCGTCAGGTCTGGTCTGATCCTGAAGCTGTCGTTTACGTAGAAGCCGTAGCTCTCCGTGCGCAGGTGCTGATGATTATCCAGTCGCGCGCCGCCCGTTAAGGCAGGAAGCCCGAGCAACAAATCCGCAAGCGCGTTTCCGGTGATCGGAACCTGGCTCGAGAAGGTCAGGAAGCCGCGCGATTGAACATCGCGAAACGCATTCTGCTGAATAGCTCGAAAATCGAATCCGAATTTCAACAGATGCTTGCCGCGCGCGTAGCTCGCCCCGTCCAGCGCCTGAAACATGTTCGTGACGCTATTCTGCGGATTGTTGTATTCATCGCCAAGCGGCGAGAACCCCGTTACCGTAATGAAGCTCAATCCGAAGTCACGCGGGTTTGCTGAGAGCTCGGGCAGCCCCACTTTTTTATTGATGCTCGTACCGGAGTTCTCCTGGAGCACCGCGGCGGCGACGCGGCTGAAAGCAAATCGCGCCTCGTTGACCAGCGATGATGAGAAGAGGTGACTCTCGCTAATCATCAGATTCTGGGCTCGGCGCGGAACCTGATCGCCGAAACCGGGAACGGCGGCGAAGCCTGGACCGGTAAACGGCTCGAACAGGTCTCTGTCGGCAAAGCTGTACCGAACCGCCAGCTCAGATGATTTGGCGAGTGCATGATCGAACCTCACATCGAAATGATCGTTTCGATCCCGCTTTGTTGGCGACGAAACAAAGTTCTGAAACGGCACGTTTCGATTTGGCGCGGGATAGAGCGCGGCGATCGCTCGACCCATCGGGCTGATGAACAGATCCGGAATCTTGTTCTGCGGAAACGGCTGCTGAGTAAACGGATTAATCGGCGCGCCAAAAAGACTCTGCGAAAAGTCGCCGTTGCGCTCGGCAAGCGTGGGAACGTTCGTGACGCGAGTGACTCCTTCGCGCACTCTTGTGCCTTCGTAGTCGGCAAAGAAGAACGTTTTGTTTCTGACTACCGGACCTCCCAGCGCAAAGCCAAACTGGTTCCGTTGATACTTTGGCGCTCGTTCATCGGCGGGCGCGAAGAAGTTGCGCGCGTCGAGGGCGCCGTTTCGAAAGAACTCGTACGCGGCGCCATGAAGGGAATTTGAACCAGACTTGAGAACGACGTTCACCTGCGCACCGACATTCCGGCCAAACGACGCGTCGTAGCTGCTCGTCAGCATTTCGAATTCGCGAATCGCATCGACGGGTGGATTCACCCCAACGGAGTTGAGCTTCGGATCTATGTTGTAGACACCATCGAGAAGGAAATTATTCGAGTCCTCGCGCGCCCCGTTCACGCTAAGCGCGAAGTCACCCCGGACCGAGCTTGCTGACCCCTGGGCTGCCGGAACCGTGCCCGGCACGAGCAAGCTCAGTTCCAGAAAGTTTCGCCCATCGAGCGGCAACCGGGTCACCTGACTGTTCTCGACAATTGTCCCAATCGCGGAAGAGTCTTTTCTTAGCTGGGTTCGCGGAGCAGTAACAATCAGTTCTTCAGCGATCGACCCGACCTCGAGCTCGATGTCCAGCCGAATCTCCTGATTCACCCCGAGCGTCAGTTGCTGGACGTACTTCTTGTAGCCGTTATGTTGGACCTCGAGACGGTAAGATCCAGGCGGCAGCGATGCGATGATGAAATCACCTTGTTCGCGAGTTGTCGTCCTGCGTCGGTCATTGGTATCGGTTTGGACCAGCGCTATCTCAACATTCGCGAGCACCAACCGAGAGTTGTCGGCTACCGTGCCTCGAATCGACGCCTTATGAGTTTGACCAGCCGCCTCGTAAGACAGCAGTGTCAATAACAATGTTGCGAGAACGATAGATTTTGCGTTCACGTTGTCCTTGGTGACCCTGGAGTGATCGAGGTCCAGATTCAAGAATTTTCCGCCCGATTCTCATTACCACAAACGGAGACGACGCGGCAATTGTTGCGCAAAGATGGATCGGCCGGGCTTTAAGACCATTGCGCTCCCATCGGTTATTTCCTCCGCAGTGCAACTGCGCGAGCCCGCCCAACGTAGTTCGATCATGCGGATCCATCAAAGGCGTGATCAACGGTTTCGCACAAACACAAAGACGTTCCGGCACGGCTACGAAACATGGCGCGAGCAGGGTCTCATGCCATTTCTATAGAGACCGTGTGTGAAAGTTCGTAGTTCGGCCTTCGGACAGAAGTCTGTATTTTGCGTCTGACCTGAGTTCCGAACTTCCGCCTACGAGCCGAACTACAAACATGCGTTTTCAAACGGTCTCTCTAGTAGAGGAGTCAATAGTCAGAGGAGAATAAAATGAAGGTACGATTGATAACTGCCATTGGAGCGCTTTGTTTTTGTTTTTCAGCGGTATGCGTTACGAGGTCTGCCGGCACGAGTACTCCGATTTCCGACTGGCCTCAGTGGCGAGGTCCGCAACGTAACGGGATATCGCAGGAGACCGGCTTTCTTAAGCAGTGGCCGGCGGAGGGACCGAAACTGCTCTGGCAAGTCAACGACATAGGAGACGGCTATTCGACGCCCGCGGTTGTTGGCACGCGGATCTACCTGATGAGCAACCGGGGGATGGAGAATGAGTTTGTTCAGGCTCTTTCAACTCTGGATGGAAAACCGATCTGGGGCACACGCGTCGGAAAAGTAGGCAACGGAACTGACTTCCTTTACTCGAAGGCCCGGTCCACGCCGACCGTTGACGGAGACTCCATCTACGCGCTGGGCTCTGACGGTGACCTCGCGTGCCTCGAAACCGCGAGCGGCAAGATTCGATGGCAGACTAACATCAAGAAAGAGTTCGGCGGCAAGCCGGGATATTGGGCCTATGCAGAGTCTCCATTGGTGGACGGTGATGTTGTTGTCGTAACCCCGGGTGGCGCGGAGGCCACGATAGTCGCACTTAACAAAAAGACCGGTGCGGTCATCTGGAAGTCGGCGGTCCCGGGTGGCGACCCTCCGGGGTATTCTTCGGCGATTGTGGTTCGCGAGGGCGGCCGGAAACAATATGTGCAGTTCTTGAGCAAGGGTATCGTTGGGGTTGATGCTAAGACCGGTCAGTTCCTATGGCGCTATGCGGAGGTTGCCAAGGGAATGGCGCAAATGGTGACTCCGGTCGCGCGTGACGGATACGTTTACGGCGCGGCAAACAGCATCGGTGGCGGACTCGTTCGTCTAAAGGCGGAGCAAGGCGGAGTCGCCGCCGAGAAGGTCTACTTCGCGCGCGGACTCCCGAACAGCATGGGTGGATCGGTGCTGGTTGGTGACTATCTTTACGGAACGGGCGAGGAGGGACTGGTCGCAATGGAGTTCACGACGGGAAAGGTGAAATGGCAGGCAGAGTGTATAGGCAGCGGCTCGGTAGCCTACGCGGATGGGCTTTTATTTCTTCACGGCCAGAATGGAGATGTCGCCCTGGTAGAGGCCACGCCGGAGTCATATCGCGAAAAGGGCCGATTCACCCCGCCGGCTCCGCCGAAACGTAAACGCCTGGGGCCGTTTCCCGAGAAGGCGTGGGCGTATCCGGTGATTGCTAATGGAAGGCTTTACATCCGCGATATCGGGACGTTGTGGGCCTACGATATCAAGGGACGCCGTTAGTCATTTATGCAGTTGGATGCGCACGATCTTAAAGCCCGAGTTCCGCTTTATATCGTCTGGGTCGGCCTGCTGAGTTACAAGTTGAGTCCCGCCACGAAACCAGGGAACAAACGTGCAGTTGAAGAGCGTAGGGTTTGATATGACCATCGCACAGACCGACGAACCGACTTCCCGGAAGCCGCTCCGGCTGTGGCCTGGCGTGGTCATCGCTGTCCTGTTGCCCATCGTGAGGTTTGTCATTCCGATCATCGTACCTGAGGCCCTGGTCTTCGGGATGATCGGGTCAGTAGTCGGCGCGTTGGCGATCGTCATTTGGTGGGTGTTCTTCAGTCGCGCGCCCTGGTCCGAGCGCCTAGGGGCCATCATCCTGATGAGCGTCACGTTGTACGCGACATCGCGCATCGTCCACGAGTCGATTGCCGGGGGCGGGATGGGCATGTTGCTCTACCTCTTTGCGATCCCCGTCTTGACCTTCGCGTTGGTGGCTTGGGCGGTGGTCAGCCGCAGCCTCTCCAGCGGACCTCGGCGAGCGTCGCTGGTCGCGACCATCCTGCTGGCGTGTGGGGTGTGGACGCTCGTTCGGACCGATGGCGTCACCAGCGGCTTAATCGGTTCGGATTTCCACTGGCGGTGGACTCAGACTTCCGAACAACGGCTCCTCGCTCAAGCAGCCGACGAGCCGACCGCGCCGTCGTTGGCTCCCATAGCTCCGGAGACTCCTAAGGAACTTCCGATAACCAAAGCAGGCGACGAGCCGGCAGCACTCCCGGCAACTCCATCAACAGCCAGGACCGAACCGGTCAGTCCGGCCTCGGTTGAGACGAAAGCCGACTGGCCGGGCTTTCGCGGGGCCCGGCGCGACAGCATCATTCGTGGCGTGCGAATCGAGACGGACTGGTCCAAGTCGCCTCCGGTCGCGCTCTGGCGTCGACCGATCGGACCGGGCTGGTCATCCTTCGCGGTCCGCGGCGATCTTCTCTACACCCAGGAGCAGCGGGGTAACGACGAGATCGTAGCATGCTACAAAGTCTCCACGGGAGAGCCGGTATGGAGACACCGCGACGCGGTCCGGTTCTGGGAGTCGAATGGCGGTGCCGGTCCGAGAGGGACGCCGACCCTCAGCGGCGGTCGCGTCTACACATTCGGCGCGACGGGTATCCTGAACGCGCTCGACGCTCGTACTGGCGGTGTGGTGTGGTCGCGGAACGCGGCGTCCGACACCGACACGAAACTCCCGACGTGGGGCTTCGCAAGCTCGCCGTTGGTGGTCAACAAGTTCGTCATCGTCGCCGCCGCGGGCACGCTCGCCGCCTATGACCTCGCCACCGGCAATCCGCGCTGGGTCGGTCCTCATCACGGCGGGAGCTACAGTTCGCCGCAGCTTGTGACGATCGACGGAGTCGCACAGATCCTGCTGCTGAGCCCACCCGGCGCGATCAGTGTCTCGCCGGCTGACGGCACGTTGCTGTGGGAGCACTCGTGGGAAGGCGGTGCGATCGTTCAGCCGGCCCTGACCGCGGACGGCGACGTCCTGATCAACGCGATCACCGGAACCGGAGGAATGGGCGTGCGCCGCATTGCGGTCGCCCACGGCAGCGGCGGATGGACGACTGAGGAGCGTTGGACGTCGAACGGGCTGAAGCCATACTTCAACGACTTCGTCGTTCACAAAGGCCATGCCTTCGGCTTCGACGGCAACATCCTCTCGTGTATTGACCTCCAGGACGGCAAGCGCAAGTGGAAAGGCGGACGCTACGGCAACGGCCAACTCGTCCTGTTACCCGATCAGGATTTGCTGCTGGTGTTGTCCGAAGAGGGTGAGCTGGTGCTGGTCAAGGCGACCACCGATCAGTTCACGGAGGTTGCGCGGTTCCCGGCGCTCGACGGCAAGACCTGGAACCACCCCGCGCTGGTCGGCGATGTCCTGCTGGTTCGCAACGGACAGGAGATGGCTTCCTTCAGGCTTTCACTCGCTGGCCGCTGACGGGAGTGCCTTCCGGAGGCGCCAATAAGCGTTGGCGTATCGATTTGCGCACAGTATGCCTTTCCTTCCAGTGTTCTTGTCTTACCACTGAACTGCGCTCAAGGCTCTCCTTTTGTCGAGCTTGTGCCGCCTCTTGTCCCGTCTTTCATCCCGTTCGTCACTCTCCTATCGGCGCTCATCCCAAAGAAGTTCCGCTCCTGATTCAGCCAGACTAAACTCTGTTTCCTGGGTCGAGCTGTACGCGAAAGACTGAGGTTTCGGGCTCATACAAAGAGACTCAAACTCCCAGCGCGAATGCCAGAGGCGAAAATAGAACAAGGATGAGCGCATACCATGCAAGTTGTTAAGTATAGTTCCCCGCCCGAGACGCCCTTCGCCATCGACACGCGCGCAGACGATGCGTCTCAGCTAATCGAAGAGCGTTTGGTCGGAGTCAGTGGATGGGCAGAAAACGCCCGGAGACTGGTCGCGATCCACGCGACTCACGACAACGCTGTCAACCTGGAAGGCGAGCCCGGTACGGGAAAAGGTTTCATCGCGGGGTTGATACATCAGTGCAGCGCCCGCCGTGAGGGTCCGTTTGTTTCCCTGTCGCTTGGTTCAGCATCCGAAGAGTTGGCTTGCTCGGTCTTGTTTGGCTCCTCGCAGACATCATCGGCTGAAGAGGTCATTGACGAGAGAGGGCTCACAGAGCTTGCTCGAGAAGGAACGATCTATGTTGAAGGGCTCTTGAATCCAGGTTCTTCGTTGGCGGGCCGTATCGTAACTCTGCTCAGACAATCGCGATTCGACAACAACCGTGAAAGCCAGGCTCGCGTTCTGGTTGGGTGGGAAATCGAACCGTGTTCGCATCGTTCAATGATACCGAATGACTTAAGGAACGGCGGTGATTTCGAAAGCATTTCGATTCCTCCACTCCGTGAGAGGCCCGATGATATCGAAGCGCTCGCGACGCACTTTGTCAGGCAGCATTGTCAGGAAACACAGAGGGAGTTGAGAGCAGTCTCTCCTGAAGCGATTAACGCTTTGCGTTCATATGACTGGCCGCGAAATGTCCTCGAACTAAAGACGCTGGTCTGTGCGATGGTCAATCAGACTCGGCCGCCTTTGATTGATGTCTCGCTTGTTCCCGCTTATGTGCGCAATCGAATCAACGGTGATGCTGACCTCTTTCCGGCTTCGGGGCTTGATCTGGGGGATGAAATAAAGCGGCGTGAGATAGAACTGATATGCGCGGCGCTAAAGCATAGTCGTGGGTTGCAGGCGAAGGCCGCGAGACTTCTTCATACCAAGGCCACTACGCTGTTCATGAAAATCCAGCGTTACGGGATCGACGTCGAAGGGTTCAGGTAGGATTCAAGGCCGACGATCTTCTCTGGTCTGTCATGTTTCTAGTCTGTCATTTCGTAGGTCGCCCCCTTGAAGAAGCCTGCGGACCAGAAGCAGCATCCTAAAAGGTACATCGGCGAAATCAAAAGAAACATGAGAAAGGCTCGTCGATCGACTCTGGACAGCCAAACCGCTGCCCTCACCAGCCGCACAAAAGGCATTAGAAGGATCAGCACTGGATAGCGTAACAAGGCGTTGCCCGGAAGCGCGCCGCGTCGCCGAGCTTCAGCCGAACATTTGCCGAGGCTAACCTGATAGGACAAGACTTCTCTCCATCCGGTGCGATTGAGATGAGTCACTTCTATCGCCGGATCGAAGAGAATGCGCTCGCCTGCTCTGTGCATCTTCCAGTTGAAGAGAATGTCTTCGGCTAACCACATTTCCTCGTCAAAGCAGCCGTGACGCTCGAGCGCCTCACGCCGATAAGTCACGTTCGCGGTCGGAACCGTGTCTACTTCTCGTTTTGGTCCGGAGGGGATGAACTCCTTGAACTCGAGAAGGTATCCCGTCCAGCCGCTCAGACTCGCGGGAGTACCGTTACTGAGCGAGCCTCCAACTGCGGCGTATGCCTCTTCGTGATGGCGCCCAACCATCCGCTCGATCAAGTCGCTGCGCGCGATGCAGTCTGAATCGATCATTAGACAGAAGGGCGCACGAGTAGCCCGGACTCCGATGTTTCGAGCAGCGCCGGCGAACGTGCGAGTATTGAGATGGATGAGCCGAACCATTGGGAACTCTTCCTCGACGATTCGTGGCGTCTCATCGACCGAGCTGTCGACTACAGTCACGTCGTAAGGTATCGAAGTGTTCTGATCGAGTATCGCATTCAAGCAACGTCGTATCGTCCGCTCCGAATTGAAGCAGGGTACAATGACAGATACGATGGGTTCGCTCGATCCCATGAGTTAGGCTTAGGTATAGCATATATAGTCTCGGCTCTTTTAAGGCAAGATTTGGGTGGTGATGTGTTAGTGATTTTTCCAGCAAAGCCAGTCCTCGGCGTCCGCTGTGTCCTCCGCAGTTTCTCTTGATCAGTGTTGCGGATGAACCGCTAAGGACGGGCGGGGACGCCGAGGCGGAACGCGATCGTAAGCGGACAACACACTATGACCCCACTACTCAAGATTGACAGTCGTCACTAACTCTCGTTAGGTTCTGGCAGGCTGCAGATGCGCGCAGCACTCATGCATGCAAGAGAAATCGAAGAGCTTACGATCGAGGTTAGCATCGCTGATGTGGCGATTACTGAGTCGCTATGGAGAACTCAAGTATCGCTATTTGCTGCCCTTTTATCGCGCACTCGGGCTCTTGTCTCCGAACCGAAAACCGTCCGGCACGCTGAGAATGTCTAGAACGCTTCTCGCTGCAGGGGCCTTGTCTACTTTTTTGAACCGGTCTTCAATTTCTGATCAATTGAGCGCAGTTGCCGAGCGGGCTAGAGAAAGAAAAGGCGCGGTGATCTTCCTGCCGTCGGTCGGGTGGGAGATAGCCAACACTCAACGGACTAATCATCTCGCGCGGGAGTTCGCTAATCAGGGGTACGTGACAATCTTCGACAGCACTAATTCTTACGATGACGTGGACGGGTTTAAGGAAGTTGAACCGGATGTGTTCTTGTTTCGCGGGTCCGACAAAGTGTTGGCTCAGATTGCAAATCCAATCGTCTGGGCGTTCCCTTACAACTTCGACCGCACTGATGTCTACAACAGTTCAGCTCGAACCGTTTACGATTGGATCGATGACCTGGACGTCTTTCCATACGATCGGGCATTCCTGGAACGAACTCACAAAAGAGGATTGAAAGAAGCGCAGCTCGTAGCTAGCGTCGCGCGCCGCCTCCACAACATGGCGATCGACGAGCGACCGGATGCGCTCTATCTGCCAAATGGAGTTGAGTACGAACGGTTTGCCAGCCAATCCGTTAAGACGCCCGATGATTCTGACATCGATCGGTCATGGACTAATGGAAAGCCGCTGGCCGGGTACTTCGGTGCAATCGCCGAGTGGTTTGATTACGATCTGCTCGACGAGGTCGCGGCGCTGCGGCCGGACTGGAACTTTCTCTTGATAGGTCCAATGCACGACGATAGCCTGCGCCACCTCGGGCGATCGATGCTGAAGCGCTCGAATGTCCGCTGGATAGGACCGCGCAACTACAGAGCACTTCCTGGATATCTACAGCTATTCGACGCCGCTACGATTCCGTTTGTGATTAATGACATCACCAGCGCCACTTCCCCGCTAAAGTTGTTTGAATATTTCGCCGGAGGAAAGCCGGTCATATCAACCGCGATGCCTGAGTGCGAAGCGTTCCCAGAAGTACACATCGCGCGAAACGCTAAAGAGTTTTCTGAAGCGCTCGACAGAGCGAAAATGGAAGGCGAGGATCCCGAGTTTCGAGAGAGGCTGCAAAACCTTGGACGCGAGAACTCATGGAAGTCGCGCGTACAACTCGCGTTGGAACATCTCCAGAACGGAACGCGGTAATGGACAGTCGGGGACCGCGCTACTCGTGCCGAGCCAGCGCCTCAATGGTCTCTATGATAGTGCACGGTCCTGGTCCTGAAGAAGCCATGTTCCGAGCGAAGATCGGGCCTCGATTGTCAGTAAAGTATTCTATGATTCTGTCGGCCAGCGCATTGGAATCGCCGGGCGGAAAGAGCATCCCGTTGAAGTCTTCAACGACAGATTCCGAAAGACCTCCGGTCCTTGACGCGATGATCGGCAGCCGGTTTGACAAGGCTATGCGCGCAACGCCGCTTTGAGTAGCGCTCAGATAAGGCAAGACCAGCACGTCCACGCCGTCAAAAATCGCCCGCACTTCCTCGTTCGGCACGTAACGGTTTTCTATTCGCACATGATTCTCAATGCCGAGCCTGCGAGCGAGTTGTTGGTACTTTTCCAGCGAATCGTAGAACTCTCCGGTTATGAGCAACTCGCATTCGATTCTTGACAGCACTTTCGGCATCGCGCTGAGCAGCAAAGCCAACCCTTTATACTTTCGAACCTTTCCGAAGAACAGGATGGTTCGCCCTTCGCGGTTTGCGGCGCCGGAAGCTGAGAATTCGTCGAGGGTCGGCAACTGCGAGACGGTTACGGTCTTGCCCGGAACCAGCGTCAGGAGCTCTTCGCGGTCGTTCGTTGAGTGTGTAATCAGATGATCTGCTGGCGAAAGGGCGAATCTAACAAGCAGGCGGTCAAGAGGGGTCCGTTCATGTGAGAAGATGTTATGGCATTCGATGAGGCATTTTAAGCCCAATCTTCGAAGCCATCTCGCCAATGTGCCAATCAGGGGCGCGAAGAATGGCTGCCACCACTCGAACACCACCAGATCAGGGGCAAAGAGTTTGATCAGCTTGAAAGCGCGCAACCACGTCGCGGGATTCAGCGGAGTGAGTATGGGCAGTGCGCCTGCGTCAAATCTCAATCGACTGCTGTCGAATTCGGTAGTCCCTGGAAAGAACATGCTCGGGTAGAGTTTGCGAAACGAGACAACCTGCACGATATGGTCGCGGGCGGTGAGTTGTCGCTGAATCCAGTAAACGTGATGGGCGATGCCACCTCTGAGGGGGTAGGCGGGTCCGATGATGCTGACTCTCATTCAGCCGTTCTACCTATTGCGGTCGTTCGGTCGCGGGCGCTCGATGCCGGTTCCTCGCTTGATTCGACAACCGAGTAGTCACTTTCTCGCCGGTATGAGAACGCAACCATTTCGGCGAGGAGTCCAAACAGGACGAGCTGAACGCCAACTATTGCAAGCAAAGTTCCGATTATCAGCAACGGACGATTGCTTAACCACTGGTCGAAGACTACGCGCGCGATGATCAGATAAAGATCTATCGCAGAGCCGAGGCCCGCCAGCAAAAGCCCCATCAAGCCGAAGAAGTGCAGCGGCTTGTTGGTGTATCGAGTCATAAGAATGACGGTCAGCAAACTAAATACCCCGCCTAATATTCGTTCCAGGCCATATCGAGATTCACCATGCTCGCGCTCTGCGTGTTCTATCTTCACCTCGCCCAGACGAAATCCTCGATAGCTCGCCAGCACGGGGATGTAACGATGTCGCTCGCCATACACCATCACCTCGTCCAACACTTCGCGCCGATAACACTTGAAGCCACAATTGATGTCGTGCAGGCGCACTCCGGTAAGCACCGATGTGACTCGATTATATACCTTCGAGCCGATTCGTTTGGCGAGCTTATCGCGCCGGTCGAAGCGCCACCCTGAGACCAGGTCAAAGCCTTCATCCAGCTGAGCAAGAAGCAACGGCAACTGCTCCGGAATATCCTGGAGATCGCCATCCATCGTAACGATGATGCTGAATCGCGCAGCACGAAAGCCTGCCGCCAGCGCCGCCGATTTGCCGAAGTTCCTTCGAAAACGAATGTATCTGACCGAGCTATCAATCCCGCTGATCTCTCTAAGCTTGGCAATAGACCCGTCCGTGCTTCCATCGTCTACAAAAATGATTTCAAAGCGCGACGAGATCTCGCCAAGCACGGTGGCCAGCCGGCTATAGAGCGCGTCCAGCGAAGCGCGCTCGTTTAACACTGGAACGACGACAGAAACTGTGGAGAACAGCAAAGGATGTTGTGCCCGATCGCTCTGCATAAGGCTTCAACGGTGGAACAATTGCGCGATGGCGTGCGCTTCGATAAGATATAGCGCCATGGGGCTGATTACAAATGAATTTTTGCGAACAGGCTCTTCAGTGAAAACTCCCTGCTGGGACTAACCGAACGTCTGTCGTGCTTTTAGAGTTTACCCAAAGCCGCCCTGACCTGACGAGGTCGCCGAGATGGTAAGCGTCACCGCCCGCAAGAAGCGAAAGTCTGCTTCTGTTCCAGCCTCCAGACTGGCGCGCTGGCTCCCTATTAGCATAAACGTCAGCGCCTCCACGATCGCGATTGGCGTGGTTCTGGCGATTGTTGTATTGAGCTACGCGAATGCGCTAAGAAATGACTTCGTTTTCGATGACAACGCTCAGGTGCTCAGCAACAAGATGCTACGGAGCGTTTCTAACTTCTTCGCTGTTCTTACTGCTTCGTATCGTCCGCTGCGAGACGTCTCGCTGATGTTCGACTTTGCGGTCTGGGGCGAAGGTCCGTTCGGATTCCACCTGACAAACGTGCTGATCCACGCCGCAAATGCCATGTTTGTCTTTGTGCTTGTCCGCCGGCTGACCGGGGCAGTGGTAACGGCGACAATTGCAGCATTGATTTTTGTCGCGCATCCACTTCAGCCCGATGCAGTAACTTACATATCTGGCAGGCGCGATGTGCTCTTTAGCTTATTCTATCTGGCGAGTTTCTACAGTTACCTCAACTACCGCCGCAGCCGCTCAATAATCTACCTCGTTCTCTTCCTGGCCTGTTGGGGCCTCAGCCTGATGTCGAAGGAAATGGCGGCGAGCCTGCCGGCCTTAATATTCGTCTGGACCTTTTGCGATCTATGGGGCGAGCGGACCGGATCCTGGCTGCGACGAACCTGGGAAGCAGCCCGTAGTGCGCTGATGCTGGACAAGTGGCTCTACATAACACTGGCGCTTGTAGTTCCTGCGTATGCCTACTATATGGTTTTCATCAAGCACAGCTCGACTCGCGTGCAGATTTCAGGTGTCGAGTACTGGGGCGGCAGCTTCTTTTCCAACATGCTCACCGCCATCAAGGTGCATGGGTGGTACTTGAAGCAACTCGTCTTTCCGACGCCCGTAGTTCAGTACCTCGGAGCGTTCGGGATAGCGACGACGCTTTTGGATTGGCACGTGATTCTGTCTATTGTGGTGGTCCTTACAGTGCTTGTTGCAGGATTTGTTTTACTCAAGCGTGACCGGCTGATGTCTTTCGCGATCCTGTCTTACTTTGTGCTGCTGCTGCCCGTCAGTCAGATCATTCCGCATCACGAGCTTCTGGCAGATCACTATCTTTATCTGCCGATGATGAGCTTTGGCTTGTTTACTGCTCTGCTGGTGCAGAAGATCGCAGCAAGGTCGGAGGGGGCGAAGAAGTTAGCGTATGGCTTCGCCGGCGCCGCGGTGATTGTATTGGCCGTTATGACCGTTATGCGCAATCGAGATTGGAAAGATGAGTTCACATTGTGGCAAGCCAACTACAAGGAAGAGCCCAACTCAATTCGCGCCGCGGGGAACCTTGCGGTGATGTACTCAACCCGAAATCCGAACAAAGCGGTCGAACTCTACAGGAGATGCCTGGAGATCGATCCAACGTACGGGCCGGCCTATATCGGACTCGCCACGTTGCTGCAGGCTAAGGAAAAAGCCGACGAACTTGAAGATCTTGTCGAGAAGGGACTCGCCTCGCCTCCGCGAAGGGGCCTCTCGCCCGGAATCGAAGACCCAAAGATATTTCGGTCGGAATTAATTACGGCGCTGGCAATCGTAAGGAGCAACCAGGGAGAGCCCGATCAAGCAAAGGATCTTCTGATAGAAGCAATAAAGCTCAACCCCTCAGAAGCCCGGCCCTATGCATTATTGGCGGCCATGTACCACGACGAAGATCCAGAGAAGGAGATAGACATTCTGGAACGGCAGTTGGCGGCGGACCCGCAGAGTTACAAAGCGCTTCAGACCCTCTCATACAGGCTTATCGAGCTGAAAAGGTACGACGAGGCGCTGCCTTACCTCGAGGGACTACTCGCGATAAACCCGAATGACTTCAATGCAAACTTTCACCTGGGAGAGATATATCTCAGCAAAGACGATTGCAGAAACGCCAGCAGTTTCGTCAGAGCAGCGCGATCGGCCGCCTCCAAACCGGAGGATGACAAACTCGTCCAACTCGCAATAAGGAAGTTGGCACAACAGTGCGGCGCGTTCTAAGGATACCAGGTTAACCGTCGGCATCCCGTTCTCGCTTGAACTCTCACTTGATTGACAATGCGCAACAGCCGCAATTAGATTGAAGTCTCGCCATCCAAATTCGGGGTCGTGATAAATCTGACAAAAGACGAAACAGCAAGCCCGGCGGAGAGCGCCCTGCAAGTCGCGACTGAAGAACGTCTGCGGGATTCGGTTCTGTCACCCTCGTATTCTTACGCCTTACCCGACAAGCCCGTCGTGGCAATCGAGCCACGCAAGCGCTGGGCGGCGCTGAACCTCCGCGATTTGTGGGCATACCGCGAGCTTCTATATTTTCTGGTATGGCGCGATATCAAAGTGCGCTACAAGCAAACGGTGCTTGGCGCCGCCTGGGCGATTATCCAGCCGCTTGTAACGATGATCATATTCACATACTTCTTTGGGAGGCTGGCGCGCGTGCCCACCGACGGCGTGCCCTATCCCATATTTTTTTACACAGGCTTGTTGCTCTGGACTTTCTTTTCAAACGGAGTGACGAACGGCGCTAATAGCCTGATAGGAAACAGCAACCTGATCACCAAGGTCTACTTTCCGCGGTTGATAATCCCGTCGGCTGCTGTTGGAGCGGGTCTGCTCGACTTTGCAATTGCCTCCGTCCTGCTCATCGGACTGCTGATCTACTATGGCTTTTCGTCGTCATTAACCTATCTGATGGTGTTGCCGCTGGTGTTGCTCACCACGCTTTTCGCGCTCGGCGTCGGCATATGGCTTTCGGCATTGAATGTCAAGTACAGAGACGTCCGATATGCCTTGCCATTTGTAATTCAGATCTGGATGTTTCTGTCGCCCATCATTTATCCATCGAGCATGGTTCCTCAGGAATGGCGATGGGTTCTTTCACTGAATCCGATGACCGGACTGGTAGAGTCTTTTCGCGCGTCTCTGTTCGGCCGCGAACTACCGTGGCTCGCGCTTGCCTACTCAGGAGGGTTCACTTTGTTCATGCTCGTATATGCCGCGTACAATTTTCGGCGAATGGAGCAGACTTTTGCAGAGTTCATCTGAGTCGGCAAGGTCAGAGACTGGCAGGTTCAGTACGCAAATGAAGCCCATCATCAAAGTCGAAGGCATTAGCAAGAAATTCCACATCAACTCACGCGAGCCAACGTTGGTGCGCTACGACACTTTGCGCGAGTCGCTCGTCAAGCTTGTTCGAGCACCGTTCTCGCGGCACCGCAATGGAGACCGCGATGAAACGATCTGGGCGCTCTACGATGTAAATTTCGAAGTGATGCCCGGAGAAGTGATGGGAATAATCGGTCCCAATGGCGCCGGCAAGTCCACTCTATTGAAGGTTCTCTCGCGGATCATTGAACCAACAACGGGCCGCGTCGAACTCTACGGGAGAGTCGCAAGCCTTCTCGAGATTGGTACAGGTTTTCATCCCGATTTGAGCGGGCGCGAGAATGTGTACCTGAACGGCGCAATCCTGGGAATGAAGCGACGGGAAATAGACGAGAGGTTCGATGAGATCATAGCGTTCGCAGAAGTAGAAAAGTTCATAGATACCGCAGTCAAACATTATTCCAGCGGAATGTACGTAAGGCTTGCCTTCGCGGTGGCTGCTCATCTTGATCCGGAAATACTGATTGTCGATGAAGTGCTATCCGTAGGCGACGCAAGTTTTCAGAAAAAATGCCTCGGAAAAATGGACGACGTCACTCGGACCGGGCGGACTGTGTTGCTTGTGACGCACAACCTCGGCATGGTCAGGATGCATTGCAAGCGGGCTATTCTCTTCAATCACGGCCGGATCGCAAGAATAGGTCCGGCCGAAGAAGTCGCGGATTTCTACGACACCATGGCTTTAGAGGTCAACGCGTAGTCTAGATGAGCCGGCACAAGATCGTCACCATTCTGGGAACACGACCCGAGGTCATTAAGATGGCGCCCGTCATTCGGGAACTTCAAGGACGGCGTTCTTCTTTCAATCACACTATTGTAGCGACTGCGCAACATCGCCAGATGCTTGACCAGGTACTTGAAGTCTTCGGAATACAGCCCGACATCGATCTGGGCTTGATGCAGCAGAATCAGGGCCTGGCAGAGTTTGCTTCGAGGTCTCTGCTCGCGCTTTCGAACCTCTTTTCTGAGATAAAGCCGGACACCATTCTTGTCCAGGGTGATACTACAACGGTTGCGACAGCGGCCCTCGCTGCTTTTTACCAGGGCGTTCTCGTAGGACATGTAGAGGCCGGATTGAGGTCGTTCAACCGGCAGCATCCGTTTCCTGAGGAGATCAATCGCAGGCTCGCGGGTTGCCTCGCCGATATGCACTTTGCGCCTACCGCCCGAGCACGCCTGAACCTTTTGCATGAGGGAGTGCCCGACGAAAGCATATTTGTAACTGGCAATACAATTGTCGACGCGCTGAAATCCGTCAGCATTGAAGCTGATTTTGACGACCCGACTCTCGCGAGCCTGAACCAAAAAAGCAATCGCGTGCTTCTCGTCACTGCACATCGACGAGAAAACCACGGTGAGCCTTTGCGCTCGATCTGCAAGGCGCTCAGGTCACTCGCGTCCACTTTCGAGGACATCGAGATTGTCTACCCGGTTCACTTGAATCCGAGCGTAAGAACCGTAGTGCAACAGGAACTCGGCGACATATCCAGAGTTCATCTGGTCGATCCCGTTTCCTATACTGATCTGCTGCGACTAATGAAGCGCTGTTATCTGATACTGACCGATTCGGGCGGCATCCAGGAGGAAGCACCTTCGTTCCGCAAGCCTGTGCTTGTGCTTCGTGAAGTGACCGAGCGTCCGGAACTGATCGAGGCCCATGCGGGCAAGATCGTGGGGACCGACACCGACACGATTGTGCAGGTTGCCTCTCGTCTGCTGAATGAACCGGTTGAATACGCAGCGATGACTGCGACAGAAAACCCGTTTGGCGATGGCCGGGCGGCGGAACGAATCGCGGACATCCTGGATCAGAGACTTTGAGACCGCCAGGCTGCCGGCATATCGACGGCGACATGGCGCGCGATCGTAGCGCTTTTGAGAAGGGTAGTTCCGCAATCCAGAAGAGACTAAATTAAGCAGCTAATACTATTGACAGGGGATATAGTTTATGTTTGAATGCGCTTACTGAAGCTCGCAGCCCCTCCCGAGGTCAATCTCAGGTAAACCCGCTCATAGCGGTAGATTGTCCGAGCTTTGAACCGAATCCCAGCAGGCATGGGTAGGACACCTACTCAACGTGCTGCCGGACGCCCTCGACGGTTGACACTAGTTCTTAGAATCAAGCAGTGACTGTTTGTGACAAGAGGCGATGCTGGCAGCGTGACTCACTCGCGATCTTCGAGCCATGCCCGGCAGGTGGGAACGCGTTAAGTCGTATAGCAGTGTCCAAGCTTGGGAGTTTATCTGAAGGCGGGTAATCCCCGAACCTCACGTGGAGGCAAGCATGAAGCGCGTACCGTCCGCAATATTTCTTAAGCCACTGGTCCTATTAATCTCTCTGATTTGTCTTTTGGGCTCTGCCCAATCCATCAGCGCAACAACTGCAATCGTTCCGCCGGACGACGATCTGATCGTCGGGGCGCGAGTAATTGTCAGAGCCAAAGTCCTCTCGATCGAGAGCAGCCTCGACGAACAACAAGGACGCATATTCACCTACGTAAAGCTGAAGGTTCAGGAAGTTCTCAAGGGAGAAATAACCGAGCGCAAGATTGTCATAAAAGAGCTGGGAGGCCGCGTGGGCGATCGCATCAGCGTAGTCTACGGCAACCCCGAACTTGCACTAGGTGAGCAGGTCCTGCTGTATCTCGACACCTGGAAAGATGGGAGCCTGCGAACCTACCAGATGTTTCTTGGCAAATTCTCCATAGTCAAAGACGAGGCGTCCGGACACGAATTCGCTGTTCGGCCTGCCGGCGACGAACACGTTGAAGTCCTGCCTTCTCGTAAGGGTCAACAGGGCGCCATCACTAATCGCATGGAGATCTCGGCATATATCGCAATGATCACGAGCAGGCTCGCTGCGAACGTCAAACAATCCCGGAAGTTCGAGCAAACCTATTATAGTAATGTACCCACACTGGCATCACCTCCCGGATACGTTAGTGATTCAAAAAAGGGAGAGGTTCACCCGGAATTCAATCTTTTCAATCCTCCAGTGCGCTGGTTCGAACCCGATACGGGGCAACCGGTTAACTACACACTCAACCCCCATCCAGCCGATGCCCCGGGTATCCCGTCGCTGGTGGTCGATCCGGCCGACATAGCGGCGGCTGCAAATTCCTGGTCGACAGTTTCAGGATGTGCTCTTCGTATCTTGTACGCGGGTAATCTGGACGACTGCTACACGTTCACCGGAACTCCCGGAATCAATGTGGTCTCCAACAACTGCGATGGGCGCAACTCGCCCACCACGGGTTGCGCGGGTATATTGGCGTGGGGCGGATACAGCGGCGCCTTCTACAGTCCCATAACAATAAACGGTACAGTGTTTCAGTATCGGATTACGCAGGGATTTGTATCGTGCAATCCCTGGGCGGCTTGCAACTTCAGCGATCACTGCAGTGTTCAATTCATTGTCACGCACGAGACGGGCCACGCATTGGGTTTGGGCCATTCGCAATACCAGCAGGCAACAATGTACGCCATAGCGTACTACATTGCTCGGTGCGCCGTAATATGGACGGACGATCAGGACGCTATTAGATTTGTTTATCCGGGGTCGGGTGGGGGGCCAGGCCCACTCTCGATCACCACAACATCTCTTCCAAACGGCACGGTTGGAAGCGCGTACTCGCAAGTGGTTCAGGCCTCGGGAGGGACACCGGCATATAGCTGGAGCCTTGTCCAGGGCCAGGGTACTCTGCCACCCGGCTTGAGCTTGAGCTCGGGCGGGATCATAACCGGTTCTCCGACTACGGCTGGAACGTACAACTTCACGGTAAGCGTAACCGACGCCGCGTCGGCCACCGCGCAAAAAGCACTGTCGATAGTAGTCGCAACGGGCGGCGGCGGAGGTGGCCCGTACAATTCGCAGTTCATCTCGCAGACCGTTCCTTCGAGTGTTCCGCCCGGTCAGTCTTTCTCAGTCAACCTGAAATTTCTGAACACCGGAAATCAAACATGGGCCGGCACTGATTTCTACCTGGCATCGCAGAATCCGGCACTCAATCAAACATGGGGAGGCAACGGCGTTCCGCTTGGTGGGTTCCTCACAAATCCCGGGCAGCAGCTCGATCTGACTTTTACCGCCTCCGCTCCATTCACGCCCGGGACCTACAACTTCCAATGGCAGTTGTTCAAGAACGATGGCTCGACGAATTTCTTTGGACAGATGTCGACAAATGTAGTGATCCAGGTCGGCGCGGGCGCGTGCCCAACTTCAGTCAGCCCTGCGAGTAAGAGCTTTAATCCCAGCCTTGGATCGGGCAGTTTCTCGGTGACCGCCGATGCGGGTTGCAACTGGTCCGCAGTAAGCAACGCCAGCTGGATAACGATTACGGACGGAAGTGGTGCCGGCAACGGGACGGTGAGTTATTCGGTAGGAGCCAACGCGGGCGCCACTATTCGCAATGGAACAATCACCATTGGCAATCAGACGTTCACCGTTTATCAAGGCATAGCCTTCGCCGACGTCGCGCTAAACAATCCGTTCTACGACGAAATTGGGAGGCTTGCAGCTCGGAGCGTCACGCTCGGATGCGGCAGCGGCAATTTCTGCCCGAACGATCCCGTAACCCGAGAACAAATGGCCGCGTTCATCATCAGGGCGCTCGGAGAGTTCAACCCGCCAACTCCCGCAACGCAGCGATTCACCGATGTTCCGCCGACGAATCAGTTCTACAACTTCATAGATCGAATGGCGGCGCTCAACATCACGATGGGATGCGGCAGCGGCAACTACTGCCCGAATAGTCCGGTTCTTAGAGAACAGATGGCGGCGTTCCTGGTCAGGGCGTTGGGAGAACCCAATCCGCCGAATCCAACTTCGCAGCGCTTCAATGATGTTCCTTCCTCCAATCAGTTCTATAACTTTATAGATCGGATGGCAGTGTTAAACATCACTCAAGGCTGTTCGACCTCTCCGCCCCTGTACTGTCCGGGGAGTTCTGTGAGTCGCGGACAGATGGCGGCATTCCTGGTCCGGGCTTTTAATTTATAGACAACATCGCCGGCAGAGTTGTTAATCCGAGGTTCGAGGATAGGGCTAGCGTCCTATCCTCAGACCCCGGTCTTCAGTCGTGCGGAGTCTCTGGCTCGCTCGTCCGCGTTCCACTGATCAAGCCTATCACGTTGTATCTCCTTGACTTGATAAGACCGCCGACATTAGCATGACTTATCATAGCCGACGGGGACTTGTTTGAAGAAAATGCGTGGCTATTAGCTGTTCTGCTCAAGCCGTGTTCGCCTAGACGAGTTTCGCGCCCGTTCGGACCCAATTTGAAACAACACCAATAGGGGGACAATAATGGTTTTCAAGATGGAGTATCGTATATCAAGGCCCATCGCAGGCGCGCTTGCACTCTTATTACTCTTCGCCCTTGCGGGCATGAAATATAAGCGAAGCCTGGCCAGCACAGCTCAAGCGAATCGAGTTGAAATCGATGTACTCCCAGGCGAGACTTCCAAATTCATTGACGCGACCGCCCGCTCGACGGTCCCCGTGGCAATTCTCAGCAGCCTAGATTTTGATGCAACCACGGTGATTCCGACGTCGGTGAAGCTGGCAGGCGCACCCATGACAAAAGGGAAAGGGGCGCAATTCGCTCGGGGAGTTTTGTCCGACGTCAACGGGGACGGGCGCATGGACTTGATTGTTTATGTATCGGTCCTTTCGCTTAATCTTGTGGCAGGGACATCCGATGCGGTGCTGACTGCAGTTACATTTGACGGCAAGTCCGTCTCCGGCTCTCAGGAGGTTTCATTTAATCCACTGGCTATTCAGAAGCAGCCACCACCCAAACCATCAACTCCTACGAGCGGGACATTCATAAATTACGCGGAGTGCGGTCACCCGGTCGGCTCGCCTTGCCCGATCATTATCAACGATGCTACTCAAGGGGTACCACCGAATCCGCCGACCCCGGGGCAAGCCTTTCGATACCCTTCAAGCATCGATGTCGCGGGACAAGGCGCCGTAACCAATATCACCGTGACAATCAATGGCTATTCCCACACGTTCCCTGACGATGTCGACATTCTTCTAGTCTCACCCACCGGTGCGACGTGTCTCCTTATGTCGGATTGCGGAGGCGACAACGCCATTTCAAGCGCAAGCCCGATCAACTTGACCTTCGATGACGCCGCTCCTTCAGCCGTGCCGGACAATCCTCCAACCGATCCTATTGCAACGGGATCGTACAGGCCGACTCGGGGTACGCCAACTTCTGGCAGTTGCGCGATGCCTTTGGGCGACTTCTGCGTGCCGAGCAATTTTCCGGGTCCCGCACCGGCGGGGCCCTACGGTACTACGTTGTCGGTTTTTAATGGAAGCAATCCAAACGGCACATGGAAGCTCTATGTAATCGATGACTCGCCTGGCGATACGGGGAACATTACGAATGGCTGGAGCCTGACGATCACCGCCCCGCCCCCGTGCCCGGGATCAATCCTTCCCGGCAGCCAGAGCTTTAGTGCTGCGGCGGGTATGGGCAGCTTTTCCGTGAACGCCGATGCCGGTTGCAACTGGACCGCGACGAGCAATGCTCCCTGGCTGCATGTCACTTCCGGCAGCGGCACCGGAAATGGAACGGTGAACTACACAGTGGATGCGAATGCAGGCTCAACTATTCGCAGCAGCACGATCAGCATCGGCTTTTTGTCCTTTACCGTCTTTCAGGGAATCAACTTCCTCGATGTGCCGTCAAACGATCCGTTCTACAACGAGATTGGAAAGCTTTCAGCTCGCGGCGTCACGGTCGGATGCGGGAACGGCAACTTCTGCCCAGGTGATCCTGTCACCCGTGAGCAGATGGCTGCCTTCATCATTCGGGCAAAAGGAGAGTTCAATCCACCTGCCCCTGAGTCGCAGCGATTCACCGACGTGCCGCCATCAAACGTGTTCTATGCCTTTATTGACCGCCTGGCGGCGTTGCAGATCACGCTGGGATGTACGCCCGACCATACGCATTACTGCCCAGGTGATCCGGTGCCAAGGGAACAGATGGCCGCGTTCGTTATTAGAGGCCTCGGGGAGTTCAACCCGCCGACACCTGCTACCCAGCGATTCACTGACGTGCCGCCTTCCAATGTTTTCTACAATTTTATAGACCGGATGGCGGTGCTGAACATTACGTTGGGATGTACGCCCGATCACACGATGTACTGTCCGAGTGATCCTGTTAATCGGGCACAAATGGCCGCATTTCTTGTTAGAGCTTTCAATCTGTAAATCTCATTAAAGACAAAGGCTCGATGACGAGACACTGCTCTCGTTCTCGAGCCTCACATCTTCAAGCCGGTCTGTCATCACCCTAAAGAGACAACTAACGCTCGGCTATGCTTCTGCGGGCTGCGGTGTGCTAGCTTACAAGTCGAACGCTCTCACCAGGAAGGCTGCCATCTGCCCTCGCGTCACCGGGTCTCCCGGGCAGAAGTTCGTTCCTCCACAGCCGACGGTGATGCCTCGAACCCAGAGCCTGTCAATAAACGGATAGAACACGTTCATCGGGGAGACATCAGTGAAGCGTTGACTCGCGGGCGTTGGCGGAAGGAAATCCCCGAGCGCTCTCAGGACGAACGCAGACATCTGTTCGCGCGTCACCGGATCGCCGGGGCAGTAGATTGTGCCGTCCTGATCGCAACCACCCGTGATTCCCCTGGCGGCCAATTCATCTATGAACGCGTAGAACGGGTTCTCCGGCGGCACATCAAGGAACCGCTGTCCCGCAGGCGGCGGGGGATTGAAGTCGCCTAGAGCTCTTATTATGAATGCAGCCATCTGCTCGCGGGTTACCGGCTGCTCCGGCAAGAAATTGCCGTTGCCGGCCCCTACCGTAACGCCTCGAGCTGAGAGCTTGCCGATCTCTTTGTAGAACAGATGACTAGTCGGGACATCGACGAACGCGGCCCCCTGCGCTACGGTAAAAGTCTCTCCATTGATTGAGATCGTCCCGTTACGGAGCATGGTGTCTGGGTTGGCTGAGACGTTGTACGTCACAAATCCGTAGCCCGTCCCGCTTGTCGCAGAGGTTACTGTTATGAAACTCGGGTTGTTATTGGTCACCGACCACGGGCAGGACGGCGGCGAGTCTATCGCGATTGTGCCTGTCCCGCCGTTCGCGGGAAACGACTGGCTCTTCGGATTGATAGGGTTCAGGCACGGCGTTATGGATTCACCCAGACGATCAAGCGATCCGTTGAGTCTTACTATGTAGAGCTCTCCCAATTCGTCCTCGCCAAATCCTGACAGGGAGAAGTTGGTCGGCAGGTCCACAAGCACGCTCTGCACGCCCCCGTGGAGCTTCATTATCTCGCCGGTGCAATAATCGCCGAAAATATAGTCGCCCTGCACAGCGATATTGCGCGTGCCGCGATATATGTATCCGCCGATAATCGAACAACGCCCTGACAGGTGCTGATATTCGGCGATCGGAAAGACAAAGCCGGCGGGATTACACAAATCGGGATCGTTCCCCGTGCAATGATTGCCTTCCCAGATTCGCCAGCCGAAATTACCTCCGCGCTGACCTATGTCAATCTCTTCCCACTGCCCCTGCCCGACATCACCAATAATCAGTTGATGGCTGCCGCCGCGGTCAAACGAGAAGCGATAGGGGTTGCGCATACCCACCATGTAGATCTCGTCAGCTCCGGCAACGCCTACAAACGGATTGTCCGGCGGGACCGCATAAGGAGTTGCGCCGTTCACGTGATCAATATCCAAACGGATTATCTTTCCCAGAAGCACGTCGATGTTCTGAGCATTGTTCGGCGGGTCATTAGCATCACCACCATCGCCCGGACCGGCATACAGGTACCCATCCGGGCCGAATGCAACCGTGCCCCCATTGTGATTGCCCTGCACGGGATGCGGGATTGTAATAATGATTCTCTCGGTCGTATCCGCTACATTAGGGTTCGCCGCGGAGACATGGTATTCGGCGATTTGGATCGCGCCGTCTGGCTGCCTTGTATAGTAGACGTAGAACCTGCCGTTGTTCTTATAGAACGGATGAAAGGCAAGGCCCAGTAGCCCGCGCTCGCCGCCCGAGGCCACTCTTGTTGCAATATCGAGAAAGAGCGTCGCAGTGGTTGCCCCGGGCTGCAGCACACGTATGGTCCCCGCCTGCTCGACTACAAAAAGGCGATTGCTCCCGTCGTGGGCGTTCGTGACAAACACCGGGCTGGACAGTGTGGTCAGGATATTCTCGAGTTGCAGACTTGCAGGTGCGACGGGCTGGACTTGCACCTGAGTATTCGCAGTTATTGCACCGGTCCGGATCAGAACCGAGCCGGCCGCCCATAGAAGTGTAAGAAGAAAAAGGATTGTGGCTCTACGAATAGTCATGACATTCCCCCTCTCAAAAATCGGTCATCTTTTACATGGCATCCACTGGACAGCTAAGGGACGGGGGCTTAGCAAAAGGAGTCCTCGCCGAAAGAATCGCGCAATCAGTTCAACATCCTTACCTGCGGTGGATGGAAGCACGGCTCTTTCGCGAGAGTCCTTCCATGTTTCCTCTCGAGATAATAAACAACCCGGGTGTTCTTCGCCACCGATATCTCTCGTTACCACCCGCGCATGGGTTCCCAGGGTTCGCGAACTAATGTGGTGCAGGCCGAGAGAAGCTACGGCAAGCCGCAACTCGATAGTTTTGAGGGCGGGGCTATCGCTTTTTCCCGACAGCTTGTCTCTCGGACGAATGGTGAGGGAGTCGCTCGAATTTCAAACGCGCGTGCTTGTGCGGCGTCCAGGTTACATTCCATTTGGTTTCATAGTAAGAACGATTTTCATCGAACAGAAAATCATAACTGCCATCGTCTATCAGCTTCTTGAAAGCAGCCTGCCCAAAATGATGAACAAAAACATCGGCCGCGCACATGACGCGGTAGCCTTTCGCTTTCATTCGCTGAGCGTAATCATCATCCTCGAACATGCCGATTCCAAATTCCTCGTCGAGTGGCCCTATCTCATCGTATGTATCCCGCCTGAATGCCACGCAAAACATCGCGAGCATGTAGATATCCGCAGACTGACCGTCGTGCTCCCAGACTTGGTGTGCCGCGAAATCCTCCATCTCACCCCAGGTCTGGTAATCGATGTCGAGCTTCGCCTCATTGCCGACGAAGTTTGTAAGAGGGCCGATCATGCCGATCTCACTATTCTCGAGATGCCGCAACAGCCGGCTCAGCCATCCGGGTGGAACAATGGTGTCATTGTTGAGCAGGACGATGTAATCACCACTGCTTCGGGCTATGCCCTGATTATTGGCGCGCGCGAAGCCATTGTTTCCCTCATTCAGTATGATGGAAATATTTGTGTACTGCGCGGCCATGTACCGCAGGTATGCAGTCGTGCCGTCCTTCGAGTTATTGTCAACAACTATGATCTCGTAGTTCGGATATTCCGTGTTTCGTATGAGACTCTCGAGGCAAAGTTTGTTGAGCGCAAGATTATTGTAAGACACTATTATGACGCTCGCGCGAGGAACGACCAGCTTTATTCCCGCCTCAATCGTCTGGTAGCGTTGCCGCCAGGTATGCTGCTCTGCAAACTTCCGGCGCCGTAGTACCATCTCGCGGTCGTCTTCTTCAACAGCCGCGTCCAGTTTCGCGACAAAATCATCCGGATCCCTGGCTATATACAAATACTCACCGTAGTCCTCGACCTCCGATAGCGCGACAGAGACAACAGGTTTTCCCGCGCTGAGGTACTCATAGAGCTTTACCGGGTCCGTCGCTTCCGTAATAGCGTTGATCTTGAAAGGAATCATGCATACATCGAAGTGGTACAGGTACTGCGGCATCGTTTCGTACGGCTGCTGGCCGAGCAGTCGAACGTTTGGAAGCGACTCCAGTGCAGACACATCCACCTTGAACACTCCCCCAAGCAGCACAAACACGTAGTCGGGCCGCGCCTTCGCCGCGTGCGTGACAAGTTCGAGATCGAACCAGTCCGCGATGGCGCCATAGTAACCGATGACAGGATGTTTTATGTCCGAAAAAATACTGTTGGGGTGATAGTGCTTGTCGTAAAAATCGATATCCACTCCGTTTCGAGCGAGCACCATTGCGCGCTCACAGGGATCCCACTTTTCCCAGAGACGCTGCGCGGTAACGACGAGCAGATCGCAATCTTGAACCAGACGCTGCTCCATATCGAGGATGTCGCTCTTGATGCCTGGAAAGTTTTCCCACTCATCCATGCAATCGTAGACCGTTCGCCATCCCCACACCCGTTTTGCATCAAGCACCACGCCTCCCCACGACGCTATCATGGCGTAGCCTATCGCATCGTTAATCTGACAGGTTCTTCTAAGCTCATCCAGGGAATCAAGCAGCGCTCCCCTGTTATCGCCGTCAATAACCTCGCCGTACACATCCGGCACGCGCGCCGCTGCGAGTTGTACTTCGAAGACGTTCTTTTTGATCTCCTTAACGACGACGCGCGGAGTAGCATCGGCAGGTAAGAACCGCGTAGTGCTGATGTAGAATACCCGATGGCCGCGCGCCGCAAACTGAGACATGATCTGCTGAGGTCGCTGGTATCGGAACTCCCAGTCAATGATAGAAAAGCATATGACATCCTGGCGATGGAGCGGTTCAGCAGGCGGGCGTTTCTCCAGGATCGCTGCTACCTCCTCCTGGCGCAGACGAGGAAGCAGAGTCACAGCCGCGTAGAAGTCGAAGTCCCCGGATTCTTCTGAATCCCGGGGATACTCAGTTTGGGGATGATCCGCAATTCTCCCGAGCTCATCCAAGTCCGGTTTCTCTATCGCCGGTATGGACTCGCTTGCTTCGACAGGCACTTGAGTGGGCCGCTGAGCGCTGGCCGGTTGCCCTGTCGCCATGTTTGTATCAGCCGGAAGCAGATTAAGCCGGCGATAGAGTGGCAGGAGGTAGCGATATTTTATTCGCCCGTAACGACTGAGCAGCCGCCACCCAATTGAACGAGTTATTCTATCGAGCTCACGATCCCTTGCTGACAGGTTTTGCTCCAGGTCCTGAATTACACCTTCATTTTTTGTCGACTGCATCTTCAAGAAGTTATTTGAGCCTACTAACCGCTGGTTCTTCTTCACACTTTCGTCCAACTCAGCTCTCAACCAGGCGATCCCCTCGTTCCGTTCTCTGATCATTTCCTCTTGCTTCTTTATCCGGTCGATATGAAGCTGCAACGTCTTCTCTCTTGCTGTGAGGCGCGCCTCAAGCGAAGAAATCCGTTCCTGCTGATTGGCCAGTTCGGATGAGAACGCCGCTGCACGTTCTCGATAATTGGCCAGTTCGCCGGAGAGTAGCTCTACAGCAGATTCCATCCTCAGCGAACTCGCGGTTAGCGATTCATTCAAAGCCGTGAGTTGCGCGGCTCTATTCTTTGACACCTCCAACTCACCTTGAAGCCAGGTGATTGCCTCATCCCTGACGCGAAGGGTCCTTTCTAAAGCCAGCGCCGTCCGCTCCTGCTCGCCCAACTTTGCTGAGAGGAACTCGACTGCCTCGTCCCGCGTCTGAACAATCCTTTCCATGTCAGCGATCCGCGTGGACAGCCACGCGATCCCATTGTCACGAGCATTAATGATTTTCTGAGTCTCAGCTAACTGCGTCGAAAGTAAGTGCAGGATCTGCTCCCCAAAAAGCACCCGTTGCGCCGGATCATCGCGCTTAAGCTCATGAAACAGCGCGTCAATTAGCGTTCCTCTTTCTGCGATACGTGCGGCTTGCAATTCCGCGTTTCGCCTCAATTGATCCACTGACGTCCTGCGCTCGGATAAGACCGCCTCCGCTTCTGGTAACGGATTGGTTGACCATTTCGAGAAAACTTCAAGGAGCTTATCAATAGTTGCCGCGGGAGTCTGCATTCTGGCCTCCCGCTCACTATTCTCTATGATAGCTTGACGGGCGCCTGAGTTTTGAATTGCCTCAAGCACGAAATCACTGGCGCGACCAAGGTCCATCGAAGGATATAGCCAGCCCGTTTCACCATGCTTTACGATGTCTCGAAGTCCGACAACATCAGTAGCGATCACCGGGCAGCGCGAAGCCATCGCCTCGAGCGCCGCCATCCCAAAGGACTCTCCCCAGGAGGTAGATACCAAGCAGCCCCCTGAACCTCCCACGAAGTTGTACAGGCGTGGCATGTCTTCGTAATTAACCGCGGGCAACCAACGAAATGAATCTATCAAACCGGCCTTCTGAATCGATTCGAAAAGGTTGATCTCTTCGTGATTTCGCAATCCACCAACTATCCAGAATTCTGCTTTGATTCTTTCACGGACTCGCGAGGCAAGCTTAATGAATCCGCGCCAGTTCTTGAGATCGTCTAGTCTGCCCACCCACATTACGATGTTGCGCCCCGGTGAATTAGACGGGAACGTCTGAAAGAACTCGCTCGGAATCGAATTCGGCACTACCTCAATGGGCAGCGGTCGTGCCAGGCGAAGCGCAATAAAATCCTTCTGCGATTGAGAGGGAACAATGACTCCAGAGACACCGCGTAACAGATCACGATCAAGCACGAGATTGTAGTAGTCCGGATACGGAGTGTGAACTTCGTAAGCTATTCTTGCGTCTGGGACGATCCTTCGAGCGATAGGAATTATCCCGGGCGTATCTATTGTAGAAATCCAATCAGGGTTGAAGTCCCTGAGATATTTTTCTATTTCAGCCTCTTCAGTGTGCACGGCAATCTGATCGCTCATCTTGTCGAAGATGGATTCTCCGCCGCCTGATTCCGCAAGAAACAGCATTCGCGCTTGTATGTCTCGACGGGCCAGCTCTCTGAGCCGCGTCTGCATGACAACTTCAACGCCGCCGAGAGTCAGGAATTGGTATACGAACAAAATCCGAGGAGGTCTCATCCGTGGTTCACTCCCTCGATTGCGAACCGCACTGGTGATTTAGGAACAGCGTCGGCTACGAGTTCCAGGATCTTCGCCACTTGATCCGCTGCGCCTTCACCCTCGGTTACCATTCCCACTTCCTGGGCACCGATTGATTGCATCTCAATTCTCTGAGATTCGCTACTGGCGAGGACATACTCAGCGTTCCTCAACATATACCTTTCAGCTTGCGGATCAGTCAGTCGTTGTTCTTTGTCGGGATAATAAACCGTCACCCAGTTCTTCGCGTGCGCGTGATTGATCAGGCGAAATGTATTCAGGTCGGCGGATCTGAATATCAGAACTCGCCGGCAATAGCGAGGCGTTGAAACGCATAGCACGTCATCCGCGGATGCAATCACTTCTGCTACCGACAAATGGAAGAAGTTTCCGCCCTGGATTTGACTTGCGTGGGTTGCTGATGGTTCTTTTTCGCCGATATAGATACTTGGGATTCCGCAATCAACGAAAGCCTCGACCAGGCCCGCTACCCCTTCTTTAGACAAGCCGCCTCTGTAAATCACCACTAGATGCTCGGTGGATTCAGTTACCTTGATTTGCACGAACTCTCTTACCGACTCGACGGTCTTTGAATCAGTTATTTCAGCGAATTGCGAGGGCTGGGCCCGGCGCTGTTCCTCGATAATCCCAATCTCTCGCATCTCTCTCTCTTCATCCTGCATCGCGATCGCGCGGTCGCGTATACGAACGGCTTGCAGTCTCCCATAAAACGCTTCGGCGAAGATATCTAAACACTCATCGCTTAAAGCTCGGTCCGGAACCTCGCCGTTGATCAACTCGCAAGCTAAATCGGCATTGCGTTCAGACAGCAGTTTCAACTCGACGCGAGCCTTCGCGAAGTCGCTCGACAACTCTTCACGCCTTTCCCAGACGCTGGTTATGAGGTCTTTCAACCTCGAGAGTTCGGTCAAGTCCAGGCAAATCTCTTCGTGTCCAATCCGGCGGGTTAAGCTGCGCACCTTCGGGTCATATCCAATCGCGATGGCCGGCGTATCTGTGAGAATTGCAAACAGAATTGAATGCAATCGCATTCCAATCAGCAGATCGCAGGCGCCGATCACTCCAGCGATTTCATTAGGCACATAGTCGCTTCGGAGAACGAAAGTCTCGTTGTCAGCCAAAAGCTCGCGAATCCGCAAAAGCGGGCCATCATCATAGCCTCGATGAAAAGGGATCAGAAGTATCTGCGCTCGTCTTGAATGAGCAAATCCTGATATGGCGTCAGCTAGCGAGTGCTCCCACTCCGACTCCGTTACTGTGTAGTCCCAGGGGCGGGCGGTAACGGCTATTACAGGACGAGAGGAGTCTATTCCGTGTTCGCTCAGAATCTCGCGGCCTCGACTCTCATCCGCAGGTCGCAAAGAAAACGCCGGATCGGCGGTGACCTCGATACGGTTTGGCTCGATTCCTATTTCTTCCAGTGTTGATTTTGAGTCGGCATCACGAACCGTGATTCTGTCCGCCAGCAAGTGCGCGACCTTTACGATCTCTCGCCCGCCATCGGTGATTAACGGTCCGACTCCGACGCCATAAATCATGAAGGGCTTGCGGTAAAGTTTCGCGAGCAACGGGAATCCGCCATAGTGAGCCAGATCGGATGCGCGATTCTCAAACAGACTCCAGGGATGAAAGCCCGTATAATCGAAGAATATGCCCCCTCCACCCTGAATAATCATATCGGATCTCTGCACAGCTTGAGCAATCGCGGCCCAGTCGCCCCACCAGACAGTCTCAACGCCAAATTGCTGCCGTATCGTCTCAATGTCCCCCGCCACGACAACAAGGCGGGCATCCGGGATTCTTGCTCGAAGCTGATCGACGATCGCGTCAAGAATAGCCTCATCGCCGGTATTTCCGTGACCATAGGAACCGGTAATAAGTATTCTTGGATCCGGTTTTCGCATCGCGGAAATCATAGCATAAGGAAGGCTGCCCGCTCTCAATCACGAAAATACTCGTCGCCAAGTATTTCCTTGCTTTCTACTATGTAAGACATGCATCCCCATCCATACTGGACGTAGGGCACCAGTCGCCAGTCGGGATTTCTGGAAAAGATCTCAACGCTCGCGCGCCGCGCGCCTGATACTTGTCTGCTCGAATAAACATGATAGTCATCAAATGCCAATATCATCCCGTGCTTCAATCTCGGCAGCAGAAACTTGAGCACCGTCAACACGGAACTGTACATATCACAATCTATGTAGGCCAAAGCGACATTCTGCGGCAGCTTGCGAGATGTTATGTCATCGACGAGGGTTTGATCATAGTAGCCCTCGACGATCTCAATCGCATCTTTCGGCACGCCCTTCGAAGCGCAAGCGGAATAGAACTCGTCAACGCCGGTGCTTAGATTGCCTTCAATCCAATACGGGTGCTCATCCTCGATTCCTTTTGGAGCGGGAAGCCCGCGAAAGGAATCCAGCGCCCAGAACTTCCGATCTATCGTCGATGCGTAAGAAAGGAATGAAAGGTGTTTGACTGCCTTTTTGTACTCTTGGTAGGCGAGGCCGAAGGTCGTGCCGGTGTGCGAGCCAAACTCCGCATAATCTCCATCAATTCCGTTGAACCCGAGAGCAATAAATGCACGTCTGAAGAACTCGCGCCGATCAGAGGAGTAATAGTCAGTGTCGTAGCCTGTTGCTCCGGTTGATTCATGTTCAGCCATGACTTTCCCCGATGATGATTGATTGAATCAACAGATCGAAACAGTGAGGTCCAAAAGAGTCGCCGAGTGTAACTTCAACCGTCGCGAATCCCTTATGCAACCTTAGTCTCCTTCCGAACTCAATGTCGCAGGAGCGCGTCTCACTTGTTCCATAACTTTTCCCATTGAGCAGCCTGCTCATCCCACGTGGGCACACCCGCGGGGGCGTTGCTGCGAATGAAGTCAAACGACGAAGGGTTTGCGAAGTACTCGCCCAGGATCTGCTTTGCTTCGTCCAGGTTCGGTTGTCCATCTTTTGTGCCTACCAGGAATCCATTCCACCCGTGACTTATGAACTCGGCATTCGCTCCGTGCGCCCTCGCTATCACGAGCACTCCAGACGCTAGGGCTTCGGCGGTCGCAAGGGAGAAACCGTCCAAATAGTTTGTCAGATAAAGCATCGCCCCGTACTGACTCATTCGCGTCTCGACCTCGGCTTGTGGAATTGAGCCCGTTGCTTTCACCCAAGGCGGATAGACCTGAGGCGGCTCCGCTTGATCGTCTCCATACAGCGCTGGACCTCCGTATATATCAAACAAGATGTTCGGGTATTTGGCTTTGAAGCTCTCTAGCACAGCAAGCGCGTTATCAAGTCCCTTTAAAGGATGGCTCGCGTAAATAAAGCTATAAGGATTGCGAGACGAGCCAAACAACCTCCGGCGCCTCTTGCCCGAAACACCTTCGCCTCTTATCACAACCACTTTTCTAGATGGATAACCCCATTCGTCGACGGCACGCCTGGCCATGAACTGAGCGGGGGCTATGTAGTAATCGATCGCGTGGGTCTCGGGTGGTTCCATCTTCAGCGGCGCATTCATCCAAAAGAGCGCTTTGTCGCCGCGAATGCCCTCAATTCCCGGCACCCGAAAGTGACCAAGCGAGCCCGTGACGAATACAATGACATCATAGTGCCCCGTGGCATTCTCAATCGGGATTGTCCTCACGCGTCGATCTTCGCCTTCCTTCACAAACGCACCTGCAATTGTGACGCGGTATCCTCGACGGCCCCAGGCGCGAGCGAGTTGCAGAATTGCGCTCTTTCCTCCGCCCATCGCGGCTTCTTCGATTCGCCCGGGCCATAGCTTGATATTCCGATCGGGGCACACGATGACGACGGTCTTGGACATGGCGACGCCTATGCTAGCACATCAGCCGGTCCCTTTTGCAGCGTGGTTGAGTAATCGGATCGTCGAGACATATTAAGTCCCTGCGACCGAACGGTGCGGGATGAAATCTCGGCAAGAAGAGACAACGAGCGCGTCTGAGAATCATCAATCTCGAACTCGGATTCTCAGGCGTTTCTGTCAGATCAGTGTCAACGTTCTTACAGAAGCAGGGCGCCGTGGAGCATTGTCTGGCGCTAATCCTTCCGCGCGCACAGCGCCACTATGCGCCACAATACTGCCGGTTATATTATTTCCGGGGCAGATTGCCTCTCTTGAGCGCCAACACCCGGTCTGAGAAATAGAAGGAGGAATAAGGCGAACAACGATGCGGTGCGTTTCCTGTACATAATGGAACTCCTGCCCTGGATTCTACCGCACCTCGTATGTGATCAGTCGTGACCACGCTTACAAACTGAACGCTCTTACAAGGAATGCGGCCATTTGCGCGCGGCTGGTTGAATCGTTTGGACAGTAAAGCGTGTGATCCGGCGTGCATGCTAAAGTAATGTTCAACACCGCCATTCGGCCTATGAAGTTGTAGAACACATTTGCCGGGGGGAAGTCGAGGAATCGCTGGCTCGCCGGAGTCGCGGGTTGAACTGCCAAGCGCCTTGATGATGGGCGCGGCCATCTGTTCCCTCTTCACCGGATCGTCCGGGCAGTACTGCAAATGATCGGGCATACATCCCAGGGTGATCTGCAAAACCGCCATTCTGTCTATGAAGTTATAGAACGGATTTGCCGGCGGCACGTCGCTGAAACGCTGCGAACCAGGCGTCACCGGATTGAACTCACCCAACGCCCTGACGATGAGTGCCGCCATCTGCTCTCGCGTCACCGGATCGTTTGGACAGTAATTGTTGGTATTGCAACCGACGGTGACTCCGCGCGCCGACAGCTTGCCAACGTCATTGTAGAACGGATGGTGGGCGGCACGTCGAGGAACGCAGCGCCTTGCGCGACGGTGAACGTCAGCTCCGCTACCGAAATCGTACCGCTGCGGTTGCTCGGGAGGAGGCGTACCGTAGACTGTCCAGTCTGTGGGTGACTCTGACTTCCCCAAGTTCCCTAACACACCTACTCTCAGTTACGAGAGTAGGTGTGTCGTGTACTTGAACGATAGTCGGCAACTACAGATTGAACGCCCTCACGAGGAATGCCGCCATCTGTGCCCGAATAACTGAATCGCTCGGGCAGTAAGACAAGTGATCGGGCGTACATCCCAATGTGATGTTCAGCACCGCCATTCGATCAATGAAGTTGTAGAACACATTAGCCGGCGGCACATCATTGAACCGCTGCATCGGAGGCGTGGGCGGATTGAACTCGCCCAGAGCCCGGATAATGAATGCCGCCATCTGCTCCCTGGTCACGGCACTCGATGGACAATACATTGTGTTAGCCGGTGGGTTGCATCCAACCGTAATCCCCAATACCGCCATCCGGTCGATGAAGTTATAGAACACGTTCGCCGGTGGGACATCGGTGAATCTCTGGCTGGCGGGAGTTGGGGGGCTGAACTCGCCCTTCGACCTGATAATGAATGCTGCCATCTGCTCTCGCGTTACAGCGTCGTTCGGACAGAAGTTGCTTCCACCGCCACTGCATCCCACCGTGATTCCACGCGCCGAGAGCCTCCCAATATCATTGTAGAACGGGTTAGCCGGATCTACATCCAGGAACGCCGCTCCCTGATAGACCGTGTATGTTTGGGAGGCAATCGTTATGGTGCCGGAGCGGTTGGTGTTTGTGCTTGGGTTGATGTCCACGGTGTAGATAACCGCACCACTGCCTGTGCCCGGACCGCCGTTAGTTATGTGAATCCAGGGAGTGCCCGTCGACGCGCTCCATGCAGGTCCACTCGGGCCCGTGACGTTCACGGTGCCGTTTCCAACGGTGTTGCCAGGGAACGATTTGTACGTCGTATCCAGACTAAACACGGGAATTGAGACTTCCCACATACCGCGCCCGTGAGTAGCAATTCTCAACACTCGTTTGACGTTTTGGATCGCTATATCGAAAACGGCCACGCGAGGGAGCCCCGTGCCGCATGGTGACCAGTTTGCGCCGCTGTCCTCAGAAACAAAAACGCCTATGTCAGTGCCCGCAAACAAACGCGCCGCTTGTTGGGGGTCAACCGCGAAGCCGTTAATGGGAACGTCGGGAATGATGTTGAGTCCGGTGCCGTTGATGCTGGTTATCACCGGAGTAGTATTCAGGTTGGTTACTCGCCAAACGTGCGACTGTGCGGCAGTGGTTCCGCCTGAATAGTTGCCCAGCGCAATGTAGACCGTGTTCTTATTGACAGGATCAAACACCAGGCGTCCAACATAAAAGTCGGGAATCACACTGCCGACGCCGACAGGATCCAAACTCGTCAGCGTTGCGGAGCCTGTGGTGGTAAACCAGATCTCGCCGTTGTTCAACCCGACGATGCGATAGTTGTCGTCGAGTTGCGAAATCCCGATAGCGCTGATCGCCACTCCACTGTGGATCGGCGCCTGGCTAACCGTGAGGTTGGCCGTTCCCTGCGTGTCCGAGCGAAGCAAACGGTCTGTGCCGATATACACGGTGTTGTTCGGACTGCCCGGACCGAGCGCAGTAGGACAATAAAAGTTCACAGCAGTCGTAGTAGCGCTGCTACACGCAATTCCGTTTATGGTACCCGTCCCGGAGCAGCCCAGGAACGCCCACGAGCCGAACACCCCTCCGGTCAAGCTGCGAGCGTATCCTATCTGCGAATTCGCCTGGTTGAAGTAGGTGTGATACATAGTGGCAGGCGTGCTCTGATCGATCATTGCAAACCCGCCGTCGCCATCATCCGAATGAAGCCAGACGGGCCCGGTCGCAGCGATCGTTTCGGTTCCGTTATCCTGCGTGCCCCCGATCGTGATGTCCGGATCGGTTGGATGGACAGCGATGCTCTGAAACTGCGTCGCTCTCATTGTGGAGTTGTTGAGAGTCGCAAACGTGTCGCCCCCATCGGTCGACTTCCACATCCCGCCGTCATCGCCGCGATAGACAACGGTTGAATCCGAAGGAGCAAACTTGATCACATGAGTATCTGCGTGCGTGATTGTGGAGTGACTCGTGAAACTAGTCGCTCCGCCATCAAGGGAAGTAGACTGCTGCCGTGAGCAATTTCCACTTGTAACATTGCCGCCTAATACGAGCTTGTCCGTTGCGGTGCTCGCACCGGGAAGGACGTCGAAACCAATGTTGTAGAAACACTGGCCTGCGCAGAACCCGCCTCCGCCGGCAAGCTTAGCCGACCAGGTCGCGCCGCCATCATCAGATCTGCGCAAGGCCCCAAAACTCGACGCGCTGTTACAAATAGTCGCCCCGGCGGGCACGTTGGACGGCTCACCACTGGCGGCATAAATCACCGTCGTGCCCAAGCGCGCGTAGGTCCGAAGCTCACCTCTTCCATTGGACGTAGACGTCGAAGTTGTGACCAGCGTTTGAGTGAAAGTCGGCGACCCGCTCATCGCGTTTGTGGAGCGGTAGATACCTCCATCGCCTGAGGTGACGCTGCCGTTGCTGAGGCCATTCAACCAGACGATGAGCGTGTTACCCGAAGGGTCTTGAGGATCGAGCACCATATCGTTGACGCTGCGATTGACCGTGCACGGCATATCCAGGCACAACCCCTGGCCTGTATCGACAGTACTGACAGCGATGCGCGTGCCTGTAATACCGCCCGGCGCACCGGTGACATTCGATAGTCTCACCAGCCCGCGCATTGCCAGTGGTGGAACCGTGTTACCAAACGGAGGATTGCCGCCCAGGCCGATCACGCCCCCGGCGACGCCGCAGAAAAGAGTGTTTGGATCACCCGGCACTCTTAGAATCTTGCTGATGGAACGACCGGTAAAGAACCCTGTGCTGCGCGGGATGCCGCCTGAGTCGTTATAGTTTCGTATCGGATTGATCGGGCCAACCAGACTCGCGGTCGTATTCACGTTTTCAATACGATAGAGACCAACGCCTGCGAAGCTGTCAGCCGACCCATTCGCTTCACCGGTGCCGACCCAGAGCCAGCCGTTTGCCGGATCCAGATTGAGCGTGCCTATAGCCAGCGTTTGTGCTTTGTCGAAGATAGGAGTCCAGGTCGTGCCGCCATCAAGCGAGCGATAAACTCCGCCCTGCGCTGCACCGACATAAACCTTGTTTGGATCAGTCGGATCGATCTCGATCGCCGATATCCGACCACTAACATTTGCCCGACTGCCCGAAGTCTGCCCCAACGGAATCGGATTCGGTCCCAACTCAACCCATGAAAAAGTATCCGGCTGATTCGAGCTCTTCGAGGCCCGGTCCCGCGCCGCAATCTGACTGTCCATCATCTCAATCGCACGGCTACGCGCCGTCGGATCGAGTGGTTTGCTCGGATCATTTCCGCGACGTAGAGCAATGAACGCTTCCCTGGCTTTGATATACTCGGTCTCGTCGAACGGGCCGTGAACGCCCGGCGGTCGATCCGGATCATCCCCTTCGTCCATCATGAGTCCTACTGCAGTAGGACCGAAAAACAAACTCACCATCGCAGCCAGTAGAAAGATTCTCGATTTAACGTTCATTGCTAAGACCCTCCAAAGGTCTCCCATGCAGGGAAAGGTTGAGAGAATTCCGCCACATTACCCAGGTCTGATTCTTCAGCGGGTCAAACCTGGAACCTTCTATCGGGAGTTACCGACAAATGATTGGCGTTAGGCCAATGACGAGGCGGCACGCCTCGTCAGAGAAATACTCAGGACATCTGGGACGCCTCTACAGGAATCCACGCCTCGGTTTAAGACACAACCAAACATGCCAAACCTGCTTCAGGGTATCGCCACACCATCAGGGTTGCAGGTCATCTCAATGACCGTGTATTTCCTTCGCAGCTTCTCCAGCGCTTCGCTCTGCTTTTTTAGAATCTCCTGGTAATCCGCGGGTGGGTTACCCCAGCAACCTTCGAGCCTGACAAACCGAATCTCCCTCCCGGCCGCATCAACAAGCTTTCCTTGTTTGCACGATGACTTTAGCTGGATCAGCTTTTCCTGGACTGTAACCTTCCTGAGAACCTTGCTCGATCCGATTAGCCGGGTTGAAACAATATCGCTCGGTTTCATTCCCTGTGGAAGACAGCCGCTGAACCCCTGAGGACCGGTCGTTACCAGGCTAAAGAAAAGAAAACCAAACGCGCCCAGGATCGACATACATCGTGCCCACGATTTACATCCGTCGCATGATCGCCGTCACGAGCCTTCCAAACTAGAGCTGGAAGGCGCGGACAAGGAAAGCAGCCATCTCACCGCGAGTCACCGGAAGATTTGGGCAGTAGTTTCCACCCCCGCATCCCTGAGTGATACCCAGCGCCGCCATCCGATCAATAAAGTTATAGAATGTATTGGATGGCGGAACGTCTGTGAATCGCTGAGTTGCAGGCGTCGGCGGATTGAATTCTCCAAGCCCTCGAATGATGAACGCGGCCATTTGATCTCTCTTCACCGCATCAGAAGGACAGAACAGCGGCGGACTCACCTGACACCCCACTGTGATCCCCAACTCTGCCAATCGATCAATGAAATTGTAGAAAACGTTTTCCGGCGGCACATCGTTGAATCGCTGACTGGCAGGTGTCGGCGGATCAAACTCGCCCTTCGCTCTCATGATGAATGCCGCCATCTGCTCGCGAGGGACCACATCATTCGGGCAGAAGTTGCCATTACCGCAGCCGACTGTGACTCCACGCGCCGATAGTTTTTCGATCTCCTCATAAAAAAGGTCGCCTACGGCGACATCGTTGAATTGCACGCCCTGATAAAGAGTGAAGACCTGATCGGCGGCAAATATATGGCCGACGCGGTTGCTGCTCGTATTGTTGACGTCTACGCTGTAGGGTATCTCGGTGATTCCAGTTCCCTGACTGGGCCCGTTGGCATGAAGCCAGGGAGAGCCGCTGAAGACCGTCCATTCGCAACTGGGATCTGAGGTATTGAGAATGAAAGAGAAGTTCCCACCAAAAGACGTAACAGACAGATATGGTGGATCGGTGGCATAGCCACACCCGCCACCATTTGGCGCTCGGACGGAATGCCAGCCGCTGGTGCCATCGACGCTACCCACAAATAACATCGTAACCGGCCAACCCTGATGCCTGAGCTCTTCGAGCCTTGCGAACGTTGTCAGGATAAATACGTCTTGACCCTTTCGACCCTCCAACAGATTCACGCCAGTCGCTATCAGCGATTCCAATCGTTGCTTGCTTCCAATCGTAACTCGAGCAACTACCTGCTGGTCTGGCGAATAGGTCGCGGCCGACTGTCGAGGCTGACCGGCGCCAGTCGTCACATTGGCGGTAATTTGTGAGGATAACGCAATCAAGCCGACCGCTATGCTGGCGGCGACAAAGATCACGCGTTTCAATTCTTTTCGCATACCTAGAACTCCCGTCCGCTTTGAATTTAGCCCTATTATCGAACAACCAATGCCCGCGGTCAATCAACAATTGCTAAAGCAGAATCGAAGCAAAGTGATTTGTGTTTGCTCATCAGCGGCGCAAGCCGCCGGCAATTCCTTACTCGAGCTCTCACCGGACAGACGGCTTATGATGGAGTCGCTGGCAGGATTTGAGGCCGCCGTCGACATTGAGAGTCGGCGGCGGCCCCTTCAGGAACATTCAATATGTTCCGCGCCCGCGTTCTGGTGTTGAGCCTTGGACCCCGCGCGGTCGGATTCACTTCTGCTTACAGGTCGAACGCTCTAACGAGGAACGCCGCCATCTGCGCCCGGGTCACTGGATCGCTTGGACAGTAGAACAAGTGATCGGGCGTACATCCCAATGTAATGTTCAATACCGCCATTCGATCAATGAAGTTGTAGAACACATTCCCCGGCGGCACATCATTGAATCGCTGGCTACCGGGTGTCGGCGGATTGAATTCTCCGAGCCCTCTCAAGATGAACGCAGACATTTGCTCTCTCGTCACCGCACTGCCCGGGCAGAACATCGTGTTACTCGGGGGGTTGCATCCAACCGTAATCCCTAATACTGCCAGCCGGTCAATGAAGTTATAGAACACATTCTCCGGGGGCACATCCGTGAATCGCTGGCTCGCGGGTGGTGGCGGATTGAACTCACCCTTCGCTCGCATAATGAACGCTGACATTTGCTCGCGCAGAACACTGTCGTTCGGGCAGTAGTTGCCGCTCCCGCACCCGACAGTCACTCCTCGAGCCGCCAGCTTGCCGATTTCGGTGTAGAACAGATGATTCGACGGCACATCAAGGAAGTCGATGCCTTGATACACCGTGTAGGTGTGACCAGCAATCGTAATCGTGTCGTTCCGAATGGTCGGGCCTGGGTTAGCGTCCACTGTATACATAAGCGCACCGTTGCCCGTACCCGGAGTTCCGGAGCTGATGTGTATGAATGTAGCTGTGGTACTGGCGGTCCAGCCGCAACCAGAATCCGATGCGATAACGTTCACCGACCCCGGTCCACCGGCTCCGGCAAAGCTCTGGTGGTCCCTGCTGAGCGTGAACATGCAGCCTTCGGCCTGATTGACGGTGAAGGTTATCCCGGCAATCGTCATCGTGCCCATTCGCGCAGGTCCGACGTTGGCCGCAACCGAGTAGTTGACCGTCCCGTTTCCCGACCCACTCGAGCCGCCGGTGACCATAATGAAGGCATCGTTACTGACGGCCATCCAGGTGCAGCCCACCCCGGTTATGACGTTAACCGAATCCGACCCGCCGGCGTTGGTAAAGCTCTGACTCGTCGAGCTCAGCATGAAAGCGCATGCGGAATCCTGAGAGACGTTAAAGGTCATCCCCGCAATCGTCATCGAGCCCGTTCGCATTGGACCGGTGTTAGCGGTGACGTGATAGTTGACTGTTCCGTTTCCTGAGCCGGGCGTGCCCGAGTCAATAATGATAAACGCGTCATTGCTAACGGCCGTCCAGGCACACCCCATCGTCGCTGTCACACTAACGGAGTTCGAACCGCCCGGAGCTGTAAAGTTCTGCATTGATGGGGTCAGCATGAATGAGCAGCCAGCGTCCTGAGTTACATTGAAGGTCAAACCGCCAATGGTTATCGAGCCCATTCGGGCCGTTCCAGGGTTAGCGCCGACTGAATAATTCACCGTACCGTTCCCCGCGTGGCCACCGGAGGGGCGGGTTACCGAAGTGATCATTATCCAGGCATTGTTGCTCACGGGATCCCAGATACAGCCGCCATCGGCTGTCACCATGAAGCTGTTGGTCCCGCCGGCGCCAGGGAAATTCTGGCTTGTCGGAGTCGTTGAGATTGGGCAAGGTTCAGCAGCCGGCTCGGCCAATGTCCAGTCTGAGAACGAAGTCACTCCGGTTATGGAGGCGGTGTTCGCCCCCGTATTAACGGTACCTCCGGGCGTCGAGAAGGAACCGTTGTACTTGAAGATCACAAAGTTGTTCTCGTTGGCTGTTCCTGGTACGTCCGGCGGGTCGAGATAACTGAACGTCAGGTCGGCAGTCACTCCGGAAGCAGTGAGCGTCCAGTATCTTTGCAACGCTTTCGCCGGTACCGCGATATTGGGCTGCGCTCCTTGAACGGCCTTCGCGGTGAAATCAGCGGGGAAAGTCCCAGAGGTTATGTTGACCGTTACAGGTGAGAACCCGTTGGCTGTTCCCACCTCGAAATTCTTGCTGCCCGCGGAGCAGTAGGTCTTCTTCAGGTTGCCTATGACGTAATTGGAAGCTCCGCCTCCGGAGATCGTAGCGTTGCAGCCGATTGCAAGCGTGTTGGCTCCAGTGCTGAGTTTGCCGGTAAGGTAAATGATGTTCGTGATCGAAACATTACCGCTCAGCGAATCGCCATCGGCAGTCAGCGCGTTGTAGAAGGCGCCGGCAGGAATCGTTCCGGCAACCGCCTGCACGAGTTCATCCGCGCCGATGTCCGGCATCGTTGCGGGACGCGGATCGTTGTCGTAGTCGTTGGTCACACTTGCAATAGCCGCACCCGCACTAAGCAGAGGGTTCGAACTCGTGATGTGCAAATCGTTGTTCGAAATGAATGGCGCTGCCGACGTCGATGCTTGCGATGCATTGTCATTGGTGGCGGCCACCGAGAGCGTGCTGGAATAGGCAGCCAACGCAGCCAGGGTCGTGAAGAAGTTAGTTCCTGCGGTTGTTCCTGCCTGTCCTACCCCTTGCCTCGCCGCATCCGTTCCAAAGTAATAGGCGTTATTATTCCAGGTCAGGTTCATCGCCGACGTGCCGCCGGAAGGCAGATACGCGGACACTGCGGCGATAGAAGTCGTTCCGCCGGTTATGTTGTTCGCAAAAACATTATTTCTAACATTGCAGCCCGTCGAAGTTGTATTGACAAGGCCAAATGCAGCCGACAGCAAGCTGGTGGCGGCCGTTCCGGGCATCAGGCCATAGAGGTTTACCGAGTTGTGATAAACCTGAATACCGTTACCGGATCCGACGCGGATGCCGAACACCCCGAATGTCGTTGAGAACGCAGCGCCACCGGTCATGTCGTGGCTCACATTGCTGACAAAGTTGTTCTTCACAACAACGTTATTGCCTCCGCTGATGTCCATTCCGTAGACGCCAAAGGTGCCGGTGTTCGAGTTAAAGATTCCCTGAACATTGTTTTTCTCTATCGTCAGATCGGCAGTAGCGCCTGACACCGAAATACCGCGCACCGTCGTAGTGCCGTTGGTTGAGATATCCGTCACACTATTGCCCGTCACATCGTTGTTGGTGGCGGTGGTTGCGCTGGTCACGTTAATGCCAATCGGAGCAAACCCGGAAGTTCCCGTGTAACCGAGAGTCGCTACCGTATTGCCGGCGACAGTTGCGTTGATTGTCCCGCTTGCCAGCCAGATGCCGACATCATTTTCGTCATTGGTCTTGTCAAAGTTTCCGACGGTGTTCTGGCTCACCGTCGCGCCATTGACGCCTTGCATATAAAGGCCCACATTTCGGACGGCGTTGGCACCGCTGGTGTTGACGGTGTTCTGGGTGTAAATGAGGTTCGAGCCGTTCTGCGGCGTCGTGCCGCCGGTGGCGAATACGCCGACGAAGGCCTTCTGAATATCGTTGTTCTGAACGGTTATGTTAGAGAAGGATCCTGTATTACCAAGCGTACCCGCATCCGAGATGACGACCGCGGAGCTGGTGTTGACGCCGTTGCGAATGATGCAGTTCTTCAAGGTATCGTTGGTAATTGGCGTTGTGCCTGTTGAGCCCAACAACACAACACTCGGAGTCGTGACGCTGGTGTTTTGAATCGTAAAACTGCGGTCTGTACCGGTGCCACCGATTGATCCGTCAATCGTGACGCGGCTGGAACCGTTCAAGCGAATCAAAGCACCGTTGAATGAACCTGTAATTGCCCGTGCGAGGCCGGTCGGGTATATCTTGACGGTGAAGTTGCCGCCCGACGGCTGTTCGGAAAGGGCATTCAAGCCATTGGTACCATCTTCGCCGACGGTCAGATCGCCGGCAATTTGGATCTCGATGTTACCGGTCGCGACGCCGGTATTAATGGCGTTGAAAATGCCAGTCGCCCCAGTCAATGTTGTGTAATCGCAACCGGAGGCACAGACAGTCTTAATACCGCTGATGGGTGCTGAGATCAGATAACTGTTCGGTGCAGTGGGAGGCGTTGATGCTGCCGGCGGGTTTGCTGTGAAACCTGACGCTCCTGCTGCTGGATTCGACGTAACGTTCGGCGTCGCCGCTCCGTCCTGGGCTACTACGTAGTATTGAATGCTGTCCCCGATCATCACGCTGCCGCCGGTCACCAGTGAATAATCGATCGTAAAGTTGTAAGCGCCCCCGCCGCCCGAAGTCGATTGCTTCGATGAAAAGGCGCCGGATGTTCCTTTGCGGAAATAGATAACAGGAAGTCCGACGCCGCTAGTGGGCACTCCACTGACCGAATCCGTGATCATCGCCGCCAGCGCGCGGTTAGACGTGCTGGTTGTGTTGCCGAGTAACGTGTACGAGACCACTGGCGGAGCAAGGTCGATGCCCATGAAGTTCCCGGCGTCAGCGCCGATGTCGACTGGCGTCAAACCGCTTCGTGTTTGCCCGTCAAAGTCATCTGTCACGCCGACATCCGCGCCATTGCCCTCAATAACGGTCGAAACAGACGGGTTGATATGCAAATCGGGCGTGGCATTTGTCGGATCGAGATACTGTGGATTGCTTTCAAAGCTATTTGCGTCCTGACCCACCGCAGTTTTCCACGCGGCCAAATTTGCCACGTCTAAGGAGTTGAAGAATCCGAATACTGCGCCGGTGCCATTTGCAAAGTAGAGATTGTTGTTGATGGTTAAGCCCGTCGGATTCGGAGTCGTTCCGCCGACGCGCACTGCATAGTTCTTGCCCGTTGCCCCATTGTTGCTGCGGGCGTTAAAGAAAATGTTGTCCCGGAAGCTTCGCGTGCTAGTCACCTGCGAACTATTAAAGGCGTACGATGGACCTACCCCTGCGGTCGGCGCGCCGCCGACGTAAACGCTGTTATGGAAAAAACTGTCCGTACCGAGCGGTTCGTTGATGCCGTTGACGCCGCCCGTCGTTGAGCCTGTTCCGATAGAATTTGCGGTGCCTGCTCCGACATCGATCATATTGTTTCGGTAAACGGTCGTTCCGCCCGCTACTCTGATGCCGTTGATCTCTGCTCCCGTACTGTTTGACGCAGTTGACAATCCGTAGATCAAATTACGAGCAACAAGGTTTCCGGTAGCACCTGTGAATTGAATACCCGTCAGCGTTGCGGCTGCCGTAGCATTCGTGTTGCTAAGATTGAAAATCGTGTTCTGGTTTGCAGTGTTGACCGGAGTTGAACTGATAAAATCGATACCGACAACCGATGCTGCTGTTGTAGTACCGGTTCCTCCTGCCGCAGTCAGGTTGCGGATGGTGTTACTTGAAACTGTCGCTATCGAAGTAGAAATGAAGATCCCTGCTACCTGTGTACCGATCGCTGTCGAAGTGCTTTGCAAGGAGTTGGCAATTGTTCCCCCCACCGTATTAGAACTGATTGTTGTCGTTGCGGTGCTTGACGTATTCAACCTGATGCCATAAACATTCGACGCACCGGTACTACTGTTGGATGCCGTGATACCTCCTACATTATTATTTTGTACGGTCCAGTTACTAGAACCAAAATTGAACATACCCATGACATCACTGGCACTGGCAGAACTTGAAGTGTAAGTAATGCTGCCCGTAGCCGCCTGACTACCAATCGTATTTCCGGTCACGTCTCCGATATTGGTCAACCCCGAAGAGACATAGATCCCTCTGAACTGTGAGGACGAACTCGTTCCCGAGGCGGCACCTGATATTGCAATGCCCGCAATCGTATTATTCTGAACACTGGTTGAAGGTGTTGTATTGACCGAAAGATTGATTGGAATAAAACCACCGCTCGTCGAAGCGGGCAAAACCAGCGTGTAAACCCCGGTTCCGGTGTTGGTGGCAAAGCCAATGGTGTTGCCGGTAATCGTATAAGCCCCCGAAGTATTACTGATTCTGATACCGGAGTGTGTCAACGAGGTCGTCGTCATCGTCCGTGTGGCGGTCTGGTAGAATCTGTTGTTTGACATTACCGTCCCAACCGAACCACTATTCAAATCAATACCTGCGGTAGAGACAGTTGCACTGAAATAGTCAAAGATATTGTTATTGTTGATGACGATTCCGCTGTTGGCAGTACCTGGGTCCGTGTTGGATGAACCCGAACAATACACACCCTTAGTCGGAAGGTTCGCGCCGGCCGGTCCGATGTTACAGTTCGAAACTGTGTTGTTATCGTTTCCGGTTGTAACTGCCGCCGAGCCAAACCAAATATTTCCGCCATTTGTTCCCGCCGCCATTGATGCTGATCCGAGGACCGAGCAGTTGGTGACGGTATTGTTCGTGGCATCGGTTTGAAAGCGGATCGTGCTGGTGCCCGAGGTAGCCGAAACGGTCGTATTGGAAATCGTGAGTGAGTTGCCGCCAGTATTGAGTCCGTCGACAGTGACGTTATCCGCGCCGTTGAAATCAATCATCGGAGAGCCTGCAGTGGTGGCGCCGGAGATAGTTCTCGCCGCGCCGCCCGATGGTTGAATGCTCATCGAGGAATAAGATGCTGAACCGCTGCCGCTCGCGTTGAGCGTCGCCGTTGTCGCGCCTTCGCTCGTGTCGCCGACGATAACGATGGTGATCACGCCCTGATGTGTGCCGCCATTGATCGCGGTGAACGCCGCACCGAGAGTCGCATAGTCGGTCGGGCCGGTTGTGCCGGCGGTCGCCGTCACCGTCACAGGACCCGCTGTAGGTGCGGCTGCGCCTTGCCTACCCTGAGCGATCCAAGATGTGAGCATGAATGGAGAACCGGCGGCGCGGCCTTGCCTCATTGAGATGGCGAACACCGTCAAAGCGATCAAACAAAGTGCGAGAACAGACGTCGAGGTGGGGAGAGATTTTTTCATGGGACTCCTTTGATACGGGTTTCGAAGGCTCCGGGTAACTGATCGCCGACCCGCAGCCTTCAACACAAGACTTCCGCGCTCAAAACTCAGCTAATGAGCGCATTGAGAATTTTATTACTGACGACGAGGCCGGCTCATAACGGCGCGCCTAGCGGCCCTTTGTCAAACGTCTCTTCGGTACAAGTACAGACACACGTCTGACGATGGAGAGACGAGTAAAAGAATTATCCCAGGATTTCCGATTGTGCTTGGGCCAAGGCTGCTGTGGAACGTTACTAATTAGCCGTTGAGCCAAAGATGGTTCATGAGTGCGCGCCGTTTATATCAAGCGGCGGTCTCACAAGTCAAGAAGTTTCTTCACTCTCGTTGCGTAGTTGTGGTTCAAGCGCCGGACAAGCTATATCTGTTCAAGCCTCATCTTTGATACGGTCGGTTGCTATAGCTTGAATGCTCTTAAGCGCTGCAAGGAAGATTGACTTCCTTCTATAGCCCGAATGCTCTCACAAGAAACGCCGCCATCTCCGCGCGAGTGACCGCACTTCCGGGACAGTAGAGCGGCGGGTTGACTGAGCAGCCAAATGTAATATTCAGCACCGCCAGCCGATCTATAAAGTTGTAGAACTGATTTGACGAAGGCACATCATTGAACCGCTGCATTGGAGGAGCCGGCGGACTGAACTCTCCCAGCCCGCGAAGGATAAACGCAGACATTTGCTCACGAAGCACCGGATCTGTCGGGCAGTACAATGGCGGAGAGACTGAGCAACCAACCGTAATGTTCAATGCCGCTAAGCGGTCTATAAAGTTATAGAACTGATTTGACTGCGGGACGTCGTTGAATCGCTGAGTGAGAGGCATCGGCGGATTAAACTCGCCTTTTGCCCGCATGATAAATGCCGCCATCTCCTGGCGCGTCACCGGGTCGTTGGGGCAGTAGTTACCGTTGCCGCATCCGAGCGTAATGCCATGAGCCGAAAGCTTCCCAATCTCAGTGTAGAACAGATCGCCCGGCGGAACGTCGGCGAAGTTTATGCCCTGATAAACAGTGAAGGTTTGCCCGCCAACAACGATCGTGCCGGTGCGAGGGTTGGATCCGAGGTTCCCAACGATTGAATAACTGACCGAACCATTGCCGGTACCGCTGCTTCCGCCCGTGATCGTAATCCAGTTTGCGGTGCTTTCGGCGATCCAGCCGCATGCTGCGACGGACGTGACGCTCACACTTCCGCTCCCGCCGTTCCCCGGGAAGGAAGCACTTGATGAAGCTATCGTCGGCGCGCTCGTGCAAGGCAGGGCAGCATCTACGGCTGCTTTTATGTCGAGCCGCCCGTATCCATAAGTGTTATTCGGCACAGCGCTGACGCTGCAGGTAGTATCAGAGACATGTACCGCGGCGTTGTTGAGAATCTGTTCTGCGAACGATACGTTCCCGCGAATTCCCGGCTGCGCCGACCACAGAAGCGCTACGGCGCCGGCAACGTGTGGTGTTGCCATCGAGGTTCCGCTGAGAGATAAATACACGGTGTCGCCGCTCCCGTAGGAAGAACGAACGCTTACACCCGGCGCGCTGATATCGGGCTTGAGCCGGTTGGAGCCATCAATCGTCACCGGCCCGCGGCTGCTAAAGCTGGCGATGATGTTTGTAGCGGCGCTGAAGGCTCCCACCGAGTAGTTAGCATCGTAGGTCCCCGGAGGATCGACCACCGTTGAGCATGCCGAGCCTGCGTTTCCGGCGGCGACCACCATCATTATCCCCGCCGCTCGTTGGGCTTCCACCGCCTGTTGCAAACTGGCTGGTGAGCAACCTTCAGAAGGCGGGCAACCCCACGAGTTTGTCGTGATGTGAGGCGCCTTTGTTGGGTCTCCCTGTGCCGGAGTGCCTCCCACGGGATAAGGCGCCAGGAACCATTCCATGCACTCGATGTATCTTGCCGGTGTCCCGTTACCCTGATCCATATTGCGGCAGCCTATCCATTTGGCTCCGGGAGCCATCCCCACCTGGTTACCGCTGCCGTCGTCACCCGTGGCTGTTCCCATTGTGTGCGATCCGTGACCGTTGTCATCACAAGGCTGAGTCGAGTCTGCTCCGCAACCACCACCACCCGTGTGAATGCTATCGTGCCAGTTGAAATCATGATTGGCGGTTGTTCCGTTCCATCCCCGATAGTGTGGCTTGAGCGCCATGTGAGTCCATCGATAGCCGGTATCGGCTCCGGCAACAACGACACCCTGGCCTGTGTAACCAAGCGCCCACACTTCAGGAGCTCTTGTATTGGTAATCCCAGTCTCAATTGTTTCGGGTTGTTGCGCCGTGCGGTTGCCATTCGTCGCCGGCTCGATGTCATTGTGAATCTCCGGATTGCCTTCGATGCGGGCTACTTCATCCCGGGCGGCGAGAGCCAGCGCCACATCCAGGTTGCCTCGAACCCAGATCATGTTTACGAGGTAATACGACCGGTGCTCGATTTTACCGGCATCGAGCCAGCTCAACAGTCTCTTCTGTGTCTCTTGGGCTTTGTTCCAAAGCGCCTTGTATACAAAGCGACCCTTTTCGTCCTTTGTCTTGAGCTGCGCTGCGCCATTCAAATCTGCCTGGTTCGCAAGAACGACGAGGAACTCCGCCTGTTTGCCATTCTGCGTGTGTTCGATAACCCACGGAGCAAGTTTAGCCAGGGCAACGCTCTCGGCGCTTTGGGACTGACGATCGTCCGAACGCGCCGGCGCGATCGCCCCGGCGATCAGGCAAAGAACGACGAGCAAACGAATCTTCATCGCCATATTCCTATCCCCGCACCTGTTTGAACCGACTTCTTCGCTCTTACAAATTGAAAGCTCTCACCAGAAACGCCGCCATCTGCGCTCGCGTCACTGAATCGTTGGGACAGTACATCAAGTGATCGGGCGTACACCCCAATGTGATGTTCAGTACAGCCATTCGATCAATGAAGTTGTAGAACACATTTGACGGCGGCACATCATTGAATCGCTGGCTGCCGGGCGTCGGCGGATTGAACTCTCCCAATCCTCGCAGGATAAACGCAGCCATCTGTTCTCTCTTCACCGGATCACCAGGACAGTAAAATAAGTGATCCGGCGTACATCCCAGCGTGATGTTCAACACCGCCAGCCGGTCGATGAAGTTGTAGAAAGGATTTGCCGGAGGCACGTCGTTGAATCGCTGGCTCCCGGGCGTCGGCGGGTTGAATTCGCCGGTCGACCGCAGGATGAAAGCTGCCATCTGCTCGCGAGTCACCGGATCGTTCGGGCAGTAATTGCCGTTTCCGCATCCAAGCGTCACGCCTCGAGCGGCCAGCTTGCCGATGTCGGTGTAGAACGGATCATTCGACGGCACATCAAGAAAGTCTATGCTCTGATAAACCGTGAATGTCTGGCCCCCAATCGTGATTGTGTTGCTGCGAATGTTCGGGCCTGGATTTGCGTCTACAGAATATTGAACGGCTCCGTTGCCGGTGCCCGCGCTTCCAGAAGTGATGTGAATGAATGTAGCAGTCGTGCTTGCTGTCCATGCGCACGAAAGGTCGGACGGCATGACATTCACCGAGCCGGTCCCGCCGTTACCGGGGAAACTCTGATGATCCAGGTCAAGCGCGATCGGCTTGATCGTCACCATAAGCAAATTGCTCGCGCCGCACCCACTGGCATTCGTCACTGTAAGATTCAATGTGACGCTGCCCGAACCGCCTGCGGTGTAGGTGATAGCCTGAATGTTAGTGAGGCTCGTAATCGTCCCGTTTGAAATCGACCACGAGTAGCCTGTAGCTACCGGGCCGCTCGCAATATTGCCCGTTGAACCAGCGCACACAGAAGCCGGAGTCGGCGTGATAGTAGGCGTCGCCGGAGGTTGATTGATCGTGATCGTCACGTCCGCAGTTGCACTCGTGCAGGGCGCGTTGGAAACAGTCCATCTGACGGTTATTGGTCCCGCACCGCCGGTGTGTGTGAAGGTGGCGTTCGGCACGCTCGCGTCGCTGAACGTTCCAGTTCCTCCGCCCACAACAGACCACATGCCTGTCATTCCTACGGGAGGTGTGTTCCCTCCGAGCCCCGCTGTTGTACCGCTCACACAGATGCCCTGCGCTCCGCCAACGGTTGCGGTTGGTTGTGCCTTTATGGTGATCGTTACCTGCGCAGTTGAATCGGTGCATGGCGGATTCGAAATCGTCCACCGCAGTACTAAGGGTCCCGCCCCACTGCTATGAGTAAAGATGGCGTTAGCAGTGTTTATGTTGCTGAATGTACCCGCTCCTCCGCTTACAACTGTCCAGGTGCCTGTTCCTGAACTCGGAGTGTTGCCTCCTAACCCCGTAGTCGTGCCGAGTGCGCAGATCGTTTGATTGCTGCCGACAGTCGCCGGCGTCGGCGGCTGATTCACCGTGATCGTTACTTGCGCAGTTGAATCGGTGCACGGCGGATTCGAAATCGTCCACTTCAGCACTACAGGTCCCGCTCCGCTCGTATGAGTAAAGGTGGCATTAGCGGTATGTATGTTGCTGAACGTTCCCGCGCCTCCGCTGAAAACCGTCCACGTGCCGGTTCCTGAAGCCGGAGTGTTCCCGCCCAGTCCTGTCGTTGTGCCAAGTGCACAGATCGTCTGGTTGCTGCCTACGCTCGCCGGCGTCGGCGGCTGACTAACCGTGATGGTTAGTTGCGCTGTTGAATCTGTACAAGGCGGATTCGAAATCGTCCACCTCAGCACCACGGGTCCGGCTCCACTAGTGTGAGTGAAGGTAGCGTTAGGCGCGTTAATGTTGCTAAACGTTCCGGCGCCTCCGCTGAAAACTGTCCAGGCGCCTGTTCCTGAAGCCGGAGTGCTCCCGCCCAGTCCTGTCGTCGTGCCGAGTGCGCAGATCGTTTGATTGCTGCCGACAGTCGCCGGTGTCGGCGGCTGATTCACCGTGATCGTTACTTGCGCAGTTGAATCGGTGCACGGCGGATTCGAGATCGTCCACTTCAGCACTACAGGTCCCGCTCCGCTCGTATGAGTAAAGGTGGCGTTAGGGGTATGTATGTTGCTGAATGTGCCCGCTCCTCCACTGAAAACCGTCCACGTGCCGGTTCCTGAACTCGGTGTGTTACCTCCCAGTCCCGTCGTCGTGCCGAGTGCGCAGATCGTTTGATTGCTGCCGGCAGTCGCCGGCGTCGGCGGCTGATTCACCGTCACTGTAGCGCTTCCGCTATTGGTCAAAGGACAGCTTCCGTTGTCATGGCTTGAAGCTGTATCGAGTTGATAAATCGTGGTTGTAGTCGGACTGACTGTGAACACGAAGTGGGTTTGTCCTGCGCTACCGGTCTGCACTTCGCTGTTGTTAGTCAGCTTGACTGTGTAAGGCGAAGTACCGCCGGTCACGTCCACGGCTACAGTACTCGAGCTGCCGTTGCAAATAGTTCCTCCGACGCTCACGGTTCCGGTGATTGTCGCGCAGCCCGAGGTGCACGAGGGGAATTTGAACGAACCGATGCGCGTGTTCCAGTTCCTGGTTGCAGAGGCGCCGACGTTGGTGAAGTACATGCCCGCGTACCAAAAAGTACAGTCATCAGACGGATCCACACTCATCGAAGTGTAATCGCCCCAGCGATGGATTGCAGTGAAGTTCGGGGAGCCCGTGTCGGTTTGGGGACCGGTGCCGGCGACAAGCTGGACTTCCGTCTGCGGTAACTGGTTGGCCGCATCGCCAACAAGTCGCCCTGAATATGCGACGCTCGGGAAGTTCGGGCTGGTCGCGTTCGAGGTGCTGTACCCCAATGCAACGTTGCCCTGACTATCGGCGGCAATGCTCGGCATCCAGCGGTAGAGGTTTGTATCCGGGGCGTAAACCTGTTGCTGCACCGGCGCAGTGACAACAGTGCCGCCGCTTACATTGATCTGACCCCACACCGGACGGGCGGTGCTGGCGCCGCTAGGCCGCGAATCTTGCGTGACCCATAATGATTCCACTGAGCCGACGCGGCGATACTGCACTTTTTGCATCAAACGGTCGTCGAGCGTATCGAGATTGTGAGACGCAGTCGCCGGCGGCGGCTGCGGCACCACATTCCCAAGGTTGAGGCCGTAGGCTGGCTGGGTCACAATGGTTGCTGCGCCGAGCGCACCGCCCTGACAGTTCGCGCCCGGCGTAAACTTCCTCACCTCATAGGCAAATACCGACTGGGATTCCGAAACAAAATAGTTGGGCGTGCTCGCGGGTGGCAAGGAGGCTGCAGCTGTCGCGCCGCTGATGTTGCTTGGAATCATGGTGAAAATACTTGAGGTGGCTGTGAAGCCGAGCGCCCCTCTGAGCACCGCGCCACTCTCCATATCGGCTTTGTTGAACGAAGCAAACACCACACCTGTGAACGCCGCGCCATTGGAGCCGAACCCATTGGCCGCCATATATAGACAGCCGTCGTTCCAGTTGCCGAACTTGGGATAGTCGGCAAGGGTCGCGGCGGGCGGTTGCCCGGCTGCGCCGGTATCCATCTTCACCGCATAATACCACCAGCCTCCGGCGACTGGGTCGCTGGTCTTGGAAATCGCGAAGCACTCGTAATACGGTGCGACCGGATTGTTGCTGACCGTCGCAAAAGCGAAGTTGGTGAGAATCCAACGATCCGCAAACTGATCGTACACGACCACCGGGTCGCCAAAATTATTGGCGTCGCACGGCGTCCCGGTTGGTGGCGACGCGGCCGCCCACAGCGAGTTTTCAGTGAACGCAGCGAGTTGCGTGCCGGTCTTGTTGTATATGGCAAAGGCGTCGTTGACCGAGAGAATGTAGTGGTTCAAACCGACATCACCATTGACGTCCGGCGGCCATCCGGCCCCGGCCTGTCCCCCGGTAATCACGCTGTTGAAACTCAACCCGGCAAAGTTTTGAAGTGGGCTGGGCATGGGTGCGAGCGGCACGTTGATAAAAGGCTCACTTGAAGCCGTCGCCCCGGCCGCAACCTTTGCAGCGTTCATTGGCTTTTCCACTTCAAATTCCTGGCTTCGAAAGTTCACAGGCACAGAAGGCAAGTCGCGCACATCTCCGTTGTACTCGGATGGCTTGACTCCCGCGATGTCAGATGAAACGCCGTCAAGACCCTTCGCCGCCAGCTCTTCCCTCGAAGGCCCATTGATCTGCGGCTCCTGTGATCCAGTGACTACAGCCCCACCAGTCCGCGTTCCAGATGCGGCGAGCATCCTCTTGCCGGTTCGCTCCTTGCGCTCTCGCGCCTCTTCGCCCTGATCTTCCTGATTGTGATCGCGCAACTCAGCTACTTCCGCTCCTGTCCGCGGCTGAGAGGCTGCCGCTAATTTATTCCTTATCGCATCGGTCTTCATGATCGAGAACACCGCCGGGGATTCGAGGACCGCGTCAGGCACCGGTCGCCTGCTTGTCGCGCCTTCGGATGCTCCGGTCTTGTTTGTATCGCTGTCCACTTCCGGCGCTGTGGTCGCCGCGGGCCCCATGGACGTGGTCGGGTCCTCACTAACCGACTGGTCGCGATGTCCCGCATCAGCAGCCCGAGAATTCTCTTTGTTGATTTCAGACGCTCCGCTGGGCTGTTGATTAGCGGCAGATTCACGCTCGGCGTCTGACCGCGGCTGGCTTGACGTCTGAGCTAACGGTGCCCTCCCGGCGCGCGAGCTATCAACCGATTTTCCATTCGCGGCCAGGTTACGAGGCCGGCTCTCGTGTTGGCGTAACAGGACCGGGCCAGCGACCGAAATGATGACGCATAATATCGCTAACGCAAATGTCGTCGTAGTGCGGCGAACTCGCGACGAATAAACGGATTCGTAGATAGGACTTAATCTGTTAGACATCTTTATTATTCCTTCCACCTTCATTATTGATGGTGCGGCAGGCACCGCTCTCGCCACTGTTTCTAAGTTCACCAGCTTATTGCCCAGAGCGGCGGCACAACATGCGGTTGAACAACTTTGTTGTAGGGGTCGAGGTGAGATTCTATTTATGGGAAGCGATTCTTGCAACTCAAATCTTTCGGACAGTACATCAAGGGACCGGGCATAGATCCCAGTGTGATCTGCAACACCGCTAAAGTAAGAAGGCTCAAGGGCGGAGAGGAATCTCCCCATCCTTGAGCCATTGTTAACCCTCCGTCACCCGGATCTTACAATTGGAAAGCTCTCACCAGGAACGCCGCCATCTGGCCCCGAGTAACCGAATCGTTCGGGCAGTACATCAAGTGATCGGGCGTACACCCCAACGTGATGTTAAGCACCGCCATTCGATCTATGAAGTTGTAGAACAGATTTCCTGGCGGGACATCATTGAACCGCTGACTACCGGGCGTCGGGGGATTGAACTCACCCAAGCCCCGGAGGATGAACGCAGCCATCTGGTCCCGTTTGACCGGATCCGTAGGACAATACATCAGGTGATCCGGTGTACATCCAAGGGTGATCTGCAGCACCGCTAATCGATCAATAAAGTTGTAGAATGTATTTGATGGCGGCACGTCATTGAATCGCTGACTGGCGGGTGTTGGAGGGCTGAACTCGCCCTTTGCCCTCAGGATGAACGCGGCCATCTGCTCGCGTGTTATTGGATCGTTAGGGCAGTAGTTGCCGCTCCCGCATCCAAGAGTTACTCCTCTTGCAGAGAGCTTGCCGATATCGCTGTAGAACGGATTGTTGGGCGGAACATCCAGGAAGTCAATGCCCTGGTAGACGGTGAAGGTTTGACCTGCAATCGTAATACCATCGCTACGACTGCCAGCCGACGCGTTTGCTGCTACTGAATATTGAACCGAGCCGTTGCCTGTGCCGCTCGCCCCGGAGGTAATGGTGATGAAGGGAGAACTGGTGGTGGCCGTCCACGCGCAGGACCCCAGGTTGGCGGTGACGTTCACCGTGCCGTTCCCGCCACCACCGGCGAAGCTCTGGTGGTCGCGGTCGAGTGTGAAATCACACCCGGTCTGGTTCACGGTGAATGTTTGTCCGGCGATTGTCATCGTTCCGGACCGGGTAGCGCCGGCGTTGGCCGCGACGGTGTAGTTGACATACCCATAACAGCAATTAGTGCTGGATGTAATAGTCACCCAGGGAACATTGCTCACCGAAGTCCACGTGCAACCGTTCCCCGCATTTACGTTTACATAGCTGCTCCCGCCCTCACGTGGAAAGAGCTGGCTGGTCGGGGAAAGGGTTATGCCAGGATTGGTAGCAGAAATGGTTGCCGTTGCCGAGTTGTCGGACGGGTTCGGATCGGTCGCGTTGGAATCAACTGTGACTGTGTTGTCGATCATCTCGCTGCTGGCGATTGCGCAGCTGACGACGACCGAGACTTGCATGTTTGCCGTCGCTCCGACATCCAGCAAGTTTATTGGAAATGTTACGGTGTTGCCCGCGTGTGAACAATAGTAGTTAGACGAGCTGCAATTACTGAAAATCAATGACGACGGCAATTGGTCGGTAACAAGAACGGAGGATGTAGGCTCGGGACCGTTGTTTGTAACCGAGATGCTGTAGGTTAGATAAGAACCTGCCACAAACGGCCCGGTTGAGGCGGTCATAGTTATCCCAAGATCCGCGGTCAGACTTGGTATCGCTGCCAGCTTACTAACAAATCCATCGGAGTAATAGTAATACCCAGTCCTGACAGGCTGAAACGAACCAGGCGTTGTCGGGAAGTTCTGCGACTGCGTTGTCCCCGTGACGTATGCGCTGCCCAATGCGTCCGCGACGACGGAATACCCGTACTCATAGTCTGACCCGCCCAGATAAGTTGAATAGACTAGTGCGGCAGCCATTGGATCCAGCTTCGTCACAAACGCGTCATTGCTGTATCCGTAATAGAACTGGAACCCGCCTGCGGTTGTTGGAAAGTTTTGGGACGCAGTGTTGCCGGTCACGTAAGCATTCCCCGATGCGTCAACCGATATTGACGCCGCCTGGTCTCCGCTAATACCACCCAGATAGGTGGAGTAACTGAGCGCCGAGCCGCTGGAGTTCAGCTTCGTGACGAAAGCATCGGTGGAGCCGAACGCCGATCCGCAGTAGATCGTCGCGGCGTTCGACGGATCGATCGCCAGCGTATTGACTACCGCACCTGCCAGTCCATTGTTTCGAGGGGCCCACGTCATTCCCCCGTTTGTTGATTTGAACACACCGTTTTGGGTTGAGGCGTATACTGTGGAGGAGTCCGCCGGTGAGACGGTGAGCGCATTCACGTTCCTGTTGGAAAGACCCGTGTTAACGCCGGTCCAACTACCACCACTATCGGTGCTCTTCTGGACGCCATTGTCTGTGCCTGCATATACCGTGCTGTGCGACAACGGATCGAGAAGGACTGACCTTACATTAGCTGGACTCAGGCTGGTGGCGCTCCAGGTGGCGCCGCTGTTTGTGCTTTTGAACACACCTCCGTATGCGAGGCCCGCATAAATTGTAGATGGCGCAATCGGATCTATAGCGAGATCGTTGACATTTCCCTGATTCAAGCCTGAGCCGGAGACGATCCAACTGGCTCCGCCGTTTGTGGACTTGGAAATACCGCTCTCTGTGCCGGCATAGATAATGGAAGGGCTGAAGGGATCAATCTTCACTGTATTGACGCTCATGCCGTTCTGGCCGGTATTGATTGCCCTCCAGCTGGCACCACTGTCTGTGCTTCTGAAGACACCCCGGGTATTCGTCCCCAGGTACATGATCGATGTAGCCGTTGGATCGATCGTCAAAGCCTTGATCGTAAGGTCCGTCAACCCCGAATTGACTGCTCCCCAATTGGACCCGCCATTCGTGCTTTTGAAGACACCGACGCCCGCGCTTCCAACAAAAACGGTGCTGGGGTTCGAGGGATTGATCGCCAGCGAAAGCTCAGTCGCACTAATCAAGCCCGTGTTGCTGGCGAACCATGAGTCCGCCCCATTTGTGCTCTTCGTCATACCACCATTACCAACGCGTACTACTCCTGGTGTGGTCGGAAAGTCACCTGAGCTGGTGGAGCCTGCTATGTATGCTTCGCCGGAATTCGCCAGATCAATGCCGAAGCCCGCATCATCGCCAGTGCCTCCGAGGTACGTTGAGTAGACGAGGCTCGTTCCAGTGGGATCAAATTTCGTGACGAAGGCATCTCCGGTAGCATTGTAGCCACCAGGAGATCCTCCGTACGTAGTCTGGTAAGCGCCGGGGGTGACATCAAAATTGTTTGAGGTAGTCATTCCGGTTACGCAGGCATGACCGGTTGAGTCCACCTTAATCGCATTCGCCTGATCGGCTCCGGTGCCTCCGAGGAAAGTAGAGTAGACGAGAGCCGTCCCCGTGGTGTTCAACTCTGTTACAAATGCGTCCGACCCACCGCCGGTGCTTATGGTGGTCTGGAAAGCATTGGGAGTCGTCGGAAAGTTGCTTGAGTAGGTGTATCCGGCGACATACGCATTACCCGAGGAATCAATCGCGATGCCATTTGCCTGCTCAACGTTGGTCCCGCCCAGGTAAGTCGAATAGATCAGAGCGGTGCCGTCCGGGTTCAACTTTGTGACGAATGCGTCTCCACCGTTATACGAGCCTCCTTGCAGAGTTGTTTGGTAGGCGCCAGGAGTCGTTGGGTAGGCGGTCGACATTGTCATTCCGGTAATATAAGCATTCCCCGATGAATCTATCGCAATGCCATAACCGCCGTCGTCCGAGTTCCCGCCGAGATAGGTAGAGTAGACTAACCCTGAGCCGTCCGGGTTTAACTTCGTCACAAAGACATCGTAGCCGTTTGCATAAGTTGTGTTATAGGCGTTGATGGTAACCGGGAAGTTAAATGAGGATGTTTGACCAGTGATATAGGCATTGCCCGCGGAGTCTACTGCGATGCTTCTGCCATAGTCGTAGCCCGTGCCTCCGAGGAAGGTTGAGTAGGTCAGCACAGGATCAATCACCAGAGCTTTACTCTTATCATAGCCGCCTACTTCAAACGCGATCTGCCGCTTTCCCTTTATCACATAGCGGCCGGCAATAGATTGCCGCGTTCCATTCGTCTCCTGATAGATCGAAGGTTTGTGCATGCCAATATCGCCGACGGACGTTCGCAGGATCAGGTCTCCCTCCGCGCTGATCGTGATCTTCCGCACACCTTCAAAGGCCATTCTGATATCGCCAGGGTTTCCTCCGGGTGCCACCTGAAAGTCATACTCGAGTTGCTCCTGGTTACCGTAATAGACAAGGTTTACCCCGGGGTACAGTTCCCGATACTCGACTCGAGCGTAGGTTGGAATGTTTGACTGCCACTTGCTCGGATCGTTACCTCGAAAGTAATTGCTACTGCCTCCGAGCCTTTCGAGCCCCGTTATCTCCGGCACAGGGTTGGCGCCAACCATACTCATCCGCAGTGCGGCGACGTGGGGTTTGGACAACAATCGGCTTCCTTCGTTGATCGCCTTTTTAGAGGCAGACTTCACCGTCAAGACAGCACTGCTGGACGTCAGGAATAGTGTCGAACCGCCGCCTCGTGAAATAAACTTCACTTTGGAATCAGTCTGTCCCTGGTTAGCCTCAAAACTGATCGGCAGTTTTCCGTAAGCGCTGTCGACGCGCCCCGTCGATGCGCGATTCGAACCCAACGCCGGCGTCGTTCGCGCGACGTGGTTCGGGCTGGGCGCGCTCTGATCGTCCGCGCGTTCGGCCGCTGCCGGCCTTGAAGATCGAGGCCAGGACAGACCGACACTCGAAACAAGCATAAACGCCATTAAAACAACGGCGCATCGCCTACGGTCGCGTGAAATTGTCATTAGGGTATTACTCCTTCGGGGCATCGCTCACAAACGCGCGCCCAGGGCATCGATGCTAAGCAAAGAAGCGTTCAATTCGGATTTACAAGCCTAAGGTGCAGCTCTTTCGATCGAACTTACGAGAGTTCCTGCAATGGGCGTCGCGTAGAGGTTGCCAGGGAAATACTAAGGCGGGAGATCGCTCCGGTCAATAGGAGAATCCCCGGTCACGAAGCGAATTAATATATTCAATATTGTGAGCATTGTTACCAACTCCGAATGTCAGCCCGGTTGCGCCGCCGGTCGCATCGGTTCCGTCGAAATCGTTGATGCTCTCCGTAGTGTTGTTGGCATACGCAAAGAAATTGGCACCTGATGTAGCGGATGCAATTAGCTTAGGAGGATTAGTGGCGGTGAATTGCGCGCCGGCCGTTCCACCCGCCAGAACATGAATGCTTCCAGTCACTCCCGCCGTTCCGCTCCCGGCGGTCTTGATCATGACCATTTCCGTAGTCGCTATATCAAAGGTTCCTCCCCCGTTGGTAAAGTACGTCGTATTCTGCAGGCCAAGGTCAAGATTGTAATCTGCTCCACCCACCGTCGTATCCGCCGCGCTGTTGTCGTTTCTGAGAACGATGAGCGTTCCCGATCGAACGCTGCTCCAGAGAGCATTTGTGGTGAATTGACATTTTCCACCGCCGTCACTTCCCATGTTGCTGGAAAAATCCTTTATTATCATGTTCCGCATATCGAGGCCGTCTTGAATGACGAGCAATTCGACAATATCGCCAGCGCCGCTTGCTCCTCCTCCATTGAAATACTTGTTGACGACTACGCTTGGCATCCCCGTGCTGCGAACTCGTGGCGGTGAGACCGAGAAATAAATTGCGACAGCAATCATCAGGATTAGTAGTGCGGAAAACACGGTGGGGCGCGCTTCCCGAGGCGTGATTGCAAATGTTTGTGAGTGTTTCATATTGTCAGGCCTCCAATTCCAGTTTTTCCCCGTAAAGCAGATGCACCTGCGGACGGAGAGACATTATTCAGTTCTTCTCGGTTTTCAATTAAGGAATGTGTCTGGGAACGTCTCCCTGTTGGGACCAATCCACAAGAGATCGCGCATTCTACATCAAATACGGGATCGCAATATGGCCAGAACCGGGGTTGCAGACAACTATGCGAGGAGTCTTGTTCTCGAGCTTACAAATCATTTGTTTGGGTGTAAGACGAAGCCGCGGTTGCCAATACTCTGAAAGTTCACACAGATTTAAGGACTCACCTCCCGAAGCGCGAAGCGTTGGGCCTTACTTCCGGCTATGGTCCACCAACTGTTACCAGTTGAAGGGTCCTGTCACATCGTTGCCGACATTCATATCTGGAGGGACATAGTGAATAACATAAGATCTACGCGTCAGCTTAGCGTTGTTTATTTGGGCGCCGCCATGAAGCAGCATACCGTGCCACAGTAGTATCTCACCCTTCTTTGCGATGAAAAGATGCCGGTCGTATTTGTGCGTTAACTCCTTCACGTACTCCCGATATGCCTCGACAATATCCGGACCGGCTGTTCTGTAATTGGTTTGCGGATAATTGTCGAACTTGTGAAATATCGGCTCAAGATGTGATTTAGGGTAATACATGAGTGGACCGCAGTCGGGGGATATGTCTTCGCAGGCGATCCATGCTCCAATGATGAAGTTTGGCGGGAAGATATGGAACACTGCCGTATCCTGGTGCGCATCCTGCGCACTCCCGTACATGAAGCTGAGGGTCGAGTCGGGCACTGACTGGCAATTGAAGATCAAAGATGTCAGCCGAATCAATTCCCGATCATGAAAGATTGTTCTGGCGGCCTCGGAGTATGCGTCGAAATGATTTATGCGCCAGTTGGGAATGTCTCTCGCTTCAAGCCTTCTAGGCAGATCAACTTTAAGTAACTCGGCGTGAGACATATTGAGGCGCTCACCACTAGGGGGCAGCGCCAGGTCGAAAAAAGTTAACCCGTCCAAAGGCCGCTCGGCCGTCCAAAGGTTGTCAAAGTCGAGCATCATCGAGTCAATCACCTGCTCCGGTATGACGCCGGAAACTATGCAGTAACCATCGGTCGCCCAACGATGAAGAAGTTCGTAATCTTTGTCGGTTATGTTCTCTTTTTTCCGGCGCTCCTCCAACAACTCAAGCGCGTTCGGTTGGTCATACCAGGGGCACTCGGCCGGGACTATGGTCCATTTCCTTCCCTCGGAGTATTTTCTCGGGTCCATTTCGCATCCCCCTAATCAAGGTACTCTGGATGTAGATTAAACGGCTGCGCCAAATCTACCATGCCGTCTAATTCTTGTGAAGCTGGTAATCCCTAACGTCATGTCGTTGCAATGCACATTTCGCTCGATACTCCGAGTACTCTTGAACTATGCAATCTCTGCTTGGTAATGGAACTTGACAACGTCAGTTTTAACCTAGTAAACAGTAATCTTACTTGAACTCTAGCCACAACCAAGAGCATCACCGTGGTTGCAGATTACTCTTTATTACCTTGAGGAAAAACCACCAATGAAAACTTGTTTTGCCACGTATTCACTTGCTTCTCTTCTGCTGGCAGTCAGTCTGACCGCCGGCTGTAAAACCAGTGATTCCGGGAAGGAGACGTTGCCAGGTCAGTCTAATTCAAACTCGCCCGGAAAAGCGCAGCCTGGTGGCACCGCGGGAAAAACTGGCGCGACGGTTGGGGGATACAAGGTTAACGAATCTAGATTCTTTCTTCATTTTAGTAATACGCCGGGCTTCGGTGAGGTAGTTATTGACTTTGGACAATCCGGAGACACTCCTCTTGCTGGAGACTGGGATGGAAATGGCTCCGCTACCGTCGGGGTCTACCGCCCCGGCACGTCGACTTTCCTTCTGCTCAACAGCAACGCTTCTGCTGGCCCCGTTACGACAGTACAGTTCGGAGCGAAGGGCGATCTCCCGGTGGTCGGCGATTGGGACGGTAATGGAACTGTTACTGTGGGAGTTTATAGACCGAGCACTTCTACTTTCCTTCTGCGCAACAGCAATACTTCGGGAGATCCTGATATTACCGTTCAGTTTGGAGCAAGCGGAGACATTCCTATAGCCGGAGATTGGGATGGGGTTGGCGGCGCGTCAGTTGGAGTTTACAGACCGAGCACCAGTACGTTTCTGCTCCGCAACAGCAACACGCCCGGTAATCCTGACTTGACTATTCCCATGGGAGAGAAGGGAAATGTACCGGTCGTTGGGGATTGGGATGGGAATGGCACCGTAACAGTCGGCGTGTATGATCCGTCTATTGCCACATTCAGCATTCGCAATAGCAATACGCCAGGTAATCCGGATATCGTAGTGACATACGGGAACCCGGGTGACAAACCTATCGTCGGAAAATGGTTGCGGGAAATACCGAACTAGAAAGAGTAGAGTAGAGCACAGATCAGTCCTGACAGTCTGTGCTCTACTCTTTCTTACCACGCCGGGACCGACGTAGACATACCGCTTCCCACAAAGTTAAGCTCAACAGGATTAGCATTGAAGTGCCGGAAAGAGCTAGACCGATCAATAAGAGCGGGGGCCGATATAAGAATAGAACCCGGTGCTGACCCGCCGGTACAGGCACACCTCGACATCCGTAGTTCACTCGCAAGACAGGCTTTTCCACGCCGTCCACAAAGGCCTTCCACCCGGGCGCCCACGAATCGTTTAGCACCATCATCGCAGCTCGGGGCGTCAAGAACTCAACTTCAACGCTGTTCAATCGATCGCTCACGATATTCGCCGTTGCCTCGAAGTCAGGCGGCGCCGAAGTGTCCGTGGGCAATCCTGCTTCCGCCGTCGCTTGCTCGCCAATTACAATAGCAGCACTGCGCGCGTCGAATTTCTTATCTATCAACATCACGAGCGCCGTTTGCGGATCAGATGCGGTTAAGACTCGAGGAACGAGGAAAGCCCTCGGAACGGCGCGAGCGTCTTTGTAGATCCAACCATCCGGACCTTGATAAACGAGTTGCAGCGTGCCGTCGGTGATAAGGTCTCTACCGCTGTCATCGCGAGGCGTTGTTCTCGGCGGCGTGACGAGCAGTCCCACAGAAAGCTTTTCAAACAGATCGATCGGCAGATTGTCGTGTTTGAAGAAAGGTCTATACGCTAGCGGGGGCTTCAACAGGAATTGTCCCCCCTTCTCTACCGTGCTCCACAATCCGACAGTAGGAACCGGCAACAGAGATTCATAGCCTGAACCTGAACGTAAATTGAAAATAGAAGACACCTTCCCTGCGAACACAGGTGGGGTCCAGGCGCCCGTTGGCAAGTTATATGTTATTGGCAGAATGCGGTATTCTCCCTGCAGGTCCCGAAGCGACCTGATCACAGGTGTCTCCGGGAACAGCCACTCCGGTTTCTTGGGTTGCACGGGATTAATGGTCCAGCTAAATACAATCAACTGCCACGCCTCTACGGCCACTAACGCCCCGCCTAACCCGAATGCGAAATTACTGATGGTTCTGCTCTTGCCAAGCCGCTTGCTCACTTCGGTCACACCGAACGCGGCAAGCATCGCGATGGCAAAGCCGAAAGGATAGAGACCTGAGTAGAGATGTATCGCGCCGAAGTAAGGTATCGAACGAAGAATGATAACTACCGGAGCAAAGCCGGATGCATACGCGACCGAGATCACGCAAAGAATCGCTGCGAAGAAAACCGGGATGGAGCGCCGAAGCAATCCCAGAGGCGACAGAATAAGCGCGGGAATACCGATGAAAGCCAGACCGGCAAAATCAGGGGGTTTACCGGCGGGACCCGATAGGCTTTCAGGGCGAAGCAGTGCATGAGCAAAGTCACGCAATGGAATAAAAGCCGCAAGCTGCCCCTCAAGTGTTTCGGGCTCCCGGCTCGCAGTCGACAGCAACTCTATCATCCCCAGCCAACTGGCTGCGCTCAGCATGATTGCTACAAGCGCGCTGACTAAGGGGAGAGATAGACACACAAGAGCAGCTCGACGATCTCCTTTTTGATATATCCTAAACGCGGCGATTGCAGTCAAGACTGCGTACCAACAGGTTAAGACCCAGACGCTCACGTAGACATGGTTGATGAGTCCGCTAAGGACCGCCATCCCCAACGCAGTACCCGTTGCCGCTGCCCATCGAAATGACTGCCTCCTGATTGTTAAGACCGCTCCAAGCATCATCACCGGAAACCATGCGGACGCAATCGCGGCGTGTTCCATCGTAAGCCAGAATGCGTTGTAGCCGCTAAACTCCCAGGCAATGGCGCCAATTACCGCGCCAACTGAATTTGCTCCCAGGCATCGCACAAACGCATACATTCCCAACCCGGCGAGTAGATAGTGAATGAAGAGTACCAAGTCATGTTGGTTGATTGGTGATAGGAACAACATCGCCAACAGCTTTGGTGGATAAAGCAGTCCCGCGCCGATGCCAACTTCCAAAATCGGAATTCCCCCAAAGCTGTACGGCAGCCACATCGGGAATTGACCACTGCGCACCGCGTTGGTGGCAAAGACAGAATCAGGATAGAAGGTCTCGGCGTGATCGGTCTGTGGGTAGCCTCTGCCAACAACGGCAGCATTCGGTTTAGCGTCGGCAATCCACGGGTATTGAGCATACATGTGCGCTGCGACCATGCTGAAGGAACGCCCGGACAGCACGGGAGAGAAGTGTATGATCGTCGCGATCAAGATAGCCGTCACGGCAATGTAATGTTGCCGCTTTTGTTGATCCATTTGACTGACCCAGCTTGTCAGTCTCGTCGCCTTAGATAACTTAGGGTTTGCTTCCAAGGCAGAAACAGGCAAAGCCATAAGTTCTCCGCATAAGAAGAATAAGCATTAGATGTATATCGTGATAATCATTAAGAGATGTGAGATATATCTTGTTAAGCAATGTCTAACGCGAAATGAGATCATTTTCATTAGGGATGGTATTCGCTGAAGCATAACTGCTCTTATGAGCTTCGCTGAGGCCCGCCTCACTCATCACTATGTACTGAGGCATATCCCTGACTTCGCTGCTTATCCGCCAGAGATACTCACCAATCGTTCCAAGCATAAGCATTTGAACTCCGCCTATGAATAATAACGTAATCATCAAAGAGGGCCACCCCAACTCCCCGATCCCCAACACCAATCTGTTGAACAGAACAATCATGGCTCCTGCGAACGCGGCGATGGAGATGATCAAGCCGACGTAGGAGCTGATGCGCAGCGGCAGGTAGGAGAACGCGGTGATTACATCGAGCGCAGACTTGACGCGCTTTCCGATGGGCCACTTGGATGTGCCAGCCTGACGGGCATGTCTGTGATAAGGCACGCGCACCTGGCGAAACCCCATCCAGTAGATCGTCATAAAAGTGATGCTGTTCTTGTCGCGAATCTGCCGGAATACATCTATTACCGTCCGGTCAAACAGTCCGCAATCCATGCCGTTCTCCGGAAGGTTGGGCAGAGCGAGGAAGCGAATCAGAGAGTAGAACATCTTGGCCAGCATCTTCTTAGTCCACGGATCATCTCGTTGCTCTCTCACTCCCCAGACAATGTGATAGCCTTCCTGCCAGTGAGCGGTGAAGGATTTGAAAAGCTCAGGCGGGTCCTGCAGGTCTGCCGATATCGATATGCAAGCATCGCCGCGTGCGTAATCGAACCCCGCTTTGATCGCAGCATAGCTGCCGAAATTACGAGACAGCCGCAACAGACATACCCGGGGATCTTTTTCTCTGACACCTGAAATGCGCTCGACCGTAGCATCCGTACTGCCGTCGTCTACAAAAATAATTTCCCAATCGAATTCGGATAAAGAATCAGTGACGTCTTTCACTGCCTCATAAAATGGCAGAACGTTTTCTTCTTCATTCATCGCGGGTACGACTATTGAGATCAAACGTGACTGTGCCATTCAGGAGCCTCCTTCCCTTCAAGCGCTCGCGAGAGTCCGTCTGCCAGTTCCACCATTGGCCAATTGCCAAGGGCCCGTTTCATCAGTTCGTTGGAGCCCATCATATCTGCGGCCTCTTGTTCAGATTCTTCGAACAACGGCTCGCACCCAAGCGCGCGCCCGATCTCCTGCGCCAACTCGCGGACGCTGACCACTCTATCGCCGGCGATGTTTATCACGCCGGCGAAAGTAGAGTCTATAGCGCATTCGATGGCGCGAGTCACGTCATCAACGTAGACCGGCGTCATTCTAGGGCGGTCATCTTTGTTGAGCCGAATGACCTGTCCCCGGTTGATTCGATCAGCAAGCTTCGGTATCAACCGATCGGACTGGCCCGGACCGTATGGCTGAAAGAGCCTGACGACACACGGCCGAAGATAATCACAGTAAGTTTGCACAAGCATCTCCGCGACGCGCTTTGTAAGCCCGTAGTAGCTCACCGGCGCAGCGGTATCGGTTTCTTCGCAGAGACCAGTACGCCGGCCATATACATCGCCAGTAGAAGTGAGCAAGAATTGGCGTGCCTTTGCGCGTCGCCCATAATCCAGCAGGTGTTGCGTCGCGCTGGTGTTGACTGCCCACAACTCGTTAGCCGCTTCCGGGAAAAGGACATTTGCCTGCGCAAGATGGACGATGATGTCTATCTCTGCCGGCAGAATGCTCATATTGAAAGATCGTTCAAGGTCCATCAGAATGACACGGACCGTTTCGTTCTGTGCGGTCGGTTCCGGATTACGCGCTGCGACAAATAGCTCGTGAGCGCCGGACAGCCGTGATACAAGATGCCGGCCGATGAAGCCGCTGGCCCCCGTGAGAAGTATTCTCATCCGTGCTCCGTAGGGTGAATTCAACTAAACGCTAAAGGAAACCAGGGGTATGCGTATTACTTTCTTGCTTGAATGAAATAGCTGTCTGCCTCGCGATAATCCAGCTGTGCGGTTATGGACAATTTCAATTCGGTTAGCCAGCCAAGCACAGCCGCGACGTTCAGATGAGAGAAGTGGAAACAATCGCTGGCTCCCTCCGGTACTTTCATCTTTGCGACAGAGACTACATAAGCCACCGTACGCCTTAGACCGATCTTCTTGAGCCAGCTATGTCGCGACAGGCTCTTGAAACCTTTCGTAGCCAGCGTTCGATAGCGCTGAGCCGCTGATTCATTGTTTGTTGAATCGTCATCTGCGAGGCCGTCTATCCAGAGGCTTATTTTACCGCCGCGCTTGACGCAGCGAACGGCCTCGGCAAGGCTGCGCCTGGGGCTCATTATGTGATCCAGTGAGCTGGCATATAGAATCTGATCAAACGTCTCGTCTCTGAACGGCAGGTACTCACCGATACCTTGAACAAACGCAAATCCGCGCGGCTGGCACCCCAACAACGGATCGATGCCTACGACTTCTCCGACTTCAGGAAGGTATGAGGAATAGGCCTGTGGTCCGCACCCGATATCCAAAATAAGTCCCGACGGCTGACAAAAGGACCTGAATGCAAGCGCATCTTCTCGAAGCCCAACGGACAAATTGAATTCGGGCGCCTCTGTGTATGAACGCAAACCGTTGTCCTGCAGCTTCTGCCACGTATCCCATTTCGATCTTAATAGCTCATCGGCAGGCGGAACAGGTGTCATGTTATAAACACCACCGTTGAGAGAATAACGTCTTTTGCATCCCGGGCAGCGGACAGCCCTCTCGCCATCGTTGCTGTCTAACGACAAGTCGGAATGGCATACCGGACATACCACGAGATCATTGATGTCAACCATCGTCCCTCTCGAGTAGTGGGGTCACAGTGTGTAGCGCGCTCACAATCGTATTGCCCCTCAGCGTCCTCCGCGGCTTTTCTTGATCAGCGCTGGGGAATCAACCGCAGAGGACGCCGAGGGCGCAGAACCAAACAAATTACGCCATCTACCTCCTCTCGAACTCAACTTGACCTATACCGCTGCCGATGCCTGCCAGGCTCACAGGTTCAGGCAGCGGGTCGCGATCGACGAACAAGCGGTTCCACCACTCGAACGACATCAGCGACCAGATCAAGAAACGATTATTCCGCCTGTCGTTCAAGTGATCGTCAAGAATAGTTTCAATATACGTAGGCTCGAAGTAACCTCGAGCGACGGCCCGCGGAGTCAATATAAGATCGCGTATGTACCTTATCGCGCTTTGCTTGTACCAGGACTGATCTGGCGGCGTAAAACCCTGCTTGCGCCGTTCCAGAGTCTCATCCGGCAGTAACCCTTTCATAGCTCGCTTGAGCACGGCTTTGCTCTGACCCTTGCTCAGCTTGAACTCCGACGGTATGCGAGCGACCAGATCAACCAGATCGTTATCCAGGAACGGCACGCGACCTTCAACAGAGTGCGCCATTGCCAGCTTGTCATCAACAATCAGAAGCCCTCCAAGAAACGTGTTGAAATCAAAGTAGAGGGCGCGGTGGAGCGGATCGTACTCTTCAGCGCCGGCTAGCGCAGACCGGAAGCTGTCGAAAGTTGAAAAATCTCCAAGAGCTTTGTTGACTTCTGTGGTGAAGAGCGACTGCTTCTCCTCATCCGTTAGAAAGCGGATCCAGACCTTGTAGTATTCCGCTTCGAAATTCGCAGCACTCAAACCAAGCACCGGCTCATAGCGCCAGGGATATCCCGCAAAAAGTTCATCCCCGCCAACACCGGAAAGCACGACCGTCACATAGCGGCGGATCATTTCCGCTGTGTAGTACACCTGATAGCTTATTCCGACCCGGGGCTCGTCAAGGTGCCATACGACGTGAGGCAAAGCAGGAGCCATCGCTTCGGGGCCGAGCTCAAGCTCGTGATGGATGGTTCCAAGATGCCCGGCCAGCCTGTGAGAGTCGTTTCGCTCGTCGAAATACTGTTCAAGATGGCTGCCGCCTTCGGGCAAGTCGAACCCGCAAGTGAACGTGTGCATATCCGGAATGCGGCGAGTCGCCACCGCCGAGATAGCACCGGTGTCCATCCCACCGCTGAGGTATGTCCCCAGTGGGACATCGCTCATGAGCTGTCGCTCAACCGCCGACTCAAAACGTTCTCGGAGACGGTGTGCCCACTCGTCAAGCGTTAGGCCCGCCTCGGGTTCAAATTGCAAGCGCCAATACCGTCGAATGTTGATATCGCCCGCCTCACTCGCCAAGTAATGACCAGGCGGCAGCAACTGCACGCCCTCAAACAACGTTCGCCCACCGAATGTGTTTTGAAAAGTGAAGTGTTCGGCCAGCGCAAACGGGTCGGGCGCAACCTTAAAATCGGGCAGGGCTAAAAAGGCCTTCACTTCTGAAGCAAATGCCAGCGTCCGGCCCAGGACAGTAAAGTAGAGCGGCTTGATGCCGAAGCGGTCTCTTGCAAGCAACAGCCGCCGGCGTGGTTTGTCCCACAACGCGAAGGCAAACATGCCATTGAGATCGGCTATGCACTCCGGCCCCTTCTCCTCATAAAGATGAATGATGACTTCGGTGTCGGTCTCGCTGCGAAAAGTATGGCCTCGCTGAAGCAATCCGGTGCGCAGCTCCTTGTAGTTATAGATCTCGCCGTTGAATGTGAGCCAGACGGTTTCGTCCTCGTTGGGCATGGGATTGTGACCGCGCGATGATAGGTCAATGATGCTCAATCTCCTGTGCCCGAGTGCTACAGGACCATCGCTCCAGAGCCCGCTGTCATCCGGGCCTCTGTGCCTGATCAAATCGCACATGGCGGGGACGCGGCTGGCTTGAGCGGGCGCGCCTGAAAGATTGTATAAGCCTGCGATCCCACACATTGTCTTATCGTTCTCACTTCGTTAAGCCGCCTGGCCTGCTTTTGTGTGCTCGCGCCATTTGATGACGTTACGCATGCCATCCTCAACCGAAGTCGTCGTTTCAAATCCCAGTATCTCGCGCGCTTTTGCCGGATCACCCCAGCGCCGCGCCACCAGCCCGGCATCCAGATGTTGAAATTCAGGCTCGAGCTCGTTCTCTTTCCCGCGGAGACGAATCAACAGGTATGCGAGTTCCTTCAGGGTGGTCTCTTTACCGCTGGCCACGTTGAAGAATTCATTCGTAACAGGACTTTTCAGGGCCAGAACATTTGCTCGCGCGACGTCCTCCACATAAACAAGATCTACCGTAGCCGAACCGTCGCCGCGCACGATGGGCGGCTCGCCTGCGTCAATCCTGTTCAGAAAGTGCATGATTACATCCATGTAGGCCGCTTCATATGGCTGGCGAGGGCCGTAGACATTCAGGTAACGAAAAGCGACAAAGTCCAGCCCGTATTTTTTGTAGAACGCGCGATAATACTGCTCATTGGCGATCTTCGAAGCCCCGTAGAACAGGTCGTTGTTGAACGGATGATTCTCGTCTGTCGGCAAATACAGTCCTTCGCCGTAGACGGAAGAAGAAGAGGCGGCAACAACCTTTTTGACGCCCGCCTCGACGCAAGCTTCGAGCAGATTAAATGTTCCGCTGATGTTCACATCGAGCGAGAGCCTTGGCTCTTCTTGACAAAGCCGCAGCCAGGCGGCCGCCTGATGAAAAACATAATCGACGTCTCGCAACGCGCCGCGTATTGCTTCTCGATCGCGCAGGTCTGCCTGCAGTATTTCTACTTCCCCTCTCGCGCGCGCCCAGTCGAGATGCTCTGCCTTGCCTCGTACAAAACTGTCGAACACAACGACCCTGGCTCCTTCCTTTATCAGCTCGTCGACGATATGCGAGCCAACCAGTCCCGCTCCACCGGTCACCAGAACTTTGGAATCGTTAAGATGCATTCGGTTTACTCTGTTGTTCAGCTCGCCGCGCGCAATTCAGAAGAAAGGTCCATTGACATCCCGCCGTTTCGGAGTGATTGTTCGGCCGCCTCCAGTGCTTTGACCACTCTTAATCCGCTGAGACCGTCGGTGTGCGGCGGTGCTCCTGTTGTAACGCACTCGATGAAATGCTGGCACTCGCTTTGAAGCGGTTCGCCAAATTGAATGGTTGGAACAACCAGGTCTCCCACTCTAAGCTGAAATTGAAACTGGGCAAAGCTATCGGGCGCCTCTAAGAAATTGTGGAGGTCGGCAATGCCTTTATCAAAAATCTGTATCTTGGCGTCGAGGCTCACGTCATCGTATACGAGCATCTTCTTGCTTCCAACAAGAGTCATTAATCTCACCTTTCTCGGGTCGAGCCATCCAAGATGCAAGTGAGCGCCAACGCCGTTGGGATATTCAAGAGTGACAAACACCACGTCCTCGACTCCGCTGTTGAGATAAGAGAAGCCTCTCGCAGAGACTCGCACGGGCTCCTGCCCAAACCAGTAATTCAAGATTGAAATATCGTGAGGCGCGAAACTCCACAGCGCGTTCACATCATGTTGAATCCGCCCAAGATTGACGCGTTGCGAATAAACATAGAAGAGCTTCCCGAGTTCTCCCCCATCAATGTACTGCTTTATCTTCTGAACTGCGACGTTGTACTCAAAAACATGTCCAACCATCAGCACACGATTGTAAAGAGCAGCAAAATCAATGAGCTTCCTGCACTCTTCGGTGGTACGCGCTAGCGGTTTCTCGATAAACACGTGCTTGCCCGAAGCAAGAAGAAAGCTGCCGAGCTCAAAGTGGGAACGAATAGGTGTTGCAATGACCACAGCATCAAGCTGGGGATCATCTGCCAACCGATGATAGTCGCCGATGACTCTCGCATCGGGACAGAAGCGCTGGCGGAACGACTCGGCCCTTTTTAGATCGAGATCACACAGAGCCGTGAGCGTCACCCCTTCAAGAGAAACAAGATTTCGCACAAGGTTCGGGCCCCAATATCCCAATCCCAGCATAGCTACGTTGACCATCACCGTACCTCGCTTACTGCCTGCACCACATACTCGATTTGTTCACGTTCAAGCTCCGGATACATTGGCAGCGAGATGATTTCGCCGGCGATCTGCTCCGTAATCGGAAGGTGCACTTCGCCGTAACCTTGCTTCAAGTAAGCGGGCTGCCGGTGAAGCGGAATGGGATAATGGATTCCGGCGCCGATACCCTTCGATTGCAAATGCTCCAGCATCGCGTCACGGTGAGCGGTGCGAATCACGTAGAGATGATAAACATGACGGACGTTCGGAGATTCGAAGGGGGTTGTGATCCTTCTATCCGAAAGCAACTCATTGTAAAGCTGGGCATGGGCCCGGCGGGCTTCAGTCCAACTCTCCAGATGCGGTAGCTTTGCGGCGAGAATTGCAGCCTGCAGCGCATCAATCCTTTCGGGGAATCCGATTTCTTCATGCTCGTATTTCGTTGTGCGCCCGTGATCGCGCAGCTTGCGCACTCTTGCCAGAAGCGACTCGTCATTGCCCGTGACGCAGCCCGCATCACCATAAGCACCCAAATTCTTGCCCGGGTAGAAACTAAAGCAAGCGAGATCGCCGATGCTGCCGCAACGTTTCCCGTCGTATTCTGCCGCATGGGCCTGTGCCGCATCCTCGATCAACCACAGACCATGGCTGCTGGCGATGTCGCGAAGCGGCTCCATCTGCGCCGGCTGCCCGTAAAGATGCACCGGTAAGATCGCTTTAGTGCGGGACGTGATTGCTTCCTCCACGCGGTTGGGATCGATGTTGTACGTGAGCGGATCGATGTCAACAAAAACCGGGCGTGCGCCAATCAGCGATATCGGCTCAGCGGTAGCGATGAACGTGTGGGCAGTTGTAATGACCTCATCGCCAGGCTTAATGCCAACCGCAAGCAGAGCAAGATGCAGGGCGGCAGTGCCGGAGGCTACTCCAACGGCACCATTGGCTCCCACACTGGAAGCGAACGCCTGCTCGAAGCCGGCCACCTCATTGCCGAGAATGAAGCTCGTGTTATCGACGACACGCTGAATGGCGGCATCAATCTCCGACTTGATGCTTCTGTATTGTGATTTGAGGTCTACTAACGGTATCTGAATAACTCAATCTCCCTGGCTTCCGGAATGTTTGGAAGCGTACGCAGACAGCTCGCTCACATCCTTGACGATGCGAGCCGGATTGCCCACCACGACCTTCCCGTCGGGCACGTCCCGGACTACTACCGCGCCGGCTCCCACGAGCGCATTGTGGCCCACGACAATGCCCGGTAAGAGTGTTGAGTTCGCTCCGATCTTCGCGCCCGGCATAAGGTGCGGGCCTTTGAGGTTCGACTTCGCCTCGGGGCTCAGCGGGTACAGCGCATTTGTGAAGACCACATTCGGTCCGATCCAGGTGTCATCTTCCAGGATCGAATACTCTGGAATAAAAACATTTGAATGAATGCGGACGCAATTGCCTATCCTTATATGATGCTCGATCACCGAGTGGCTTCCAATGCTCACGTCATCGCCGATTTCATTCAGTTCTCTCACCATAACAGAATGGCCAGTCTGAAAATTCGCTCCAATGCAATTGCCGGCATATACGACCGAATGCGACCGTATCAAAGCGCCCGGGCCGATTCGCGTTTCCAAATCCCCCGGCTTCGAGCCGCGCGGCGGGATGCCAAGGATTACGAATTCGCCGATCTGGTAATCCTCGCCTAGATCGACGTTCGGATGGATTATGTACGAAGACGTCATCAGTCTTGCTTTCATATGAACACGTGACAGTGTTAGTTGCCAGCTGAGGTAATCAAGGTCTTTTTTATACCATTGATGCGTAACACGCGTCAAAATTTGACGCTGAAACGCGGCCCCCGGAATTCCTTAATCATTCACTACCGCCGTCAACACCTTAGGTTTCTTCGTGCTTAGAGCTCGAGCGTTGACGCTCCATATGGGCGCCACGGCGAACGTTGAATGGCCTGACCAAAAACTCGACTTGCTTCCGATTCCGGAAGGTATGCTTGACTAAAACCTTTCGGAATAGATAAAAGGAGTACACGACATGAGTAAAGTAATTCTCTCATCGATTCTACTGGCGCTCGGCAGCGGTTTAGCTGTGATGACTCCCGGCCTAACGCATGGCGTATCTGGTTCGCTACAGGTGGCTGACGAGGGGTTTAATGCACATGTCGTCCATCCTGCTTACGTGCGGCACCATCCGAAAGTGCTCTTCGACGAAGCGCACCATAACCGTGATACTGCTGCTGGGCGCTTCAAGCCTTTTGTGGATTTGATTAGCAGTGATGGATATGAGATCACGCCCAATAGGAGCGCCTTTTCAAAGACGTCGTTTAAGAGTTTTTCAGTTCTCGTCATCGTTAACGCCGTTGCTCCGGAAGGCCGAAGTGATCCATCCGCATTCACCAATGAAGAATGTGACGCCGTGCGCGATTGGGTTAGAGAGGGAGGCGCGGTCTTGCTAATTACGGGACACGCTCCATTCGGCTCGGCGGCCGCGGCGCTAGCCGAACGCTTCGATGTCGACGTTACCAAAGGGTTCACAATCGATTCGGTACATTACGACAAAGAGTCCAGCGATCAGACCGAACTCGTGTTCAACCGAGACGATGGACTCCTGGGGGATCACCCGATCACCCGAGGCCGGAACACAACCGAACGCATAAGCCGCGTCATGACTTTCTCCGGTACTTCGCTGAAGGGCCCGAAAGGTAGTGTCGCGTTCCTTAAGCTGGCGGATACTGCGATGGACGTGTTGCCGCCAAATCGCAAACAGACGTCTCCTGAAGACGCACCTCCCGATCACACGCAAGTCTCCGCCGCGGGCCGCGCTCAGGGGTTGGCGCTGGAGTTCGGCAAGGGGCGCGTGGTCATTCTAAGTGAATCCTCTATGCTGACTGCGCAAGTGGGGTCGCGCGGATTTCGCTTTGGGATGAACATCTCCGGCATCGATAATCGCCAGTTGGCTCTCAATATCATGCATTGGATTTCGGGCTTGCTTAAATAGAAGGGAGGCTTGAAATCCATCATAAGCGTGCTGCTCGGACTCTCGATGCCGAAGCGTCCGCCCATTGTCTGAAGCGGCGCCGAGTGTGAAAATGGAGCCCGATGTTTCGCTGAGGATTCACTCAGTTTAATGATTCACGAATCGAGGTGCTCATGCGCGCAAGGTTGGTTTTGAAGTTATTGGCGGCGTCCCTGATAGGCGTTCTGTTAGTTGTCATTCCCGTAGAGGGTAGTAAGCGTGACCAGCAAAATAACGCTGCAATCGAATTGCAGGGTGTCAGCATTACCTTAACTCGCATTCCGGAAAACCCCAGGCTCTACAGCCTCGTCATATCTGATGATGATGAACACACCATTTCAGGATCGTTTTCGCTGGAGCAACTACAGATCTTGAGGGCCATAATGAGCGAAGCTGAAAAGCTCGCCCTCAGTGAGGACGCGTCGGGATCCAAAGAGCCGCTCACTACGCGTTTTGCGGATAAACAGGAACGGGCGTTTGTCGTAGATGTGGAAAAGCTCGGCGCTCAGAGTCGGCTATTTCTAACCCTAAAGACTGACATGGGCCAAATGACGATGAACGCGGGAAGAGTTATAAGGAGCACAAGGCGTGAGGAGGGATTCTACTTCGACCTTCTGTCACGACTCGAATCCATACTGCCCAGACTACCGGTGCAGGTTAAGTGAGATCCGGAAAGAAATGCTCCTGAAGAACCAGGCTACGGAGCCGCGCGGCAGGCTATCCCTCCTGCCCGCCCAAAGGAGCAGGAGGGATACTAAAAACTCGCGCTTCTATTAAATCACCCGATCGCTACTGGTTACCCTGAGGGTTGCAGGTGCCAGTGATTTGCGCCGACGTGTTCTGGAATATTCGATTGTTCTGGAACCTTGTGCAGACTCCGCCAGCCGCAACCTGTACCCCAGTACTATTGTTAAGGACATCACTGTTAGCGATGTTGATGATTGAACCGCTGGAAAATGCATTGATCCCAATTCCGTTGTTTACCACCACGTTACCAACGGAATTCAGGGTCCCCGCATTCTCAGCGACCAGACCGTCGGTGCTTTGATGGCTGATCACTGAATTGCTCACGGTAGCATTTCCGCCCAGGACATCAACGCCAAAAGTCCCCCGCTGAATCCTGCAATTGCTTATGGAGGCGCTGTTGCCGGCGACATTGCCAACCCGTATTCCAATATTGACATTGGTAAAAGAGGTATTCACTACGGATATTTCAGACGCGGCGGCATTGACGCCCTCAATGCCGAAGGATGATGCACTGGGGAAATCATAGATAGTGCAGTTTTCGACATGGAGGTGCTTCGCCCCAAAAAGCTTGATGGCATCGATGCCACTGCAGGCTCCGTTGATAGAAATGCCTCGAATTATCACTACATCGGCTGCGCCTGCGTTGACAATGATCGCATTGACGTTTGCGGACAGGATTCCGGCAAGCGTGCCATCACCATCGATAGTAATGGCCTTGGTGATGGTTACCGCCCCAAAGCCCCCTGGATCCAGGACGGAAATCTCACCGCAGGGCGCGGTCTTTGATATCGCGCCCGCAAATGTCTTGCACGGTGCGGTCCGGCTGCACGGATTGGCGTCATCGCCTACGCCTGATACCCACGTGCGTGTCGCCTGTGCTTGTGCCACCGACGAAATTGCAAGGCTAAAAACTGTGATAGCCAGAATGTTGAAAGCGAAGCGAAACTTTCTCATGATGCATTCTCCTTTTGAGTTAAAACGTAATTTCTCTTAATGGCTTAAGTCTTCGAAGCCTCGTGCTTCCTTCAATGAAGCCGTGAAAGCTTGAGGAAGGGCCAGCTCTCAGCGCCCCATTCATCGCGGTTATCAAGTCGCGGCGCGGAACTTCCTTCGGTAACACCACGCTATGCCAAATGTCTTGTGCAAATAACCGCATCGGTTTCACTCGTGATACTACTTGGATCTCAGGTCCATTGACCAACATCCCATTGGTTGCGCACAAAGCTCCTATCTGCGTCACGAACAGCCGAGGGCCGTACAGCCAAGGGTATTCCGTACGTGTGCAGCTGAATTGATTAACGGCTGTCCTTGAGCTGACGTAAGCGTTCCGTTGTTGATGTAAGCCGTAACTTGACTTATGAAGTCATTAAGCTTGTTACATGCCACGTTGGTCTGACCGCTGTTTATGGCATCCAGCGCAGCTTGAAGCTTACTGACTAAGCCTTGAGATTGTTGTCCGGACAACGGCGGCTGCAGTGCCTGAACTCGACTGATCATATCCTGAACAACCTCGGCGGCTGTCTTCACACGAACCGTGAAACTGCAGGTTACAAAATTGCCCGAGGTGTCGGTCACCTTAAAGGTATTGGTTGTGGTGCCGATCGGGAAGATCGAGCCGCTTGCCAGTCCTGCCGTCTGCGTGGTTACCGCGCCAGGACAATTGTCTGTGCCAACCGGCGTCGTGTAGGTCACCACAGCGCCGCTCGGACATGTCGGTTCGACCACGATGTTCGCAGGACATGTAATCGCTGGCGGCTGGGTGTCATTTACGGTCACCGTGAACGAGCAAGGCGCCGACGCATTGCCGCTGGCGTCGGTTGCTCCGCAGGTAACTGTCGTTGTCCCCTTCGGGAATACAGAGCCCGACGGTGGAGTACAGCTAGCAGTAGCTCCTGGACAATTGTCGTTCACCGTTGTAGTGAAGGTTACCACTGCCGAGCATAGGTTCGGATCAGTGGACTTGACGATGTTCGCAGGGCAAGTAATCGTTGGCGGAGTCGTGTCATTGACGGTGAAGGTCGTCGTGCAAGTCGTGCTGTTATTCACAGCATCGCTCACTGTAATTGTGATCGTAGTCACGCCCTTTGTAACGAGCGTTCCAGCAGCCGGACTCTGGGTTACGGTTAATGAGGCCGTAGGCGTACAGTTGTCCGAAGCAACCACTCCGCCTATTACGTTTGGCACAGCCGCCTGACAACTGGCATCTGCCGATGCGCTTGTACCGGCAGGGCAGGTCGTGATTACCGGCGGCGTCGTGTCAACCTTCACAGTCGCGGTGCATGTAGCCTGGCCCGCTGAATTCTCAGCAGTGATAGTCACAATATAGATTCCAGCAGGGACGATGCTTCCCGCTGCCGGAGACTGAGAGACCGTAACATTACAACCGGTCACGACGACCTCACTGACCAGATTCGGTATGACTCCCTCGCAATTTGAATCGACCGGTACCGCCTTGTTCGAGGCGCATGTTGTGATTGTCGGCGGAGCTGCCGCAACCACAGTCACAGTGAAGCTACAGCTGGGTCCCTGATCACTGCTGCAAGTTACAGCCGTGCTTCCGACGGAGAAGGTTGATCCTGCGGGTGGAGTACACGTGACCGTGCCGCAGTTGCCGCTGGTTGAAGGAGCGGTATAGTTCACAACTGCGCTGCACTGACCGGAAGCCGCGGACCGCGTGACATCGCCGGGACACGTGAGGATGCAAGCGGCGCCGCTGGTAACCGTCACCGTGAAGCCGCACGAAACACTGTTGTTCGCCGAGTCGGTAGCAGTGCAGCTCACAGGCGTGCTGCCTACGAAGAAAACGGAACCCGAAGGTGGCACACACACCGTATTCACGCAGTTGCCGGTGGTGGTAGGCGCCGTGTAATTCACAATCGCCTGACCTGAATTCGGAGCGTCTTCACCGACACTCACATTACCGGGACAAGTGATCGTTGGTGTTACGGGCGTTCGCGTATCGTGTACCGTCACCGTAAAGCTGCAGGCTCCTCCACTCTGGGTACTGCACGAAACCGCCGTGGCGCCAATCGGGAAGGGCGAGCCCGACGGTGGATTGCAGGTCACAGTGTTGTCGGGGGGAGTCCCGCAGTTCCCGGAAGCCGTCGGCGTAGTGTAGGTCACCACTGCGCTGCACTGGTTGGCATCGTTGTTCGCATCGACATTGCCAGGGCAGTTAAGCGTGCAATTTGTCGACGTGCCGGAAACCGTCGCCGATGAGCTCGCCGTGTTGTCAGATGGTTGTAATTCGTGTGTGTCGCTTGAAACACTTGACGAACTGGTTATCGTCGAGCCGTCGGTGGCGTCTGCATTTACGTTAAACGCGATTGTAAACACAGCCACGGCATTCGCAGGCAAAGTAGCAATTGTGCAGCTTATGGTTCCGCTGCCGCTGCCCACCGTCGGCGTTGTGCAGGTGAAGGCCGGTCCCGAAGTTTGTGCTTCGGATACGAAAGTCGTGCCCCCTGGCACTGAACTCGTCAGCACTACATTTTGAGCGTCATCCGGCCCCTTATTGGTTACTTCCACTCTGTAGTTGATATTATTCCCAGCTGATACTTCGAATGGACCGAAGTTTCCTATCCCCAGATCTACGCTGGCGTTGGCTGGATCCCGCACAACAAATTCGGCATCGGCAAATCCAACGCCGCTCCCATCGATCGTCTGCACCGTCCACGTCCCAACCTGTGCAAAGTTTCCAGTCGTCGGAATCGCATACGTGTCGCTTCCCGTGCCTGTGAAGCTGTTGCTGAACTGAGCGACGGCTCCATTCGGCGCAACCCAGGCAATTCTCCGATCACCCACAACTCCGTTCGCAACGGCGCAAGCCGTCTGACCGAGGTCCCAAGCTGCTTTCGGGGTCGTGCAATCACTGGACGCGAAGGTAGCGATACTCTCATCAAATGCGCTCACAGACTTGTGATTCAGCCTTTGGATTGCCGGCAAAAACATCAGGGCCATGAGCACCACGCTCAGACCGATTCCGACAGTGAGTCTCCGAGGATCTAATAGCTTTCGAGAAACTATCCCCCGCCGGTCGTCATTTTGGGACAGAGAGTTTGATCTCTTGATCTCATTCAAACGATCCTGCAACCGCTTAGATTTCTCGGGGCGCTTCATACCAGTTCCTCCTTCGGCTCATTGATGCCGGGTCTAGAGACGGTCTCAACAGTTGACTCAGACCGCCGATAAATTTTAGTGCCTATTAGAAGCATCGACTGAGAGCACCTTTCGGAGCATGAAAACCGCGTCCCAATCTTAGAGAACAATGGGAGAGCCCCAAGATCCTAAACCGACTGTTGGGAGTCGTCACGAACAAGTCGCGACGATACGTTTTGGCAACCAACCTAAGGGTCGCACGACGATCCGAATATTTTGACCATACCCCGTCACTGGTGCAATGAAATAAAACTTCCAAATCCGCAAGGCACCGACAATATTACTAATCTTCCTAAAAGTCAATCAAAAAGTTCTCGGCAGGATTTGGCAGGCGCATTGCTGAAAACGGCCTTCAAGTCAATTAGTTACGGCCGGTCTGGCATCGACGACTCCGTCAGAGGCAGGAGATTACGCTCACAATTTGGGAGACGATGTTTTGCTCAGAAGATGCTTTGATTTCTGTCGAACTGCGATGATAACCTGCTGGCGAATACCATGCGCCCGCTGCCGTTTCGCGGTATCTGGCCCGGCAAATCGCAGGTGCCGCGATTTTGTTTCTTCTCCTGGTGAGGACTAATGCGACGACATTACAAATCTGCCGCGGCGACTGGAGCTTTTCTGGCGGTATGGGCTCTTCTGTATTCCTCCGGACCTGCCTCGCTCCAATCAAAAGGATTATCTTGGTACGTGTACACGGGCGACCGGGTCGGAAGCCGCGCACAAGGCCAGAAGACTCTCGATCCGGCGGCGTGGGGCGGCAGCCATGCCGGAAAGCCCCTTCCAGATTTTGTACACGGCGACGAATGTTTGTTTTGTCATCGCAATGACATAGGCCCGGGATGGCAAAAGAATCCACACGGCATTGCGGTTCGTCAGGCTGAAGACGCTCCCGAATTCCGAGACCTGCTTAAGGGACAACTATCTCTTGCGCCCGTTGCCTCTCAGGTGGAGTACTTCATGGGCAGCCGGCACCGGCTTCGGTTCTTAAAAAAGGAGGGATATGGCAAGTTCGCGATGCTCAACGCTCAGGCCGAACTAGCGGGCGGTCGCGCGTCGAAGTGGATTGATTCGGAGAAGCCACTCTGGGACAAAGAAAGGTTCGCCAATCGATGCGCCGGTTGCCACTCAACCGGCATTGATGCTTCAACCAAGGCTTTCGCCGCATTTGGGCTCGATTGCTATACATGCCACGGCGTCGTCGATCCAAACCACACGGGCAACATCGCTCTGGCTTACCTCTCCAAGAAGAACCGGAGTGATGTGAAGTCGATTACGTCGACATGCGCGCAATGCCATCTCCGAATCGCTAGATCCAGATCGACCGGCCTGCCGTATCCAAACAATTTCGTCGCGGGTGACAATCTGTTTCAAGACTACAATGTCGACTTTTCGAAGGCTGACGATGAAAGCTTGAATCCCGGGGACAGGCACATCCTAAGAAACGTGCGCGATGTTGCTCTTCAGGGATCGGATTTTCCGACATGTCTCAGTTGTCACGATCTTCATAAAGACTCGAGCTTAAAGCACCGTCGCGCCCCGAGGACCGCGATATGCAACGACTGCCACAACTCAGAAGGAGCGATCAAGGGCACCAAGCCGTACACGGTTCACAGCACTCTGTGCGAGTATTGAAGCTGCTGGTTTGAAATAGACGGGCAGCAATCGCGACCAGCGCAGGGCCAACAAAAGCCAGCACAACGAAGACAGCAGAAGCCGCTGCCGGAAGGTCTAAGCACCTTGTGTTAGCCGCGCGCGCTCCCGGTTGCGATACTTAATACATTCTTCCAAAACCGTTCGGTACTCGCCCGCCTCAACGTCCCTCTCGGAGCAAGGCAATAACAGTTCGCCGTCGTTTTTAAAATTTCCATCCCATTCCATCAGCTTTTGATCATCCCACGACGACGAGTACTGTTGCATCTTCTCGTCGGGCATGCGATCGAAATAGGCGCGAAGATTAACGCTGGTTTCGTCGCCGGGCTCGTTTGAACCGTGTTGCTCGAAGTTCCAGATCGGTTGTTCCATATAGATGTCTTCTACTATTCCTTGTGCGCCTGACCTTCCACCAGTTCGATTCGAATCTTATCGGGCCCTTCGATGAAAGCATACTTGATCTTTCCCCCGGCGGCGGTCTTAATCTCGTCGGTCACCTTCACGCCGTCTTTACGCATCGTCTCGAGAGCCTCCGAGAGATTGTCGACGCTGAAGCCTACATGATCGACGACGCGGCCTTTTGTCGATGACATCGCGGTTTGATTTTTCCACTGATCGGCGTAAGCCTTCCTCGAGTACTGAACTGGAAAAATAATGATGTTGACGTTATCCATCATCAAAGACATGCTCGGGCCGATCTGAACGTCGCGATAGATTCGAGGCTCCCGTGAAATCGGGCCCGTCCCGCGACGGACCGCTCCCAGGTGCCTGATGTACCACTCCCCCGCGGAAACCGGGTCTTCGCTGAAAAGGTGGAGATGTCCGAAGTGATGATGCCCCGCAGTATTAAGCTCGATCAGTGCGTGATCGGGCCCCAGCACGTAAGCGAAGTAGAACAAACCTGTCGCGCCCTTGTTTCCGCCGATGTCGCTGATATCGGTTATAGGAGTTTCGAATTTCGTTCCCATATCGAGCTGTTTCTGATAGGTCGACTTCATGTCTTCCGCGCCCCAGCCAAAGTGCCAGACTGCCGAAGTAAGCTCCCACGGCGGCGCAGAACTAACCTTGTTGAATAGCAGCCATGACTTCTGCGCCCATACTGCATCCATCACCCCGGCGAAGCGTCCCTTTTCGCAATCAAACTTGCTTGTGTAGAAATTGATCGCCGCCGCAGGGTCCGTCACGTTCAAGTGCAAATGGTGAAAGTGCGCGATCGGCGTGGGGATAGTCTTCTCCTCACTTTTTGCCTGCTCGAAGCCAATGACCTTGAAATTGAGACAGCACAAACAGACTGTCCCGCATAGCAGCAAGAGCGCGATAGCTAAGTGGTGAACAACGCGCGAGTGATATGTGTTTTTAGTCATGGAACCGTCTCCTGCGCTCCCCGATTCAAAGACTCGACCCGCCGACTGCGCTCAATCGACGGGTCGAGTGTTATCTACAAAGTTTCAAAGCGAAAGCGCCCTAGTCGTCTGATCGCACCCAGCCGTAGGCCGCGTTGCTTCGTTCACCGCCGCCATCAACGTAAGCAAGTTTCATCTTCTCGAGGGCATCCGCGGTCAACGCCGTTCGCTTCGCTTTTACGTCGATGTTGTAAAGCTTTGCGGCGTTCAACCCAAAGATCTTCGCCTTGTCTTCCTTGGTGATCTTCTTGTAGCCGAACTTCTCGCACATCTCGTCCGAGATCTGGAAGCGCTTGAGTGCGTCAATGCCCCATTGCGGTGATCCCCACCACAGACAGTCAGTGCCCCACACCACGTGATCCGAACCGTAGTACTTGATGTTCTTGCCCAGGCCGTGCTGGCACATCACTGGATCCGTCACCGCAAGCGTGTTAAAGAAGCTGCCGATCTCGCAATAAACGTTGTTCATTTGCGGATTGCGTTTCTTGATATCCATCAACACGCTGTGCCAGAGAAAATCGCCCGTTTCCGGATTATACTGGTCGCTCTCCTTCCAGTTCGGTTCGTTCGAACCGTGCTTGATGGCCGAGTGGTAGACCACAAAGTTGAAGTCCGGATTTCTCAAAGCCGCCTTCTCAACATCTTTCGGATTCGCAAGGTGACCCAGCGTTCGCGACTGATAGGAGTAGCCCTTGTGGGTGCTGATCAGCTTGATTCCGCGCTTACGCGACTCCTCGATGAACCATTGCGAGTTGTCGTCATCAAGCTGGAAGCCGTTTCCCGATTGACCCGGATCGGTGTGGCAGTACCACTTCCACGAACTGATGCCATAAAGCTTGATCTCGCGCTCCATCTGTTCGAGGCACTGAGCCTTGTCGATCTTGTTACCGACTTTGTCCCAGTAATGGTTCGGGGCAAGGTTGCCCTGATTCATAGAACGCTGCGAGCCGGCCAACTCGTTTATCTTCTTTCGGCCCTCCCACATCACCCAGCTCGGCAGAACTTTTCCGCCCAGCCCGGGTGTGCGCGCCGCGCCCTCCAGCACCTTGCCGTCCTTGTCGCGCAGGTTCTCCTTTGTCGGCACGCCGGAGATAATGACCATCGACGTCTCGCTGTCGAAGAACATTTCCTTAACGAAGTTCTTAAAGCCATAGGCCTCCGGATCATTGCTCAGGTTGAAGCCCATGTTCTTGACGAAATCCATCGTCCGAAACCCGCCGATCGCCGCGCCGTTCGTGAAGTGTGACTGCACGTCGACGATGAAATACTCGCTCTTGGGCCACTTCTCATCATATGCCGAGGGCTCCCAGGTCTCAGCCTCGTCAACATCCCACACCTTGCCGTAGACCTTATTGGAAGCGAGAAAGCATGTTGCGAGGCCCATCGAGCTGGCCATGAAGGTGCGCCGCGAGAGTCCAAGCTTCTTCGCCCGCTCGTCGCCCATCTGGCCGATTAAGTGCTCGACGTGCTTCTGCGGCTCGCTCTGCCGCCGCGGAATGAATTCCTCGTTCGACACGACCTGGGTCGGCATCGGCGAATCCACGCCCTTCTTCAAATCTCGAAGTCCTTTTGGAATCCACATAGCTTCCTTCCTTTCAGAGATAAACTTTGATACCAGACTCGACCATTTCAGTCGCGCAATGCCGAATTCGTCGAAGCGGAATCACTTGCGATCTGTCGGGCCTCATCCGCGAACCGGTGCTCTAAATCAATCATTAAATCCACTGTGATTGCTTAAGATTTTCGCCAGTCTATCGCATTCACCGTAGAGTTGCAAACCGCCGGGCGGCAGTCCTCGATGCGTTAGATCTGGGCGGCTAAAGCCCGGCAAAAAAGGTGCACGAACCCAGCAGATTTGTGCTTTTCCGGGAAATGAAAAGCAGTTGGATCGATCGAGAGGATCGCCCTATCGGAGACCGATTTAGGACGCCTTCGCTAACTCGGCCAGGGTGTCCGCCACGGAGTAGAAAATAATTCGACCGTCGCTGCTTCCCAGTTGCTGCTCGCTGGCACGCTCGGGGTGAGGCATCATTCCCATCACGTTTCGCTCGCGGTTGCAGATGCCGGCGATGTTGTCGAGCGAGCCGTTCGGATTCGCGTCCGAAGTGATTCTTCCATCGGCCTCCGAGTAGCGGAAAAGTATTCGGTTCTCGCGTTGGAGCTCGGCGAGCGTTTGGCCGTCGCAGAAGTAATTTCCGTCGCCGTGAGCTATTGGGACGGATAGCGCCTGATTGCGCTGGCAACGATTGGTGAACGGCGTATCCGTCGCTTCGACTCGAATGTTCACGTGATCGCAGATGAACTTCAGATTCTTATTCCGCAACAGAGCACCCGGCAGAAGTCCGGCTTCGCAGAGTATTTGAAAGCCATTGCAGATCCCCATGACGAGTCCGCCGCGCGAGGCAAACTCTTTGACCGCGCCCATCACCGGGCTAAAACGCGCGATGGCGCCGGTGCGCAGATAATCTCCGTAAGAAAACCCACCCGGCAGAATAACAGCGTCACAGTCAGCGACCGAGTTCTGACGATGCCAGATGAAATCAACCGGCTGGCCGACTACTTTGCTGATTACGTGGTAGGTGTCGTGATCGCAATTCGAACCCGGGAACATCACTACGCCGAATTTCATTCAATCCTCCGATTCATTGGTTAGCGGTCCGGGAATGCCGCGTCGGGGGTTCTGAAACGGCATTATCGCACGATCAAGAATCGGAATCTAGTTCGACACGGAAATCTTCGATGATCGGGTTGGCGAGAACGTCTCGGGCCATGCGCTCGATCTCGGCGCGGGCGTCTTCAGCCGAGAGTGAGGGATCGACCGCCACCTCAAAATATTTGCCCTGCCGGACATCCTTGATTCCACGGTAGCCGATTGTTTCAACGGCGTGATGAATTGCCTTGCCCTGAGGGTCAAGCACCGACGGTTTTAGTGTAACGTATATCCTGGCTTTCATAAGAAGTGGTCCGTAGTCAGTGGTCCGTAGTCTCAGTCGTCAGCGGACCGTAGCCAGTGGTAAGTTGCGCGAACAGTTAAAGCTACTGACTACGGACCACGGACTAATAACTAATCTCCAAACACCCGCTTGAATATCTTATCAACATTTCGAAGCTGTCTACTCACATCGAAGAGCGAGTCTAACTCCTCTCGCGACAGCTTGTCGGTTATCTGAGTATCATTCATCACCAGATCGTGGAAGTTCGCGCCCTCATCCCACACTCGCATCGCCAGAGGTTGCACTATCGCATAAGCGTCTTCTCTCGTCACTCCCTTTCGCGTAAGCTCAAGAAGCAACTGGCCGCTCGCCGTAACGCCGCCAAGCGACTCGAGATTCGCGCGCATTCGGTTGGGGTAGACGGCTAAGCCGTCGATCAGCCATTCGGTCTTGTGAATCAGGTAGTCCGTTAGTATGCACGAGTCCGGCAGAATGACTCGCTCAACCGAGGAGTGAGAGATGTCACGCTCGTGCCAAAGTGCGATGTTTTCGAGCGCCGCCTGTGCGTTTGATCGAACAACTCTTGCAAGTCCGCAAATCTGCTCCGAAGTCACCGGGTTGCGTTTGTGCGGCATTGCCGATGAACCCTTCTGTCCCGCGGAAAACGGCTCTTCGGCTTCGCGAACTTCAGTGCGCTGAAGATGACGAACCTCGAGCGCAATCTTTTCCATCGACGACGCAATGATCGCCAGCGTCGCCAGAAACTCCGCGTGCCGGTCGCGCTGTATGATTTGTGTCGAAATCGGCGCGTGCTTCAGCGCAAGCTTCTCGCAGACCCGTTCTTCGACCTCGGGATCGAGGTGCGCAAACGTTCCGACCGCGCCCGAAATCTTTCCACAGCTCACCGTTTCGCGCGCGCGCCGCAATCGCTCTTTGTTGCGCTCGTTCTCCGAGTAGTACAGCGCAAGCACCAGCCCGAAAGTGATCGGCTCGGCGTGAACACCGTGAGTGCGTCCCATCATCGCGGTGTGCTTATGCTCGATCGCGCGGCGCTTGAGCACGTGGGCTAATCTATCAAGATCTTCCAGCAACAGAGTCGCCGCGTCGCGCATCAACAGGGCATTCGCCGTGTCGACAACGTCAGAAGAAGTCAGGCCGTAATGAACGTACCGCGATTCGGGTCCGATGTTCTCCGCAAGCGCCGTCGTAAACGCGATCACGTCGTGACGCGTCGTGCGCTCGATTTCATTGATGCGATCGACAGAAAAGCTCGCCGTGTGTTTGATCTTATCGACGGCCTCACGAGGTATCGTGCCCATGTCAGCATGAACTTCACAGACGGCTATCTCGACGTCGAGCCACTTCTGAAATCTGTTTTCGTCGGTCCAAATCGCGCCCATCTCGGGCCGCGTGTATCGTTCAATCATAATCAGGGATTGGGGGTTGGGGATTGGGGGTTGGAGCCGAAACCAGCCCCTGACCCACATCACCTAACCCCGCTCGCTAGAGTTCAAACCATTCACTAACTCGGTCGGGCAACGCGATTCTAACTCGTTCCTCCGCCCGCGGAAAAAACAACGTCCCGTGACACTCGAGCGCCTGAAGCGCGGACAACCTCGCAAGCTCGGGATGATTGCAACGCCGCGACAAGTGCCCAAGCACCAGATACTCCGCTTGCCCATCAAAGTCTTCGCGAATCCACCGGGCGGTCTCGTCATTTGAGAGATGACCTACGTTGCTGGCAATCCGCTGCTTGACTGACCACGGATAAGGTCCAACCTTCAGCATATCCCGGTCGTGATTCGATTCGATCATCACCAGCGTCGAGCCGTTCAATCGCTCGGCCACCAGTTGAGTAATGTAGCCGAGATCGGTCACTACTCCAACCTTCACGCCTTCGGATTCGACGGTAAGCGCGAACGTGTCGACGCCGTCGTGCGGTATCGTGAAGGGATAGAAGTTGAGCGAACCGATCTGAAAGGGCTCGCCTGACGCGATCGTCTCTCCCCACGGAATCTTGTCGCCGTTTTCAGGAAAGTTACATTCGGCGCGCGTGGCCTCTGTCATGAAGACCGGCACTTCCGCGGTTGATGCAAACACGCGAGCGCCCTTTACGTGATCCGAGTGTTCGTGAGTAATGACGATTGCGGAGAGTCTGGTAGGATCGACTCCGGCTTCAGTCATGCGGCGAGCGGTTTCTTTTGCAGAGAGTCCGAGATCGATTAGCGCGCTGGTCGCGCCCGACTCGACGTAGAGCACGTTACCTGAGCTTCCGCTGCCTAAGACGATCAATCGCATTTAAGAGTCCGTAGTCAGGAGTCCGTGGTCAGTTGTTCGCCGTGAGCAACGGACTACGGACCACTGACTACGGACTACATTGCAATCGATGCGCGTTCGAGATCGAGAGAACCAAGTTGCCCTAAGGCCGTGATTGCCAGCTCGCCATCATTACAGAAGATATCGCAGGCGACTCGCTGCACGTCAGCCACCGACACCTTCTCAATGCGTTCGAGGATCTCGTCCAGCGTGAACTGGCGGCCGAAGAAGATTTCCTGCCTTGCAAGGTTGCTCATCCGCGCCGAGGTCGATTCGAGGCTCAGCATGATCGACACTTTGAGCTGCCCCTTCGCGCGCTCCAGTTCCAAATCCGATACCGGTTCCTGCTTCAACTTGTTGAACTCCTCGATGCTCAACTTTATTACGTCGGTAAGTTGCTCGGGCGAAGTCGCGGCGTAGACCGACAGATAACCGGCATCGGTGTAAGCGTTGACTCCCGAGTAAACGGCGTAAGCCAGCCCACGGTCTTCACGGATCGTCTGAAACAGCCGCGAGCTCATGCCGCCGCCCAGGATTACGTTGAGCACGTGCACCGTGTAGCGATCAGTCGAAGTCATCGAGGGACAGCAGGTGCCGAGCAACAGGTGAGCCTGCTCGAGATCCTTGTCGAGAACGATTCGTCGACTCGCGTGCAAGGGCGCCGACGCCTGCCGATTCACCGGTCGGTCTTTGAGACCGCTCAAGTATGGTCCGACCATATCCACGAATCGTTCGTGATCCAGATTACCAGCGCCGGCCACCACCAGATTACGCGGAGCATAGACATCGGAAAAGTAATTCGTCACCGCGTCGTGATTGAAAGTTGCGAGCTTATCAACCGTTCCCAAAATAGAGCGTCCGAGCGGATGGTCAGGCCAGAAGTTCGCTACAAATACCTCGTGTACGAGATCGTCGGGAGTGTCTTCGACCATCTTGATCTCTTCGGTTACGACGTTGCGTTCGCGATCGAGTTCTTCGTCGGCAAACAGGGGAGCGGTCACGAGATCGGCGAGCAGATCGAAAGCCCGCGGCAAATGCTCATCGAGCACCTTGACGTAGTAGCTGGCGACTTCGCGGCTGGTGAAAGCATCGACGTGCCCGCCTATCGCATCACTCTCAACCGCAATCTCTCTGGAAGTCCGGTTGCGCGTGCCTTTGAATAACGTGTGTTCGATGAAATGAGAGATGCCGTTGAGTGGCTCCGCTTCGTGACGCGAACCCGAGCGGACCCAGATGCCGACCGAAGCCGACCTCACATGTTCCATTCGTTCCGAAATTATTGTTAAGCCATTATCGAGGGTTGTCTGCTTGATGGGACCTGCTTGCTCGACCATATCTCACCTGAAGGCGATGCTAGCACACGCATTGAGCGCGTCGCAAACAACAGGACAAAATCACAGGCTGCGAATTCCGCTAGAGATTTCGCGCGTCGTGGTTAAGAGCGCTTCATTGACCGGCGAACTCTGCTGCTTTAGAATCATCGTTCTTATCGGGGCGTAGCACAGCCTGGTAGTGCGCTCGGTTTGGGACCGAGAGGTCGTTGGTTCGAATCCAATCGCCCCGACCAGTTTTCAAGGCAAGAGGAAAAAGGCAAAAGTAAGCGTTCTCACTTTTTCCTTTTCACCTTTTGCCTTTTTACTTTTGTTTCGGTTTTTGCGCCCGTAGCTCAGCCGGATAGAGCACCTGCCTTCTAAGCAGGGGGTCGCAGGTTCGAGTCCTGCCGGGCGTACTTCTATTTTCAATACTTACCGCGAGTTATACGGGCACAACGAAATTTACTGTAGATGATTTTGTAGATGATCTTATCCTCGCTGATTCTCTCGATGTATTTCCATTTGGAGGTTCTTCGTAATAACTTTGGCTGTTCTATCAGGTAAATTGACCTCTATTGACACTTCCGGTCGCGGTGTAATGTTCTTGTTAAGTACTAAGACAACTTCCATCGGTCTGCGCTTCGCCGCAGCGCAGGTGATCACTGAGTACATCGATCACGCCGGCATCATCAGTGGTCCCCTCTTCCGGCTTCGACTGAACCCGTGATCGAAGAAACTCGCGAACCCGGACGATGAATTCCGTGACAATGTATCGTTTGATACAGAGTTATCTCGAGCAGCTCCCCAGAGCGGTGAAGGAACAAGGAGGAAGACGGCCGTACCACGAATCATTACGTCTACACCCCGCATTCTCTGCGCGCGACCATGGCAACGCTATTGCTCGATGCGAGTGTGGACATCAGAAAGGTCCAGGACCTACTTGGGCTCCCCCATATCACCACGACCCAGATCTATGACAAACGCCGCCGGTCAACCTCAGAGAGTGCATCGCACGACGAACAAATTAAGGCTTTCCGGCTCTCCTATTCATTCACCATTAACCTTACGCATCTATGTTCACCTGCAAAAAGTGTCAAGCTACGATTGTTGCCCAGATCGATGGTGATGCCCGCGCCTGGATTCTACGCTGTTGGATTTGGGCGCCATGAACATTGCTGTGGCAACACTTGAGCGGCTCTCGAGTCCGGGCGTCAACGGAAAGAGATCTACACCCCGATGGATATAACTGCATTCCCCTCCGGTGTGTTCCGGCATGACTTGCTAGGCCGCTATGATCGAGCAATAGAAGCTAATGTAACTTCCGTCGTCTTTCCTCGAGCGCCTTTAATTTCTCGACAATTGATTCCAGGAGATCCAGCCCAGTATCTGGCGCTAGATACTCTCTATAGCGCTTTTCCCATTCACTTATATCTGCCAATTGCTCTTCCTTAGTCTTACCAATATCGCCCGTGTCAATTTCTTCAAGTAAGTCTATGGTTCGTGGTTTTTCACCTTCGAGTTTGAAGTTAGCAGCATCCTCCCCCGAGCCTTGATACTCAAGAGACATATATTAAGTCCTTCAAGAAGCTTTTGGATTAGAGTCTTGACTTAGTTAATTAGTAAAGTGTGTAATCGACCTTACCGTTAAGTATACCAGTTCAGTTGCAATTGTAAAATTAGCTACTCGCGACCACAACGATCGCTCCTTGTTCTTAACCGCGCTGATAGGATGGCCCCGACCTTACCTCGGTTGCGAAGCCTTAGCCCGAATGCGTTAACGAAGAGCGGCCACCTGAAAGGGATTGCGAAAGGGCTCTATAAAGGTCTGGACCGAGCGGATGGTGACAGAAGCTTCAGATTGTCGCCGCCCACGGCTTTCCTGCATTTGCGGGCCAAAATATTCGGTCAGGTCCTACGGGAGAAAGGAGGAGATAACTCTTAAGACTAGCTGCGAGCTTTTCTGTCAAACAATCGCGCCAGAACTGTCATCTAAGTCTCCAAGAGAACCGCAATGTTTGGTTGACAACAAAGATAACTGGGAGTAATGTGCAACACGCACATCTCGGTTCTCAGGTACAAATCGGCCAAGCCAATCAGGGAAGGAGAAATCTAGCGTGAAGAGAAAAATATTTCAGGTTAGTTCCGTTCTAACGGCAGTCTGTTTGCTCCTAGCTGGCTGTAATGGGAGGCAGAATGTTGCTGGTCAGCCCTCTAGGTTGAGAATCGGAGTCGTTACCTGGCTAGGCTACGGCCCGTTCTACGTAGCGAGGGAGAAGGGATACTTCACTGAAAACAACCTTGATGTCGACCTTCAAAAAATTGAAGGAGACGTCGAGCGGCGAGCAGCGATCGCATCCGGTAATTTGGATGGGATAGCGCTGACACTCGACGCCATGATCGTGCTCAGATCACACGACATTCCCCTCAAAACCGTAATGGCAATCGACGCCTCCAACGGAGGGGACGGGATTGTGGCCGTGGATAGTATAAGAACCATTGAGGATCTGAAAGGCAAGGAGATAGCTTTTCCTTCGGGCCTGCCTAGCCATTTCTTCTTGTATTCTATCCTTCAAGAACATGGAATGAAGATGTCGGAAATTAGGCCTGTCATGATGGATGCGGACCAGGCTGGTGCTGCCTTTGCATCAGGCAAGATTGATGCAGCTGTGACGTGGGAGCCTTGGCTGTCAAGAGCAAAGGAAGTCGGAAGGGGCCACGTACTGGCAGATTCCAGGACCCACCCCGGAGAAATAGAGGACGTTTTGTTCTTTAGAGAGGACGTGATCTCAAAGCGTGCACCGGAAATAGACGGACTTATAAGAGCCTGGTATAAGGCTGTTGACTTCGTGGCGTCAAATCCGGAGGAGTCGAAATCAATCATGGGAAAATCGTTTGGCCTTTCCGACGATAAGGTTGCGACGTTACTTCCTGGGATCAGATACGAGAACAAACAGGGAAATAAGAAGGCATTTGGAACTCCCGAAACCCCCGGGTTTTTGTACCCATTGTACGACCGTATCAGTGACGCTTGGACGTCGGAGGGGCTGATTCAGAAGAGAGGCGCCCCAACTGACGGACTGCAACCGGACTTTGTCCGAAGTATCGAGTAGTTGGGGCTCTACATATGTCCGAGCAGGTCGCAAAGCTTGAGTTGGTTAACCTGAGACTGCGCTATCCAGTATCCGAAAAGGATCATCCTGACAAGTCCTCGGATCCGGGGCTCGCCGTAGACTTGAAGGGATCAGGCAACTTAACACCGATTCGCATACCCGCAGGGGAGTTTACGGTACTGCTTGGCCCGTCTGGATGCGGCAAGTCATCTCTCTTGCGGATGATCGCCGGTCTTGTAAAACCCACTGACGGAACGGTTCTCAAGGATGGTAGACCAATAACAGGGCCAGGCCGAGACCGAGGCTTGGTATTTCAGTCTTACACTTCTTTTCCGTGGCTGACTGTAGAAAGGAACGTACTCTTCGGTTTGGAACTTCAGAGGAGTGAAAATCACGGTTCAAAGAAGGCGATAGAAGGAGAGAGAATACAAAAGGCTCGCGAAGTAATAGAACTAGTCAAGCTCTCCGACGCAATTCACAAGTACCCCAGAGAACTGTCCGGCGGAATGAAACAACGGGTAGCAATAGCGCGGGCTCTCGCCAACGACCCCGACGTCTTGTTGATGGACGAGCCCTTCGGGGCGCTTGATCCACATATCCGATTGCGGATGCAAGAGCTAATGCTTGAGGTCGAGCGCGAATTGAAGACTACGATTGTGTTTGTGACTCACGACGCAAGGGAGGCGGTCTTTCTTGGAGACACGATCTATATCGCTACCTTGCGACCGTGTTTCTTAAGATTTCGGATCAACCATCCATTCAATAAAGAAATCATCTCAAGGGAGAAGGCGAGGGAACGGCATGAAAATGATTTTCTGCGCTTCCAGATGCAGGTTGAGGGCTTAATGCAGTCGCTGATCAACCATCCGGAAACACCAAGGGATAACCAGGAACTCATTAATTTCGAGAGATCAACATTGGGCGTATTAGAGGATTTGTCAAACTAAGAGGCTGCTGAAAAACTGTTTTCCAACTTCTGTTCCCCGGAGGTTGGCGATGAAGTCAATCAGCTCATGTCCATACAATTGCAGCTCTGCGCACTGAATTGTTAACTTTTCGACCAGCCTGCTGGGGAGGAGGAAGGGACGACAATGGCCATTGATCCTGAAGCGGTTAAGGCTAGATGGGAGGCGATAAGAAGAGATCCGGACTGCGACCTCTCGCTTACTCCCGAGTCAGTTTCCCGGTACCTAGGGAAGGCGGAAGCCGCGATTGTCAAGGAACGCATAAGTGAAACGCTCATACAACTGGCTGATTATTACAGAGTCCAAGGGTTTCTAAGTCATGATCCACAAGGTCCGGGAGATTTGGCCACTTGTGAGGGACTGGAATCCTTCCTGGTTCCGGCTGTAGAGTACGCGCACGGGTTCAGTGAGTTCCTTAGCGTCTATCAGAGTAAGGAGCCTTTCGTGGAGGCTCTGTGCAGAGATATAGAAAAGCTGCTCCAGAATTGGGAGAAAGGTGTCTTTCAGGGTGAGCCGTATTCAAAGCAGATGAGGATTGAGGCTGTCTTGGATGCCAACTTCTTAGAGGCGAAAGGGGTTAACATCACCGAGGCAGCCGCCATGGCATGCCGCGTGCTAATACACCTATTAACCTTAAAGCTGAACCGACCAAATGAGGAGAAGCTCTTTTGCGATCTCATAGGAAACAAGTTTGATGATGATAGGCTGTTATTAGCGCTGAAAGCCGCTGTGAGTTTTCTCGTAGAATCATTCCAGAAGGGCGATGGGAAAACAGTTGAAGACCGAATAGCGAATTCACAAGTCAAAGGAAAATCGGGTTCGGGATGGAGTTGGACGAACTGGGATAGGCTTCCGCCTTTGTTGTTCTTTACTGCGGCGGCCGTAGACGCATTCGCGGAACTTGATCTTTATCTGATAAGAGATGCGGCTGAGCTGAAGAATGGGACCGAGGGCCAGCAGAAGATCTACAAGTTCTATTCCGATAACCTTCGGGCTCTTGAGAGTTTCCAACTCTGTGTCGAGATGTCAAAGCAATGGGTAAAGAATGAAGTGCTTTTGCGTCTCTGCAAAGGATTCGGCGAATACGTCGATAAAGCTCACGAACCTCATTATGACGTGAAAGAATATGAGGATTTCAAGGCGGATATTCGCCGCGCGGGTTTGAATCAGCCCCCGATGGGTTTTTACAACAACCTCTATGCGTTGCAGATATTCCTTTGGTCATGGGCGGACCGGGATGAGTACGGCAGCGACTTCGACCTCCAAACAAAGGAGAGGATAAATAGAGCGCTGGCGCAATTAGTGTACAACTACGATTCAATACCAGTAGTCAAAGAGGTCCTCGGCTCCATTGGCTACACGTTCGCGCTGCCGACCGAATCTCCTGAGGCGAAGTTTGCAAAGGAGAAGGAGGAGTTTACCTATTATGACTCAGGCTTCCTACCGTTGCTTACTAGGCTGCTGGTGCTCTTCGTTGTATACGGCGTCGGCGACCGTAATCTACTTGAGCCTGTCATAAGGAGTCTCTATATAGAGCTTATGCAAAACAGGGACCGGTCGGGTAAGGTGAACACCAGCAGCCTCTGGTCGGCAAAAGGAGTGGAAATATTCTCCACAATGCGAGCTTTACAGGCGCTCACGTTCTACCACGCTTACGCGAGGGGGAAGGAGCAGGCTGAGCGTAAGGGAAGGGGTCACGCAGCGACCGACGAGTTGAGTCTTACTCCGCTCACAATGCCCGAAACCATCGTACTAGGTTACAAGACCGGGACATCCCTTGTATTCAAGGCCACATCTGCGGACGCTGCCACACCAACAGAAGCTTCCACGAATGACACGCTTCCAGAACCTATGATGGAGGCAATACCGCTTCCTGACAAATTCAATGAGTACTGCAGGGGGATTTCCCCGACCTGGAAACCGTTCTCTGGCTACGAGGCTTTGGAGGGAGGTAGTGCCTTGTATGAGGAGATCACGACTGAGGGACAAGTTATTCTATCTGAGTACCACAATCGCAGTTTTGGGGACCGAGACACCGGGGCAGTTAACCTCGTGTTAGTGTCCCTGGCTGCGCTGCTATCGGACAGGGATCCGGAGAAAGATATGAAGGTCCGGAGATATGACCTTGAGGTATTGAGGGCGCAGCATAAGCAATTACTTAACAGTACGCCGCGATAGCGAGGGTACATCTCGTTTGTAAAGAATGCTGGATATATGGAAGTCCTAGATTTTGATTCGTTCAGTGCGCTGATCACTCAACTCTGTGTCAAGTCTAAGACGTACTCGAGGATGATTGATCAGATGGAAGTAATGGACACTATATCGACGATTGAGAGTCTTGGGGACGACATACTCAATCACTCTCGTCACGGTCGTCTTTCGGAGGAGTTAGCAAGGTCGCTACTTATGAGGCTCGTCGGGTACAGTGCCGACCCGTTAAATAAGCTGCGGGAAGTTCTGGCCATACAAAGAGAATTAAAGGAGCTTAAGTAATGAAGAAGATCATGTTTTACTCGTATAAAGGTGGCAGCGGGCGCACCGTTGCTGCCGCAAACGTCGCGGCTGCCTTCGTCAAATTCGGTCTCAAGACCGCGATAGTTGATCTAGATTTTGAGGCTCCTGGTCTTCATCACGTTTTCGAAAAAGTTACAAGAACTGACCAGTATAAGCGAGGCTTCGGTATACAACACTATCTTCGCGGTGACAAAAGCCTAGATGAAGTTTTCGGCGAGATCGCTATCGACCTTCTCAAGCTGCCACCATATGACATGTGGAGAGCCCCGAGTGACGAACACCTGACTTACATAATGGCTTCGCCCAAAGTTGCGAATATCAATTCAACCGATCCTAATGTTGTAGATCGGATGACCGATCTACTGAGGAGGTTGGAAAGCCGTGGAACGGACGTCGTTATTATCGACGCCGCGAGCGGAATCCGCGATTCCTATTCAATAGCGGCGGACGTTAGCAGTGAAATGCTTATCCTATTCAGATGGACTACGCAGCACGTTGAAGGGACGCTTCAGATGGTGCGATACCAAAAGCGGCTCAAGGAATACGAACGCTCGATTCCCTACAAACTCGTTGCGTCCGCTTCACCTAGCCAGGAAGAGATCAACAGGATTTCAGATGAGACAGAACGGAATCTATTATTGTCCTTAAAGGACGAGATTACGAGGAGGATAGAACAGACACTAGAGGATTGTGGGGCACCCTTCGCCCACATTTTCGATGAAATCCCCGAGATGGTTAGGCTCAAGTGGAAAGAATCCATAACCGTGTTTGATCACGATGAGTCACCGTACGAGAGGCTCGCCAGAAGACTCATCGAGTCAGTTTGAAATGGCTATATCATAATGCGCGCGAATTGTCGCGGCTGCTTGAAGGCTTCGTGATTGCTGCTTCAAATGGCTCCCTTTGTGAGTGGAGGACGAAACCCCATGAAAGACGCAAAGAACATTACGGAGTCGAGTGAATCTGAGATAGCCACCTTTCTTTCGATTCTTAGGGAACCTAAGCAGGAGGGCCGGTCACTTACGTCGGATACTTTCTCGATATTGCCGTACTTTGTTGGACATCTACTTCTGCCGCCTCACCTTCCAAGGTTTTCGGCAAAGGTCCAGAGGAACGCGAAGGATGACATACTCTCGATGCTGAATAGCCTCTCAAAGCTATACGACCGTTCTTACGCAGACCACGAGTTGACTCCGGAAGAGGCGGACGACGTGAAAGGCCAATTAGTAAGGATCGGCGACCGAATAGCCACTTACATCAGCGGGTTTGGGCGGATGTGGCGTTATATCGAGCGGGAATACCACAACCTAATCATCGTGACTAATGAACCAGACATTCCCTGGACCTTGGCATGCCGCCCAGGGTGGGGGGAGGAGCCAGAGTTTCTATGCAACCAGTTCTCATGTGGAATCATATTAGTCGGTGAGGGGGACAAAGCACTAATTCGTCTTGAAGAATCCAGATCCAGAGGCTTCTTGCCCCTTAGACTCGAAGCAAGATCTGGTGAACCGAGAGTAGTGCTGATAGCGGCATCGTCTGGTGATGGTACGTCCGAGGACGACCCTTTCGACAGGTACGTGAGCAGACTGGAAGAGTTCTTTACAAGGTCCCCTTACTTTAGAGATGCCGTCCGGTGTATAAGGCCGCACGATTGGGCGGGCTATAGTGGAGATCCCGAAGCGCTTGTCGCATACTTGGCACGCCATTGCCGTGCCGCACAGATAATACACTTTACAGGGCATGTTGTTGAAGGAAAAATGCGCTTTGACAACAATACCCGCATCGGGGCTCGCGAACTGCGTAAACTGGACCTGCCATCCAGGCCACTAGTGGTACTACACGGCTGTTCATCTGGACGCGGCGCGCCTTATCCAACAGGGGAAGGGGAGCTCTACAGAGCCTTTCTCGATAGAGATGCCAGCGGATGTTTGGCGACACTCTTGCCAGTCAACATATCCGGCAGACCTGGAGAGGGGACGGAGACAGTCATTGAACTCTTTTACAAGGAGGTTATGAATGAGAAGCCGTATGGAATGGCTTTGCGTCTCGCCAGAGAGAGATTCATGAACCCGTCGACAGATAGAAAAGACCCACAGGGTCTGTTTTACGTGCTCTACGGAGATCCCAGAGCGAAGTTGCTAATACCGCGGCACAGCACCAAGGACATACTCTGGTGTATCGAACGTGAAGAGTTTGAGCAATTGCATTCCAGTCTTACTCCACACACCCTGGAGATAACGTTGGAAGGGGGACACCTTGATGAGGAGGAGCTTCTCGCTTTGATAGGAGAAGCTGACTGGGTCACTGGCATTAAGAAACAGCCTCTCAGGGTCGGTATGGCTTTCCCGCCGGAGGCTCTTAGTGCCCTTCATACTGTCTACCATTTTCTAACCGTTGGGGTCGTGCATATCGGCCCTCCGTTGCTTGCCGCCCTGGGTAAGACAATCGTCGAGAAGATCGCCAAGAAAATAGGTACGAAGGTGCAAGCGAGAACGAAGATACAAATCAAGATTCGTGATTCCGAAGGGAGGATAACTCAAGTAGTAGTGGAATCACCCCCTACAGCCAGCTAGGGAGATAAGCATGGAGACGCTAATGGGTTCAAGCGAGAGGCGTAATCTCCTATCCAGGCTGGATAGAGTATGGCTTGGCGTCATTCCGTTCGTTGCGATCGGGATTGTCTGGTTTCTCCTAACTTATCGAGGCTTCATAGATCAGACATTCCTTCCCACGATGTCAGCCGTGGTGCGAGCGGTTGTTTTAGTGTTCGCACAAGAACACTATGTTGGCGACGTTTGGATCAGTGTATACCGAGTAATGGGCGCCTTCGTACTGTCGGCCATACTAGCAACACCGATCGGACTACTTACCGGCTATTCCAGGAAAGTGGCCGACCTGGTGGAACCCTTTGTTGGTTTCGTCAGGTACCTTCCTGTGCCGGCGTTTGTTCCACTCTGTATACTGTGGTTCGGACTCGGTGACGCGGCTAAGATTGTGGTGATTTTTCTTGGAACGTTCTTTCAGCTCATCATACTCATATCGGACGTCGCGAGAGCGGTACCCACGGACTTCTTTGAGGCGGCGCTGACATTGGGTGCCAATCAAAATGAGCTTTTCTTCAGAGTTCTTTGGCCTGCATCTTTACCAGGGTTGGTGAGTGCTTGTCGCACCGCCATTGGTTGGGCGTGGACCTATCTAGTTGTTGCCGAGATTGCGGGCGCGACGACGGGGATTGGATTTAGAATCATGCAGGCCCAAAGGTATATCGAAACTCCCAAAGTTTTTGCGGGCATCGTCGTGATCGGTCTACTGGGGATGCTAACGGACATGGCATTTCAAGTGATACAGAAGATAAGTTTTCCTTGGCAGCCGAGGTAGGATCAGGCTACATAACTCCGCCAGCCTCCTTTGAAGCTTTCGTCGTCGCATACCTCAGTGATAGGATTCCCGAGTCGTTGGAATTGTAGCGTATATCTATCTACAGTATAGTCCTGCATATCAGGATCAGCGTGCCAGAGAATGATAGAATGAAGATATGGTCAGATGTAGAGTACGTTTATCGTTGTCTTGCAGACGAAGATAGAACGCTTGCCTTTGAGACGTCGATCAAAGAACTGGTCAAGCCTGGAAGTATTGTGCTAGACCTCGGAACTGGCTCCGGCATAATGGCGCTGTTCGCGGCGAGGGCCGGGGCAACCAGGGTCTTTACCGTCGAAATAGGCGATTATCTCTTTCGGACCTCGGGAAAAAGTTTTACAAATTGTGGTTACTCGTCGACCATCGTGCCAATACACCGAGACGCAATGGATCTAGATTTCTCGCATATAGAGAAGCCGGATGTTGTGATATGTGAAATGATTACTACTGGGTTGATCGGCGAAATGCAGGGCCCGGTGATTAATTCACTGAAAAGGTCCGGAATCATAGATGAACATACGCTGCTTGTACCGAATGATCTAACGACAAGCCTGTTGATAGTTGACGCTGACTTCTCATTCTACGGCATGCAGCTCAGTTTTCCGGTTTTCATCAACTATTTTACAAAAGCTATCGATAGGTCTTACCAGATCTATTCTCAAGAGAAGATAGCGCACAAAGTAGACTTTTCATCAAACTTCGAAGAAGCAGTAAAGATCCACGAGACTATTCGGATAGAGAAAACAGGATGTATTAATGGGTTGCTGCTGAAGTCGAGCACAGGATTCGTGGGTGGAGCAAGCTTGAGTCCCTGCGTGTCCTACTGCCAACCAGTAATCCTGCCTGCGAAGAGAATTAGTGTCAAGAAGGGAGATGATATCATTGTAACTGTAGAGTACTCCATGGGAGAGGGGTTTGACAGCTTGGAGTACGAAGTTCAACTGTTTTCTAGTAACAAAGGAATTTGAAAATCTCAAAACAGCCGGCCTCGTCGGCGGCACGACCTGGATACATGGCTACAACGTTCCGCCTGGTCCGGAAGGGGAAAAGCTCAGAGCGAGGGCCGACGAAATGCTCCATAGGCAAATGGAGTTGGCAGGGGTCAAGGACACGGGCATGATTGATCCCAAAGAGTACAATTTCATAATTGGTGTGGCGGCTTCCAGCAACGTACTTACCGATCTTACAAACCGCGTGATTAACGATCAGTGGCAAGAGGGCCGATTTTCTGCCGTTCACGAACCCCTTTACGCCAGCCTTCGAAACCGTGAGTTCGATCGCTTGGATTGCCATAGCAACGGCGCGATGGTATGCCTCGCGGCACTGGAACTTGGAGAGATGCAAGAGCCAGACACGTCCGGCTTTTTGGGCCACAGATAACCCCGGCAAGTATTAGTCACTGGCAACGGTTAATAGAGCAAGGCAAGATCGGCAGTGTCGAGCTCTACATAAACACAGGAGACCCTGTTCCTGCGGCTTCCTACGTTCTAGTTGGTGGGAGAGAAAAAGTCGATGCCTTTTCCTTGACGGTACTAGCAGACGAGATCGAACACAGTGCGCCCGGTATTTCCGTCAAGATCTCAGATTGCCCGAAACGCTCTTCTTGGTACTACTTCGATATCGATAGCTGCCATAGCATGAAAACATACCAACACAACGCCGATCAGCAATAGGAGAGTACTGGAAGGGACAAGAGTTTTGAAGGTCACCTACACCGCGGCGACCGAGGTCGAAGCGGAACTAAGAGTTGCTTGAGTTTAGCCTGAAGTGGGAGGGCAAGTTTCTGAGGATTGCGAAGTCCTGGCGCAGCAACTGGACTCTTGAGTAATTCCGCTCTTCGCGTACCCGGCAGAGATTCGGAAGGTGATCTACCCGACCAACACGATTCGAATCGCTGAACGTGTCGTTGCGCAAAATTGCGATTAAATGCTCCTTCTCCTTTTTCCATCTCCTGTCTCAGTCGGGAGGCATGCTGACACCCTGAAATGGAGGCGTATGATGAAGGCAGTTCTATGCAAGATGAATCCTCTGCATTATCTTTCTTGGCTTGGTGAGCCCTAGCGTTTAGGCTGGGTGGGGGGATCATTTATCACTCCTGTCACCTTCCGTGTACTTCGCGACTTGTTCAGGAATCACTCTTACGTGAGCCGACATTTGCACCTAGGAATCGGCTGGCCCATAAGCCACACACCTGAGCGAAATATTCGAGGATAGTCCCGGCTAGTATTTAACCTTTAGGCCTAGTAACAAATCTCTAGCCTTTTTTATGAAATTATCACTCGGGGGATTGTTGTCGCACGTCCTTGTTATTAGATTGTAGGTATCAGCGATAGCTTTCGCACTCGGGTCATTCGGTGTATGAAACGCGGCCTGTGCCTTTTGACAGCTAGTACCGTTAGCGAGTTGCTGAAGTGCAAACGCTGTAGCGGCAGAACTGCTTAGCACCGAGTCATCTACGTTGGGAACAGTTCCTATGCGTTCGATCGAGGTTGTTGTGCCTGTATCAGAGATCAATTTAATCAAATTGCTTTGAAGCTGCAGATACTGCCCATATGTTTCGACACTAAACTCTGTCGAGGATATCTGAGCGATAACATCATTAAACTTTGGGTTCTTGAGGCCGTAGATGACGATGTTAATTTGGTGGTTTTTATGATTGAACGTTGCATCCGCAGCCAACATAGACAATTGGGTACCCACCTTTGCGTCATAATCTGCTATGGTAAGTACAGTTCGAATCGCTTGACCGTAAAACACCCTCGTCTTGTTGTCTGTAGCCAAGCAATCCTTAGCTTGCATATAATCTCTAACCAATACCATTTGATCGAGAGAGCCAGAGACATTCAGAAAAGGTATTCCTGCTTTTAGCGCAGCAGAGGTTGAGTACAAGCTGTCAATATACTGGTAATTGCCCGGAATTGTAGCTGGGGGCACATCGCATTCCGAGGGGTCCGTAGAAGCAGTTGCGGCCGGTACCGAGAGATTCTTCAGTGAACCCGCAATTCTGTACCTTGGTGATTCTTTGTCCTCAGCGTTAGGCACTCTCTTTAGGTCGTCAAGCGTGAAGGTCCCTCTGACGACTTGCGCTCCGCGCGGACTGACCGGCCTGTACTGGGGAACCTGCGCCAGCGTCGTGGATTTGAATACTAAGAGGTAAGAGGCAATCAAAGCCATTCGTATTATCCAATCGAGGTAGGTTTGTCTGAACATCTTTCTGAAGCTCCTTTCAAAGTAATGGGAAATGACTGTCTATTTCACCCTTCTTATGTGGAGTGGAAAAAAGCTAATATTGTCTCAGATCGGTCAATGTATTCGTGGAGTACATATCACATGGACCGCAAAATCTCAACCCGCCCAGCGCTCAACATGATACGCTGATTCAGTGTTACTGCTCACGCGTCATCGAACCTAAGAGCACAGCGTCTATTTCTAAAGCACGAAATAATGATTAGCCGGTTTCACGGAATGCTCGAATTGGCAGTTAGAGCCTCAGGTGGTCAGGTGAGCCTGTTGGCCTGGCATCAGGGCCCGATTCTCCATCGATCGATTGAAGCGCCGAAAATGGTTTGTCGCGACGGCCAGTGGTACAACCAAGAGGGCAACGAGCGAATACCGCACCGGCCCGATGCCCTATTAACACTCCATGTCGCTCGACACGAAGAACCCAGACACTTTTTCTACGAGGCCGATCGCAAAACTACGAATACGACGCGGATGATAAAAAAGCTGCGCGGCCACTTCCACTATATCGCCAAGGCACGGCAGCACCGCGAGGACGACGGCATCCAGCGCGTTCGCGCAGTCCTTACTGAAACTCTCGACACCAGATGGGCCGAGGCGCTAAGGATAGCCGCCGGACACCCAGTGGTGTCTGGTCCGAAGGCGGCGGAGTTGTTTTGGTTCACCGCTTCAGAGGTCTTTATGAAGCGACGCGCCCCCGAAAGACAGCATTACCTCGACAACCCTGATGTCATTTTCCGGCCGCTGCGGTTTACGGCGGCGGACGCGACCGGTGCCACACCACGATCCTTGCTCGACTGATAACAATTAATCCACAATCTATATGTCAAGACCCAGAGGCAAGTATCCTTTTGAGTGCGAAATCTGCTACGTTGGTTTTAGCAGCAGAGCGGGCCTACGAAAACACTACGAATACAGCCACACGAGTTCAACGAAGCACTGCAAGAACTGCGGAGCCAACTATCCTTACGACGGCTACCACGAGTGTTAAATTTACAAATCCCGCCAAACTGCTAGAATGACCCTAGGTTTTCTTGAAAACACTCCCACGTCCCAGAAACCACGGAGCCCAAGGATTGTTCAGCTTCCAAAAAGATACTGCAACACCTGCGGCGTGAACTACCAGCCAGATTCTTATCACAGATGTTAACCGTCTCTCATAGCTGTGTCCCAAGATACTATCGACGAAACATGAAACGAATTCTTTATTCCTTGCTCTTTGGTCTCGGTATTCTCGTTTTGCCACAGGCAATAGGGGTCTCTTTTTACGACTTGTACCATCCACCTCCAATCGGAGCTATCGGGGAAGGGCCTCCTCCTTTTTGGACAAACGGATTACCTGTGAATTACCTTATTTGGCACGGGTGCCCCCTGGCTTGCACTCCTCACTTAAGTGCTCCAAGATTCTTAATTGATTTTCTTTTGTGGGTCAGCGCCTTTCTATTTCTTTTTTCCCGAGAAAGGAGAAGGCGGTGAAGAGCCTACAAGTTCTAAGATCAATTGAGCTCACTGAGTCAATGTATGCGTGCATATGGTAATCTTAATGATATAATGTTGCCTGTACCTGGCAACAGCCCGCCCATCCTTCAGGAGGTTGAAGATGATACGCGACTCTTCAAGATTTCTCCCGCTGCTTGCCCTGACAGTACTTTTGGTGGCTCCTTTGGCTGGATCGGCAGACGACAAAGTGACGTGGAACCCTTCATCGGTGGTACGAAATGCTTATATAGGGACTGTCTCATCTTTACAGGTGACTTTCACCAGCGGTGTAACGCTTACGAACGTTCAGGTCCAAGTCGTTCCAGAAATCGCCCCCTACGTTTCTACAGTTCCCTCGGCGTTTGAAACGATACAAGGCGGAGTCCCTCAATCAATCACGATATCATTTTCAATCCCTAAAGGAGCTTCTACCCAAGCGTTGCAAGGTACGATTCAACTAAGAAGTGCTGGCAAAACGTTGGCACGGCCCCTTCCCGTTACGCTCAATTTCACTCCACTAACGGCGAGTTATATTCCCTTGGAGATTTCAATTCCGAGCTCAGATCGTATTGTCAAAGAACCGGACCCAGCCGACTTGCAATTTGTAAAGGACGAGATTGATATTTTCTTTAAGTCTCTAGCCGGAGCAGACCAAATCAAAGCTATAGTCGCAAACCTCGGAGGCGTCTTCTTAGGCAGTGTGCCCGAACTGAATTTCTATCAAGTCGAAGTGGGTCAGGAGGGATTTGAAAACGTTTCGACCATCATTCAGCAATTGCAACAGAATCCGAATGTGGACTTAGCCGTTCACAGCATCCTGCAGAACAAAGCGAGTTCTCCTATTGATCCGTGCTATCCGCTTTCATATGGCCCAAAGTTGATTAACCTACCTACCGTTTGGGATAATATTACAACTGGTAGTGATTCCTTCGGCGTCGCGGTTATCGATAATACCTTCAACTCGCACCTTGCAGATTTTGTTGGCAATATCAAGAGATTTATTCCACCTTCCGTGCTAGTTTTAGACAATCATGGCACGCGTGTGGCAAGCATCGTCGGCGCTAGGGGGAATAATGGTATTGGCATCGCTGGTGTAATGTGGAATGCCGCACTCGGCCTTTACAGTGCATCTGATCCCGGAGGAAACATTTACTTGCCAGCTGTTTTCGCGGGGTCAGAGACATTGTTAATGATTCCTTCGAAATGCGGATAGTGAATTATAGCAACGTGAGCGACTGCCGAGGCTTTGGCTGCACTACGAATGTGCTAAAAGCAATGGATGAAACCGATAGAGTCTTCATAAACCTAATTAATTATGCCAAGGGGAAAAGGGACATTCTTTGGGTTTTTGCCTCTGGCAACAAAGCCACATTGTAACCCTCCCCAAAAACCGGTCCATTGAAAACTAGAGGTTTCCGGGCGAGTATGACGCCAGGAGGCCTGAATGCGAAAGAGCAAATACAGTGAACACCAGATCATCGCGA
>Ga0207699_10000017_pt1 | contig 189613 bp, 161 predicted proteins | sample LARL51metaG_FD_184344 | JGI IMG/M metagenome (GOLD analysis project Ga0207699, IMG submission 184344) | Corn, switchgrass and miscanthus rhizosphere microbial communities from Kellogg Biological Station, Michigan, USA - LAR L5-1 metaG... | ecosystem: Host-associated > Plants > Roots >... | reverse complement strand
ATACTCGGGGGATGGAACCCCGTTAGAGGAACCAATCGGACGGAAGAAGGCCGTGGAAAAGCCGGTCGCTGCGCGCCCTTGGAAATCGCTTCGCGATTCCCACTTTTCCACCGCCACTGCTACTACTGATAAGAAACCAAACCGGACAGATCGTGTGCTAGCAAAGCGGACATTTTAATTTGCTAGTGACATCCTACATTCAATCTGTGCTCTGGCCTACGCCGCGAGAGCCTCGGACGTCCACCGCTCTGGATCATTTTTAGATGGCCGAGCAGAGGGGGCGTTGATAATTGGTCCGGGCCGTCTTAGAATCGCACCGGTGATTGCCGATGATTGCTAATGGTCCTTTCAATCGAATCTTGTTGATCGTGCTCGACAGCGTAGGTATAGGCGAGATGCCCGATGCTCATGCCTACGGCGACAGCGGCGCGGATACGTTAGGCCATGCGCTGGGTTCGAGAGAGGTGCGCATTCCAAATCTTCAGAAGCTGGGGCTCGCAAACATCAGGCGATTGCCGGTCGATCCGGTTGATGAGCCCAGCGGCGCTTTCGGAAAAGCAGCTAGTGCTTCGCGCGGCAAGGACACGACTACCGGTCACTGGGAAATGAGCGGGATCATCACCGCCAATCCCTTTCCAACTTATCCGCACGGGTTTCCTCCAAGGGTCATCGAGTCTTTTGAACTGGCGATCGGTCGCAAAGTTCTTGGAAATAAGCCGGCCTCAGGAACCGAGATCATCAAGGAGCTTGGCGAGGAGCACGTGAAGACCGGGCGTCCGATCGTGTATACATCCGCCGACAGCGTGTTTCAGATCGCGGCCCACGAACAGATCGTGCCGCTCGAAGAGCTCTATCGCTGGAGCGAAATCGCGCGCAAGCAGCTTACGGGCGACGACGAAGTGGGAAGAGTCATTGCTCGGCCATTCATCGGCGAGCCGGGAAGCTTTAGGAGAACCGAAGCCCGGCAGGACTATGCAATCGATCCACCTGCAAACACGCTGCTCGATCTGTTGAAATCCGCGGGCATGGCAGTAACCGCTGTTGGCAAGATCGGTTCGATCTTTTGTCATCGGGGAACGACCGAGGAGTTGAAAGCCGGCAACAACAACGCAAGCGTGGATCAAACTCTGCGCGCCCTTCGTAATAGTGGGCGAGGTTTGATCTTCACCAATCTTGTCGACTTTGACATGTTGTATGGTCATCGCAATGATGTCGAAGGTTACGCTCGTTCGTTAGAGGAGTTCGACGCCCGGTTGCCGGAAATCCAGGATGCGATGCGCGATGATGATCTCATGATCATAAGCGCCGATCACGGCTGTGACCCGGGTGATGTTTCGACGGATCATACTCGCGAGTACGTTCCGGTGCTCGCGTGGGGACGGCGCGTCCGAGCCGGAGTGAATCTTGGAACACGATCATCTATTTCCGATATTGGACAGACTGTAGCTGAGAATTTCGGCGCTGCCCTTCAAGCGGGCCGAAGTTTTCTGCAAGAGATCTTGTGAACACCCTCAACCTCGATTGCGCGCAATCTCCCCTCAGGTCAACGCGCGGTGAGACTCAAGTATGAAGGTTTGTTTCTTCGTCCTGTTTGTGCTGACCGTGCTCGTTCAACCGGGAGCCTCTCCGGTGTTCGCGGTACAAGCCGCGGTCCAGGACTCGACCGACAAAACGCCAAAGCGTGACGACTTCAAGCGATTGTTGGAGCGGATCAAGAGCCAGTCTTCCTCAGAGCGACGTGAAGCGATCGAGCAGTTAGCGGAATCGGGCGACTCGCGCGCAGTCGAGCCGCTGATTACCGCGCTCAAGGATCCCGATCCTGATGTGCGAGCTTCGGCTGCCAACGCGCTCGGCGAGCTAGCCGACAAGCGAGCGGTCGCACCGCTGACTACAACGCTCAGTGATGAAGTTTCATTCGTGCGCGCGGCCGCGGCGAGGGTGCTCGGGCAGCTGGGGGACGGAGGAACCGTCGATGCGCTCACCGGATCCCTAAGGGACAATAACTCGACGGTTCGCGGAGCGGCAGCAATGGGGCTCGGTTCGCTCAAAGACGCGCGCGCCGTCCAGGCTTTGATCTCAGCGATCAGAGACGAAGCACCCGATGTGAGATCGGCAGCGGCAACGGCGCTTGGTGATCTACGCGACAAACGTGCGGTAGCGCCGCTGATTCAAGCGCTCAAGGATGAAAAGATGGTGAAGCTCGCGGCTGCCATTGCGCTTGCGGACATCGGCGACAGAAGCGCGGTGACGGCGCTCAGTGAAGCTGTCGCCAATGAGAAGGATGAAGAGATGCGTTCGCAGATGAAGGAGGCGCTTCAGAGGTTGATGGCGGCCCCAGAGTAGAAGTCAGAGGTCAGACATCAGAAGTCACCATCGCTTGCTGACCTCTGGCTTCTGAGCTCCCTGGTTCTCTACTCGTCGTGGGTGATGCGCTTGCGAAGGCTCTTTCGGGCTCGTCGTCTTGCAACCTGGGATTTAAGACGGCGGCGTTCGCCGGGCTTCAAATAGAAGGCGTGCTTCTTCGTGTCGGTGATGATTCCCTCGCGGGCCACTTGCCGCTTGAAGCGGCGAATTGCGCTTTCGATGCTCTCGTTATCGTGAACCTTTACCTGTGCCACTCAAAACCTCCGATGCGTTTATCGAGCGAAAAGCTTACACAACCGCACGGGTGAGTGTCAATCTCACGCCAGTTTGGACTTTCGCCCTCCGCTGGAGGGCCATGTCTATAGCAACCGACGCGGCGCACAAACTCTGTCAGGAGTTCCAAGTGTGCGCGAGAAGATCGCTACTTTTCACCCCTGACGGGGTGCGCAGACCGCGCGCTGTCATTACTACAAACATTACCCGCCTGACGGAGGGCCAAACCACCAACCATCGACTTCAGTCGTGTTTACCATGGGTCCATTTCTAATCACACCCGTTCGGTGGTCCCGTCCATGACGCCGCAAATAAGTAAGCCGCTTGTTTTCTCCATGCCCAGCAAATACACTACAGCGCTGATGATAGAACGCGTCCGGGAAATTGCGCGAGAAAGCATCGAAGCAAAGAAAGCATTCTTCGACTCGAATGCTGAGAACGTCGTCCGCGCCGCCGAACTCCTCGTAACTTCGATCAAAGCAGGAGGTAAAGTGCTGATCTTTGGAAATGGAGGCTCGGCAGCCGATGCTCAGCACATTGCCGCGGAACTTGTGAATCGGCTCAACTACGACCGCCCGCCGATCGCAGCCATCGCACTCACTACCGACACTTCGATCCTGACCTCGGTTGGAAACGATTCATCCTTCGAGGACCTTTTTGCGCGCCAGCTCGTCGCCCTCGGTCGAGAAGGTGACGTGGCGCTGGCAATTTCAACAAGCGGGAACTCACCGAATGTCCTGCGCGCGGTCGATGCGGCCCGCGAGCTTGGAATAAAGACAATTGCCTTTGCTGGGCGCGACGGCGGAAAGCTTGGGGCCGCTGCCGACCTGGCGCTGGTTGTAGAATCAAGCGCCACTCAGCGGATTCAGGAGACTCATATAACGATTGCACACATCCTGTGCGAACTGGTCGAAGATGCACTCTACGGGGGCAAGCAATAGGACGGATAGGAACAATTGGACCAATATGTCGCGATACAAAGCTGAGCCAATTGATCTCTCAAAGATCTTAACTTATCCGCTTGCTTCGCGTCCCAGCAAAGTGACAGCGGACGACTTCGCCAAACCCTTAGCCAATGATTCATCGACAAAGGAACTCATCAACAGCCTCCCGGACATTCTCGCCGCGCGCGAGCTTCGTGACCTCGCGCAACTAATCAGAGATGCGAAACAAAAAGGGCGAGCCGTGATTGCCGGTCTCGGCGGGCATGTGATCAAGACCGGGCTGGCGCCGATTCTGATTGATCTGACGCAACGTGGCTACTTGACCGCGTTTGCGATGAACGGCTCGGCGATGATTCACGATTTCGAGATCGCGCTTGTGGGGGCGACTTCTGAAGACGTGGACGCGACGCTCGGCTCGGGCGGCTTTGGAATGGCTGAAGAAACCGGTCGCACGATCAATGAGGCAGTAGCGGCCGGCGCAAAAGACAACATTGGAATGGGTGAAGCGATAGGCCGGCACCTTCAGCGAATGAGTCCGGAATACGCCGCCCAGTCATTGCTTCAAGCAAGTTACGAAGCGGGCGTTCCAGTCACGGTTCATGTTGCGATAGGAACGGACATCGTGCACATACATCCTTCAGCCGACGGCGCCAGCATTGGCCAGACTACGCTTCGCGACTTCCGGCTGCTGTGCTCACTGGTGAAAGAACTGGATGGCGGCGGGGTTTACTTGAACCTCGGTTCCGCAGTTGTATTGCCGGAGGTCTTTTTGAAAACGGTGACGGTCGTTCGCAATCTCGGATATAAACTCCAGGACTTTTCTACCGCCAACTTTGATTTTATTCAGCAGTACCGCCCGTTGACCAATGTAGTGCGGCGCCCGGTTGCTGGAAGCGGTCGCGGGTTTTCGTTCGTCGGGCATCACGAGATTATGATTCCGCTCCTGGCAGCGGCCATCGTCAACGAGTAGCATCCTTCATCCGCGTCATATGCCAAAACCTAGAATAGCCATCCTCATCTCAGGGCGCGGATCCAACATGCTCGCACTGCTCGATGCGATTCGCGAGGGGCGTCTTCAGGCTGAAGTTGCGATTGTAATCAGCAACGTTGAGTCGGCGGCGGGACTCGCTAAAGCTCGAGAGCGTGGAATTGAGACGCTGGTTATCAGCCACAAGAACCGAACACGAGAGGAGCACGACCGCGAGATCGTAGAAGAACTTAAGCGTCGCGACGTGGCGCTTGTTTGTCTGGCCGGCTATATGAGATTGCTCGGCTCTTTGTTCGTGCAATCGTTTGAGAGCAGGATTCTTAACATACACCCGTCGCTGCTTCCGGCGTTTCCCGGAGTTGACGCGCAACGCCAGGCGCTCGAACACGGCGTCAGGGTAACGGGCTGCACCGTCCATCTGGTCGACGAACAACTCGACCACGGCCCAATCGTGCTCCAGCGAACCGTCGAGGTCTTTGATAATGATACGGTCGAGAGTTTGTCGGCGAGGATACTCGAGCAAGAGCATCAGATCTATCCGGAAGCGGTCGCGCGAGTTCTGAGCAAAGAGTTTCGCGTCCAAGGCCGCCAGACTCCTGGGGTCTAGCTTGAGTTGAGGTTGAAAAAGAGATGATGGCAACGACCCGTGTGTCGGACTGCCTCGAAAGGACGATTCTACCAGCGTTATTTAATCGGGTCGTTGCCTGTCGATTAGATTCACGAACACCCCATCGCGGGTTGCCTTGGAATTCTAAAGAGTTGCTGGTACCGCCTTCAGGACGAAGTTCGTAACCGGGAACCTACAACGCCCGACTCAGAACCTCTGCCTGAAGGCGGTACTATGAGCAACTGACGAGAGAGAGAGAGTTTGCTCTTCACTCAACCACGAATTGAAACGTGTCTGATGGTTTCCCATCGGGATTGATCACATAGACGTTGTGAACTCCCGCCTTCAGCTTTCTCTTTTGGCTGACCAACGTATTCCCTTCGCCCGTTGCCGCCACCCCTTCGCCATCGACGTAGACCACTGCGTTTGCCTGGAAATTCTGCCCGGATAAGTAAACTTTCTTCTTTCGATATTCCGCGCTCGCTATTGCCGGAGACGTGCCGGTCTGAGCAGCTACAAGCGTAAACGATCTTTGCAAAGCACTGCCCGATGAATCCACGACTTGAGTTGTGAAAAGAAAGCTTCCGGCCGCGCTGGTCTTGCCGTAGAGCAGCCCGCTCATCCCGAGCTGGATCCCGACAGGAAGCTCCCCGCCAGTTACCCTCCAGTGATAACCGCCTGTTCCGCCGCTCGCTGCGAGGTTAACGGAGTAGTCGACACCCTGGGTGGCCGGGGGGAGCGCGGAGGTGGTAATGCTAAGAGGTCCCTGGCTTGATCCGGGATAAATCGCGTTGACACCTTGATCATCGTCGGCCATCAATGAGGCGCACCGATCGTCGAAGTGCGCATAGGGCGACATCGTGGCAGTCGAGTCCGATGAGTGTCCAAGTCCGAGCGCGTGGCCCATCTCGTGAGTCGCCACTTCCTGGATCTGGCATCGATTTGTAAAGTTACAAAGCGCGTACGGATTGAAAGACATGTTCGCTTCAACAGCTTTCCCGTACATTGTTCCTCCCACCATCTTGGTCTGATTGGGGATATATCTTACAATACCGGAAACGGCCAGGAGTCCCGAGCAGCTTTGCGACGCAGGAAAGTACCCGTCACAGTTGTTGAACGAAATGGTGTTCAGTCCGTCGGCGACCTGGACTCCGCAACCGCCGGTCGTGCCTCCGTAGTTTATCCGAATTGAACCGCCTGCCTTCGACCAGGTGTCCATCGCAGCCTGCATATCTTCCTGCAGTACCGCGAAGCTCGGCGCTCCGGTTGTATTCACATAAAAAGTTATCGGTTGATTGCTGTCTGCCTCGAACCATCGAGCCGGACTGGAGGGATTCAGAAGAACCCACATCGGAGTGAATCCCGTCGCCGGTTCGAACTCGGGAGGCTGGGTGAAAATCGGGACACCCCGATAATATTGCTCTTCGAACATACGCATTTTCTTTTGGTTAATCTCGAGTAGATGCCCGACCATTTGAGTATAAGTGTCGAGGTCGCTTCGATTGGTGCCGTTCACTGAGTCAACGGTGACTATGACGTTCTGATCTTGTAACCGGCGCTCGACGAACAGGCGGCCAGTCGCGGCATCTCGTGTGACGTCGAACTTGCCAAGGAATCCCTGATGAACTCGCAACGACCCGTCCGGCCAGGTGTTGAGGTATAACAACACCTCCTGTCCAGGCTCGAACCTCGGCGACCCGAAGATCAAAGTTCCGTGATCGCGCGTTTCTCCGCCCAACTCCTTCAGCACGATCTCACCGTCCGAGATTTGACCTTTCAACACAGTGTTCAAATTCACGCGAATATAGGTATAGACCAATTCAGTGTTCGAATCGACGGCCGTCGACAACGCGATGACCTTGCCGGTCACGATTGCGCGAGACTCGATAATCATATCGTTGTCTCCCGGCACGACGGCGGTTGTTGCGAGCGCTCGGTTGCTCGATGCAATCAATAGAAGGCAGCCCAACAGAAACAGGACCAAAGATCTTGGTTTCAACATCATCAATCTTCCTGGCGTCGATTGAAATCGCGCTTAGGGCGAAAATTAAGTGGGAGCTTCGCTGTATTAGGCAACGATCATGCCAACACCGACGGATGACCACGGCGCTGAACGGCAACGCTTCAGAATGAGATAGTCGTTACCCGTTTGCGGAATGGGTCGGGAATTTGAGGCTGTTGAACTGCGGTGTGACGGGCCACAATTAATTGAAGAGTGACAGGTATTTGGCCACGAAAGCTGGCGAGAAATGGCAGAACGCAAAGACGCCGCGCTACTTCATGGCAAAGCAGCACGGCGTAATTCCTGGTCACGTCAGATTGATGAACATCGGATCGAAGCTTGTTATCGATCTGACCGAACAGAAAAGGTGATCGGCTGAGTCGTAACCATTCCTATTTCGGTCCCGCTCCTGAGCTCAGCTTCGTTTCCCTTTTGCAGCATGACTCCGGCAACTCCGGCGCCGGCCCCGATGATCGCGCCGATGCCGGCTCCCTTGCCGCCACCGATCGCGCCGCCGAGCACCGCGCCTCCAACGGTGCCGCCGCCGATATAAACGACATTCCGTTTGTCCGAAGAATTTCCGCTTACTTCGTTCTCGGCATCAACCTTCCCCGCGCGCGCGTCCTGGAGTTCAGTCAGGGCGCCGTCGAGCGGATGCTTCGTGCCGTCCGGCGTTATGACCGAATCAAACTGCAGCCCAAGTTGTCCTTCGCGTCCGCGCGTTCGTGCCGGCGAAACGGATGTCACCCTTCCTTCGACTACAGAGCCGGCAGGAACGACCTCGATGCCGCTCGCGTAGACCGGGGTCACGACGGTGGTCTGAAACCGGTCCCCCACACGTGTCCTGTCAGAATTAAGTGTCTGATTCATCCTTAGCCGGAAGTACTGATTCCGTGGAAGTGTGTACGTTGCGTATACCGGTCCGATCAAAGCCGCGTTAGCGCCGCCGTTTTGCTCAGCCTGACTGACGGATGTTTGATTGACTGCCTGCGTTCTCACCTTGCTCCGTTTCTTGCGGTGAAGGGTCGGCTTGCAACTGCAGGCTCGCTTTGCCTGCGCTGCCAGAGCTACGGATTCTGAGAGTGGCAATGCAATGAAGATCAACATAGCGGCTGCAATGGCTATGATAATGCGTTTGTTCATACTACCTCCTGGCTCCCATCTGGAGTGGTTCGTGCAAAGCGGAAAGTTGATTATCAGCGGTGTTGGGATGACACGAGCAGGGCGCGTGTTGCCTTTGGTCTGGTCAGAAAAAAGAAGGATTTTCGTCGGATGAGAAGAGGGTGAAAAGTTCAAAAATACAAAACTGGGACCGAAAGATTTTCAATTTGCAATTTTCATTGCAATGCTGTGTCGCTGACTTCTTGATCTCTCAAGCGTCAAGCTCGTAAGCCGCCTTGAGCCAGCGCTTCACTTCGTCGTCAATATCCTTTACGGACGTGATTGGAATGCGATGCGTGATTCGATCTTTCTTTGCAAACCCGCCGGTGTCGATCAGCCGGCCGCTCGCCCTCAAATCCTTCAACGCGAAGCCCAGGTCGATCCGCGTTTGAGTTGTTGGCTTGATCTGAGCGAATACGTGCTTTCGGTAAAGCGGTACGATTGTCTGGCACGGGCACGCCTTAACATCCTTGCCAATCCCTAGCCCAAGCTTGAGAATCGCGTCGTAGATCGGACGCAGCGACTCTTTCGGTCCCGCGAACATTTTTTCAACATAGCCTTCTGCGGCCCGCAGGTAAGCCTGAGGGTCGCCGTCTTCGCCGCCCTTACCTTCTGCTCTCTCGGCGAGCCACCACGCGTAGTTGGTCCCGAGCCCGTGTTCCGCCTTGAGCCACTCACGTCGCTCCTTCTCGGTCCGGGGACCGGACTTCTTGATGAACTTGATCCATTCTTCAAGGCTCTTTCCGGTCTTCGCCGGCAGGTCTTTAATCGCTTTCTGGACCATAATCACGCCCGGATGAACGCCGTAGATGGATTTGCTCTTAGTCTTGGCGGCTTCACGAGCCATAATCAAACCTCTCTTTCTTTCTCTTAATGTTCTTTGTGTTGCGTAAGGCTGAACCAATTCCCCGAGTTGTCCTTGAAGATCGCCTCGATCCCGTAAAACTTCTCTTCCGGCGCCGAAAGAAACTCAACCCCTCTACTCGAGAGCTCTTCGTAAGCTGCTTTACAGTCCGGCGTGTCGAACGCGCCGGCGCCAAGCTTTCCTCGCTGCACAAGATCTCGAAGTTGGTTGGCATCCGCTTCATCGAACATGAACCCGGCCTTCGGTTCCATCAGGATGATTTCAAGATCTGGCTGGTCCTTTGGACCTACCGTGAGCCATCGAAACCCTCCTTCCATCGTCGCGTCCGTGCGAACTTCGAAACCGAGCTTGTCCCTGTAAAACACCAATGCTTCCTGCTGATCCATTACATAAATGGAAACGTGTGACATCTTGGAAATCATATGACCAACTCCTCTACCGTGATGTGATGCATGCAGGATACTAGTTTTTTTCGGGCGAGGCTTCTTCAAAATTGCTGAATTGACCACTCAGGCCTTCCGTGAATTCAATCGCGTCAGCAATGTCGTTAAGCCTGATCTCGCGCCGTGAGTTATCAGGCACCAGGTCACTCCGGCAAAGGCCGCAAAGAAATAGTGCATAGGCATCACATAGCGAAACTCGTTGTGTATCGGGGACTGGATCAGGAAGTAGTACGCAGGAACGATGAATAACAGCAGCCATCTTCTACGGCTGATGACAAACGTGATTATCGCTCCCAGCACCACGAAGACCAGGGTCGTTTCCTTCGTTAACCTTTCCAAACTCTTGACCGGCCGGCGCAGCCAGGAAAGCGCCATTCCGAAGGCGAGCGCTGATTTGCTCGGAACCCCCTCGGGTACATTCGCAACGGTCTTTTCCCCGTAATGCACATCGATCAACGGGGCCCATTCCGAACACTGTGTCATCTCCCACATTCTGCGAATCATTGTCCCGCCAAACCAGACGGGGTGCCCCACTATCACGGCAAGGCTCTTCCTGACTCTGGCGCGATCGCGCATCACGCCGTCAGGAGTAGCCCACCACGAGAAACGAGGGTTGCCCAATTCTATCGACTCCTCAAGCCCAATTTCCTCATCGCTTGGCGGCGCGAACCGCCCACCACTCGCTTCGCCGATGCCCTGCCACAGAACGGTTCCCATCCCGATCCAGACCGGCACAAATCGCCCAAACATCACGTAGTTCCGAATTGTGATTGGCGCCACAACAAAGAAAGCTCACCGCAACCACAGCAATCCCCTCGCCAGGATGGATCGCCGGTCCTTGCTGCTCACTACAAGTATCGCGATGAAGAAGGGGCCGAGAAGAAGACTGTTTGGCCTCAGCCATATTGAGATCCCCACCGCAAATCCAGCAGCAAGGAACGGCAAAAATGAGCGATTGCGCGTTGCCCATGCTCTAACCAAAAAACACGCAGCCAACAGAATCAGCAACGGGACCAGGGGGTCAGGCAATACAAAGTTCGCGAAAAATGCCAGACCATAATAAACGGCTGCGAGCAGACCGGCAGCAATTCCAACGCGCCAGCTCAATAACTCACCTGCTATCAGGAACAACAACACCGACGACAGCGAGCACAGCACATCCTGAATCAACTGAACGGCAAAGTAATTGCGGCCGAACACGTAATACACCGCTGCCACGACTAGCGAGTAGCCGGGGGAGAAAGCCATCAGCGAAGTGTCGGATGTCCTCCGGTCATCAGGAAACAAAAGGCCGTGTCCCTCGACTATCGAGACCGCTCGCGCATCGTAATGCTGCGTCATCGCCCCCTTGGGTTGATCCGTGGTGTACATCAAGAGCGAAAGGTCTACTGCGTGGAGGGACCTAACTGCAAACGAGCATAGGAAAATAACGACAGCAAAGAAGACTTTTCTTCTCGCCGGCATTTTCGAGCGCGTGGCGAGCGCAATCGAACACCATCGGCGAAACTGAAATAGTCGAACCCGTTTGGACTCGGAAATCACGCGGCGCGATCTCCTTGTATCGGTTGTCCGGAATCAAGCCGTCAGGTGACTGCCGTTTCGCTTCGAGTGAGCAAACGGTCGACGCCGTACATTGTAAGAAAACAGCCGGGTATTTTGCGCCGGTCTTCCAATTGGCGTTCGAGAACAAACGCCCGATAAGCAATAGGAGGGAAGCCTACGTGTTTGTGGAAAAGTGTGCTGAACGAGCCAAGACTCTCGAAGCCAACCTCGAAGCAGACATCGGTGACGGTCAGTCCGCTCGAGGAGAGCAACTCCTTGGCTCTCTCTATGCGTCGATCCCTGAGGTATTGATGTGGAGTCTTGTTGAACGCTCGCCTGAAGAGCCTGAGAAAATGAAACCGCGAGAGGCAAGCTTCGCTCGAGATCTGATCGAGATCGAGCGGCAGGTGATAGCATTCGTCTATGAGCCGCCGAGCACGCGCCAGCCTTCGGTACGTGTCGGCGGCGACCGGTTGTTCAAACGTGAGCTGGTTCTCGTTTCCCATCGGCGGATCTCATTCGCCTGAGTCGCATGATCGACTCATTTCGCTTTTGTAGCCTTGCCTTCCATCACCGTGGCCCAGGCGGCGCCGGTCGTCATCTCAAGCTTCATCGTGTACGTCGTCGGCGAGACTTCTTTTGCGATAAAGCGCATCTTGACTGTCTTGCCGCCCATGTTTCCTTCGGATGTCCAGGTCCAGGTGTCTCCCTGAACCGTGCCCTTGAAGTGCTCCTGCTCGCCAAAGTTGCTATAGGAATCATAGGTGTAGACCTTGGCCTCGGTGTCGTAGCCCATTACGGCGAGTTCGTGAAGTTCACCCATCGCTCCTTTGCCATCCGTGTGAGTGACGGCGAAGAACGCGCCAGGCATCATCTGCGTGTGATCCGTAGTTATCATCTTACCGCCGGGTTTCATCTCGTATTCGGCGTTCCAGTTGCCGGCAAAGTATTGCAGTCTCTTTTGCTCAGGACCGGGCTGCGGCATCTGAGAAGGACCCTGCGCCAGGCCGACACCGGTTAGCACGCTTAGTGCGAGCGACACCAAAACGATTCTGCTTTTTATTGATCTCTCCTCCTTGATTGACAGAAAAAATCGGCCAATTGTAGTAAAAGGGAATGCAGAGTATACAACACTAACCGAGGTAAGGTTCAAACATAAACGCCCATCAGCCACTCGCCGGTTGCCGGCCACCCAAGTTGAGTTCAGAGGCGCGAATACTCGTGAAGTGCTCGACGATGCGCCGGGCTTCGCGTGTTCCGACGAACGGCTTCAATTCTTCGAAGGTCGCTTCCGAGACTCGCTTCAAGCTTCCAAAGTTGCGCAGCAAGCGCGCTTTTAACTTGTCGCCGACTCCCGGTATCGATGTAAGCTCGCTCTCAAAGTCGCGCATCGTTCGGCGCTTCCGGTGATAGGTCACCGCGAAGCGATGCGTCTCGTCGCGGATCATCTGGATCAAACGCAACACCGGCGAATGATGATCAATTCGAATGGGCTCCTCTTTGCCTTTTATGAACAGCAACTCTTCGCGCTTTGCTATCGAAGCCGTCGGCAACGCTTCGAGCCCTAATTCATGAAGCGCACGGGCGGCAGCCGCGAGCTGGCCTTTGCCTCCGTCGATCAGCACAAGGTCGGGCAACGGCTTGTTCTCACGCAACAACCGAGAGTACCGGCGGCCTACAACCTCGTACATCGACTGGAAATCGTCGGCGCGCCCTTCCACGGAGCGAACTTTGAATTTGCGGTAGTCGGCTTTTTTCATGACGCCGTGCTCGCACACGACCATCGACGCGACGTTCTCAGCGCCCTGAATGTTCGAGATGTCAAAAGATTCGATTCGATCGGGCAGCAGCGGCAGCTCGAGTGTTTCGCGAAGGTCGTCGAGCACCTTCTGCATATCGGGACGTTGCATTCGAAAGCGTTGATCGAAATTCAACCGGGCGTTCTTCTCAACCAGGTCGATCAGATCGCGTTTAACGCCTCGCTGCGGCGTTAAAATGTGAACCCGGCGCCCGCGCTGGTTGGTGAGATACTGTTCAAGAAGCTCGTGGTCTTCGAAGTCAACCGGAACGTAGATCTCGCCGGGCGCGTAGTCGCCGGAGGTATAGTACTGCTTGAGCGCTTGTCCAATGAACGCGGCAGGATCAAACGGATCGCTCACATCTTCCCAGTAGAACTCGCGCATGCCGACAATCTTTCCTTCGCGCATCGTGAACAGCGACAGCGCCAGCAGCCGGCCCTCGCGATAGTAGCCAAACGTGTCGACATCATCGCGTGAAATGACCATCATCTTTTGCTGTTCGCCCAGTTTCTGAATCGTCTTGAGCTGATCTCGATAACGCGCGGCTGCTTCGAACATCAGATCATCGGAGGCCTGCTGCATTCGGCGTTTTAGCTCGGCTTCCAGATCCGCCGTCTTGCCCTGCAGCAACAGATCGACGTCGCGAACTGCTTCGTCGTACTGCTCGATCGAACACAGCCGGCTCACGCACGGACCGAGGCAACGCTTGATGTGATATTCCAGACACGGGCGATCTGCCTTGCCATCGATATCCATCGTGCAGGTTCGAAGCTGAAAGTTTTTGTTGATCAGATCCAGCGTGTTCCAGGCCAGCGAGATCGGCAGGAAGGGGCCGTAATAACTCGCGCCGTCCTTGAGAATCTTTCGCGCGATCATCGCGCGCGGCGCTGTTTCGCTGGTGACTTTGATGTGCGGATATTGCTTGTCGTCCTTCAGAAGCACATTGAAAATCGGTTTGTGCTTCTTGATCAGGTTGGATTCAAGAGCGAGCGCTTCGATTTCGTTGTCGGTGACGATGAGATCGACATCATCGATTCGCGCGATCAGATCACCGGTCCTGAAAACGCTTGCGCGATCGGAGTGAAAGTACTGGCGTACCCGATTGCGAAGGTTCTTCGCCTTGCCGACGTAGATTATCTTGCCGTTCTTGTCGCGATAAAGGTAGCAGCCCGGCTGAGTTGGGAGATTGGCGAGTTTTTCTTCGAGAGACATCGATGGGGGTTAGGGGTTGGGGTTTGGGGGTTGGTCTATTCCCCAACCCTTAACCCCCATCCTCTACTCAAGCTTGTACATCGGAACGTAGCGGCCCTCTTCAAATCTGAATTTGAAATTGCCTTCGAAGCGGCGAATCCCCGAAACTCCTGCGCCGCTCGCGAGCGTCGGCATTCGCAGCGTCCCTTCGTATTGATTGTAGTCAATAGTCGCGTTGAATGTCCTCATCTTATTGGCTTCCTTATCGAGGGCGTCAAGATTGTGGAGCGCTTCGATCTTAATAGTCATCACCTCGCCGGTTTGTGGATCGAGTTGTACGACCCCCGACGCCAGCGCAACATTGGTCACCTCCGCGCGAGGCATAAAACGATACCATCGCTCGTTCTTCCTTTCGGCGACAACTTCCTGAAAGTTATAGTATTTCACGCGCTCGGGCAGCAGCGGAAAGAACGCGACATCCCAGACCGCTCCAAAGGATAGCAGCGTAGGCTCGTCCTCTTTGATCTTGTCTTTCGGATTCCCCTTCTTATCGGTGTCGGCAATCACCCGGACGACAACCGGAGTATCGCCGGTCTTATCGGGTTTCTTCGCCGGCTCAACCATGACGGTTGTGTCGCGCAGCTCTTCGATCGACTCCTTGTCGCCTTTGACCCTGGTTCGTTCGACGTGAATCTTCTGCTCGTAGCGGCAGTGGTCCCTGAAGTACAACGAGCGGTCCTGATTAGCGGCCGCCTTGCAAATCAGCTCCGGCGCCTCACAGGTTTGAGCGCTCACACTCGAGGTCGCGACGGCACCCGCGATTAGAAAGGCAATGGTCACGTGTCTGATCAACTTCTTGACTCCCAAAAGGTTTTTCGTGTATTAACTTTAAGCGTCGGTCATCAAAGTATAAGATAGCAGAGGACATCGCGGCAATCGTCACCATCTCTAACGCAGCGAACCTCACCCGTGTTGGACGTTAGCTTTTGCCTCGGCCATAACCTGGCAAGATCAATCGATGGAGGCCCCTATGAAGTTTAAGGCGATGGCTGTGTTTGGCATCGCAGTGGCAGTTTTACTCGGCAATGCCTGCGCGACCAAGAAATACGTTCGAAATCGAGTAAACGAGCGGGCGACGCCGCTCGAGAGCAGGACGGGCGAGCTGGAAGAGACTTCGCGGCGTAACACCCAGGATATTGGCCGGCTTGGCAAAGACATCGAAGACGTCCGCCAAAAAACTGATCGCGCCCAACAACAAGCCGACCGTGCTGCTTCATCAGCCGAGCAGGCTAACACACGAGTGACGGGCGTTGAGCAAACCGTATCCGACTTGCGGACGAACCTGGACAAGTACACTGTCCAAAAGACGGTGACGATTCAATTCAAGGCAGGCAAGTCCGAACTGCTTCCAGACGCGATGGCTTCGCTGGACGAGCTTGCGAGTCAGATCAAGGATCGCAACGGATTCCTGCTCGAGATAGAGGGCTTCGCATCGGCGGAGGGCAAAGTTGATCTGAACGAACGGCTGAGCCAGGCACGCTCGGAAGCCGTTCGGAGATATCTGGGCGAACATCACAACATTCCGCTGTTTCGCATGTCGATACTCGGCTTCGGCGTCAGCCGGCCTGTTGCCGACAACGAAACCAGGGAAGGCCGAATTCAGAACCGGCGCGTTGAAGTGCGCTTGCTCACCAACAATGCGGTGAGCCAACAAACGCGCTGAGTATCAGAAGACAGAATGCAGCCATGAACCTGTAAGGGGCGTCCCTCCGTGGGCGCCCCTCATTGGTCATCGAAGCGGCCTGCAACGAAGGGCGACCACCGAGGGCGCCCCTACAGGTTCCTGACTGAGTTCCGCCTATACTCCCCGTCTCCTGATTATGGAATTTGAAATTGAGTTACCAGCCGGCAAACCTTTCGACGCCGTAGCTCTTGGACTCAACGCCACCGATCACCTTATAGTTGTCCCGCACTACCCGGGATTTAACAGCAAAGTTGCTTTGCTCTCTCACACGCTCGCGCCCGGAGGCCAGTGCGCTACGGCGATGGTAGCCCTTGCTCGTCTGGGCATGCGCACACGCTACATCGGCAAGATAGGCTCTGACGATCTGGGCAGGTTTCAGATTCATTCACTCGAATCCGAGCTCGTCGAGTGCGACGGATTGACCGTCGTCGATGGCGCCGAGAGTCAAATCGCATTTATCGTGATAGACGAAGCGAGCGGCGAGCGCACGGTGATCTGGCATCGCGACGATCGATTGATGATCTCCCCTGATGAGGTGGATCAAGCGGCGGTCACATCCGGGCGCGTGCTTCTTCTCGACGGCCATAATGTAGCCGCGTCGATCACCGCTGCTCGACATGCTCGCGAGGTCGGGATCCCGACCGTTCTTGATATTGACAACATCTATCCGGGCGCGGAAGCGTTGATGCCCTTGATTGATTTTCTCATTTCGTCGACCAGTTTTCCTTTGCGGATGACCCAGGAGACTGACCTGCGGCTTGCCCTGAAGAAGTTGTCAGAGATGACGGGATCGATGTTTGTCGCCGCAACCCTGGGACGCGAGGGTGTGCTCGCTTACCTTCGAGGCGAGTACATTTACTCACCCGCTTTCACCGTTGATTGCAAGGACACAACTGGCGCCGGGGATGCCTTTCACGGTGGATTCATTTACGGGTTGCTCGCGGGTCTTTCGGTCGAAGAGACGCTTAGAGTCGCGAACGCAGTAGCGGGTTTGAAGTGTCGTGCGATCGGAGCGCGAACAGCGCTGCCGACGCTTGAGGAACTAAACTCACTGCTCGGAAGTAGTTAGTGGTCGGTGGTCGGTGGTCGGTGGTCGGTGGTCGGTGGTCAGTGGTCGGTGGTCGGTAGTCGGTAGTCGGTCGGGAGTCGGTGGTGGCACGGACTACCGACTACCGGCCACCGACCACTAGCCACCGGCCACCGGCCACCGACGACCGACCACGGGCCACCGACCACTGGCCCACCGACCACTAGCCACCGGCCACCGACCACTAAATACCGATCGTCTCCCTCAGATAGCGCCGGCTACGAACCGCGCTTTCATAAGGCCGAACGCCGGGCTGGCTGGCGTCCACATCTTGTTCGACAATGGCCCAACCATCGTAGTCGCAACCGATGAGCTCCCGTTTTATTCTCGGAAAATCTACCGCGCCTTCACCGAGTTCGCAGAAGACGTCGCGACGAACCGCTTCAAGAAATCCGAGCCCGGCGCGGCGCACCGATTCAAGCACTGGCAATCGAACGTCCTTTAGATGGAGATGCCAGATTCGCGAGCCATACTTCTGCACCGCGTCCACCGGATCGCCCCCGCCGTAAAGATAATGGCCCGTGTCCAGACAAAGACCAATCAAATTCGGATCGGTGTTCTCGCATAGACGCGCGATTTCGTTGGGCGTCTCCACGAAGGTGCCGGCGTGATGATGAAACGCGGTCGATACGCCGAACTCGCGGCATGCTCTGGCGATCCGAGAAACAATCTCAATCGTGTCATCCCAATGTTGCGGGCTCATGCCGTCGCGGTCTTCAATTACCCGACCGGCAACTGACATGCGATTTTCATTCATGTCGCCGGCAAGAACGATGAGCCGAGCATCAACGCTTGCCAGGAGATCGGCCACTTTCATAGCCTCGTGGAATGCTGCCTCATGACTGTCCGGCCCGGCGAGCGAGAGCGGCACAAAAGCCGACACCATTCGGAGCCCGCGCGATGACAATTCCGCTTTCAGACGTTGCGGCTCGGAGGGCAGATAGTCATACGGCCCGAGCTCGGTTCCCTCGTAACCCGCCTGCGCCATCTCATCCAGCATCTTCGCGTAGGGCGCCTGTCCGTTCCAGCCTTCGACTTCCATGATGCCCCAACTAACTGGGGCGGTTCCGATCTTGATTTTCATCTTCGCCTTAGTGCAGTTTTGCTAGCGTTGTTCCTCTGCGTCCTCGGCGGCCTTCGCGGTTTTCTTGATCAGTGTTTGGAATCAACCACGGAGGGACGCCGAGGATCCAGAGTCTACTAAGGTTCACTTCAAAAACTCATCGGCATTTTCTTTTGTAACCAGAGCCGTGCCCGTGTCGATCACCTTTGGGACCGGTTGCCCCTGAATCGCTTTGATCGCCGCTTCTACGGCCTGCCTGCCCATGTTCGCCGGATACTGAGCAACCACGGCGCTAACCGTTCCGGACTTTACCGCGCGCACTGCTTCCTTTCCTGCGTCGAATCCCACTACGAAGATCTTTCCGCCCAAATGCTGCGCGGCAACTCCCTCCATCGCGCCAAGTGCCATTTGATCGTTCGTCGCGAACACCGCGTTCAAATCCGGATGTGACGTCAGAAGGTTTTCCATCACCGTCAGGGCGACAGCACGCTCGCTATTGGCCGGTTGTATTGTGACGAGCTGAATGCCCGGCGCCTGAGAGATGGCGTCCTGGAAGCCGGCAACGCGGTCGTCGTGTGAAACAACGCCGAGCACGCCGCGTATGATGGCCACTTTGCCGTGGCCTCCGAGAATCTTCACCAGGTAATCGCCGGCAAGCTTCCCGCCAACGCGGTTGTCTGTCCCGATGTAGCAGAGCTTGCCGGGCCAGGGCGTATCGTTGTCGACGATCAGAACAGGAATGCCCGCCGCCTTTGCCTTGTCAAGCACCGGCGTCACTTCCGCAATGCCTCCCGGCACTACCACTAGAGCCGAGACCTTCTTCAGTATCTGATCTTCGATGATTGAAACCTGTTGGTCGATGTTGATCTCACGCTCCGGAGCCAGCACTGATAACTCTATGTCGGGATGCTGGCGCGCCGCTTCTTCCGCGCCGCTCTTGAGCGTCTGCCAAAATTCGCTGTCCAGCGCTTTGGTTACTATCACGATTCGGTGCTTGAGCGTCGCATCCGATCGATTGCATCCGCCGGCTGAAAGAACCAGCATCGCGGCAAACATCAGGATGCACATAACCGATAGCTTATTTCGCATTTGTCCTCCGCACTTCTTGCAGTCACTTTCTGACAAGCCTGCGCCTGGTCGATGCGCGCTGGCGCAGCACATCGATCCAGACTGCGGCGACGATCACTACACCAATCACCACTTTTTGCCAGTTAGGCGAGACATTCAGCAGAGTCAATCCATTTCGCAAGACTCCCATTATGAGCGCACCGATGAGTGTTCCCCACACTGTTCCCACGCCGCCAAAGAAGCTCGCCCCGCCGATGATCACCGCGGCGATCGCATCAAGCTCGGCGCCATCACCCGCGAGCGGAAACCCCGAATTCAAGCGGCCTGCGAGAACGATTGCGCCGAGAGCCGCCAGTCCGCCGCTCACCGCGTAGACCATCGTCAACCGGCGGTCGACCGGAATGCCCGAGAACATCGCCGCCTGTTTGTTACCACCGATTGCGTACACGTCGCGTCCGAGCGTCGTTCGAGTCAAAAACACATGAAACAGGGCATAAATCGCGAGGACCAGAATCACCGGAACCGGAATGTAAGCAATCGTACCGGCTCCCCAAAAACGAAATCCCTGTGGCAATTCCGATATCGGAAAACCGCCGGAAATAACAAATGCCAGCCCTCGCGCTACGTTCATCATTCCGAGCGTCGGAATAAATGGATGCGGCAGCCGCAGTTTTGTAAGCAGCAGCCCATTAATCATCCCCAACACTGTTCCAACGCAAGCTCCCGCTGCTATGCAGAGAGGCCACGGCACCCCTGCTTTGAGCATCATCGCCACCAGCACGCACGACAGGCCGAGGATCGAGCCTACGGACAAATCAATCCCGGCGGTGATTATTACGAGCAACTGTCCAAGCGCGAGAAGAGCGTTGATCGATGATTGTCGAAAGACGTTTATGAGATTGTCGAAGGTCAGAAAGTACGGCGAAAGGAAACTCAGGACAGCGCATGTTACGAGCAACCCCAGCAGTGGCCCAAATCGACGCATTATGCCGCTGCCCGCTCGACTCCATCTTCCCGAATCGGACGGCAAATCCGACGTCGCGCCGGAAGTTCCGATCGGGCTCGGCTCTTCAGCAACAGCGGCCGTGGCGTCCTTCGTGTTCAATGGACATCCCCTCCAGTCGCAAGATGCATAATCAGTTCGTCGGTCGCGTCTTTGCGAGCGAGTTCACCTGTGATTCGTCCGCGATGCATCACCAGAATCCGATCCGCAAGATTCAGAATCTCCTCGAGCTCGGATGAAACCACAAGAACCGCGACACCGCGTTCGGCCAGTCGACGAATAAGGTCATAAATCTCCGACTTCGAGCCGACATCTATTCCGCGCGTAGGCTCGTCGAGGATGAAGACCTTCGAGTCAGCCGACAGCCATTTTGCAAGCACGACTTTCTGCTGACCGCCCCCGCTCAGATACATTACCTGTTGCTCAACATTTGGTGTCTTTAGGTGCAGCTCGCGCGCAAGATCGTTAGCCACTTCCCGTTCTCGCGCGGAATTCAGAAACACGCCATAGCGAGCAAACTTCTTCGGAGCGGCGAGTGCGACGTTGAACCGAACGCTCCCGCCGAGCACGAGTCCTTTTGCTTTTCGATCGTCGGCCACCAGGGCGAGCCTGTGTCGGACAGCGTCAATCGGCGACTTGATCGCAACCTGTTGACCATCCAGATAAACCTTGCCCGACTCGACTTCGCCCGCGCCGAACAGAGTCTCGACCAGTTCGGTTCGGCCTGCGCCGACGAGCCCGGCAAGGCCGACAATCTCGCCTCGACGAACGCTGAAGCTGATATCGGTGAACTTTCCCCGGACGGTCAGACCTTCGACACGTAAGGCCTCGTCACCGTTGACTGGCGATTTGCTCTCAGATGACCGTTCGCTGAGCTCACGCCCGACCATGTACCGCACAAGGTTGTCGGTACTGGCCTCGGAAATCGGTTTGGTCGCAATATGCTGGCCGTCGCGAAGGACCGTAACCCGATCGGCGACCTGATGAATCTCCTTTAGCCGATGAGAAATGTAAACAACACTGACGCCGCGGGCCGTCAGTTGCGAGATAGTCCGAAAGAGCCGCGTCGTTTCGTGTTCCGAGAGCGGCGAAGTAGGCTCATCCATGATGATCAGCTCGGCGCTGAACGCGAGCGCCCGCGCGATCTCGACCAATTGTTGCTCAGCTATGCTGAGCTCGCCGACCGGGCGTTTCGGATCCAAAGGATGGCCGAGTCCTTCGAGCAAGCTCTTCGCCCGGTGATTAATGTCTCCCCAGCGGACCCATCGCGAAAACCCGCCACCTACCGGGTGACGCCCGAGAAAAATATTCTCGCCTATGCTCAATTGGGGAACGAGCATCAGCTCCTGGTGAACTATGTTGATACCGAGAACGTGAGCCTGGTGCGGCGTGTTGATCTCGACTGGCCGGCCCTTCCAGAACACCTTCCCGCTATCGGCTGCATATAGCCCGGTAACGATCTTCATAAGCGTGGACTTGCCCGCGCCGTTTTCGCCGATCAGAGCGTGCACCTCGCCGCGTTGCACATCAAAGCACACATCTGCAAGCACGGTGACGCCGCTAAAGGACTTGGTGATGTTTTCCATTCTGAGGAGCGGTTCGCGTTCTTGTGTCCCCAAGTGTGATGCCCTCGTTCAAATGCGTTTTCCATTTGCTATTTGTCATTTTTCATTTGTCAGCGATCAATCAGATCGCGAGAGCAATGACAAATGGAAAACGACAATTGGCAAATGGAAAATGTCATGGTTCAACCACCGCCTTTATTGCTTCGCCGACACGCATGGCTTCCAGCGCCTCACCAACCTGGTTCAGTCTCAATCGATGAGTGATCAACTTTTCGACAGGCAACAGACCGGCTTCCAGAATTCGAACAACTTTTGGAAAGGCGGTGCGCTGAATGTAAGAGCCTAAGATCGAAGCCTCGTAGCGCGTAATAGCGTACTGGTTCAGACTGCGCTCGGCGTGCTGATTGACGCCGAAGAGAATGACGCGGCCGCCCCGCCTGACCATTTCAAGAGCTTCGGGAAGAAGGCTGCCGGCCGCATCGACGGCAACATCGACGCCTATTCGCGTTAGCGCTTGCACTTCGGCGGCGGCGTTTTCGGTCTTGGGATTCATTACTGAGTCCGCGCCAAGACGCTGTGCCGTCCGCCGGCGAAAGTCGGTAGGCTCTATCACAAACACCTTTCCGGCTCCCGCGCTTTTGAAGAGCATTAGAAACAGCAGTCCTATCGGACCGGCCCCGAGAATCGCTACGCTTTCACCGGGCAGGAAATGGGTCTTTTCAAAGGCGTGCCATACACAGGCCAGCGGTTCGGCGAGGCAAGCGCGTTCGGCCGGAACATCATTGCTGATTTTGTGCAGCGCTTTCGCGGGCGCGAGATTGAACTCGGCGAGCCCCCCGTGGCGAAAAATTCCCAGCGACGTCATGTTCTCGCAGACATTCGTGAGTCCCATCCGGCAATACTCACAGAGTCCGCACGTAATGTTGGGGTCAATCACCACGCGATCGCCGGGCTTGACGTTGATCACGCCATCTCCAACATCTGTGACCGTCGCTACATATTCGTGTCCCAGAATGCTGCCAGGAGTGGCGGGGTGGCCGGGGGGATCGGCGAGGATGTGAATGTCAGTGCCGCAGATGCTCACCCGATCGACCCGCAGCAGCACGTCGTCGGCGGCTTGAACACTCGGTCGCGGAAACTCCTCCAAAGCCCAGTGACCCGGCCCGTGAAAAACTATCGCTTGCATTGCTTCGCTCATCTTTTTATCTCCGCTAGTGCCGCGCCGCAGGATTGACAGCCGGTTGATTATTAGGGCGCGCGCGGTCGTAAAATTCGACCGCTTCCCCAAATCGCAGCCTGATTGGCTTGATATGAACAGGAAGCGAGGCCCCCGGTTCGAAGTTCGCTTTCAGCATGAAAGCCTTATTGACCGTATTCAATCGACAGTCGGCGTTCGCGAGTTTCTTGATCTCTTCGCCGCCTCGGGGATTGCCGGCGGCATCGCAACGAACTGCGATGCGCTCGATCTGATCCAGCCTGGCTTCCGCCGGCAGTCGCACCGTAGTACGGAAATAGCCACTACGATCGATTCGGTAATAGTTAATACCGAGATCCGATTCGTACCATTTCGCGTTTCCTTTGAGCTTGACCGCAAAGCTCAGCGCCGTGCCGTTCACCTCTGACGATGCGTCGAGATAAAGATAATGACGGGGGTCAGCCATTTGATTCCCGCCGCGGCTACTCTCCGAGATCTTGCCTTCGCGTTGCAGCTCGGCTGCCATCAGCGGATATATCCAGGGATGGCGATCCATGATTTCCTCGCGTGAACTGTGACTTAGATCAAACGGGATCGGCCTCGGCGCAAACCGCATTTCCGACTCTCCGTGATCCGAGACGTTGTTGTTGTCTGAGACCACGTATATTGCAGGATGACCGTTCTCTTCCCTGCCTTTGAAATTTTGGGTCTTGTGTTCGACGCCTTGAAATGTTGAGGATTGCGTTCTTCCCTGAGCGTCGATCTGCACTTCGTAGATCCATTCGATATCAGTGGTGCGACCCCAGCGAGCCATCAACGCGCTGGTCTGCGTGCCCCCGTCCTCATTGGTGAAGATTACGCTGTATCGGAACGTAGTCAGACGTCCGGCGGGCTCGGTCTCGTACCACATCAGGAGAGGAATATCACTGAACCGGCCGATTGTATTTGGCCGGGCGTAGACGATCGGCGCCAGCGAAAGGGCCCGATAGTCGGGAGCGGTCCGATCAACAAAGGACACCTTCGCATCTTGGATATCGATTGCCGTTGCTTTCGCAGCCGATCGTTTGCGATTGAAGTCGACTCTCAGCATGTGTTCCCCGGCCTGAAAGCGTCCGAGCATGATCCGATAAGTAAAAACCCGCGCCCCCGCAAACAGAAAGACATCCTGATTGTATCGGCCGTCCACGAATACGCTTGCAACCGCCGCTTCACATCCCAATTCGGCCCAGGAGGTATGAGGCGCCGAGGCCGTCAGATCGAGCAAAACTTCCGCCTCGCTCTCTAATCGAAAAGTCTTTTCTCCGAGCGTCTCTGCTGAGACGGGCTGGAAAACGGCCGCCAGAAACAGCGTTGTCAGGAACACTCCGGTTGCGAGGGAATGCAGTCTCATGATGAAGTTTCCAGATTGTCCCTGGCAGTCATTCAGATAGAATTGATGTTCGTCGTTCCGCATTCAGGCGGAAGCCCGTAAGTAAGACGAGGACCAACTTCCGGCTTAAGCCGGTACTACGAAGCCCCCTGTGGGGTAATCACCGACCGCGGTGGCGCGACATGACAAGCTTGCGCCACCGCATCGGGGTCTTCATCGCATCAGAAGACAAACTTCAGTGCGAACTGCATCACCCGAGGATCGCCTGCCAGAGTGGAGATTCGACCGGCCGAACCGTTGGTTATATCGTTTTGGGGAAGTCCAAACTGAGGTGTGTTGAACATATTGAACATTTCCCAGCGAAACTCGAGACGCCGGCCCTCGCCAAAGTAGTCAAAGGTACGCGCCAACCCCATGTCGAAGTTGATGTAGTCCGGACCACGGAGCGTGTTGCGGCCACAGTTGCCCAGACGAGCCTCGACGGCGTTGTTCTTGGTCGGATTTGGCGCTGTAGGAGCCGAGTACGACGAGCCCGGGACATTGTCAAACCATTTGTCGATGCTTTGACTCGGATCGCCGGACAAATCGCCGTTCTTGATGCAGTCGGCGAAGGCGCTCACCAGGCCTCCACCGCGAGGCCCGCCAATGACGCCGTTGTTAGAGCCGGCTTTGATGGTGAACGGCCGGCCAGAACGAAGATTGGCAAGACCACTGAGACGCCAACCGCCGACAATGTAGGACAATGGACCGTCAGTCAGGTATTCGCGACCATGGCCGAACGGCAGCTCGTAGAGATAGCTGGCAACGAAACGATGCCTTACGTCGAAGTCACTCAGGCCTCTCCGCTCGCCGAGCACGTTGAACGGATTCTGGGTGAAGCTGCCGGTCGAGCCTGCCGCCAGGTGCTCCATCGCTTCGTCGATCGATTTTGAGAATGTGTATGATGTTCGGAACGACAAGCCTCGGCTGAACCTCTTCTCAATCGATGCCTCCATTCCTTGATACATCGAGTTGGCGTTGTTCTCGCGATACTCGATTGGGCCGAGATCCGGATAAGGCACTATCGGAACGAATGACGAGCCGACGAGCGCATTCTTTACCGTCCCGTTGGCATTGAAGAGCGGTTGATTCAGATTGCGCAGGGTCGAGAGATGGGTGCCCTTGGTCCCAACGTAATCCAGCGTGACAACCACGCTCGAACCCAGTTCGCGCTGAATGCCAAGGTTCCATTGATCGACGCTTCCATCGACTGAATCCGGATTGATGGCCCTCAGACGGACTCCGCGAACCTTTGTGACATCGTTCAGGATAGCAGCGGGGTCGAGAGACAGATTAAATCCACTTGCCAGCCGAGCGTTGTTGGCAGTCGTGCTGCTGCCGGATGCGACCACCAGGTTATTGACGAGGAAAGGAAGATTGAGCGCCAACTGATCCTCGCTGCCCGCGCGCTCAAAGGTCATAAAGAACCGTCCATACCCTGCCCGCACAACCGTCTTCGGTGTGAGCTGATAGGCAAGCCCAATGCGCGGCGCGAAGTTGTTTTTATCGGGCTGGACCAGGCCACGACCGAAAGATGAATTCGCCGGTGTGAACTTCTGGCCGGTGGCCGGATCGAGGTTTGTCATTCGATCCCGACCTTCCATTGGCCAGGTGGCATAATCGTATCGCAGACCCAGATTCGCGGTCAGCTTCGGTGTGATCTTCCAGTCGTCCTGGAAGAAGCCTGAAAACATCTTCAGGCGCTGATCGACGATGGCGATATTCGTAAGCTGTTCCTGTTGCGGATAGCCCAGCAGAAAATCGCCAAGCCCGATGTTTGTGCGATTCCCGTCAAAGGTCATCTGTCCGCGCACAGCCGGAATATCCATATAGATATTCCGCATCGGCGCCCGCACCTCAGCCCCGACCTTGAACTGATGCGCGCCAACCGAAAGGCTGACCGTATCGGTCCATTGAAACTGGTTGGTCTTCTGGAACTTGGGCAGGAAGTCAGGGGAACCGATTCGGCTAAATCCTGATTGCCCTCCAATTGTTTGAGTTCCGCCACGTGCGGAAGTGTCGATGCCCGAGATTCCACCGCTCTCACCGGGAAGATCCGACACGCCCTTGAAGCCAAAGTCCGCCAGCGTGTTCAAACCGATCGGGTCCTGCGCGGCAAACGAATTATTACGGCCCCAGCCGAGTCGAAATTCGTTGACCATTCGAACGCCTATCGTTTTATTCCAGCCGATGGCTGCTGACTGCCCCTTCATGAATAGACGCCCGTTGGCAGAAGAACTGGTTCCATCAAGGATCCCGCCGAATATGCCCGGGAGATAGCGAAACCGGCTGCCGTTCGTATACCGCACGAAGATGCTGTCACTTGAACTCAACTGCCAGTCGAGCCGAGTTGTGTAGCTGTCATTGTCGTCCATGATCCCCGGCGCGCGGATGAAGTTGCTCTGATTCAGTGCCCCGGAGCCGGGAACGATATTTGGACCGGGCAACAACCCCATGATCTTTGCAGCGAGCGGATCGATACACGCCGCGGGGATTTGATTATTCTTGAACGAGCCGTCCGCATTAAATGCCGACGGGACTTTCGCACGACAATCGCCTACGCGATCGAAAAGCGTAGCGTAGGTTACGCGGTTGGCAGCGGCCGCCGCCGGAGAGAAATCGCCAATGCGTTCGTTGGGAGTCGGGACGTTACCTAGCCGGGTCACTCCCTTGCGTATGCGAGTCCCTTCATAGTTGAAGAAGAAGAACAACTTGTCCTTGAGCAGTCGTCCGCCAAGATTCGCCCCGAATTGATTCTGGATGTTCTGGGGCTTCTTGACTCCGGCTCGATTGTTGAAGAAGTTGTTGGCATCGAAAATGCGATTGCGCAGGAACTCGTACGCGGTGCCGTGGAACGAGTTGCCTCCGCTCTTTGTGGTGACGCTTACAAGGGAGCCGGGACTCCGGCCGTTCTCCGCGGAATACGGGTTGGTGCTGACCTTGAACTCCTGGATCGAGTCTACCGAAGGCCGCACAACCTGAGTCGTCAACTCCTGGACATTTTCTGAAATCGAGTTGTTGTCGACGCCATCGAGCACGAAGTTGTTTTGCAGCGAACGAACGCCGTGAACGTTGGCGCCGCCTGTGCGCCCGTTCGCTGTGCCGCCGCCTTCTTCGGTGTACCGGTCAGCCTGCACGCCCGGGACCAGCGCGATCAAGTCATCCCAGTTGCGAGCGCTGAGCGGCAAATCCGTAACAAGCTTGTTCTCTATCACGCCGCCGGTCGTTGCTTCCTGGGTTGTCAAGATCGGGGCTGCGGCAGTTATCGTAGCGGTCTCTCCTATTGTTCCGACTGAAAGAGTGAAATCAATTCGCGCCTTTTGTCCGACTTCGAGCGCTACATTTTCCTGAACCGTTTTCTTGAAGCCTTGCACCTCAACGCTCAAGGTGTAGTTGCCAACCGGCAAGCTTGGAAAAGTGTAGTAGCCCGAAGAATCGGTTGTGGAGGGGGTATCGACATTCGTCGCTCGATTCTTTGCGGTGACGGCGGCGCCGGCCACGGCTGCGCCGGTTGGGTCACTCACCAGACCAGTTAGACTGGCGGTGTTCACCTGGGCGAACCCTTGACCGCCCAGGCTCACACAAAGAAGCAACATGCACGCAACGCGGAATGGAGCTCTTGTCAGCATATTCTCTCCTTATAAACTGGCGTCTAGCTCAGCGGGCATCTCGTGCCCCACGTTAAGGGTAAGTTGATTCGGCTACCGAACCGCGTGACTGCAAGCGGAGGCACCCGACGAAACAACCTAAATTAAAACTTGCGCGACCACTCCCTGGGCCAACGCTCGATGACGACCTTCTTTTCCGTATAGAATTCAATGCCGTCACGGCCCTGACTATGAACCACTCCAAAGAAGCTGTCCTTCCAGCCGCTGAATGGGAAATAAGCCATCGGCGCCGCCACACCGATATTGATTCCGATGTTCCCTGCCGAAGCCTCATAGCGGAACTTGCGCGCCGCCGCCCCGCTGGTTGTAAAAATCGAAGCAGCGTTGCCATACGGGCTTTGATCTATGAGTCGAAGCGCATCCTCAACCGTCTGCGCGTGAGTGACGCTTAGCACCGGACCGAAAATCTCGGTGTTGGAGATCTCACTCCCGGGAAGCACATTGTCGAGAATCGTCGGCCTTACGAAATTGCCGCTCTCGTATTTCGAAATCGTCGGGCTTCGTCCGTCCAGCAGGAGCGTCGCCCCACCGTCCGCTCCCTTTGAGATTAGTCCTTCAATGCGAGACTTGCTCTCTCCAGTAATGACCGGGCCCATCTGCGCCCCTTCCTCGAGACCATAATTCACGTTGATCGAACGAGCGAGATCGGTAATTGCTTCAGTAAAGGTGTGCCCCGCTTCGCCGACGGTGATCGCGGTGGATACGGCCAGACAGCGCTGGCCCGCGCAGCCAAACGCGCTATCGTTGATTATCTGAGCAGTCATTTCCATGTCAGCATCCGGCAGAATGACTACGTTGTTCTTGGCGCCGCCCTGAGCTTGCACGCGCTTCCCGCTCGAAGACCCGCGGCCGTAGACATATCTGGCGGTCGGTGTTGAGCCGACGAAACTGATAGCCCGAACCAGCGGATGATCGAGCAACGCATCGACTGCGTCCTTGCCTCCGTTGACCAGGTTGATCACTCCCTTCGGCAAACCGGTTTCATCAATCAACTCGAGCAGTCGATGCATTGATACGGGAACTCTCTCCGAGGGCTTGAGGATAAACGTGTTTCCGCATGCGATCGCGTAAGGAAGGAACCAGAAAGGAACCATCACCGGAAAATTGAACGGGCAAATGGCTGCGACCACGCCGAGAGGCTGGCGGATCATCATTTCATCAATCCCGTGAGCCACGTCTTCAAGGTTGTAACCTTGCATTAGCGTGGTAATACCCGAGGCAACTTCTACGTTCTCGATTGCTCGACGAACCTCGGCCTTCGCTTCGGTGAGCGTCTTGCCGTTTTCCATTGTTATCAACCGGCCGATTTCCTCGAAGCGTTCTTCCATCGACTGTTTCAGCTTGAAGAGATACTGTATGCGCTCCTCGGGAGGCGTTCTGCGCCATCCGGGAAACGCAGCAGCGGCGGCTTCAACTGCGGCGTCGACATCGTCCTTCCCGCCCAACGGCACCTGAGTAATCGTCTCGATCGTAGCCGGGTTGACGACCTTCAAATACTCGCTTGCGCTTGAGGTCCGCCATTCGCCGTTGATGTAGTTCTGCAATCGTCCGTTTGTAGTCATAACTTCTTACTCCTGTCCGACATCATCCACTTGCGCACATGCACGCACCGAACATCGAAGCCTTTCGATGCAACTCTACACAAAGAATCGTTCTTTCTTTGAAGCCTTTTCGTGCTCCTCGCGAGCGGACCTCACGCTGTCAATTTCCGAGACTTCCGCCACAGGCACATCCCACCAGGACTCATAACCTGGCACTCGCATTTCCTTATCGACTTCCACGACGATCACCGTGGTGCGATCCGTTCGCCGAGCTTCTTCAAGCGCGTTCTTCAAATCGTCGCAAGTCACCGCTCGAATAGCATTCGCGCCCATGCTTTGTGCATTCGCAGCAAAGTCCACTTCCACATACTCGCCATCCAGTTGCCCCGTCTCTCGATTGCGAAAGCGGTAATCGGTACCGAAGCCGCCTGACCCAATTGACTGCGAAAGCCCGCCGATGCTCGAAAACCCGTGATTGTTGAGCACGAGAATCGTCAGCTTGTAGCCTTCCTGAATTGACGTAGAGATCTCCGAGGACATCATCAAGTATGATCCATCACCCACCATCACATAGACTTCACGAGTCGGATCCGCCATCTTCACACCGAGGCCGCCCGCGATTTCATAGCCCATGCAGGAATAGCCGTATTCGAGGTGATAGCCTTTGGTGTCGCGCGTACGCCACAACTTATGAAGATCTCCCGGCAAGCTGCCGGCTGCACAAACGACCACGTCTTCGGGCTCCGAAAACTTATTAACTAAGCCGATGACTTCGCCCTGACTAATCGGCGGTCCGTGACGAAGAGCGAACAGGCGCTCGACCTCTGAGTCCCATTGACCCTTTAAGCGGGCAATGCGCGCGGCGTAGTCGTCGCTCACACGATAGCCTTCAAGCCCTGCGCTCAATTCTTCAATCGTCACTCTGGCATCCGCTATCAGCGGAAGCGCTCCATGTTTGTAAGCATCTACTGCCCCGACGTTGATGTTTATGAAGCGAACATCCGGATTCTGAAACGCCGTCTTCGAAGCAGTGGTGAAGTCGCTCAATCTCGTGCCGATGGCGATCACAAGATCGGCTTCGCGAGCGAGAATGTTCGCGCCCGGCGTTCCCGTCACGCCGATGGCATCCATATTCTGAGGGTGATCGAACGCAAGTGCGCCCTTGCCCGCTTGCGTCTCGCCGACTGGAACACCGGTTCGCTCGACGAAACGAGTCAGAGCCGCGGAGGCGTCACTGTAAATAACTCCTCCGCCGGCGATGATCAGTGGCTTCTCAGCCGCGCGAATCAGCTGCGTCGCTCGCCCAAGCATCCCGAGGTCCGCCGGCTGCCGCGCAACGTGCCAGATCCGTTTCTCAAAAAGCTCTTCCGGATAATCCCACGCTTCAGCCTGGACATCCTGAGGCAGGGCGACGGTCACTGCTCCGGTCTCAGCGGGAGACGTCAGAACTCGCATCGCTTCCATCAATGAATATGGAAGCTGATCGGGCCGATTGATGCGATCCCAGTAGCGTGAAACGGGCTTGAAGCAATCGTTGGCCGAGACATCTTGCGAATGTTCGGATTCGAGCTGTTGGAGAACCGGCGCCACATTTCGCCGCGCAAAGATATCGCCGGGGATTAACAGCACTGGAATCCGATTGATGGTCGCCGTTGCCGCGCCGGTGATCATGTTCGTGGCCCCCGGACCGATTGATGACGTGCATGCAAAGGCGCGCATTCGGTTGCTCATCTTCGCGAATGCGGTAGACGTATGAACCATCGCCTGTTCGTTTCGCGCGAGATAGTAGCGAAGTTTAGATTGTTGCTGCAGCGCCTGACCTACTCCCGCGATATTGCCGTGACCGAAGATTCCCCAGACGCCGGCGAAGAAGGCGGTTTCGCGTCCATCGCGTTCCACGTATTGCTCCGCCAGGAAACCAATGAGGGCTTGCGCCATTGTTAATCGCCGCGTCTTCAAGCAACCCTCCCCCGAGTCTTTGCTTCGACTGCCTGTTCCACTGTCCAACCGTGATGAACTATTCCGCCGACGGCTTCGGCAACGGCTAGCGGATCGTCATCTCCGGGATACAGGACGTTGCGGCCTACAAGCGCGCCACGCACATTGGCGCCTGCGGCAATTCCCGCGGCGACTTCGCGCAGGAACGCTGTCGGGTCGCCAACGGATTCGCCGCCGAGCAACAGAATCGGCAGCGTCGTGGCGCGCGCGACCACATCGTAGTTTTCGCAGTACGGTAGTTTCAGCCACAGGCGACGGCTGCTGTCACCTAGCGCTGAGGCTACTCCTACGATTTTGGCCAACGCCTCCGCGGTCTTGATGACTTTGTATCCTTTCTCGCTTTTGATTACCGGAAGGGGTTCAAGAAAGGTTGAGATACTCAGGGCATTGAGCTCGTTGATCGCCGCCGCGCATGCGACCATGGTCTTGAGCGAGTCCGGGTCTTCATCACAAATGCGCATAAGTATCTTTGCGCCGTCTAGCTTCCAAGCGGCGCAGGCCGCCGGAGACGCGCCGGTCATTGGGTCATTCATCTCCCAACTGCTGCCAGCAAGGCCTCCGCGATTCAGACTGGCGATCAGGAGCTTGTTTTTAAGAAAGTCATAACGCCCGGAGAGATCGTTGAGGATTAGCAGATCCTCGATGATATCCATCGTCGCCATCACTCCGTCGACTGCATCGCCCATCAACACGCGCACGATGCGGGCAAGGTAATCGTGACGATTGGCCATACCCAAAGTATCGCCGCCCACACCTGTCACGCGACGGGCAGGATGATCGGCTGCGAGGATGTTGAGCATTCCATCGACGCTCAGCGAAGCCCTTCGTCCGCGCGACTCGGCCGCGCGGAACGAGTACTCCGGATCGTTGACACGAATGTCCGTCAATCGCGCCAGGGACGCTGCTGAAATAATATCGTCGGCTCGAAAACCCAACTAAAACCCTCCTCGTTGCTCGACAAAAGAAAGCGCTTCATGTTCGAAGGGCATGAAGTTCGCGCACCCGTGACGCGTGACAACTATCGCGCCGCACGCGTTGCCCATCCGCGCTGCGCGATGCCAACTCCAGCCCTTCAAGTATCCGTAGATAAACCCGCTGGCAAAAGCATCGCCGGCTCCAAGCACGTTACAGACTTCCACGGGAAATGGAGCGGCCTCGATTACATTGCCGTCGCCGAGGTAGACCGTCGTAGCTTCGCCGCCCCGCTTCATCACTAATGTCGAAGGGCCTGCCGTAAGCACTGTCTTTATTGCTTTCATTACATCGCCGCTCACTCTCGCGCCGGAGACTTGCGAGTGCTCAACCGAAACGTTCGTATCCTCTTCGAGAGCCGCAGCCTTCACTTCGTCGGCGGTGCCGATTACCACATCCACCAGTCGCATTGCCGCACGGATCGCAATGCCATACGCGCGGGCGTCGCGCCACTGGTCCGGGCGAAAATCCAGATCCAAAAACACCGTAGCTCCGTTAGCCTTCGCCTGCTCAGCAGCAAAGAGTGTCGAGCTTTGAGAAGGTTCCCGGCTTAGCCCGGTGCCGGAGATCAGAACGGCGCGGCTTTCGGCAACCGGCGAGGCCAGCACGTCATCAACCGTCAGTTCGATATCCGCGCAGTTGTCGCGGTAATACACCAGCGGGAATTTGTCCGGCGGCTCGATGCCCAGGATCACTGCACTGGTTCGCCGGCCCGGCTTGCGCGGAATAAAGCTCGTGACCACTCCTTCCTTCTCGAGAAAATTGAGAACAAAATCACCTACCGGATCTTCACCGACTGCGGTTAGGAGCACAGAGCGTAACCCCAACCGCCGCGTGCCAACGCTGATGTTGGTGGGGCAGCCTCCGACGTAAGCTGCGAAGCTTTTTATTTCGACGAAGGGCGCGCCGATGTCGTTCGCATAGAGATCGATCGAGCTGCGGCCCATAGCCAAAATGTCGTAGCGTAGCTTACTCATTGTTGGTCCATATCCCGAGTCACCACCGGCACTCGTGGATCTTTCTCTTTCCACGTTTCACGCACCCAGGCATAAGCCGGATCGTCCGAGGCCGCCATCGAGCGAGCGCTGCCCGCAAGAGCGTTCAGGTAATAGACGTCGTAACCGTGCGCTGCGACAACCGGATGATAACCTTCAGGAATCAGCACAAGCTCTCCGTCTCGCACCGTGAGCGTGGCGTCGATTCTGCGATCGGGGGTATAGACCTTCTGTATGGCATAGCCATCCGGATGGCTTACTTTGTAGTAGTAGAGTTCCTCGAGGTCTACTTCGCCGGGTGGGTTGTGCACATCGTGTTTGTGAGGTGGATAACTCGACCAATTCCCGCTCGGTGTATAGACCTCCACTATGAGCAATCGCTCGGCGGCAAATTCCGGCTTCAATATGTGGTTGATCTGTCGCGTTGCGTTCCCGCCGCCGCGAATCTCTACTTCAATGTCGTCCGGGGTAACGAGGCGGGCAGGAAACTTCGATTCGGCGCGGCAAAAACAGAAGGCGAGATCACAGTCAGAATCAGCCCGGACGGTGAATGTTGTCTCGATTGGCAGATAAAGGGCGTGCGGGAGACCGCTGAACACGTGTGCACGACCGCCAAAGCTTTTCCACGACCCGGCGCTCGACTCAACTGAGCAGCGCCCGCCCAGCAACACCAGTCCCATTTCACGGTTGCCCGTTTCATCCGAGAAACTTTCACCTTTCACCATGCGGCGCGCGCGAAGGCCCAGATAGTCAAACCCCGAGGATGCGGGAGTCACGAGCATCGAATCGCCGGATGCGCCACCCGGCGCGTTCTTCGGAATAAGTAAGTCTCGCGGCATTCCTTGCCCTATCTTTCTTTTAATGAACCTGTCTGGGCGGGGCCGTAGACTCCCGCTCGATCAAGTGCCCTTGAACTTTGATATTCGTTTTGGAGCTCAAGCCCGAGAAGAGCTTGATTAAGATCTCCATTGCCATGCGACCCATCTGCCGCATGGGCTGACTGATGGTTGTAAGCGTTGGACTGGTGTAGGAGGCAATAAACAGATCGTCGAAGCCCACGACGGAAATATCCTCCGGCACATTCCAGCGGTGCGCGTGAATCGCGCGCAGACCGCCCAGCGCCGACATGTCGTTGTAGCAGAAGACTGCCGTCGGCGGTTCCGGTAAAGCCAGAAGCTTTTCCATGGCAAGCATTCCGCCTTCGGCCTTGCCGTCGCCGTGCGCGATCAGCTCAGGAATAAAAGGAATATCGGCTACTGCAAGCGCCGCCCGATAACCGGCAAACCTTTCGGTGTCCGACTGAAAGCCAAATTGATCGCCGATGTAAGCGATGCGCTTGTGTCCAAGTGCGATCAGATGCTCAGTGGCCTGACGGCTCGCCGCCGGATTATCAATCATGACTGAGTGCACGAATTCTCCGGGGTGTTGATTGTTGATCAGCACTGTCGGAACTCGCATTTCATCGAGCAGTGACATATACAGAGCGCCAACTCGCGACGCCGTAACAAGAATTCCATCCACGCGTCTTTCGTGGAAGGAGTGCACGACTTTTACTTCGCGGTCTGGGTTCGCATTTGAATTCGCAAGGAAGACCGAGTAGCCGTGATCATTGGCCACCTCCTCGATTCCGCCGACAACTTCCGCGATAAACGGATCGGCAATTCTTGTAACAACGACTCCAATCGTCTTTGTCCTTCGCGTGACGAGACTTCGGGCAACCGCGCTCGGTCTGTAGCCTTTTTCTCGCGCGATCTGTTGAATGCGCCCCGCGGTCTCAGGATTGACCAGCGGGCTGTTATGAAGCGCCCGCGAGACGGTTGAGTGCGACACCTTGGCGACCCGCGCTATGTCCTTGATTGAGATCAAAGCCACATCCTGCACACGTGTTCAATAAGACGTTAAAAGAAAAGCAGCTAAAAGCTGCCTGACACAACGGGCCTTCGGAAGAGCACAATTGACTCTTCCCGCGAAACCCTGCAAGCATTTCCGCCGTGTGCGGCTAGCTTATATTGAAATCGGTTTTGTTTGTCAATAGCCCTAAGGTGTCAGTTGCCGAATCCGCCGGAGGGGCTCAGGTTGACGCGAGAAATTGGACTCGGATAACATCCAGGAGCTTGACGATGAGCATTCGTGAGAATTGACACCGGTACGGGCCGTTAGCTCAGGTGGTAGAGCAGCTGGCTTTTAACCAGCGGGTCGCAGGTTCGAGTCCTGCACGGCTCACTTTAAATCTAACATTTTAGGACCTATCGAATTGATGAGCCAACGCTAGTAGAATTAGGACACTGCCCGGGATGCGACCAGCCTTGACGCTCGGCAGAGGAGGGCGTAAGAAACAATTAAGGCGTTTGTGACCTCCGACGAAGGCTCGGTCCGTGTCGAAGACTATCCTGATCGTGGAAGATGATCGCGATGCCCGGGAGATGCTTTCAAACCTCCTCGGTTGCGAAGGGTTCGCCGTCGTCACTGCCGAAGACGGTCAGCAGGCTCTAGACTTGGTGAAGGCCAAGGAGCCCGACCTGATAATCACGGATATTCAAATGCCTAAGATCGACGGTATCCAAATGATCAAGCGGCTGCGCGAGCAGTTTAAGTCGAAGACCATACCCATTGTCGTCATGAGCGCTTTCGGAAGCGGGGCAACACAAGAGGCGATTAATGCAGGAGCGAATCGGAGCTCACCGAAGCCAATGCAGGTAGATTTCCTGCTAAGCCTTGTCCGACAGCTATTATCCTAGTGCGTCAACTAGTCGCTCGATATGGATTCGGCTCGTGGCAAACCAGGCGCGCCACGCTGTGTAACAGGTCGTCCAAGCCAACCGGCTTGATTAAGAAGCCCTGTGCGCCAGCACGCATTGCGCTTTCAATTTCATCCCTGTTGCCTACACCGGAATAGAATAGAATTGGAGCGGACGAATTGGCGCCCCCAAGCATCTTGCATAACTCGATACCCGTTCCGTCCTCAAAGAACCAATCGAGCAGGATTAAGTCGAAGTGATTTGTGTTACTCAATCTCAGACCCTGAGCGACGTTCTGCGCCTGCACAACCTCATAACCTTCGAGGCCGAGCAGCGCGGTCATCATATCGCGAGTGTCTTTGTCGTCGTCGACGCAGAGGATTCGCCCTTTGTCGTGCTCCATTGGGGGCGCAACTCCTTGGACCAGATTGTTGGGAAGACGGAAATACTATATCAATACCCTAAAATTGCGGTCTGTACGCTACCGAACATATGCCGAAGCTATTCCTATAGTGGCATGAGTTCGAACCTGCTAGAATGGTCAAGTCCGATTGTTCTTTTCCAATTCAGCCTTCGACATCCGGATAGGGCTTAGGACCTTCTCCCCGTGCCGTCTGTTGGGTTTTGCCAAACGCGACTGGTCAAGGAGAGTCCTCATGCCTCAATCCGAAACAGCTCCGCCTGAAAACAAGCTGCTCGCTGCTCTATCCGCCAACTGTTACAAACGCCTTATTCCCGAGCTTGAGACGGTGACGTTTCCCCTCGGGGAGATTCTGTATCATCCAAAGCAGCTTATTAAGTACGTATACTTCCCGCGTTGGGCCGCCGTTTCAATGGTCAATATTTTTGCAGACGGCTCGATGGTAGAAGTTGGTGTAGTGGGCCGGGAAGGTATGGTAGGCACTTCGCTCTTGTCAGGCGACGATGTTAGCCCACACCAAGCGATTGTTCAGATCGCAGATGGCGCGTGGCGTATGAAGGCGGACGTTTTCAACCGCGAGATAGAAAGTAACGGTGAGCTGAATAACTTAACGAGACGCTACTCGCAAGCGCTGTTCACACAAGTGGCGCAAACTGCGGCTTGCAACCGGATGCATCCGATAGGAGAGCGGCTGGCTCGGTGGATGCTCTTGATGCAAGACCGGATTGAGTCAGACACGCTGCAACTCACTCACGAATTCATTTCGACGATGCTTGGCGCGCGCCGCGCCGGCGTGACCCTCGCGGCCGGGAAACTGCAAGCAGCTAACATCATCCGCTACAGTCGCGGTAAAGTTACAATCCTGGATCAGGAAAAGCTTGAAGAGGCTTCTTGCGAATGCCACAGAATCGTCAGGGATGAGTACGATCGGTTGCTTGGTAAATACAGTCCGGCCAGAAAATTGTAGTTCCGATATAAGCGGCACGGCTGACTCGTCGGATACTGGTTCCTGTGTGAGTCAGTGTGCCGGTCGACAATTCGCTCACAATTCGCTATTTGCCTGCCTGTTCGCCACCTTCAGCTGTACCATTGAAGTTGAGATAGAACTCGTGGACAAGCAGTGCCATCCACGCTGCCGTCGAGCAAAATACTTTGTGACTCTGTCAGTTAGTTCAGGGGGATCACATTGAGCTTTTTGTCACTTGACACTCGTCAGAGTCCGCGCTATAAAGCGGCTGTCGAAGGCAGGCTTCAAGTCATCAAGACTTGTAGCAAAGGGGCGGATGAAGGTCTCGTCGCCCGTCAAGTACGAACGAAACACTGAGGGCCGCTTCTAACACAGCGTCGGCGCCGATCCAGAGCTCAGTTGTTCTCACACCGGTAAGAGTCCGCGCTATAAAGCGGCTGTCGAATAGGCAGGATTCAAGACATCAAAGACTTGTAGCAAAAGGCCGGATGAGGATTGAAGAAATCATTCTCCATCAAATCCGAACGAAACACTGAGGGTCGCATTTAGGAGAGGACAGGCACTGAAACAGAGCTCAGTGATCCTCATAGTTCATGTCTCAGGCGCTGCCTCGGTCCACACCCGGGGGCAGATGTCAAAATTCGAGGGAGGATTAAGACATGAGAAACATCAGCAGGACGTTCATCGCCATTTTGTTGCTCGCAGCCTGTGCGGTCGCGCAGGTCAGCACATCGTCGATTAATGGCCAGGTCACTGATTCGTCCGGTGCGGTGGTGGCCAACGCGCAGGTGGAAGCGAAAAACGAGGAAACCGGGTTGGTGTACAACACTGTGACCACGAACACAGGGCACTATTCCTTTGCGTCTTTGACTCCGGGTCGCTACACAATCACCGTGCGACAAACGGGCTTCCGGACTTACACAGGCACTGACAACGTCCTGACTGTCGGGGCTCCGCTGGTCCTGGATATATCCCTCACTGTGGGTGCAGTCACAGAACAGGTCACCGTGACGGGCGGCTACGAAAGATTGGATACAACAACTGCAACGGTCAGTGACGTGCTGGAGAAAAAGCAAATTCAGGATTTGCCGCTCAATGGGCGTAATCCGCTAGGCCTGCTGACCCTCGAGCCGGGAGTCCTGCAGCGCACGAATGGCGCCGGGGGGTCCACCAATGTGTTCGGGTCTCGCGACCGCGCCCACAATGTGACAATCGACGGAATAGACGCCAACGAATCGACGGTGCCGAATCCGCAAAGCAATATCCAGCGCCTGAATCCCGACAACGTTCAGGAGTTTCGCACGGTAACCCTCGGAGCCACGGCAGAGACCGGCCGAAACAGCGGCGCCAATGTCATGATCGCAACAAGGGCGGGGTCCAATAGCCTTCACGGTACGCTGTATTACTTCAACCGCAACAGTGACTACAACGCGAATGAGTGGTTCAACAATTTTGCGGGCCAGCCCCGGCCCGATCTGAAGCTGAATCAATATGGATTCGACATCGGCGGGCCCATTCGCAAAAACAAGACCTTCTTTTTTGGCAGCTTCCAGAACAACGTGATCCTCCAGACGTCACCAATCGCTGCCGCCCTGGGCAGCGCCCCGCTGGTCTACACGTCGGCGGCTCGCAACGGCATCTTCCGCTTTGTCCGCGGCACGATCACGGTGAACGGGACTAGCTTCAGCCAAAACGACCGCCGAATGGTGGACGGAAGCGGCAATCTATTGCCGGGCATTCCTGTCTGCGGCGGGGGCAACTTCTCGAATTGCGTAGACAGCTACAACATATTCGCTAACGACCCAAAGGGTATCGGGCCGGATCCCGCGGTCATAGGCCTGATCAATAAGCTGCCTTTGCCTAACGGATTTGCCGCCGGCGGCGACGGATTGAATACTGGAGCGTTCCTGTGGAATCCGCCAACAAAGTTCACTGGGCCTCACTTCATGGGCCGCGTTGATCACACCTTTAACGACAACAACATTATGTTTGTGCGGTATCTGCACAACCGCTATGACACAAAGGAGGGCGACTTCCTGAATTCGCGTCCGGCGGTCTTTCCAGGCTTGCCGCCCCTCGGCGAGGTCACCCGCATTGGGCGGAACCTGGCGGCGAGCTGGCGGCGCACGATCACGCCCAACCTGGTCAATGAGCTGACCGGCGGCTTCAACCGCTTCGCTTTTGCTTTCACATTCGGGGAATCCAACCCAAACTTCGGAGATTCGTCAAAGCTGCCGCCCTGGTCCGATGAATGCGTCTATGGCTCCTTCGTTAACATCGCCGCGCCTAATTGCGTCTCTCCGCATACGCAGCGCGGCGTGACTGCACCGCAATTCATCGACAATCTGAGCTGGATCCATGGAGCGCACACCTTCCACGCCGGGATCAACTTCCGCTTCTACGTGCACAACGACAGCCGCGGCTTCTTCGGCAGCACGATCCTGGCGCCCGGCGTCCTTTTCAACCAGGGCACGAGGCAAGGTGGCTTCACGAATATCCCGGCGGTCATCGGAGGCAACGCGACGACAAGGCCCTCCACCACTGATATCAACAACCTGCAGCAGGCCATCGTGGAACTGGCCGGAATCCCCTCCCTTGTCAGCCAGAGCTATGTCGCCGATTTCAGCGCCGATGTTTACAAGGCGGCGAAGTACGCCACGGTGCGAACGCGGGCGCATCAGTATGATTCCTATGTGCAAGACGAGTGGAAGCTGCGGCCCAATCTGACACTGAATGCCGGAGTCCGCTGGGAGTACAATCCCGCGCCTTATGACGCGACGCGGGCCCTGGTTCCGAATCTCCCTATCGACGGCTCACAGGGTCCGGTTGCGTTTGTGAAGGCCGACCGGTGGTTCAAGAACAACAATATCGGAGCGATTGGCCCGCGCATCGGCATTGCCTGGTCACCCGACCCAAAGACAGCTGTCCGCGCCGGATACGCCTTGCTGTTTGACACGCTGTCGACGTTCCAGGTGACCGCAATCGCCGGGAAGGTACCTGGCTTCATGCTGCTCTGCAATAGCACGATCGACTCGAGCGGAGCTATTGGCACGTCGGTCGGCTGCTCAACCCCGCCCGGCCTGTCCGGCCGCATTTCTTCAGGATTCCCAATCAGCATTCCGGAGCCGTCGACTACCCCGTCCAAAGCCCTGACGGTGGTTCCTCAACCCTCGGGAACGGCGCCCAGCGTGGGGGCCTTCGATCCCAACATGAAGAACCCGGCGGTGCACGAATGGAGCCTGACTATACAGCGCGAACTCCCCAAGCATTTCGTGGCTCAGATCGGCTATATCGGGAAGCGCGGGACGCATCTGTTTCGCGCGTACGATTTGAACCAGGGCTCGATCAACCAGCCCGGATTCCTGGATTCGTTCAACATCGCGCGGGCCAATTTCCTGCGGGGATGCAAAGCTGATGGCACTGGCTGCCCGGCAGGTGTTACAGGCCAGACTCCGACGCTGCTGTTACAGCTCGTCTCTCCCGCGTTCACCAATAGCAGCACTTCGGCGACTGATCTGCAGCGCGGCAACATCGGCAACTTCGGCGCGAGAATGGACGCTCTGTCACTCACGAGCTCACAGCGCAGAAACTTGCCGCTGAACTATTTCCGTCCCAACCCGCAGTTTGCTCAGATTTTCTACCAGGACGCGGGCGGCGATTCCTATTATCATGGCCTGTTCATCACAGCGCGGCATCGCTTTGAATCAGGCTTGGACTTCGGATTCTCTTACACCTTCAGCAAATCTATCGACGACATGTCGGTTGACCCGACCGGCGCCGCCACCGGCGGCGGGCTGAGCGCGACGAGCTTCGGTCGCACTCCCACCGACGTTCACAACTTTCGGCTGGACCGGGCACGCTCGGACTTCGACAATCGCCACGTGCTGCTGACCAACTTGCTGTATGAGTTGCCGCTGGGCAGGACAAAGCGCTTTGTTTCCAACGCGCCTCGCTGGCTGGATACGGTCATCGGCGGATGGCAGATCACCGGCATCTTCTCCTATCAGAGCGGTGAGCCTTACACGATAAACAGCGGGGCGCGCACCGCGAATCTCGGCCACAATAGCTCGGCGCTAATCGTCGGTCCCAACATTCCGGGCGGAGACCTGATCTTTGTTCCCGGCGTGGAAGGGCCGGTGATGTATAAAACGGGAGGCTTCATCACAACACCGCTGAGCGATCCACACCTGAACTGCCAACATGTGACCGGCACCGAGACATATTTCTGCATTCCGCCTCCCGGTCAGCAAGGCAGCGGGCGCAATCTGGCCCAGGGTCCCAGGTTTTGGAATCTTGACGCCGGACTGACCAAGTCCTTCAAGATCACGGAGCGCGTCAACGCGCAGTTACGTGCCGAGTTCTTCAATGTGCTGAATCACCCGAACTTCGAGAATCCACGCAATGCTTCAACCGGCTCACCGACAGTCACCAGCACGCTCTTCGCACAGACCTGCTGTGTGACCTCGTCGCTGGCGAGCTCGGCGAACGTAAACGCGATCGGAGAGCCTATGCGCGTGTTGCAATTGGGCTTGAAAATCAACTTTTGAGCCCTGGCGGGCCGTAGGGGGCTACTCGGCAGTTGATGTCTTCGTGCAGTGCTGTCTGGCCACGGATCCTCCGGATGGCTCGGCAACCGAGTCGCCGGTATTGGTCTCAACGCTTGCCGCTCCGCAGGGTTCGAGGTGCGCGCTCTTGTCGCCGTTCAAGAGCACAACGACGGTATCACCCATCAATGACGCAGTAGACTCGGTAGCCGACACCGAGAGGCATGCGTTTTGAGACGAGGACGGTTTGAGTTGCGAGCTGTTCGACCAGACGATCAATCAACAACGCCCTTGAACGAATCCAGTAGCAACTGTCGATTAAGCGAAATAGACGCGGTTTGGCCTTCCTTCGTCTTCACGACCAATCCAGCATGTTCCAGAGCCTTCCAATGGTGACAGAGGAGCGCCAGGCTTATTCCAAGGTTCTCGGCTATTTCTGACCCGCACATTTGCTTGCAATCCGATAGCATCTCTACCATGCGCAACCGCGTTGGATCAGAGAGCGCCTTGAACACCTTTGCGCGCTGCTCGGTGGTGATCCGTCTTGATACATTCGATTTTTTCCCCACAACAACATAATACAGGAAATCGCAAGTCAGTTCTACAACTAAGTTCAAAACTCAAATAACTAAATAGTTAAACAACTATTGAACATTGTTTGGCATCCCTCCGTAATAACTCCCGTGGCGTTCCGAACTCAATAACCAACACGAACAAAGGCATAGGAGGGAAAATGTCCGGCAAGAACAAGTCAGCAGTTGTAACGGGAAGCTCACGCGGCATTGGTCGGGCGATAGCTGAGCGACTGGCCGCGGATGGCGTCGCGGTGGTTATCAATTACACCCGAAGCTCGAAGCAGGCGCAGGAAGCCGTGAACGGGATTATCGATCGAGGCGGCAAGGCGATCGCGATTCAGGCCGACATTTCGAAACCCGCCGAGGTCCGGCGCCTGTTCGACGAGGCGGAGAAGTTCAGTGGACCCCCAGACATAGTCGTTGCCAATGCGGGCGTTTTCCTCAGAAAACCGCTCGCGGAAAGCAGTGAAGAAGATTACGACAATGTGTTCAACACAAACACAAAAGGAGTTTTCTTTACACTTCGTGAGGCGGCAAGGCGAGTCAATGAAGGCGGCCGCGTTATCGCCATTTCGACCGGCGGTACGAAGCTACAGTTCCCGGATGCCTCTCTCTATCTGGGAAGCAAAGGAGCAATCGAACAGTTCGTGCGCTCTCTCTCGCGCGAGCTCGGCCCGAAATTTATCACCGTGAACATTCTTTCTCCCGGATTCACAGAGACGGATATGCTGCCTGAGGACGAGCAGTTCCGCACGCTGGGAGCGAGTCTCTCGCCCTTCAATCGTGTCGGCACTTCGCAGGAGGTCGCCGAAGTGGCGGCCTTTCTCGCGAGTGACTCCGCGGGGTGGGTGACAGGACAAAATATCCAGGCCGGCGGCGGAGTTGTTTGAGCGGTGAATGGACGCTGAATCGAAAGGAAGATCTACTCTGAAGAGGATTGTCATGAATCCTGCAATGACCGAGACACGATCGGCCGGGCGCACGGGGCCGTTCAGGACCCGAGATAACGGGCCCGCGCGAACGCGCATGGGAAGGGTGAAAGAATTCTGGGCGGGCGTTATCACCAACAATTCTCTCGGGACAGCAGTCGGATACTTCGCAAGCAAGGCCATCGCGTTGCCGCAGCTCAGACGGCTTGAGATCGGCGAGATTCGCTGGGCTCCTCTGGGAAAATCTCTATCCGACAGCACCGTGGTATTGATCTCTACCGGCGGCGTTCATCTGCGCAGCGATCCTCCGTTCAACCGAACAGTGGTTTAACATTTCGCGTGATCCCGAAAGGGCACAGCCTGGCGATCTGGCGATTTCACATCAGGCTTATGACCGGACTGATGCGCTTCGCGACATCAACCTTGCATTCCCGATCGAGCGCCTGCGCGAACTCGAACACGAGCAGGTCATCGGGCATTTGGCTCAAGAGCACTACGGTTTCGGATTGATGGGCAGCGCCAGGCCTTCCATATTGCTGGCGGCGCGAGACGTACTTACCAATAGTTGACTGGAAGACGCCGAGCAAGACCTTCGCTTCAGCGTAGTCTTCGACTCAACCTTAGCTGGAGACGAAAGACGAAAATTCGCACGGACCAACGTCCTGCGGGGGCGAAAGACATGCCCGCCTCCACGAACTTCTTGCCGAGATCTTCGGCCTGACCTACCTCGCTTTGTTTATGGGGGAGACCCCTCTTACCTAATCCTGGAAATTGCGCGGGCCATTCTGAATGGAATTTAATCCAGCGTTCTTTTGGAATTAATCTTCTGGTGATAGGGTTCGAGATCGGGTTGTGGCATGCGCATTCTGATAGTCGAGGACGAAGAAAAGGTCTCGCGCTTTATTGTTCGCGGCCTGACTGCCGAGAGCTTCGCGGTTGACGCCGCGGCGGATGGTCGCGCGGGGTTGGAACTCGCGTCAAGCTATAACTACGATCTGATAGTTTTAGACCTGATGCTACCCGAATTGAGCGGAACTGAGGTGTTGCGCCAGATTCGAAGCACCGATCATCGAGTGCCGATCTTGATGCTGACCGCACGAGACGCAGTGGCCGATAAAGTCGAACACCTCGAGGGCGGTGCCGATGATTATCTGACAAAGCCCTTCGCATTTGCGGAACTCATGGCGCGAGTTAAGGCGCTGTTGCGACGAGGTTCGGTTGATCGCCCAAACGTACTACACTTAGCCGATCTTGAAGTCGACCGCCTCTCCCAGCAGGTCAAGCGCGCGAGTAGGCGCATCGAACTTACTGCAAAAGAGTACGCGTTGCTTGAGTACATGACGGCAAACGCCGGGCGCGTCCTGTCCCGGACGATGATCATTGACCACGTGTGGGATCAAAGCTTTGACGGAGCGACCAATATTGTTGACGTGTACGTCCGGCACCTTCGCAGCAAGGTCGATGATGGTCACGACAAAAAGCTGATCCGCACGGTTCGGGGAGTCGGCTACAAGATCAGCGACGAGGCGGATTCATGAACACGCGCTCGATTCGCTTCCGATTGACCGTTTGGTACGCAGGCCTGCTTGCAGGCTTGTTGGTTCTGTTCGGCGCATCGATTTACATCGGGCTCAGGCACTACCTCGAACTCACTCTGAAGGACTCGCTTTCTAAGGAAACACAGCAAATCGGCGAAAGGCTGTTGGTCAACGTCGGTGTTAGTGGTGAGGAGTACGTTACCGACGAGATCAAGGAGCATTTAGCGCCAGAGCTGAACGGTCTCTTCGTCCGGGTGACCCGAGCCGACGGAAGCACACTGTACGAGTCTGGCTCTCCCAGGGACGGCAGCTTTGACCCGCGTAGCGTAAGTGCAGCCAGCGTCGATTCGACTCAGGCTTCCTCGCGAGTCGAGCACCTGTCAGGGGGCGCGGAGCTGATGATAGCCGTAGCACCTTTCAACGCGCTTGATGGTAGCCGCTTTCTCATCGAGACAGGTGCACCGTTGACACAGAGCCAGAGCGTGCTGCACGGGTTGCTTCTAACGTTTGCCGTAGGCCTGCCGCTGGTAGTCGCAGTTGCCATCGCCGGGGGCTACGTCCTGATGAGACGCGCTCTGGCGCCGGTAGGCGAGATCACCCGGACCGCGGAACAAATGACCTCGCGTAATCTAAGCGAGCGGCTGCCCGAGGCGCAGACCGGCGACGAACTGGAAGCCCTGTCAACTGCGCTCAATCGAATGATTGCGCGAATCGAACACTCGTTCCGCCACGTCAATCGATTCAGCGCTGATGCATCGCACGAGCTGCGAACTCCACTGACGGTCTTACGCGGAGAACTCGAAGCGATCGCTCAGCGACCCGATCTTCCCCCCGACGTTCGCGATACGATTGGCAGCTCCCTGGAAGAAACAGACCGCCTTTCAAAGATCGTCGAGAAGTTGCTGGCAATCTCGCGTCTCGACGCAGGCGAAGCTCTGATGACCCGAGAACGGTTCGATCTCGCCGAGCTTGTTACGAGCACTGCCGATCAGATGCGCCTGCTCGCAGAAGATAAGCAAATCGCTTTGAAGTGCGCCGCCACGGGACGTGTTGAAGTCGACGGCGACCGAGGCCGGTTGAAACAGGTTGTGGTAAACCTCGTGGACAATGCAATCAAATACACTGGTAAAGACGGTAAGGTCGAGATAGGCGTCGGCAGCAAGAATGGCAACGCGGTTCTTGAAGTGTCGGACACTGGCGTTGGCATTCCGTCTGAAGCAATGCCCCATGTCTTCGAGCGCTTCTATCGAGTGGATATGGCTCGGTCGCGACAGATGGGTGGCGCGGGTCTTGGCCTATCAATCGTCAAATCAATCTGCACTGCTCATAAGGGTCGCGTAAGCGTCGAAAGCACCGAAGGCAAAGGCACTCGGTTCACGGTAGAACTACCATTGGCTAACGGACAGGCTAAAGGGTCGCAATGAATTATGTACCGCAGGTTGTCCAACCTGCGGATGAATTCGGAAGCGCTCCGCAGGTTAGACAACCTACGGTACTTTCGCAAAGAGGTGAGATATGAACAGACTCAAAATGAGCTCAAGCGTGCTGGCGCTCCTGCTGCTGATTCTCGTCGCCTGTAGCAAGAGTGGGGCGGACGGTGACGGCGACAAACCCGCATCGCATCCCCCTGAGAACAATGTAATGCCGGAAACTCCTGCTCCAATTCAGCCGGCGGGCAAAGAGCTCGTCTACAACTTTGATAGCGATGCAGTGGGCAAGTTGCCGGCCAGGTTTCACGAAGCACTAACCGGTCAGGGAGCAAAAGCACAATGGATAGTGAGAGCTGACGCATCGGCTCCGTCTCAGCCAAACGTGCTCGCGCAAACGTCGGCTGACAAGACCGACTATCGCTTTCCATTGGCGATCGCCGATGAAGGTTCATTCCAGAACCTAGAGATAAGCGTCAAGTTCAAAGCAGTATCAGGCGAGGTCGATCGTGCCGCCGGAATGGTGTTCCGACTATTGGATGCAAACAACTACTACATCGTCAGGGCCAACGCGCTCGAGAATAATTATCGGCTCTACCACGTAGTCAAGGGCCGTCGAGTTCAGTTTGCTGGAGCTAACACCAAAGTCGCTTCGGGCGAGTGGCATGAGCTGCGCGTCGAGTGCGTGGGCAATCACATCATCTGTTACTACGACAACGAGAAGAAGATCGACGCGACGGATGAGACTTTCAAAGAGGCAGGCAAAGTCGGCTTGTGGACGAAGGCTGATTCGGTGACCTACTTTGATGATTTGCGCGTGACCGCGAAATGAGATGGTCGTCTCCTCTGAGCTGTGGATGCTCGGTTAAAGGCTGCACGAGGCTAAATCGGGAGGGAACATTTATGCCAGGCAGGAAACGGAAGCATGTGACGAAGCTATTTGTTGCTGTGATCGTAATGATGCTGACGATAGCGATCCGTCCAGAGCCCATTGCGGCCGTCGGCGTCAATGACCGGATCGCAGTACAACAACTCAACACCAAAGCAATAGATCAGATCATTGGCCGGTCTGGCGAATTGAAAGGCGACGTGTACAAGATCGGACTTCCGCGAACCGATCTGAAAGTTACAGCAGACGGCGAGCCAATCAAGCCCGGTCTTGCGCTCGGCTCGTGGATCGCGTTCAAGCGAGCCGGGGACCACGCAATGGTGATGGGCGATCTTGTGCTGCTTGAGAGCGAGATTACGCCCGTGCTCTCAAAGCTGGAAGACAACGGCATCGAGATCTCCGCCATACACAATCACATTCTCAATGAGCAGCCCCGCGTAATGTACATGCACTACATGGGTCACGGCGATGAAGAGAGTCTGGCTCGCGCGATGAAGGAGGCGCTCGCGCTCAGTGGCACTCCGATGGGCCCCACGCCGGCCGCTTCGGCAGCAGCTTCAACGTTCGACTGGGGTAAGGTTCAGGAAGCGCTCGGCATCAAAGGTAACGAGCGTGGCGGTGTGCTGCAGGTGGGAGTTCCACGGAAAGAAAAGATCACTACTGCCGACGGAACCGAAGTTCCGGCCTTCATGGGAACCGCCACCGCAATCAACTTTCAACCTACTTCAAAGGGCGTAGCCATCACTGGCGACTTCGTGATGATTGCGACCGAAGTGAATCAAGTAATTCGCGAGTTGCGAAAGTCAGGCATTCAGATCACAGCGCTTCATTCGCACATGCTGGACGAGAACCCGAGACTCTTCTTCATGCACTTTTGGGCTAACGATCAGCCGGTCAAGCTCGCTCGAGGGTTGAGAGCGGCGCTCGAGAAGACCAACAGTGCACTTTAGCGGTCGAGATGTATTGTTGATAAGCTCCCTCAAGAATGCGGCAACAAGTATGAAGGACGACAACCGGAATCCTGGACTGATTTCACACTACAGGTCGCTTCCGTTGATCGTGTTTCTCATCCTCGGATTTGGAGTACTTGCATCGACAGTCACTACGGCTCTGCCGCCAGAAGACGGTCAATCCGCGACGCAATCGAAGGATGATTCGATTACGGTGACTGGGTGTTTGAGGGAGGCTGATGGAGATCATTTGTTCCAAATCACCGGCACGAAGGGCGACATGTATCTAGTTAAGAGCAGCAAGGTAATCCTTAAAGACCAGGTGGGTCACAAGGTCGCTCTGACAGGCACGATCAAAGATGACGAAGAAGAAGACTTGAATGTCGAGTATCGCGAGGGCGAGGTCAGGCTACTGATCGTGAATAGTCTTAAGATGATCAGCACAAAGTGCAAGTAACCAAAAACAAGCGTTGTTGGCCCGAGAGGAGAACGCGATGAATCTAGTTTCCGGAACAGAACCACATTGGCTAACGAAGGCCCGGTGGATTGTAGTGTTAGTTATTTTGCTGGGGCCTGCGGCTCGCAGCCAAACACTGAAAAAGGTCGACGCGTTCGACTTGCCTGGTCCGCCGGGCAAGAGGTTCGACTACCTGACGATCGACTACAAGCATGACTACTTGCTCTCGGCGCATCTGGCCGCCGGCCTTCTGTATGTCATAGATATCAAAACCAACACGCTGGTGAAGGCAATTCCTGACGTCCCGGGAATCGAAGGCGTCGAATACGCGCCGGACGTGAATAAGGTCTACACTTCCGATTGGCTCGAGAATAAGATCGGCGTGGTCGATCTCGACAAGATGAAGGTAGTCAAAAAGCTTCCGACCGCAGCGAAGCCGGATGGCAGCACCTATGCCGAGCCCTTCCACAAGCTCTACGTCTCAGATGAGCGCGGTCGCGCGGTGGCGATCGTGGATGTAAGAGAAGACAAAATAATCAACACGCTCCACTTCGGGAGTGAAACTGGAATGCCGCAATACGATCCAGTCGCGCGCAAGGTATATGTCAATCTCCAGGATCAAAACCTCTTCGCAGTGATCGATCCTTCCAGCGACAAGGTTGTTGGGCGTTATCCTGTGGGAGAGTGTAAAGCCAATCACGGCATGGCGCTCGATCCCGAAAACCATCGCGCGTTTCTTCAATGCGAAGGCAACAACACGATGACAGTATTCGATCTCGACTCTCATAAACCGATTGCCCATTTGCCAACGGCGGCGGGAGGGGACGTTGTTAAGTTCGATCCCGGATTGAAACGCATCTACGTCGCTTGTTCGAGCGGTGCGATTTCTGTGTTTCAACAAGACGACGCCAATCACTTTCATAAGCTCGAAGATTTTCCTGTACAAAGGAAAGTGCATTCGCTTGCCGTAGACGCAAGAACTCATCGCGTCTACGCGCCTGAAGAACAGGAAGACGGGCGTCCAGTGTCGCGCATGATTGTTTACGACGCAGTGGTGAAGCAGCACTGATTTCGCAATGTCGGCGGAGGAGTACGTTATGAAGTGGGTGACGCGAGAGCGGGTGAAGGTTGATCGGGTCGCGTGTCCATGGTTGATAAAGAAGTTCATTGATCCCGAAGCTCAATTCTTGTTCGTTCCGCCTGAGCAGGTCATGGAGATCTCTCAACGCGAAGGTGCGATTCCATTCGATGTGACTGGCGTGGAACTTGGTCACCACGATGGCAAATGCAGCTTCGAGTCGATCGTGGAGAAGTACGAGATCAAAGACCCCGCCATCAGCCTTCTTTCCAGGATCGTGCACGGCGCGGACGTAAGCTCCGACCTTTATTGCGAGCCGGAGGCGCCAGGCCTGAAGGCGATTGCCGAGGGTTTCAGGCGCCTGGGGCTAAGGGACGATTACGAGGTCCTGGAAAAACAGTTCATCGTGTACGACGCTCTTTACGAGTACTGCCGACAAAAACTCGCGTCAGTTGCATGACGCAAGTCCGTTCATTAATTGTTTGGCCATACAGCCATCGCATGGAAGAAAACAAACTCAATGAGCCCGGCGCACCCACCGAGAACATGCCCGCCTGGCGAGAAGTGTTTCTCTACTTTCTCATGCTGGGCTTCATCAACATCGGCGGACCCGTCGCTCAGATAACGATGATGTTCAATCACATGGTTGAGCGGCGAGCGTGGCTGTCGAAGGAGCGCTTCGTAAGCATAATGGGGTTCTGCCATATGCTTCCCGGTCCCGAAGCGCTACAGCTCGCGATCTATGTCGGCTATATCAAGCGAGGGGTATTGGCCGGCATCGCGGCTGGCGTTACGTTCATCGTTCCGGGCGCCCTGGTGATGATTGTCCTGAGCTGGCTGTACGTCGAGTACGGCAGCCTTCCACAAGTGAACGACGCTCTCTATGTCCTCAAGCCGGCAGTCCTGGGAATCATCGCGGCCGGAATCATCAAGCTTGGAAGGGCCGCAATCAAGAGCGCTATGCTCAGTCTACTGCTCGTGGGCGCCTTCGTTGGAATGCGCTTTGCCGGGATCAACTTCCTGGTGATTCTTCTGATAGCCGGTCTCTTGAATCTGGTGTTCGTCATCCGGCCACGGAGCCTACGACCAACTTCTGCATCAGTGGCAGTCATCGCCAGCCCCTTCGGCGTGCTGGGCTCCTTTGACGGGAAGTTGCTCCGGCTAGCCTGGCTTTTTCTAAAGACAGGCCTGTTCAGCTTTGGCGGGGCTTACGCGTCACTGGTGTTCCTCCAACAGGGCGCCGTCGAGAATCATCGCTGGGTGACATCCGGCCAGTTGCTGGATGGCGTCGCAATAAGCGTCGCTACGCCGGGGCCTTTCATGCTGTTTTCCACATTCGTCGGTTACATAGCGGCAGGCGTTCCGGGAGCGATAATTGCAACTTTTTTCGTCTTTCTTCCATCGTTCGTGTTCGTGCTCGTGGGAGCTCGGTACGTCGAGCAGGTTCGCAATAATCGCGCAGTTCAGGCGTTTCTCTCCGGTGTCAGCGCCGCCGTCGTTGGAGTGATCCTGGTTGTGTCGATAGATCTAGCGCGCGAGGCCATCGTCGGCGTGCCAAGCGTTGTCATAGCGGCGACAGCTTTCGTTTTTATTGTGCTGCTCAAGATCGATATAGCAAAGGTTGCCGCCGGCGCAATAGTGTGCGGAATCGGTTATGCCGGGTTCCGAGCGCTGCACTGACCGACCAGGGTTCCTCGGTCAACGAATACCTCGTTCGAACCAGGTCATTTGATGAACAAAGCCAGCAGGTTCGAATCCAATCGCCGAGCACCTTGCCGATGGCCGCTGAAGATGCCGGTGTTCCCGGCCCTCTTGATCGTTTGCTTGTGCGCTGTGAGCAGCCCGGCTCTTCAGACCAACCTAAGCGTCTCGGGCGAGAGACGAGCAGCAGTCGCGCGAGCGAAATCCCGAATAGTTATTGATGGGCTCCTCAAAGAGCCTGACTGGCTGGAAGCAGCTCCGGTTGGCGATATTCTTCAGCGCGATCCGCATCCCGGCGAGAAAGCCAGCGAAAGAACCGACCTCAAGCTGCTATATGATGATGAGAACCTGTATATCGGAGTCACCTGTTACGACTCCGAACCGAATAGGATCATCGGCACTCAGATGGAGCGCGATGCGGACCTTTCGGCAGACGACCGGATTGAAGTGCTGATCGACAGTTTTCATGACCGGCACAACGCGTTCTATTTTTCGACAAATCCGCTTGGCGCGCTGGTGGACGGACTGATCGTCGAGAACGGCCAGTTAAACAGGAACTGGAACGCGATATGGTACCTTCGCACCCATAAATCCGACGCCGGTTGGACCGCCGAGTTTGCAATTCCATTCAAGAGCATTGGCTTCAAGAACGGCGAACATGTGTGGGGCTTCAATTTTTCGCGGACCATCAAGCGTAAGCTGGAAGAGGACCGTTGGGCATCGCCTCGATTGGATCTGAAGTTCTTTCAAGTCTCGGAGGCCGGAGAGCTAACCGGTTTGAATGGTATTCATCAGGGGCGCGGACTCGATGTTCGCCCGTTCATCTCGGCCAGTGCGCTGCACAACATTGAAAATGGAAACGATCTCAGCGCCAAACCGGGTGTTGATATTTTTTACAACATCACGCCCAGCCTGAAGTGGACGACAACAATCAATACCGACTTTGGCGAGACTGAGGTCGATAGCAGGCAGATAAACTTGACCCGCTTCGAACTGTTCTTCCCGGAGAAGCGCTCTTTTTTTTTGGAGAACGCGGGCGTATTCAGCGTTGGTCCTGACAGCGACGATGAAGCGGCCGTCATCCCGTTTTTCAGTCGAAGGATTGGGCTGTTGATGAACGGTTTGGAGGTGCCAATACTCGCCGGCACCAAGCTAACGGGGAAGCAGGGGCCGTACACCATTGGGGTGATCGCAATACGGACTCGCGAAACCGATTTCACCGCTGCAAAGACCTTCCTGGTCGCGCGAGTCAAGCGGGATTTCCTGAAGCAGTCTTACGTCGGGGGCATCTACACCGAGGGCAACCCCGAGCGGTCCTTATCAAGCCGCACGTTTGGCGGCGATATGCGCTTGTTCACTTCCAAGTTTCTCGGCAGCGATCGCAACTTCGGAGTCGATGCGTTTGTATTGAAGACCGCGAATGAAGGTTTGCACGACAGAGACTATTCATACGGGCTTGGCATGAGCTGTCCGAACGACCTCTGGAGCGCCTCAGCATCATGGAAGCGCATTGGCGCGAACTTTCAGCCGGCTCTCGGGTTCGTGCCAAGATCCGGCGTAGACAAGCTAAGCCTTGGCTTCGAATTTGATCCCCGCCCGAAGGACTTCCTTAACGTCCGGCAGATGTTTCACGAACTGTTCTTCGACCATTTTCGACGCATCGACATGGGAAAGACCGAAAGCTGGAGGCTTTTCGCCGCACCGATCAACTACAGTCTGAATTCGGGCGAACACATTGAGTTCAACTACGCGCCGCAGTTCGAGAGACTCTTCGCGCCCTTCGAGATTGCCAAAGGCGTCGTGTTGCCGGCGGGGGATTACAGGTTCACGCGATGGCGGTTCGAGGTGAATACAGCTTCGAAGAGACGCTGGAAGTTTGACAACGCGTGGTGGTTCGGCAGCTACTGGTCGGGCCACGCAAACCAGGTTACGACCTCGTTTCAATACAAGATCGCCCCGCATCTGCTTATGAGCGCAGGATGGGACCAGACATTCGCGCGACTCAAAGCGGGGACCTTCGTGGCGCGAGTCTATACAATCCAGGCAAATTATTCGGTTAGTCCTTATCTGACTTTCTTCAACCTCGTTCAGTTCGACAATGAGTCAAGAAACATGGGCTGGCAGAGTCGAGTGCGATGGATTTTGAAACCAGGAAACGAAGTGTTCCTTGTCTTCAATCAGGGGTGGCTTCAGGATCAACGCGGCGGGTTGAGTTTTCGCGCCGTCGAGACTAAGTTGTCGGGTAAGATTCAGTACACATTTCGGTTTTGATCTACCCTGTCGAGAGACCAACCCGGAGGTCAGTTATGAGTGATTATGAGGCGGTAGTGATTGGGACTGGATTCGGCGGCACAATGACCGCGCTCCCGTTAGCAAAGGAATTCGTCGACCGTGCTAAGAATGAGAAGATATTGATGATCGAACGAGGTACGTGGTGGACTACCCCAGTCGGCACCGTTCAGGACAAGGAAGTAAAGACTCGCGACTTTCTCGCCAGGAACGGACAGCCGGTCCAGTACTGGTCATCCCTAAATCATTTCAGAGGTTTCATTGACATCTTCACTCGATGCCTGCGGCGAAAGAATAATGAAGATGGCCTCTATGATATGACGAGGCTGGGCAAGCCGGGCTTCCTTGGCTTGTTCGGAGGCGAAAACGATGGGGTAAGTATCGTTCGTGCGAGCGGCGTTGGGGGCGGTTCTCTCGTCTATTCCAACATCACGATTCGTCCACCTGATCTCATATTCGACGACGGCCGCTGGCCGGTGACCTGGACTCCGCAGCAAAGAGATGAATACTACGAGCTGGCGCGTCATGCAATTGGGTATGGCGTCCTGTCGGCGCTCGCAGCCCGCAAAGTCAACAAGATTCCGTTCAAAGGCACAGATTTGCCACCCGGAAACATCAACCCGGGTTTGAGCAACATTGCTGCCCGAACCGCGCGCCTGAATCCCCATTGGGATCTGGTCCCAGATCCGAATAACAGCAGAGGCATTAAACGGATTCACCTCGCGGCAGGTGTTCCGCCGGAACAGCAACTCGCACAAGTCCCTACGAACAGATATTGGCTGGATCGCGCGCGCGTTTTTCAAACCGCGATGAGCCGGCTTACAAGTGACTTCGGCACCGTTGATTTGGCAATCGGAGACCTTACCCCCGAAGACACCCCGGTCGGCCCCGGTGAGTTTCCACCGAACTATCCGACTACCGCTCCGCGGAATTATTGTGAGCGCCAGGGTCGCTGCAATGTCGGTTGCCTTCCGGGAGCGCGCCACACTCTGAACAAGCAGTTGATGAAAGCGATTCTTGGAGCATTTGATCCTGCGGCGCCCGATGATCCAACCAAAGACAAGAAAGCCGACCTCGGTAACATAAAACTCGAAACGCTGTCCGAGGTCGATGTAATACGCGCGCTTCCCGGAGGCGGCTATGAGGTTCAATACATTCAGCGGCAGGAAGGCAATCTCTCGAACACAACGAAGAAGACCGTGACCGCAGATATCGTGATCGTTGCGGCAGGATGCGTAGGCACCAGCGAAATCATGCTTAGATCGAAGGAACGAGGAACGCTTCCTAACTTGAGCGATAGGGTTGGATTTGGCTTTTCAACCAACGGTGATTACATCGCGTTTCTCGAAAAGACAAAGGAGCGAGTGAGCCTGATTCGCGGTCCGGTCACTACCTCGTACAGTCACTTTAATACGACCGATCCCGCGACAGGCGACGACTCGATGTCATTCCATACTCTCGAGGACCAGGGTATACCACCCGCGCTCGCATCGGTGGCTGGACAGGGCGTCCCCCTCATCCGGTCTCTGGCCAAGGGAAATCAGGGACGCCTGTTCATTCTGCATGCGATACTGAGATTCCTTTGGAAGCGACTGCTCCAGTCTATTCACGCCTTCTTCACGAACTATCGTGACAGGGGAGACATCTTTCGTTCGGAAGAGGAGATAGCAGCCAACATGATGTGCGTAGTCGGAATGGGCCGCGAAGCGTCGGTTGGGCAGTTTCGTTTAGGGAAATCTGGAGAGACGGCATTGCGGGTTTCGAGGACCGACGGCAAAAAGTTCTACGATGACCCGATCTATGATGCGATTCGCCAATCGCTTGCTCGGGTGGCCGAGGAGCTCAGAGATCCTAATGACCCGACCAGTGAATTCGTTAATCCTTTCCTCACCAATACCGCAGGGGCCTTCGACGCAACTTCAATCGGAGTCAGCCATCCTCTGGGCGGCTGCATTATGGGTGCGGACGTGACAGAGGGCACAGTTGATGAGTTCGGTCACGTGTTTGACAAATCGAAGAGTGGAACGCGACCGTTCTACGAGAAGCTATACATCGCGGATGCGTCGGTGATTCCTACGTCGCTAGGCGTGAATCCGACGTTAACGATTTCCGCTCTGGCATTGAGGATCGGCGATCAAATCATCAAAGAACTCTAGTGCGCTGATTTCTTTTGTTGCACTCGATTCCTTTCCCACAAAAACATGGTTAGCAAGATGAACCTAATCGTTGGACATCGCGGCCGCGCCTGATGAATTCAAACCCGGAAGGTGAGGGTGATGAAGATTAAAAACACAATCGAGTAAGTCATCTCGAGCCAACCGACTCGCTGAAGATTGCTCTTTCGGACCGGGTTCGCGAGATACCAGAATGAGCGAATCAGCACCGGCGCAAACGCCGCCAGCGCAAATAGATTCAGGTTGCACGTCATCGCAAGCAGCACCAGCGAAAGAAACAGAAGGACGTGATATAAGGCGCAGCGTTTCCAGCATCGCCGCCTCGCTTCTTCTTTCCGCGGATTGATTGTGGTCACTCGTAGCTTGACGTAGAACACGCTGCTGGCGAAATACAGCGCGCACAGCGCCCAAAGCCAAATGGCTGTGCCGTTCAACGCGCCGCGCGAAATGTAGTATGCGGCCGGCGCGGTCAGCGTCAGCCCGGCAATTGCGACCATTTCGCCGGGCACGGTGCGATCCTCACCGCGCACAGCGTTACGCGCGTTGACCGTCAATAGAATCGACGTGACAATCGCCAGTGGGACCAGCCAATAGAAATGAGAAAAAAACACAAGAGGCGCGCCGAAGAGCGCTGCGAGCGCAAGGTAAGCAATCGTGAGGCGGCAGGCTTGCTCGTCCTTTCGTCCGCGATTCCGGGAGCGCAATAAGGCTACAAGCGAAGCCCGTGCTGTAAAAACAAAAGTCACCGACATTGTCAGGAGCAACAGCCGAGGAGAGAAACTCCAAGCAACAAGCGCCCCAACGACTAGCGGCACATAGAGCATCGCCCATGCGCCGTGCTCTCTCGGTAGCCTCAAACTGGATCGTCTGTTCATGGTTCCTCGATCCAAGCTTGCGAGCAGACCGCGGCGCATCACTTGGCCTTAAATCGCAGTCTCCTCAGCCGTCCGCGGTCGTGTCTTCTTAGACCGCCCACTTTTCCTCAAGCTCAGAGGCGATGCTTTCAAACTCTCGCACAGTGCGGCCGCCCAGGTCCGAATCGAATCGCTTGAAGCCCTCGGTCAGGGACGCTTTGCCTTGCTCGTCCAGAATTTCGTCGCCGAGCCTGAACAGGATGCTGTCTTCCTTTAAGATGTGCCCAACAAGCAATCGCAAATACGCGCGAGCCGATTCGACAAAACGATCGGCGGCTTTGGCGTCTCCCTGACAATACGAAGCAGTTGCCTGGCGCAAGTCGGCGATCAAACCGCGTTCAATGCGATGTTCGTGCTCCATCGCGCCGAGCGGACCACCTTCCCGGGAGATGCCGCTGCGCTCGAGCGCAGGAAAGAGAACCGTCTCCTCTTTTCTGTGATGATAGCCATCTGCGAACGCATTGATGAAATCGATAATACGTAAGAGCTCGTTTGCGGGAACCATATTGGAAACCTCGAGCCTCATACAAACACCGTCGAGAGCGCGCAGACCCTGCTCGATGATTCGGTGCTCGTGTTTGAGAACGTGAAATGGTTTCGACATCCCTGGTCTCCTGAGCGGAAAGGGCGTTAGTTGGCGCCAAGAATAAATTTGGCGATCGCAGTTGTCTCGGCGCCGCCGGCCGAGGTCCGCCTACGCTAGAGCGTTCTCGAAAACGTCCGCTGCGCCCCCCGCGATCTCTTTAGGTACTCATCAAAAACCATTGCTACATTTCGAATGAACACGCGGCCGAGGGGCGCCACCTCGATCCGCCCATCAATGAGACGCACCAATCCGTCCCGCTCAAGCTCGCGTAACCGCACGAGCTCCGGCGCGAAGTGTTCATCAAAGTCGATTCCAAAATCGCGCTCGACTTCCGACTTTACGACTACCGTATGGCAAAGAATGCGATTGATAAGCAAGCGGCGCAGTTTGTCCTCATCGCTGACGCGCAGGCCTCGCATCACAGGCCACCGGCCCGCATCTATCGACTCGTAGTACTGCGGCACGTCGCGCCAGTTCTGCGCGTAGACATCTTCAAGAGCAGAAATCGAGCTCACGCCCATCGCATGGAGATCGCAGCCGGCTTTCGTCGTGTACCCCTGAAAGTTACGGTGCAGGGTCCGCTCGTCCTGCGCCCGGCATATCTCGTCTTCGGGCCGCGCGAAATGATCGAGCCCGATGTAGCGATAACCGGCGTCGGTCAGCTTGCTGATGGCGTCTGTGAAAATGCGAAACTTCTGGAAGCCTTGCGGAAGAAATCGTGCAAAGCTGCCTTGCTGCTTTTTCATCCACGGAACGTGAGCGTAGCTGAAGACAGCTACGCGATCCGGATTCATCGCAACGATCTTATCGACGGTATCGCTGAAGCTTTCCGCCGTCTGATGCGGCAAGCCGTAGATCAAATCGACGTTGATGCTTTCAAAGCCCAGCTCGCGAGAATAGTCAAACAGCCTTCTCGTGTCTTCGTAAGGCTGAACTCGATGAATCGTCTTTTGGACAAGAGGATCGAAATCCTGAATGCCCATGCTCAATCGGTTGAACCCAACGCGCCGGAGCGCGCCGCAGTGCTCGTCAGTCGTGGCGCGCGGATCGATCTCGATGCTTACCTCGGCGGTCGGAGAAAAAGAGAAACGCTGTTCGATGTAAGAGTAAAGATCTTCGATCTGCTCGGGTGAAAGATACGTAGGCGTGCCTCCGCCCCAGTGCAACTGCTCAACCTTGCGAGCGCAATCCACTTGAGCGCCGATCCAGTCGATCTCCTGTTTGAGATGCGCAAGGTATGGCAGGGAGACTCCATGACGCTTGTTGATTACGACGTTGCAGCCACAGTACAGACACAGCGACTCACAAAACGGAATGTGAAAATAAAGAGAGAGCGGACCAGGATCGGGCTTCGCGTTAGCTTCGGAAAAAGCTTTGCGCAGTTCGGTCTCGCCAAAGCTATCGTTCCACTCGGGCGCGGTTGGATAGCTGGTGTATCGCGGTCCAGGTTGGTTGTACTTATCCAGCACCTCACCTGAGACCGTCAGAGGCGAACCATCGATAATTACTTCCAGCTCGTCGAACGTGTTCATAGCAAAAGCCTGCGCATCGATCAATCTTTAGATCTTCTTCACTTCCCGAAGGGCAATAACTGTTCCCCTTGGGAGTCTCTTCAGATTTGTGCTTTTGGCGTGCAGTAAGAGTAGTTGCTGGGGAAAATCTCTCAGTCGGCGGGTGGGAATTACGCATTCGATCCGGCTCGCGGCCCGACCCGACGGAAAAGGCTGGAGAGCCGCGTGACGGTTCTTCAGCCTTCCCTTTCTGCAACGCTCTTTCAAAACCCGCCGAACGTCTACCTCGACGTAATCGATGCAAATGTAAGCTTGTTGTTATCGATGTTTACATCTGTCCAGAACTCCTTGAACGCGTCGATGTTGGATTTCCCGTCGGGCGATTCCAACACGACCATCAAAGCCTTCCCTTGTCTTTCCCACATATTGACGGTGACAAAAATCTGGTACTTGTCGCTCACTGCCGTCAGGTAAGCATTCAACCCATCCACTTTCACCGAACCGGTACCGCCAAAGGAATAATTGTACTCGCACATCGAGCACTTAAAATCACCAGAAGCGATATCGAACACGATGAAACCGCCCCCATCCTGATCTTCCACGCACAGCATCGTTGTGGTCGGTGGCGGTACTATGGGCCTAACGCCATTCTTCTTCTGAGCCTGGGCTGACACCCCTGCCACAAGAACTATGATTGCTAACAGGAAACTGATCTTTCTCATGAAACCTTCCTTTTTTTGACGGGTGCCAGATGACACCCCGCGCTTGAATTCTCCAGCTGGACATCGCACGGAATTACTTCCTCCGCATCGGATCGTCACAAATCAATATAGGTTAGTGTCGCCGGAGAAACCGTGAGCCCGGTCACAGATGATCGTGTCAGCCCTCACGTGCAGAAAATGATTTGGTTCGGCAACTATTAAGAATCGAACAGGCTTCCGTGAGGTTTTGCTTGGATTCGTCTCTCAGAATCTCGTTGAAAGCGTCCTCGCTTGCACTCTTGTTCATCGGCAGTCAACGATTGTGCGATTTGCGCGGCTAAGTCCAAACTGGCCGGCGATTAGCGGAGGCCGGGATTACGGACAATGCGCAACAGAACCGGAGAATTCATTTTATTCAGTTCATCTCTCAGCTCTAGAGATGCTTTGAGTTCCTCTTCGTCAACCCCGAACAGAGGCAGCCACTCAGGAGATTTTGTAGGGTTGCAGGCCTCAAAACGCCATTCCTTATGAGTTGCCATAAGTTCTCTCCGAGAAACCGGACTATGGTACCGCTCACACTGTCGCGAAGTCTGTGCAATATTATACAGAATTGAAATTTGTTCAGAGGAAGCCCTCGCTAAGAACTACACCACAACTAAGACGCGCAGGGGGCCTTGAACGCCCTTCGGCAATGAGGTCACTTAACCATGTCGAGCACCTCGCGAACTTTGCGAGCCAGGCCTTCCGGTGTAAATGGCTTCGGAAGGAATGCGACTCCTTCGTCGAGCACGCCGTGATGGACTATCGCGTCTTCGGTATAGCCCGAAAGATACAAGATGCGCATGTGAGGGGCATCCTTCGCCAATGCCGTGGCTAGCTCTCTGCCGCTCATCTGCGGCATCACCACATCGGTAATCAGTAGCGCGATGTTATTTGCTTGCTGGGCGGCAAGTAGTGCCTCCGGGCCGGAGGCGGCTACCATTACATTATAGCCGTATCTTTCGAGGACGGAGCGCGTGAGTTCGCGAACCGCGGCTTCGTCTTCGGCCAGCAACACGGTCTCCGTGCCATGAAGCGATTCGACCGGCGGGGCTGGTTGCTTGCTCGCCTCGACGGGCTCATCGATTCGCGGAAAGTAAACCTTGAACGTCGTGCCCTTTCCCGGCTCGCTATAGAGCCAGATGTGACCACCGCTCTGCTTTACGATTCCGTAAACAGTCGATAGCCCCAGGCCCGTACCTTTACCGATTCCTTTGGTGGTAAAGAAGGGCTCAAAGATGTGAGCCTGGGTTTCGGCGTCCATTCCGTGCCCTGTGTCGCTCACTGCAAGCAGGACATAGCGACCGGCTACGACTTCCGCGTGTGTTCGAGCATACGCGTAATCCAGCTCGACATTCGCTGTTTCGATTGTGATGTTTCCCCCATTCGGCATGGCATCCCGCGCGTTGACCGCGAGGTTCAGAATTATTTGCTCGATTTGTCCCGCGTCCGCCAAAACATGCCCGAGGTCCGGCCGGGTGTTGCTGCTTAATAAGATGTCTTCACCGATCACCCGTCGAAGCATTTTATGAGTGCCGATGGTTACTGCATTGAGATCGAGCACCCGCGGCTGAAGAACCTGCTTTCGACTGAATGCGAGCAATTGAGCTACAAGAAGGGTGGCTCGTTCGCCGGCTTCTCGGATCTCAGCGAGGTCTTGTCGCAGGTGATCGCCAACGCCGGCGCGGCTCGACCCTATGCTGCAATATCCGAGGATGACGGTTAGCAAGTTGTTAAAGTCGTGAGCTATGCCGCCTGCGAGCCGGCCTATGGCTTCCATCTTTTGAGCCTGACGCAACTGGTCCTGCAAGCCGAGGCGCTCGGTCAGATCGCGAAATATGAGCACCGCCCCCGTCATTTCTCGTGAATCATCCAGAATGGGTGCAGCACGGTAGTCGATTGGCCTGCGAATTCCGTCCATGGAGGTGAGAATAACGTCGCTACCTGCTGCGATGGTTCCGGCTTCACGGATGACTCTTAGAATGGGGTTTTCCAGTCTTTCGTTAGAATCCTTGTTGATGATTTGAAGAACCTCATCAACTGGCCTGTCCGCGACCTGAACCGCAGCGCACCCGGTCATGGCCGCCGCAGTCGGGTTTATGAAAGTTACTTCGCCGTTTTAGGCCCGCCGCTATCACGCCGTCGGCGATGCTGGAAAGCGTAACCCGCAACCAAGCACCTTGCTCTTTCAATCTGCGCATCGCCTTTCTTTGGGCGGTGACAAGGAGGGCCAGAAACAGAGCGGTTCGATTAAACTCGACGAGCAGCATTGCAGCCCAGTGTTCCGGACGAGGTTTAGAAAGAAGCATGTAGGCCAGCTCAAAGAGTATAGCTGCCGTTATTCCAGGTCCCCGCCCTCCATACCAGGCGCTGCAAATCAACGCGGCTATTACCAGGAGACTGAGATCGATGCTGATGGAGAAATGGCGCAGGATAGCGGCGACGACCATCGTTAAGACGAATGCGCCGACGCTTATTCCATAACGAAATGCTGTTTCCCCTTTCGTCTCGGCAGACGGTCTTAAAGCTGGCGCTCCGGTCATCGTGTTCATCGATCCTCGAGGGTTTCGATGACGTCTTTGGAGGGGATACCAAAACTCGTCCTGTGTCGTTCAATAAGAGCAACATGAGGGCCGTTCGTCAACCTCATTGTTGTACGGCTGGGCTAATCGTTAAAAGGATAGAAGCGATCTTTTATCAAGCACCCTCGCAGCGAGCCTCTCTAACCTGACGACGTCGCGTACCAGGTTAACTGTGACTGTCGGGGTCCGCCGCGGGCTCAAGTTGAAAACCAGATATGCGCAAGCGCCGGTACCGGCGCCAGGATTTCCGGCTGAATATCACTCATCGCGGCCTCATTTCTTGACCCCCTCGCCAGAATGGCATTCGGTACATTTGAACTCTGATATGTCGCCGAGGTTGATCGGGTGCTTGAACGAACCGCTGCCTTTATGGCAGTCGGCGCACTTGAAGCCTGACAACGCGCCCAGACCGACCGGATGCTGGAAGCCTCCGTTCTGAACTGCGATGTGCGTCTCGCCTTCGGATTGATCGAGGACGGTGTGACAGATATTGCAATCGGTGCGGATAATCTTGCCCGCGTCGCTAACGTGTTTGCCGTCGTGGCATCGGAAGCATCCCAGATTGTAGAAGTGGCCGATGTTGTTTGGATGAGTCCGCCAATCAACTCTCATCTCAGGGAAAATGTAGGTCTGGAAGATACGCTGCAATTCTTCGATTGCAGCCTTAATCGAATGTTGCTTGCTTGCGTACACATCCGGGTAGCTTTTCCGGTAGTAGTCATCGATTTGGGATGCGATTGCGGCGATAGCGTCGCTGGTCGTGTCGTAGCTGTTCGTAAGCACGGCGACCGCCTGCTGCTTGATAAAGGGAAGAGAGGCGTCGATCTTTTCACTTACGAGCCCCTCGTCCACGGCGCGGTCAGGCGGCAGGTAGACATGCGACGGACGATTGTGGCATTCAACGCAATCGACTCGCCGTTTTGCGGTCTTCTCAATCTCCGCCGGTGACATGTTGAAGTCGGCAACTTTGTACTCGGTTATCTTTCCGTTCGGATCTTTTGACCTCACCCAGGGTATTACTTGCCTGTGCTCGTCGGTCGCGATATAGGTGATCTCATTCGCGATATTCATGTGCCAGTGAATTCCTTCAACCTGGCCGTTGGACGGATTGCCGCCGCCGGTGTTGATGAGCATACGAGTCTGGGTAAGCGTATTTTTCTCGTCGTATCCAAAGCGATTGAACACCTTCAACTGTGCGCCGAAGAACTTCGAAGGCCAGTGACACTGTTCACAAGTATCCTGGGCCGGTCTGAGGTCGTGCACTGGAGTAGGAATCGGCCTGGGGTACTTCTTGAACGTGACCGAGTAGACTTGATATGCGCCTGCGAGCTTTGACCTCACGTACCAACCGGCGCCCGGGCCAACATGACATTCGACGCACTTGACTCTCGCGTGCGGCGAAGCCTGGTAGGCGACGAATTCCGGATTCATCACCGAGTGGCATAGTTGTCCGCAGAAAGTTACCGAGTCCGTGAATTCATAAGCCCGGTAGCTTCCGAACGCGCTGACAAACAGGAAGACAAACACCATGGCGATGAAAGTCAGTATCGAACGGCGGCGGCGAGGATCATTCAAATCAATCGTCGGGTATGCGCCGGTCGCTGACGAGCCTCCCTTCTGCCGGCGCCTGCGCTCGACCAGCATTCCGAAAATGATGATTCCTATTCCGAATATCATGCAGCCGGGAAAGATAATGTAAGTAAAAATACCAAGGTACGGTTTGCTCCTTGATCCAAACAATTCAGTCAGGAACAGGAAGACGATGCTTGCAACGCTTGCGACTACTATTGCCGCTCCCAGGAGGCTGAGGAAGTTGCGGTAGAGGCGTTGCGGCTTGCGGAGCTCTTCCGATGCCATGTTCATTTCTCCAGGTTGCTCAGGATTCTGTTATCGACCCGCGTACGTCACGGGCGTGCTGCGCAAGCTTAGCTCAATCACAACTCGATGCGAAATAGGGCAAGACCTGCCCTGTGCTCTTTAAGCTCCGGCCGCCGCCGTGCCAGAACTCGCATCGTCGGGTTTGTTCTGTTCGTCTCGCACCGCGATCATTCGCTCGTAGTCGAGTTCGTGTTCTTCCTTGTAGTATTCTTCGGAAACCCTGCCGTCAACCACAGCCCAATTCAACGGGTACACATCTGGATCGAGGATCACGTTGTAGAAGTGCCAAACCACGATCGCCAAAGTCGCGAGAATCGCTTCGTAGAAATGGATCGAGAGGGCGACATCGATAATCCACCTTGGCAGGAAACCAAACACTTCGACTTTGAACCAAACCATCAAGCCGGTCAGACCCATGATGATCGTGCCCCAAACCACCGCCCAGTACTCTGCCTTTTCAGCGTAGTTGAATTTGGCGAACTTCGGTTTCGAGGAACTACCGATCGTGTAATAGCGCATCGATTGAAAGAGATCTGTGATGTCTTTCCTGCGCGGGAACATGTCGACTAACGCTTTTCGGCCTTCGGTAGTCAGAAGCAAGTAGTAAACATGAAACAGACCCGCGGCCAGCATGACTATGCCGGCGACGCGATGGGCGATGCGCCGGAACGATTCTCCGGCCAGCAAGGCGGCGAGCCAGGAGTCCGGATACTTGAGAGCGAATCCCGTCAGCACCAACGCGGCAAAACTCGTCAACAGGATCACATGCTGGATGCGCTGCTTGCCGGTCATACGCACGATCGATCGAATTTCCGAGCGGCGTTTCGCCATGACCTTCTTGCGCCAGACCAGCGCATTGTGGATCAACATTCCGCCGATCACCACGCCGATCATCCAGAGGTACAGCCATCGCACCCAGCCATTTACCACCGCGCCGATGTCCTTTCCCGTTGCGCCGACGTCCTGCGCACGCGGGACGTTGAGATGAATCTTACCTGCTACGAAATTCTCGCCGGCGCCGGGATGACACTGGCCGCAGGTGTTCACCAGATTCTCGTTGTTGACCGTTGATCTCGAATCAGCGGAAGGCAGGATGTTGTGAACACCGTGGCAACTCGCGCAGTTGGCAACGACCTTCGACCCGAGCTTTGAAGCCAGTCCATGATAGCTGTCCTGGTAACTGGTGACTCGGCCGCTGGGAACGCCAAACTCCTGTGAAAGAGCCACCCCTTCATGACACTGCGAACAACTCCCGGTGGCCAGCGCCTGCGCAGTCTTCGCAGTGGCGGGATCGATATGCGGCTTGATGTTGTGAATCCCGTGACAATCGGTGCAGACCGGCGAGCGCGAGACGCCGCGCGCGACCGCTTCTCCGTGCACACTCTGGTTATATTCGGCCGCGATGTTTGAATGACATTGCCCGCAGGTCTTCGATATGTTCGCTTTGAAAATCGGAGAGCCGCCTTCCGACGCCGGCATGATGTCGTGGCTGTTATGGCAATCGGTGCACACTGCAGCCTTTGTGTTGCCATGCAGAATGGCGCGAGCGTGAACGCTCTCCTGATACGACACGAACGGACGGTTGCTGATCCCGGTCCCGTCCATCACCGAGCTGCTGCCGTGGCACGAGCCGCATGTCTTCGCAATGTTCTCTCTATTGATCGTGGATCCTGGATTACTCGCCGGAAGGATCGTCGTCATATCGCCGCCCAGCGAGTGACAGTCAAGACAGCTTGCGGCGCTCCTGCCGTTTTGAATGGCGCGCGCGTGAAAGCCGTGATCGTAAGCCTTGTGCGCATCGGCGTGGAACTGCCCGCCACCAAGATAAGGAAGAGTCTTTCCGGGGCCGTGACATCCCGCGCAGTCAAGCGAGCCGGTTTGTGTCGCGGCATCTTTCGCGGAGCTGGCTGAATCGCCAGTCGCCGGCATGGCGAGTGCGGGCTGTATGGTTGGTCGGCCGGCTGGTTGGGTAGTTGGTTCAATGAGCGCGGCGGATTGAGCCTGAACTCGAGAACCGGCTGCGAACTGCCAAGCGACGGCGAGCAGCGCGAAGAGCACCACTACCGTGATCGAGACATAGCGCTTCATAACGCTCGCTCCCTTTGCGCCAGGCCCATGGCAACACGTGCCGTCCAGTCGCTGCAAAGCACGATCGGCTCACGCAACTGCGGGCCCGCGTGACCGCCAGGCGATTCAGGGCGGGAAGGGCAACCAGATTCACTTCCTCAGAGTCTTCATGTAAGTCACGAGACCCTGCGCCTGGTCCGCCGTCAGCTTGCCGTCATACTTCGGCATTCTTGGCGCGACGCCTTTCAACACCGAATCAACCAGCGCGCCGTCGCCTTTCGACGGATCGAAAGACTTCTCGCCGTTCGGTCCGTGGCACATCGCGCACTTCGCCTTGTAGGTGGCTGCTACATCGTCTCCTTCGGCACGAGTCGGTACGGCCGCTGTCAGCAGTATCGCCAACGTCACAAACGCAAAAAGGCCTGTTGCAAGCTTCTTCATTCGATCAATCGTATTCATTATGATGACCTTCACTTTTCAAAGGGCTTACGGGACTCAACGGGCGCGTCCCTATCCCGCACTTCAGCAACCCCTATGCCCGGATGAGAAGGGGAGAACAACGACTCTAATCCACCGAAAACGGAATCGGATTCGCACGACACCATCGGAAAGGGGTTTTTGCACAGGAGGCTTGGGGAACTTTACTCAGTACCTAAGCCGCTGCGAAGCATTCAGACCGGCGGCGCGACCGTTGAGAGCTCAGGGTTCAAGTAGAGAGTTTGGAATCTACGACCTCGCGACAAAGCTTGCCTGTTGTTTGACCTCTTAGCGCTTTGTAGTCACAATCGTGACTTCCGACACAAAGGCGCGTGATAGGCGTCACCGACGCACTTTCTTGTTTGCTGGTAAAAGATCTCGGGAACGGAGCTTCGCTTGTTAACATTGTGGCTATGTTCAGATGATGGATAGGAATTTGTGACCTTTGGGTGGCTTTACTCGACGACTGATGGACGATCAGATCGGTTTCAAGTGAATGAGAGACCGCAAGACCAAGCTGAAAATCCTGCTGCTGATCTGTCTTTCAGGCACTGGCTACGTTCTGCAGACTTCACGCGCCTCCGGATCGACCGACGAAGTCGCCGAGCAGCAACGCTCGAGGACAAATCGTCCCCGCCAATCGACGGTTGGCAAAACAGGGGCACGCGATTATTCGAAGTTCTCTCATAACATTGCACAACACAAACAGGCTTGCGACTCTTGCCATAAGTTTCCGACAGCTAACTTTAACAAGGTCCGAATAGGCGAGGCGTCGTTCCCGGATGTTACCGACTATCCACAACATCCTTCCTGCATCGGCTGCCATCGCCAACAGTTCTTTACCGGAGCGCAGCCGGTCATTTGTACGGTTTGCCACACAAACCCCTCTCCGCGCGACAGCTCAAGGCATCCGTTCCCGAATCCCCCTGAAGTATTCGATGTCTCAAAGGGGGGGCAAACCTCATTTTCGGAATTTGGCATCAGCTTTCCACACGATAAACATGTCGACATAGTTGGAGAGAACTGGTCGAAACCCCGCTCTAATCGCCTCGTTCGCGTCTTATTCACCCAGGATAAGCAAGCCAAGCCGGCCAAGTCTGAGCCTAAAGCCGAAGAGAGCGATCCGAAGAGCTGTGCTGTCTGCCATAAAACCTATCAGCCGCAAGGCGACTCTGATGACGAGTACTTAACCAACCCGCCGAAAGATTTTTCAGAAAACGCATTTTGGTTGAAGAAGGGCGCATTTAAGACGGCGCCTACGCACGTCGTATGTTTTACGTGTCACACAACCGATGGCTTGCAACCGCTGTCTTCTGATTGTGGCACATGCCATAAGCTCTTGCAGCCGGAACGGCAGATTCAGGTTACGCGAGCGCACGATGATTTTGATCCGAAGCTTGCGGCGGCCATGGGAATAAAGGACAAGCTGACGCTTGAAAAGTGGAGCCGCCGCGACACCGCAAAATTCAGACACGAGTGGATTTCACACGCGAGTTTGAGTTGCGTCACTTGTCACAATGTCGCGACGCTGAACACGCTCGATCCTAAAACAAGGACCCAGGCGAAGTCTTGCGGAGGCACAGGCACGGGGTGCCACATCGAAGCGACGACCGACGGAATCTTGAATCTTGAGTTCCAGAAGAAGAAAGCCGATCCGGCTTTTGAGTGTACTAAGTGTCACCTTCGCAATGGTAAGAATCCGGCGCCGGAAACTCATATCAGTGCGATCGCGGCGGCAACAAAAAAGTAACCGCGTTTATGACACCCTCAAAGTCAACCAGCCAAAGACATCCACACAACGTCGCGCCAAGCGATGTCAGGCGACGCGCGTTCTCGCTTGGTGTGTTGATAGGTGGCAGCGTTTGCATTGCGATTTGGCTTTTTTCGAATTCGGGCGCGTCAGCTCTTTCTGTCGAATCCGGATCCGAGTTCAGAACGATGTCGCCGTTTGCAATTTCTAGTTTGGGCTCGGAAGGGACTCAGGAAGCTGGCAAAGATTTTTCGAGATTTGCACACACCAATCCGAGTCATCAACGGCTTCCTTGCCTGTTGTGCCATCGTCGAGAAAACAGCTCGCCGCGACCCGTTCGTTCTGTGCAGCACACGCCTTGCGCGGGGTGCCACGCGCAGCAATTCGCAGCTCAATCCGGTCCGATTTGTACAATCTGTCACACGAACCTCGCGAAACCTCAAGAGCTGAAGCCATTCCCAACTTTGAAAAGTTTCAACATAACCTTCGCTCATGCGAAGCATCGAAATGTTTCCTGCTCGAGTTGTCACAAGCCCGCGAACCGGGGGATCGCATTATCGATACCATCGGGAGCGGACGCTCATGCTACCTGCTACCAGTGTCACACTCCGCGAGCTCAGGCAAACGGGCAAGATATTTCCTCGTGCACAACGTGTCACAAGCCTGGGCAGCACACCCGGCTCCCGGCCTCATCGAAAGCGTTCAAGGCCAGCTTCTCGCACGAGCAGCACAAGCGTCAGGATCTAAACTGCACCGAATGTCACAGGATCACGGCGTTGGTGGCTCGGTCAGCCCAGGTCAGTTCGCCGTTGCCGACAGAACATCCAGCATCGAAGACCGGACAGAATTGCGAAACCTGCCACAACGACCAGCGAGCCTTTGGCACCGCAAGCTTTTCAAGCTGCAAACGGTGCCACCAGGGTCCAACGTTCAGGTTCTAGGGTTCGACCTCAGTTCTTCAGCTTCTCTTTCAGCGGCTTTCGAATTCGCGTGTAGTAAAGCGAGATCATCACCGCCATCAAACCGAGGAACATAAAGGCCGCAACTTTGAAACGAGGATCAAGGCTCGCCAGGTCGACCAGGAAGAGATAGACCACGGTCACGAGCAATCCCGAGATCGCCATCAGCCGATACTTGTTGCTCTTCAGCAAGTAGCTCAGCGCGAAATATACAACCGCGGTCAGTGTCCAGGAGAGGGTGACGTATTGCGGAGGTACAGCGCGGTACAGGGCATAGAAAACAAGAACGAAAGCTATGAACAAATAGACATTTCGCAACATCTCGGTGCGAAGCGTCAGCCGCTCTTTTTGCCAGTTCATTACTCGCGCGGTCGCGAGCGCGACTACAGCGAAGCTGAAATTGACCGCATGCGATGAAGGAGATAAAACAAAGTACTCAACCAGAATTCCAACATAGATAAGCGAGTTCACAACCACCAGGATCCTGGATCTAAACCATAACGCGATCGAAACAACGAGCAGGCTCTGCAGCGAGAGCCAGAGAAATGAATCCGGAATCGCCGCATATCCGTAGATCGCAACGCTGAGCGCCATGAACCCGAAGCACGCGTAGATGGCCGGACCAAGCTGCCGATTCGTTCTTATGAACTGGGCAATCGATGAGATCATCAAGAGTCCGCAGACGCCCAGCGAAATCGACGGAAAGTCTTTTTGGAAATGTGTCAGAGTCACCAGGAATACGAGCACAATGAAACCAAGGCAATTGAGAAACACCAAGCCCAGCGACGAAAGATCATCAACCGAAACCTGCCTGTTCAGAAACAGGGGCAAGGAGAAGATTCCGGCGTATAGAAACAAGTACACAAGATTGTATTGATGCTGTGACACAGCCTGAATCGGATTACCAACCACCGGGTTGTTTAACAGCCATAGCAAGTGCGCGCCGTACGCGAGCACGATGCTGGCATTTAGTAGACGCCACCAACCACGGCGCACCGCGAGATATACCGCGGCCGCCGATAAGATTGCCACGAGCGGCAGTTCTATGTGAGTCCGATCAATCAGCAGCGCTGCCAGCATTCCCAAGAGGATTCCGACCGTTGCCAGCGTTTCCGAATCGCGATGAACCGCGAGATAAAGCTGAAGCGCGACGACCGCCAACAGAAGGAACAGAACGATGTTTGAATTCTCGACCAGGGCGTTGGGCGAGAAGAAATGCAATCGCATCGTTGTATAGAAGAGCAATAGGAGGCTTCCGCTTACCAATATGCGGGATAGGTGCGACGCCCGCGTCTTCCAGAGGTTCGCGGCGAGGAATAGACCAGCGGCGGCGAGATAACCAACGGTGGTCGATAAGACTTTATAACCGAGGCTGGATGTATACGTAATCAGGAATACAACGCCCAGAAAGAACACGATGGAACCCACCCACGCGAGCCCGAACTCTCCGATGCTCGCTTCGAGTTCGGAACCCTCCTGATCGGAGTGGTCGTGCGCGATGATCCCTTCAAAATCGACAGCGGGTGATTGGGGAGTAAAGAGATCGAGGGGAGCTAATCCGAGGTGCTTCTCGAGCCGTGATATTCGCGCATCGAACGCCTGCCACGACGTCGATTGCTCAGTGCCGCGCGTTTCCGGAGAGTCCATTCCACACCCTCCTTTTCAGGACCGCGAGCTTCCGGATTCAAAAGCGCTGGAACCCGGGCCTGCGCCTATTGAATCAAGTGGTGAACACTTAGATCGCTTCCAACGAGTGGCTGCCCGTATCAACTCTTGATCATGTCCGACAGTAGTTTAAGGAAGAGGCCAAAAACTATAACAAGGACCACCAGCGCCAGGGTTAGTTCCAACATATTCTCTCCTCGCGCACTGACTGCGTAGTCAAGCGTTGTTCAGCACATCTTGTTTCAGGACCGTGCGGGCTGCGAGACACCACTCGCAGACAGTCCTGCTTTGTCAGGCGTTCCCACTGGTAAGGATGTATCGTTCGCTCTCCGCCGTCACTCGCGCCGTCGTCTTTCGCATCGACCTCAATGGGCCGTGCTTACGATTGCTTCTGCGGGTCTGCACCACGGCGCTCCAGTTCTCTCACTTTCAGGTAAATCAGTCCTGCCAGAAAGAGGATGAACACCAATGACCCGGCAAGGCCTTTGCGTCTGAAACTCAACTCAGCAAGAGCCGCTCCTCCGGCGGAGTAGCTTTTATTTGCAACATCCAGTCCCGGAGCGATGATCTTATCGAGTTCGTCCGGCGAGAACGTATGCACGAGCACCCTCCCCTGGGTCAGGACGTCCTTCGCGTCGTTCAACTCGAATCTGGGTTTGCTGACTTCCATGCCCGCGCGCTCGGCGCGATTGAGAATCTCCGTCGCCCGGCCTATGCTCGCCGACATCTGATCGATTCTCTCTCGCATTTTCTCGGCCGCTGCATATCCGCTGTCGCCTTGTCCGTGACACTGAGTGCACGCGGATTTCTCTCCGACGCCGAGCATCTCATCGCTCGGCGGGATGATGCCGTGATTGCTGTGACACTGGACACACTCACCGGCTCGCATAAGCCCGAACACTACCTTGTGAGGGTTCGACTGGAACAGGCTCGCCTGACGAACGTGACATTGCCCGCAGACGTTTGCGACGGATTCAAGTCCAGGCGGGGCAGCTCCGTGGTTTCCGTGGCAGTCGTTGCAAGTCGGAGCGGAAAGGTCCTGCTTCTCATACAGGGCTTTGGCGTGGACGCTCGTCTTATACTTATCGAATTGATCGTGCGGTATGTTGTAGCCCTTCATGTAGTCGGCGTTTCCGTGACACGAGCCGCAGGTCTCAGCCACGTTGAGAGCGTAGACTTTTGAGAGCGGATCATTGATGGCGCGTATTCCGTGATTTCCGTGACAGCTAATACAGGTTGCTACTTTGGCATCGCCGCCCTTGAGCAGGTTGCCGTGTACGCTGGTTGAGTACTCGCGCTCCTGGTCAACGCGCAGACCTGGATTGAAGGTTTTCATGAATTCCGCGTTGCTATGACATCTTCCGCACAGCGCGGGTATCTCAGACGGCCTGGGCTTGCCGATGAAACCCTTCTTTCGATCCATCGCCGCAGCCATATCGTCCTTCGTGGCGTCACCACGATGACAATCAACGCACGACAGACCCCGAACGTCGTGCACATCACCCTTGGAGAGCCGCACAGGTTCCAACAGCGCGCCGTCCATTGACGAATGACAATCAACACAGGAGTTTTTCTTTTGCGCGGACGCGGTGACAAACAACAGAAGCGCGATCAAAGGAATCAATGCAAAGGAGCGTATGCTGCTTCGCGGGTGAGCAGGCGAGTCATTTGTTAGCTTCATCGCATTGGTCTCCATCAACCGATGAACCCGACGATCGTCAACACGACGATGTATAGGACGACGATCACTCCGATAATGGTAAAGAGGGATCTTCGACGAGGCTTCGTAGGGTCATCCAGAAACGGCACAATGAACAGGAGCAGGCCGCCAACTGAGAATCCGAGAATACCCAGAACCTCGCCGTCGAAAGAAAGGACCTTCGCCGGAATCAGCTTCAACGTTTGGAACATGAACAGGAAGTACCACTCCGGCCTGATCCCAGTCGGAGCGGATGCAAACGCATCGGCCTTCTCGCCCAACTCCCACGGAAAAATCGATGCAAGCGCCGCGAGCACGCCGATCGCCAGAACCCATCCGATCAAATCGCGAAGGAAGAAACTGGGGATGAATTTCATCTTCTTCAGATCCTTCCCTTCCAGGGAGGCCGGCACGCTCATGCCGTGCTTTTGGACCAGCATCAGATGAATCCCGATTATCACCGTCGTTATCGCCGGCAACACCGCGACATGGAAGCCAAAGAACCTGGTGAGCGTTGCCCCGGTCACATCGTCGCCGCCGCGAAGGAATCGAAGCGTCGGCCTGCCAACCACTGGAAGTACTCCCGCGATCTCCGTCCCGACTTTGGTAGCAAAGAAAGCCAGCTTGTTCCACGGAAGAAGATACCCGCTGAACCCAAAACCAACAGCGAGCAGCAAGAGCAAAACGCCGCTCAGCCAGGTGACCTCACGCGGTTGGCGATAAGACCGCATGAAATAGACGCTGAACATATGAATGAAGAGAGTCGCGATCATCAGATTGGCCGACCAGCTATGGACCGATCTGATCAGCCAGCCGAATTGCACTTCGGTGACGATGAACTGGACGCTCTCAAAGGCAGTTTCGGCACTCGGTCGGTAATACAGGAGAAGAAGAATTCCGGTGCCTACCTGGACGCCGAAGAGAAACAAAGTCATGCCGCCGAAGTAATACCAAATTGAGTGGCGATGAATCGGGATTTCCTTCTTGCGCGCAAGCTCGGCAATCGCCCCAATGCCCAGACGATCATCGAGCCAAAGCGTCAGTCTTTCTGCATTCATAAGCGTCAGGCCTTAGAGACGACGATCTCCTCGCCTCGGGTATTTACAACGTATTCTTCGAGCGGGCGCGGCGGAGGCCCGCCCACATTCAGCCCGCTCAGGTTGTACTGCCCGTTATGACACGCGCACCATATCTGTTTTTTCTCGGGTTGGTACTGGACTATGCAGTCGAGATGTGTGCAAACCGCAGAAAAGGCCTTGAACTCGCCCGAGGCGGAGCGAATCAAGATACCCGGCTTGTTCCCAAACTTGAATATCTTTCCCGAATTGAGCGCCAGTTCGTTCACCTTCCCCGCCGTTACTGAATTCTGAGCGGCCTCGATTACCTGGGGCGGAGTAATGAACTTTAGAATGGGATAGAAGATTGCGATTGCGGTTGCTCCGAACCCGGTGCCAAGCAAGTAGTTCAGAAACATTCGCCTGCCTCGCGTCTCGTAGTCTGCTCGCGGTCCCGCGTTGTTCGGGCAGTTCGCACATTCTCCCACATCCGCGTCTGGTTGATGATGTGATTCGCTTTTCATAGGAACCGCTCTCCATCCGCGCTGGCTGAGAATACGCGCTCACCGCGTGTTGCCGTACTCACGAATTAGACAAAAAGCGTATGAGGCCCTGTCGGCGGCTAAGCTATTCCCGCAACAAGTTTCCAGACGCGCCTGATACGAGGGGACACGAACGACTGCGATTTGCCGGCTAATTCTGTCGAGAACCTGGCGGTGGTCGCACGTCGATCACCAGATCAATCTGAAATCGATCTCTCGCACCGCAGATAACCCGTTAGCAGAGACCGTCGGGCCAACCATGGAGTCAGACACCAGTGAGAAGGCCTTCACGTCGCGGAGGCTTCGTCCCAAAGAACAAATTAGAAGGCGCGGGACCGCGAACACTCGGTGTGTTCGCGGGTTCTCGCGTCACTTCTTTAGCGTTCGAATGTAGGCGACGAGTTCTTTGCACTTGTCGGCGCCCAGAGACTTCTCGTAGGCCGGCATTTTGCCCTTGCCTTTTGTGACGATGTCATAGAGCTGCTCATCGGTCTGGCCCTGAACATCGGCGGACGTGAGGTCCCGAACCTTCATTGCCTTGCCCGCGGCGGTATTGCCGGTGGCGTCCGCGCCGTGGCAACCGGCGCACTTTGCTTTAAAGGTTTCTCCGCCGTCACCCAGAATCGGGTTTGCAGCTCTTGCGGCATGCGAACTGCTCTGCAACAAGATCACCATCGCGAGGATCGCAAGCGACATCGCCGCGCCAACAGTCTTCTTTAGAACTTTGATCGGAAATTTCATTCTTTCATTCCACCTTTCATCGAAATATTTGCCGGCAGTCCTGGATCTCCGCCGGGAGGTCTGCCTCATCCAGGAGCAGCCAACGTCTCGGTCACTCACTGGTTCTCAACTCAGCAATTACGAATTAGCAGTTCCCCTTGCCGATGCAAGGGGAACTGCTTTGCCATTTGCACTCGATGGAGCCGGCAACTTTGTTGTAAGGCATCTTGACTAACTCATCGAGTTGTAAGACGCCGATTAAGGTGCCGGCTTCCTCACGGACTCCATCATCGTCACCTCCTTCCTCAAGCTCGCGCCATTCTTAGTCGATGGCTTTCAGCTTGATCGGGGTTCATTGATGGACTTGAGCTTCGAGTGACTTCCAGAGTTTCAGATAGTCTGCCGCCGACCTCAGCTTCTTCGTGGACTTTTCCGGGACCCACATCGTCTTATGCTGATCCTTCATATAAGGAATAAAGGCGTTGGTGGCCTCCACGCTGAAGCCAGGATGGCAGTGAGTAACGCTTCCTTCGATGCCGCAGGAGAACGGGAGGTTCTTCGCGACCTTGAAGTCATGCGCGCGTTTCGGAACTTCGGTGCCTGCGATCTGACCGTTGACCGCCATATGGCAATCTATGCACTTGACTTCGGCAACGTACATCAGATCGAACGCGGCATTACCTTCATTGTGACGACTGGTGTGGCAGTTCAGACAGAGCAGATCCTCTTCACCTTCCTTTACCACCTTATAAGCATCGGCCGTGTTCTTGTCCTTCCCCCACTGGTACACACCAAGTCTGCGGCCGAGGGCTGCCGCAACCGTGTGAGACGGATGGCAAGCAGCGCAAGTCACCCCCTCTACGGTCCCGTCAGCAACAGGCTTGTTTTGGCCGATGGCAAATTGAGCGTTGGGATCCGCCTGAAGCGGCGAATGACATTTAGTGCAGTATGTATTCTGCGTTGATTTGAAGTTCGACTGCGAGTGCACGGACGCTCTCCAGCCACCTCCGGTGAAGGCGAACGCGTTGGAAGGCGTGTCAAACTTCATTCCTACGGCTTCCGGCATATGATCTCCGCCGGCTCCAAGAGAGAAGTGACAGTTCACACAGCCGTTCGACTCAGAATAATTGTAATCCGGCCTGCTGAGGGGTGCGGCCGTAGGATTGGCAGCTATCGATTGCGCCAAAGTTGTTTGTGTAAGAGCTAAGAGGCCTACCGCAAAGAGAGCTACAAGAAACAACTGGATGAATTTTCCAGGCATAATTGCCTCCTTTATTATTCACCCCTGCAGGTTGCTGCCAGCCGGTTTACTTGTTCCCTCTGGGATGTATCCCCCCGCAGGGGGTACTTGTTTGCTTCGGTCCATCAGTGACTAAGCTCTAACGTTACTAGCTTGGACAGCCGTACTGGCGGGCAAACGGTCCTGGGAGCGAAGGCATCTTTGCCTGCCGATTTCTCGCAGACTAGGGATGCCTCCGCTCCCAGGAGTTTGCAGCCGGTCGCCCCTTCTTTGCTAACTTCTGCTCTCATATTGCCAGTTAGCTTCTAGCGCACACACTAACAACTTATTGAATGACCTTTGCTCACCTGCTACTCGCGTCCGAAGTAAATCCGAAGTGACGTGTAGGGCAGGTGCGCGTGATAAAACTCCTTCGACGCGTTCGGGAAGTTCTCCTCGTAGCCGAAGTATTGATAGCCCGCAATCCAGTCGACGTTCTTATGAAGCTTGATGACCAGCTTTGCTTCCGGAGACTGGAGATCGTAAGGGAACGACCCTATGAGCAGGCTCGGGGTTGCGACGCGATCGTTTTGGCCGGCGTCGTCGTGGATACGATATCCACCAAACAGCGTCGCGCGAGAACCCATCCGGACATACCCGGTCGTGAAAAAGAAATTGTCTCGCATGAAGTAACGGCTCTGGCCGAACGTCTGCACGTTGGCAAGAAAGAGAATGATGTCCGCGTCGCTTGTGACGTTAGTCCGCGTATAGCCGCCGTTGATCCCGAACCGCTCGTTTGGACTCCAGTCGACTGATGAGGTGAAGACTCTCGACTTTATGTTGACCCCGAAGGTCCGATTGACGTCGGTGATGGCGGGGTTGCTGTTGTTCTTGGTAACCAGGGACGCGTTGAACGACAGCGTCCTGTTCGGGCGGAGAATACTTCGCACCCGAACGTTTGTGAATTTGTAGTTGTCCGTTCGCGTGAAGACGTTGTCGGCGCTTCCTTTCTCCATATCCATGTATACAGACCAAATCTTCACCGGCTTCGCCTTGAACCCGAAGATGAACGTATTCGTGCTGTTGTCGACTTTCTGTAGCTCAGGATTCGCGGCGGCCCCGACGGTGATGTCACTGCTGCCGAGCTCGATATGCCGATCCGCATAGCGGTAGCCCGCGTGGATCGAGAGTCTGGAGCTGATATCGTAGTCGGCTTCGATCGTGTTCAGGTAACGCCGATAGTCGATCGTTCGGAACGAAAGCAGATTGGTTATCGTCGGTGGCAGATTAGTCGTACCACCCGCAGTTGTCTTCGAACGCAGCAGCGCTTCGTTCAACAGGTCTCCGCCGTTGATGCGGAAGTTGTTTACTCGAAATGTCTCCGAGATTCGGAAGCTGTCAGTAACGAAGAACGTCGCGGCAAGATCTCCCATGCCGTTCGGACGCTTCGCCGAGCCGTGCTGGGTGATGATGTCAGAGTTAACGCTGTTTCCTGACGAGTCCGTACCGTGACCGTTCTGAAAAAACGTGTAGTCGGTGCTGCCGCTCGTGTAAACATAACGGCCGGTGAAATCGAGCTTCTTCCCGATTAGCGTGTGAAGGCTGAACCGGGTGAACGGAGTGTTACCGCGAGTCGGAGCAGTGCGATAGAAGTCGGTTATCTTCGCGGTGTTCGTCAGATTGTTGCCGGGGTTCGGTACCGTCACCAGGTACTGATTGTCTTCCTTGAAGAAGCGCCAGCCTTGCATGAACGACAGGTCGAAGACCCAGAGCTTCGCGTCGACTCCCACACGGTATTCGTCGGCAGCCATACGTAATGGGAGCGCAGCGGGGTACTCGTCTCCGTTAAAGCGTATGGTCGATACCGACGGCCCGCTATTCCGATCCAGCGAGTAACCCAGGTTGAATCTCACTTTTTCATTTTGCGGGAGGATCACCAGGTTGAAATCACCTTGCCGATACTCAGTGTTAGAGGTGTGCTGGCCGAGCGCGAAATTCGACAGGTTATTGAAGTAGTCAAACCGGCGATAGTTTGCATCGAAGCGATAGGCCTTCGTCTTCTCCGCATTGACCCGGAGGTACTTGTTCGGATCCGTGCCCCATCCAAATGAGCTCACGGTCAGGGCATCCAGGACCGGCGCATTGTTATCCTTCGACTTCATCGAGAAGCTCGAATCGAAGATGCGGAAGCCAGGAGTGTAATTGAGATCGCTCCGGTACCTGTCACCGTTCCCCTCGATCAAGACTCCGCGCACACCGAACTCGATGCTCGAGTTGATCGTGTAAGGTCCCTCGGCGGCGGTCTGTGCGCTCGCGGCTGGTTGCTGTGTCTTGTCCTTGTCGGTCTTACTAGCTGCGGGTTGCTGCGCTCGCGTATCGTTCGCCAATAGCACGAGCCCAATCACGAACCCGAGCAAAAACAACAGCGTGAATTCAATCTTGCTTTTCATAGCGGTCTCCCTCGATCCGACACAACCAACCTATCGGAAGAAAGTCTTGTTAGTGTTCGAGCCGTGAATCTTCGAATGGCACGTAGTGCAGTTCTGGTAACGCACGGTTGACTGGTTGTGGAAGCTTGGTGCGCCGGGCGCGTCAATCTCACCTGTCTTCAGCGCGACATTGCTGTGGCATTCCAGGCAGAGCTGGTTCACGTTGTTACGCTTCAGCATCTTTGGATTGCTTGCCCCGTGTGGCGTATGGCATATAGCGCAGCCTTCAACCTTGGAGGGGGCGTGTTCGAACACGAAAGGCCCTTGCTTGTCGGCGTGGCACTTCATGCACGCGGCGTCCGCTCCGGTGTTGAGTCTGGCCTGCTTTGCTTCGAATCCGCCGTGCGGGTTGTGGCAATCGCTGCACTTCATTGCGCCTTCAAGGACCCGGTGATGGAACGGCTGACTAAACTGCGACTTCATTTCGTTGTGGCAAGTCAGGCACAGTTGCGGCTCGTTCTTCACAAGCATCTTTGGTGGCGCCAGGTCATTCGAGTGCGCCGAAAAGGGACCTAGCGGTATCAGAGAGGAAGGCATATCAGCCTTTCCTTGAGGCGAACCGGCAAGCTTCGCCGCAAGCCTGGCAGAGGCGTGAGGTGAGTGGCAATCGGTGCAGGCCACGTCGTTGCGCCAATGCTCTCCCCGCTTGTAGTTGTTGTGCTCTTCCTTACCGGCGTGGCATTTCAGACAGGCTTCCGATATCTGCTTCGGCGATTCATTTGCGAATGTCCGGATTTTGGTCTTGTCTCCGCCGCCTTCCACGTGTGCCTTGCCTGGACCATGACACGATTCGCAGCCCTGCCTTTCTGTCTTCCAACCCGCTTTGGCAAGCTTGGCATGAGCAGTCTTGCTGAAGCTGCTGTGTTGTTCTTCGTGGCAGGCCTTGCAGGTCTCGCTTCCAACATAGTCTTCGGGCGAGTACTTGGTGGCCGCCGCCGGTTGGGCTTTCTTCTGATCGGCGAGATCGGCCGGTGTCGAGAACGAGCTCGAAGCCGTATATAACAATCCCGCTACAGCACAGCCGGCAACCAGCGTTGTCTTGATTAGTTTTACCGCTCTCATCGTGTGCCTCCTTAAGGTCTGAGCAGCCAACTTAAAGGTTCCCTGAAAAAAGAGCTATGAGCATCGTCACGCATCAACGTGACGACCATCACGCTGCCTGCCATCACATTCGAACCCGACTAAGGCAAATGGTGTTCACAAATCACAAACCCGTATCAGCTAGTCGATGACCGTCGAGCGTGCTCGCTGAGAATAAACGGGTTAGCTCGCACAAACTGCGCTTCTCGCAGGTGCCCGCTGCGACCGGTTCATCGCCGATTTCTCGAAGCGATCGATTCCCAATGCGGGTTTTTCCCCAATGTCATGAGAACAATTGCTCAGCTACGTGAATGGCTTCGAGAGCAGACGGCGGGCAAGAGTCTTAGCTCGCACTCGGGCCGAGAAGTATTATTCAACGCCGGGGGTCGCGCGTTATCAAAATCAATATGTTCAAGCGGGGAAGTTGATTTATGAGAGGAGAAATCGGGCGCCGCTATCGTGCACGATCTCTCGTCAATTGAGGCAAGAGATCCACGCAAGGAGTGATGTCCTAACGGCAGGTCGCGGGGCAGGGGATACTGGGCAACCGGGCGCTCGACGATCTTTGGACACGACGAAAACAAGGAGACGTGTGATTTAGAAGAGGTGAACATCATTCGATCTCGTGCGGTATTATCAGTAAGGATAGAGTTTGAGGTTGTACGCCGGAACAAACGGACGAGTAATCGATCCTCTATCTTCGCCGATTCAAGCGGTCGTGCTTTTTTTCGCCTCCAGACGCTTGATCGTTTCGCGCAGCCAATTCTTGACGATGTCCTCGGTCTCGCGCCGGTTTTCATTCCGTTCCAACTCGTCTATGGTCCTTCCGCTAGAGTCGAGCGGGATGTGATGGCATGGAACATCTCCCTTCCGCTCCTCCGGAGGAACGAAATCCATCAGAAGACACTCACTGCAAGGTTTACTTCTTGCGTCATCGCCGAGGTTGAGGCAACTCGGAGAATCCTGGAAAACCCTAGTCGGTTGCCAGGGTGTCTTCACCGAACGGCCGTAGCCACCCTTCTCGATGAAGTCGAGCTCAGCCTTCAACACCTCGATTGCGGGACTGTTGGCCATATGCAGTTCCAATCGGGTTTCACTTCTGAAATGTGTCTCACGCTAACCGCCAACCGATGATACAGGTCAACTAATAGCCCGTCTGTTCAATATTGAACACTTTCGAAATTCACCGCGGTGGTCTTCAGCGGATTACGGCTTGACGGCCACTTTAAGGACTCCGTCGAGTCGCTCGCCAAAGATCTTGTAGCCCCGCTCTATCTGATCGAGTGTCACGGTGTGCGTGAGTAGAGGAGTGAGATCGACTCGACCGGCTCGGACGACCTCCATCAACCGTCGCATTCGCTCTTTCCCTCCGGGGCAGAGAGTAGTCACGATTCGATGATCGCCCAGCCCCGCGGCGAAAGCTTCATAAGGCATCTGGAGCTTTCCGGAGTAGACGCCCAGACTCGACAGCGTTCCACCCGGTCTCAAACAACGAAGCGCGCTCTCGAAAGTTTGCTGTGTCCCTAATGCTTCAATAGTGACGTCGGCGCCTCCGCCCGTGAGCTTCTTGACTTCCGCAACTACATCTACCTCGCGATAGTCCAGCGTCACGTCGGCTCCAAGTCTTTGTGCCATCGCCCGGCGGTTTTCGTCTGCCTCGACTCCGACAATCAGAGAGGCCCCCATCAGCTTCGCACCGGCCGTCGCGCACAATCCGATGGGACCTTGCGCGAAGACAACTACGGAGTCACCGATTCGCACGCCGCCCGACTCGGCGCCACTGAACCCGGTTGAGGCGATGTCTGCGAGCAGCACCACCTGCTCGTCGGTGAGCTCGTCAGGAATCTTCGCCAGGTTCGCTTGTGCGTTCGGCACCAGCAGGTATTCTGCCTGCGCGCCGTTAATCGTATTGCCGAATCGCCATCCACCTATCGCTTCGTAGCCGCCGCCGTGGCCGCATTGCGAGAGCTGACCCGAAAGACAGGCCCGGCATTGGCCGCACGGAGTGATCGCGCCCACCAGCACCCGGTCGCCGATGTCGTAGCCGGTCACGCCTGGACCGAGTTCTTCGATCACGCCCACCGGTTCGTGTCCAATTACGAGGCCGGGCTTGACCGGATATTCACCGCGCACGATATGCAGATCGGTGCCGCAGATAGTGGTGAGTGTGACTCGAATTACAGCCTCGCCGACTCCCGCGCGTGGCTTCTCGACTTCTTCGATGTGAAAATTATTTACTCCCCTAAAAACGTTGGCTCGCATCTTTTCCATTTCTCTATCTCCAATTCTGACATTGCGGCGCGACGGCTTCCCCCAACGTCAAGGCCGAGTTTTTATCACGGCAAGTCGCATACCCGATCGAGCCGTGAGTTAGACGAGGCAGCTAGCGCGAGATTCGCGGTTTCTCTTGCGTAAATCTACGCACGATTAATGCGAAGTTTCTCCCAAGTCATTGAGCATCGATTGAAGATTGGGCCATTTGCGGATCTGACAAATGAGGAACAGTCGTTGCAGAGTCCAGACGCGGAGAGCGTTGGCTGCTGTCACTTTTCCAGCGTGATGGCGGCCATCGCTTCTCCGGATTCCAAGGCTCAACCCTACTTAACGGTTAAGTGGCGCCGATCACATCCGCCAACGCTTTGAGGAGTCTTTCTGCGCTGTAGGGCTTCGGTAAGAACATCTTTACACCCTCGATTGCTCTACCGCTTTCAGAGAGTCCGCTGCTTGCGATGACCCGTATTTTCGGGTTCAGCTTCTGCAGAGCGCGAATGGTCGCCGGGCCGTCCATGTAGGGCATCATCAGGTCGGTCAACACCACCTTGATCTCGTCCTTATGCTGGGCGTACAGCGCGACGGCTTCAGTGCCGTCCGACGCCGTCAGCGCGCGATAGCCGTATGCCTCGAGCGTCCCTTTTGTTATTTCGCGTATCGCGATCTCATCGTCCACGACGAGGATCAACTCGCCGTGTCCAACCGGCAGCGATGCCGATGAATTCGCCAGAGCGGTAAAGGGAGTCTCGGCTGCCGGGAGATAGATCTTAAATTGAGTGCCCCGGCCCGGTTCGCTGTAGACGTTGATGAATCCGCCGTGACCTTTGACGATCCCGAGAGCGGTCGACAGGCCCAGGCCGGTCCCTTTGCCGTGCTCTTTAGTTGTAAAGAAGGGTTCGAATATTCGGTTGATCACGTGTGGCGATATCCCTACGCCGGAGTCCGCAATGGTTATCAGCACGAACGAGCCGGGCTTTGCTTCGAGGTTCATGCGCGCGTAGTTGTCGTCGATGTACACGTTTTCCGCCGTGATCGTCAGCCTTCCACCGCCGGGCATCGCGTCTCGGGCGTTGACGAAAAAGTTCATCAGCACCTGATGGAGCTGGGTCGCGTCGCCTGCGACTACAGAAAGGTCTTCGCTTGCTTGAAACGCGACCTCGATCGATTTCGGGAGCGTGTCATTCAGTATCTTGACGATCTCTTTTATGAGATGGCGCGGCTGAAGGGTTATTCGATCTCCTTCGACGCCTCGCGCGAATGACAGCACCTGTTTGACGAGGCCTGCTCCGCGTTCGGCGCTTACCTGAAGCATTGCGAGCAGTCGCTGCCCATCCTCGTCCTTGATTCTGGTCTGCAATAATTGAATCGACATCATGATGGGCGATAGCAGGTTATTGAAGTCGTGCGCTATTCCGCTTGCAAGTGTGCCGATGCTCTCCATGCGCTGCGCGCGCAGGAATTGAGCTTCGATTTTTCTTTTGTCGGTGACGTCGGTGTTGATCACCAGGAGGGACTTCGGTTCACCTCGATCGTCACGCACAAGCGTCCATCTGCTCTCGACCACGATGTCTCTGCCGTCTCTGGTGACCTGTCGGAGCTCTCCTCGCCATTCTCCGGTACTGACCGTCGCGCCCTTTGCTTCACTGAACTGAGCGACGCTGTTCTTATAGATGATGTCCTTCAAATTCCGACCGATGACTTCCTCAGCCGGCCATCCGTATATTCGTTCGGCGCCCTTGTTCCAGAAAAGAAACTTGTCGTTGAGGTCCCTGACCAGAATTGCGTCCTGGGCGTTGTCGAGCAGCGTCGCCTGCTCGCGAAGTTGTTCTTCGGCGCGCTTGCGCTCGGTGATGTCGTTTCGAATTGCGACATACTGATAAGGCTTGCCCTTGTCGTTGAGGAACGGAACGATGGTCGTATCCACCCAGTAGATGCTGCCGTCCTTGGCGCGATTCTTGATCTCGCCTTTCCACACTTGCCCGCTCGCAATCGTAGTCCAAAGCTTCCTAATGAATTCCTTCGGGTGGTAAGCGGAGTTGATGATCCGATGGTCCTGTCCCAAAAGCTCCTCTCGCGAGTACTTTGAGATTTCACAGAACTTATCATTTACATATTTTATTATTCCGGTCTGATCGGTAATCGCTACTATGGACGATTCATCCAGCGCGAATTTAATGTCTGCAAGTTCCTTGAGTGATTTCTGCAAGTCCACTTCGGTTTTACGATGCGTCGCTTCCTGTTCAAAAGAAGTAGCCATTTTATCCAAGCCTGACCTGATTTCCCGGCGTAGGAGCTGCCTGCGCACATTGTTACAAAGCTGCACTCGCTCGCACAAGCAGGAAGGCGGGCGCTCCTAAGAGATGAGTACCGTAGACTTGTCCCGTCTGCGGGGGATTGATTCTGCGCAGCGTGGTCTCCGAGGATTGGAGAGTCAACGCTACTCGGGACGCGCATATAGGTCATTTTCTAAAACCCGGAATGATTACCGAGGTTGCCGGCTGGTGCGTTATGCAAAGCGGCGGGCTGTCGACGATCGTTTCATTTCTCTCCGACGCCGGTGATCTCCTGAATGCGAATGCGAAAGATGATTGCTGAAGACTGTCCATCGTGCACGGGAACAGATTCAACAGGTGTCAGCTTTGGAAAGCCCGCGTGGAGCGCCTGGACCGCCCGGTCACGTTCTATTGAGTCCGTAACTTCTTCGTAGCTGCCAAAAGCGATAGCGCTGCGCCAGTGATACTCGTCTTTTACTTCGTCCACCTGGAGGCAGGCTCTGGAGTTTGCGCGAAGCGCCTCGATCTTTCGTCCCGGCAGGGAGTGACTGTAAATGTTTTGGCCGTCGACGACGTAGTTGATTGGGACTACGTATGGACCGCCTTCATAGACACACCCGAGCCGCCCAACCCGGCTGGCGATCAGCAGAGCGCGCGCTTCCTCCTGACTTAGTGGCGTGATCATCGCAGACTCATGTTTCTGGTTTGTTGTTCCGACATAGACCGCAAACTGGAGACCAGAGACCAGAAACCCCTGTTTTACGAATCATGCCGACTTCGAACTATTTCGACCGAGCACTTCGCGTGCGACGCAATGGCTTGTGAAACCGAGCCGAGCCAGAGCCTGGTCAGCCCGCGGTAACCGTGTGAGCCGACCACGATCAGATCCGCTTCCCACGTCTCCGCGGTATCGATGATGGCGTGCTTCGGATAACCCTTGACGATCTCGGTCCCAACGCGAAGGCTGTCATGTTGCTCATTGGTTATCCGATCAGCGGCTTTGCCGACAATGGACTGGGCCTGTTCCAAGCCGGCTTGCTCGAGCGCCTCGATATAGTTGTCGGGTGGTACCCAGGTTTCGACCGTCGGCAGCAATGGGGGTTCGACCACCGAGATGATCTTCACTTCCGACTCGGCGGGCCACGGTCTTTTCGCTATTTCGCTGACGGCCGCATCGCTGAAGGATGATCCGTCGATCGCCAGTAGTATTTTCATCGCCAATTCTCCGAGCCTGTCCGGTGTTCAACCGCAGGCTGTAAGTTCGCAAACGCCGGCTTTCGCGGGCGAGCGATAAGCACGGGACACGGCGCTTGACGGAGCACTCGATCTGCGTTCGAACCGAATAGCGCGCGCATGCCGAATCCAGTGCCGCTCGCCCCCATGCATATGAGGTCGATGTCTTGCTCATCGGCGTAGGCAAGCACTTCGCGATAGGGATGTCCCTCGCGCACGGCCTGCTTTACATCGCAACACACTCGAGTCTCCTGTGGCACCGCGCTTTGAAGGCGGCTTGCCGCTTCGCGAAATCCGATCTCTCCGCCGGACGCCAGAAACGCGACCTCGGGGGACGCCGGTTTGATCGAGCGAGCGGGCAATACGTGCAACATATGAACTTCAGCTTGATACTCCCGAGCGAGCGACAAACCATAGGAGAGCGCCAACTCGGAGTCGATCGAAAAATCGTATGCAACAAGCACGCGCTGGAGTCCAATCTCATTGGTCGTTATGCCCGCCCAATCCGTTTCGCGGGGATGAGTGATCATCACCGGGCACGGCGCCGTTCGACAAATCGATTCTGCCGTCGAGCCCATCAAAGCCGCCGCGTATGGTCGCCGGCGCGAGCGCATTACGATAAGGTCGATCCTTCGCTCCGCCGCCTCCTCTGCAATCGCGGTCTTCGGATCGCCCTCAACAAGCAGCGTCTCCCAGTTAAAGTCCGCCGTCAATGGAAGTCGCAGGTGCTTTCGAACCGCAGTGTCGAGGAGCTGCTTGACGTGCTCACGTTCACGCGGACCACTGACAGCGTAACTGTCCACACAGTGGATTACGAAAAGCTTCGCATCGTAGGCTTTTGCCAGGGTTATGCCATATCGCAACGACTCACTTGATTCAGTCGTGAGATCGATCGGGCATAGAATGCGTTCGAAGATTATTCGTTCATTGATGGTCACGGGGCGACCTCCCCCAAGCGGAAACACATTCCGTCTACTGGCGAGCAACGTCCGTGCCGTCAAAAAAGTCGAGGATTCGATGACTTGTTCTGTTTGGGTGCGAAAATTGACGGGACCGAAGCGGAGAATTACGCAGCGTCCGAGGTATGATCGATTGAAATGCGCGGTCGAACCGGAGGGTCTCGACCGCGCCCTGCGTTGATGGACCAATCCTTATTTCTTCGCTGCCACTTTTCCCGTGCATGGTGATCCGCAACAGCTCTTTGCATCTTGCCTGGCTGTAGTCTTACCTGCATCCGCTGTGCAGAAACTCGGGCAATTCTCACAGCATCCGGCCATGGCCGTACCGGTTTTGCTCGAGCAGCTTTTCTCACCACTGCAACAGTGCTTGTCCTTTTCGCAGCAGCTCATTTCCGTTTCGCAGCACTCAGCGCCAGGCTTGCAGCACTCAGCGCCAGGCTTACAGCAGTCGGCTCTTGCAGTGCAGGAGCCCTGCTCCGCCATGTACGCTGCGGTATTTGTGTGATCGCCGCCGGCCGCATAGCCGTAGCCAGTCACAGCCAAAAATAGAACCAGAACAATTGCTTTAGTGCTTTTCATTTTATGTGTCTCCTATCAAAATGTAGTTCGCCGAATAACCGGCAAAGATTGAAATGCCGGCGTTAACGTCGCGCACCACTCTTAGATCAGGAGCACACAGAATAGAAGATAGGTGCTGCCTCGATTCGTTACTGACACGCGCCTGTTGAATCCAGTCGGTTGCGCGCTGGCCTGAATCGCGTCCGCTTGCGGGACATGATTTGACCAGGTTGTTCGAGGAGCTATTGATTGCAGCAGGGTTGCCGGGACGACTGTCTGGCTTTCACGCCAGCAACATTGTTTTTTGTCGATGGGACTCGACGGCCTCTCATCTCCTGAGCCGCTCTTACCTCCATGTTGCTGCTGGCGGCACCGATGCTCGCCGCTGGAAAGTTGGTTGGACTCTCCAACCGAAGGGATTGCTTCAGACAGGTGAGCGAACCGCGAGCTGCAGCACCAATGTGATTGTTCGCTCACGGCGCACGCTACGCACAGCGAGCCTCCGCTCAGCATCAATGAGGCGAGTGCGAGGCACGCATTAGCCCTCAGACGGCCGCGCACGGTTAGAAATCGATTCATCGTTGTGCGAGGCGCGAGCCCGACGGTTGATGCCAGCACTGACCCGGAACTTAGGACAAGCTTCAGCAACAGTCTATTCTCCAGGCGCTATGGTACTGCTGAAGGCACAGGGCGCGCGGTGACGGTCGTCACAGATCTCGGTGACGCCTGTCAGTTTGGAATCAACCCGATGGATGAATCGATATTGCGAGAGGCAGACTAAAAGCGATGAAACCTTTAGGCATCCCTGTGTTTGCATAGCTTCAGGGACATTATTCTTGCGGACCTGTTTCTTCGAGTTTCTTCAGCCGATAGCGTAGTTGATCCCGGGAGATTCCGAGCAGTTCGGCCGCCCGAGTTTGATTGCCTTTGCTGCGCTGGAGGGCCTGTCGCACCAGAGACATTTCTACATCGTCCAAAACAACACCCTCGGGTGGAAGCTGAAAGCTCAAGTTCAAAGTTTGTGGTTGATCGATTGGTGGATTCGAGAGGCGCTGCGCGTCATTGATAACGGGAGTACCGGGCGCCGCGCCGGCGCGCGACACGTCTCTCACGGGGCTTCCGTCTTTTCCCAGCCCGCGCGGCAAATAAGTTGTAGTGATCAAGTCTCCATCCTCGAGTATCATCACGCGCTCAATCACGTTGCGCAGTTCACGCACGTTGCCCGGCCAGGGATAATGGCGAAAAGTCTCCGCAACCTCGGGTGTAAGCCCGCGAACGCGTTTGCGAAGTCGCTCGTTGAACTGCGTGACATAGTGCTGCGCGAGGAGGATCGCGTCATCGCCGCGCTCGCGAAGAGGAGGAATATCGATCTGTATAACCGAGAGTCTGTAATAAAGATCGAGCCGGAACTTTCCTGATTCGCTTTCGGCCTTGAGGTCTCGATTTGATGAAGCGATGACGCGCACGTCGAGCGGAAGATCTCGCAAGCCGCCGACACGCCTGAAGGAACCCTCTTCGAGCACGCGAAGCAGTTTGGCCTGAACGCTCAGTTCAAGCTCGCCGATCTCGTCAAGAAAAAGCGTTCCCCCTTCGGCCTGCTCGAATAACCCTTCCTTGCGCGCCTTCGCATCGGTGAACGCGCCTTTCTCGTACCCGAACAATTCGCTTTCGATCAGGTTCGCTGGAATTGCCGCGCAGTTGATTGCAATGAACGGCAGTTCTTCGCGGCGCGACCCGTAATGAATCGCCTTGGCGACCATATCCTTGCCGGTGCCTGACTCGCCTTGAAGGAGGACAGACGAAACCTCGCTCTCAGCCACTTTCTTGGCAAGAGCGAACACATCACGCAATCCCGGCGATTCGCCTACTATCTGATCGAAGCTGAACTGTCTCGCGCGCTCTCGTCGAATAAGCCGCACTTCCTTTCGCAGCCACTGCGCTTCGATGCCGTTGCGAATTGTAATTTGAAGCTCTTCGAGATTAATGGGCTTGCCGACAAAGTCATAAGCGCCACCGCGCAGCGCTGCTATCGTGTCCGCCACGAGCACGCTGCCGGTCATCATGATGACGACTGCATCCGGCTGCCGGCGTTTGATCTCGCGTAAGCCGTCGAGCCCTGAGCCGTCGGGGAGGTTGACGTCCAAGAGCACCGCCGCAGGTTGATCAGTTTCGAAAGTCGCGAGCGCGGTATTCACCGTACCCGCTTCGATGCAAGCATAGCCCCAGTTCCGCAACGCTTCGGTGAGCGCCCAGCGAATCATCTGATCGTCATCTACTATTAGAATCTTTTCTTTAGCCATCGCACTTTCTATGACACCAGTATCGACTCCGGCGTGAATTTCGGTCTCTCTCTTAGTCCGTTCCGTCCTGCGCCGCTGTTATTCTCGCATTCCAAACTGGGCCGATATCTTTTCGAAAGCCGCACCGATCAAGGCGCATAATACCACTGCGGCAAAAGGGCAAACAATGTAAGGGCCTGAAGTTCGCGTTCTGCGGATCGTCCGTCCAGACGAGATACTGCCGGCTGTCCGGTCTGCGCTGAAATCCACGTTAGGCGAGCGCCAAAACAAGCCACCTCAAGCGCTTTCTTGCGGATTTCTCAGGTGTCTGTGTATTCTTGTTCCTCGATGTTCAGAAGCATTTTCACGTTCATAGTATTTAACCAGCTCGTCGCAGGCTTGAGTCCTGCGCGGCTCAATCGCCAGTCCGACTCGTTCGTCTAGGGGCCTAGGACACCGCCCTTTCACGGCGGTAACACGGGTTCAAATCCCGTACGAGTCACCTCAGTTTCGCAGATTAGTCTGTCCCTATCTTGGATCATCAGTTCGTTTTCCGTCCTAATGGATCTTGACGCGCTATGCTCAAACTTTGGAAGCGCGGTTTGCTCGGCGCAGAATTTGGAACTAACCTTGTTGCTCAGGATTTGAACTACGAGGAGCTGTGATGGTATGAGGCGAATAAGATTGGGCGTGTTGATTGCAATCCTGGCAGTGCCGGGATCACCTGCTTTGACCGCGGCGCAAGACGCTATCAGGCAGGAGCGGCCCGCCAGGAATCAAGTGAAGCCGTCCGCGAAGCCGGCAGCCGAACCTGTTGATAAAGTCGCTGAGACCTCGCAGCCATCTGAGTTGGACCAGGCAATGCAGCGCGCAATAACCAGCCTGTCAACTCAGATCGCTCTGCTCAACGACGAAGTTCGCAAGCTGAGACACGAAACGGAGCGCAACTCGGAGATGATGGAGTTGCTGCTTACCGAAGACCGGCTTGCCAAGCTGGAAGAAAAAATCCAGGAAGCAGCCGATCACAAGGCCCAGCTCGACGCTCGCGAACAGGACCTTGTGCGGCGCTCGCGAAACATCCAGGGTGAGTTGGTATTACGAGGCGGGTTGCGCCGCGATGAGGCCGACGCCGCCATCCGCAGCGAGATCCAACGCGCGCTCGATGACGTGCACAGTCAACAGGCAGCATACCAGCAGCGCTCAGCGGAGCTGGTCGAGCAGTCAACTCGCGTCCGAGCTCGCGTGGAAACGCTTCGGAAGAAATTCGAATCGTTGGACGAGAAGAGTGTTCGGGAAGAAAAGTAACCTGCGGGTTTCGCCTGGAAAAAATTCGAGCCGCCGACAACTTACGTCATCGGCGGCTTTTTAATATGTAGAGTCACGCCCCCGTGTGCCCCTACACTTCGAACGTTATACTTGTCTGTCGCTTCTCTCAGTGTTGCTTCAAGCTTCGATGTCGGTCAGAGTGGCTGCTCGCCCCTTTGACGTTGCTTTGAATGGAAGGCAGGGCCCCCATCCTCCCTTCCATTCTCAGCTTTAGTTCTGCATCCCGCAGTTGCTCTGAGCAGAAGAGGTTTCTAAATCAAACTGTCGAAACTGCTAGAACCGGACGCTGATTCTGCAACGGTTGTGCCAATGAGTACACAGATTCAAGCCCAAAGACCGAAAGCAACTTTTCGTTTGAAGCTTAGCTCCTGTCCCTTGAAGAAGAACTTTTAGTATGGCATGCATACAGCCTTTCGATTGATGACAATTTTCGGCAGCCTTCGGTTACAAATTGCGTCATCTCTCGAACTTACGAATGCCCCAAAGCCGTGGTTCTACGCCGCAACAGCGCGAAATGCATTGTCAACCATTGCCGCGAGTCTCGCGATTTGGCATGTCGGCGGTGACAATCGGTGACCCGTGCAATTTTATGTCGCCCTATTCTCGACCATGTAGGTGATAGATAATACCGAGCCCTTCCTCGCGTTTGCGAAGTTGCGAGTCGCCCCGCTTAACCCTGATAATGACGGCCGGAGCGGAAGCGCAAATTTATGACAAAGACGCCGACGAACAACCAGCGGCGGGACACGCGGACGACGCAAAAGAAAGAAACGAAAGATCGTCGTGCTGCTTCGCCGGAGCGTCGCCCGGCCGCGCGCTTCGACAAAGTTTTTGAGAAGATTTATCGGCTGGTGCTGCGCATCCCGCTCGGACGGGTTATGACTTACGGCCAGATCGCGCGCCTGCTCGAGGAACGATACAGCCCCAGACTTGTTGGCTGGGCGATGCACGCGACGCCGCGCGATGAACGCAACATCCCCTGGCATCGGGTAATCAATTCCCGGGGCGCGATTTCGACCGGCCGTGTTATCGTTCAGGAACCTGACGTTCAACGCTTAATGCTGGAAGCGGAAGGCGTCCTCTTCGACGACCGCGGCCACTGCGACCTGCGCGTTTATCAGTGGTCTCCGAGACAAAGAGCGGCAAGAGCCAGGATTGAGAGCATAAGGGCCGGTTCAACCAGACCGGGACAAAATGAGAAGCGCAATCGAGCCAGGAAAAAATAGGCAATGGAAATAACCGCCGAGCAACTGCAACAGATTCGCGAAAAGTTCGAGAGCAATCACTTTCCCAGATCGCTGGGGATCGAGCTTGACTCGATCGAACAGGGGCGAGCTCGCTTGAGTCTCGAAGTCAGGCAACAGCACTTGCAACTGTCGGGAATCATGCACGGCGGCGCCATCGCGACTTTAATCGACACTGCGGTGGCGTTCGCGATTGTTGGCGCTTCCAAACCGGGTGCTCGCTTCACGACAATCGAGATGAAGGTGAACTACCTGCGGCCCATACGCGAAGGCCGCGTCGTCGCCGACGCCAGGCTGATACGCGATGGCCGACGGATTGTCGTCAGTGATTGCGACCTTTTCGACTCAGAAGGAAAACTGGCAGCGAAGGGTCTGCTGACCTATATGCGTCTCGACGAAAACGGCGTGTAGCGCGAAAAAGGGCGACTGGCAAAGGCCCCGAGTCGCTTGCTTTTCACGACGGTATGTCGACGGCTACAATAACGATGGCGGGTGCGCTGCGACCCGCCAATTTCTTATGAATGACAAAAGGCTCGCAGTTAATTCAGCAAGATCGTTATGACTCCGTTTCGCAAACTTCTAAGCTACTTCGCGCGATACAAACGAACGATTATTATCGGGACGGTATGCGTATTCATGACTAACGTGGTGCGGCTGACCGCGCCTCTGGTCCTGCGCCACGCGGTTGACGACCTGGCGTCGCAGATCACCAACTCGAAGCTTCTGGAGTACGCTGGATTGATCGTCTTGATAGCCCTGACGCAAGGTGTTTTTCTTTTCGCGCAACGGCGGTTGCTGATCAACATGTCGCGGGACATCGAATACGATCTTCGGAATGATTTCTATGAGCATCTGCAGAAGCTCCCGTTCGAATTTTATCAAACTCACCGAACCGGCGACTTGATGGCGCGCGCGACAAACGATCTCTCGGCGGTGAGGATGATCGTCGGGCCGGCATTGATGTACTCGATGAACACGGTATTCGCGATGGCGTTGATAGTGCCGCTGATGGGTTCGGTAAGCTGGCGCCTCACGCTCCTCGCCTTTCTCTCGATGCCGCTGGTAGCGACGGCCACTAATTACTTCTCGAAGCGAATACACGACCGTTTCGAGAAGGTTCAGGAGTATTTCGGCACGGTGTCCAATCGCGCGCAGGAATCGCTGGCCGGCGTGCGCGTGATTCGGGCTTACACTCAAGAGCCGGCAGAGATCGAGAGCTTCAAACAGGTGAATCGCGAGTTCGTCAATCGTAATTTACAACTCATAAGGTTGTCGGGGATCTTTCATCCGATTCTTCAGTTCTTTATTGGACTTGGCTTTATTGCGGTGCTTTGGTTTGGCGGGCGACTCGTCGTCAGCGGACAAATATCGATCGGACAGTTCGTCCAGTTCACGTTGCTACTCGGGTACCTCGTGTGGCCGATGATCGCCCTCGGCTGGGTAATAAACATCTTCCAGCGCGGCATGGCCTCGATGGGTCGCATGCATCACATAATGTCGATCGAGCCCGCGATCCGCGACACGGACGAGGTGCTCGATATCGATCAAATCACCGGTGAAATAGAGTTTAGCGACCTAACATTCTCCTACGCCCAGGCCCGCGAGCCCGCGTTGAAGCACATGAACCTTCACATCGCGCCGGGCGAAACAGTCGCTTTCGTCGGTGCGGTCGGTTCGGGGAAGTCGACGTTGATGAATCTGATCACGCGGCTGCTCGACGCCGAACCGGGACAGGTGCTGATCGACGGCCGTCCGATTCGTGAAATCCCGCTCGCCGTGTTGCGTAGTTCAGTTGGTTATGTGCCGCAGGAAACTTTTCTGTTCAGCGAGACGGTAGCGGAGAACATAGCTTTCGGAGTAGAGCGCGCGATGCCGGACGAGATCGAGCGCGCAGCGACCGAAGCGGGAATCGCGGAAGACATACTCGAGTTCCCGGAAGGATTCGAGACTTTGGTTGGCGAGCGCGGGATCACGCTGTCGGGCGGACAGAAGCAAAGAACGGCAATCGCTCGCGCTTTGATACGCCGACCGAAAATTTTGATCCTCGATGATGCTCTCTCATCGGTTGACACGTACACCGAGGAGAGAATTCTTGGATACCTGCGACAAATAATGGTTGGCCGGACGAGCCTGATTGTCTCCCACCGAGTATCGACGGTAAAAGACGCGGACTTGATCGTCGTGCTCGAAGACGGACAGATAGCCGAACGAGGGACGCATGATTCGTTAGTCGCGCGCGGCGGGATTTATGCTGAGTTGTACGAAAAGCAGTTGCTGGAGGAGGAATTGGCGGCAAGTTAGTTGCGGTGCGAGAGGGTGAAATCTTATGGGGACATTTTACATTCGGTGCAAAGTTGAAAACATCACAGACCGTGCGCGCGGTGCTGTGGTTCCCAAGCTGCTGGTCGTTACCGTAAGTGACTACACATGGATTCCGGCAGCAACTCTCGAAAGACTCGGCGTAGATAGGGAGAAGAAAGACTTACCTTTTGTGATGGCGAACGGCCAGCAGATAACGCGCAGCGTCGGCTTTGCGATAATTCGCTTCGACCAATTCTTCACCGTGGACGAAGTTGTATTCGCCGAAAGGGGCGACGTCGCTATTCTCGGCGCGCGATCTCTGGAGGGGCTTAACCTTGCGGTCGACTCGAAGCGCAAGCGGCTCGTGGCTGCGGGTCCACATCTGGCGGCCAACCTCATTACCTAGCAGTTTTCTCTTATGGCAGATCATCACGAAGAAGAAATACTAGGGAAAGCCTACGACGCGCGGCTGATGAGGCGGCTGCTCACTTACTTATGGCCTTATAAGTGGCACGCGCTCACTTCGCTTGTGCTCACGATTCTGAGCGCGCCGCTCGTGCTTGCCGGTCCGCCGCTGACCAAAGCCGCGATCGATCTCTTCCTCGCGCCCGATCCATCAAAGCCGGCATCCGGTTTCGCGCTGATCATCAAAAACCTTGCGGACAGATTCGGCTTCGGATCGACGCCGTATCAAGGCATTGCCTTTATCGCGATCATCTTCCTCATCGCAAACCTTGCGGCGTTCGCGGTCCAGTACACCCAGGCCATCGTGATGCAGGCGATGGGTCAGTACATAATGTACGATCTGCGCAAACAGATCTTCGCACACCTGCAGAAGCTCTCCGTTCAGTTCTATGATCGCAACCCGGTTGGCAGACTGATGACGCGCCTCACCACCGACGTAGATGCTTTGAATGAAATGTTCACTGCAGGGGTCATCGCAATCTTCGGCGACGTAGCGATGATCTTTTACATCGTCATCTGGATGTTTCGAGTTAATTGGGAGCTGGCTCTCGTGAGCTTTGCGATCCTCCCGCTGCTCGTGGCGCTGACGACCTGGTTTCGTCTGGGCGCCCGCTCGTCGTTCCGCGAAGTCCGGACACGTATCGCGCGGATCAATGCCTTCCTGCAAGAGCACATCACCGGTATGCCGGTTGTTCAATTGTTCAATCGCGAACAGAAAGAACTTCGGAGGTTCGACAACATCAACCAGGCGCATCGCCAAGCCAACATCGACACGATTTTTTACTACGCCGTGTTTTATCCGGCGGTCGAGATCGTCGGGGCGCTCGGTATCGGATTGATAATCTGGTACGGCGGCGGTCAGGTGATTCGCGGCATCGCTACAATCGGCACTCTCGTAGCTTTTATTCAACTCGCGCGATCGTTCTACGAACCGATATCGGACATCAGCGAGAAGTACAACATTCTTCAATCCGCAATGGCCTCATCGGAGCGAATCTTCAAGCTGCTCGATGAACCGGTGCGGATCGCGTCACCCGAAAAACCGGTGCGTATCGGTCGCGCAACCGGGCGAATAGAGTTTCAGAACGTATGGTTTGCTTATAACAACGAAGACTGGATTCTGAAAGACGTCTCGTTCACTGTCTCGCCCGGCGAGCGCGTGGCCTTTGTAGGTCACACCGGCGCGGGCAAGACTACGATCACGAATTTGCTGCTGAGGTTCTACGATATTCAGGGCGGGCAGATTCTAATCGACGGTGTGAACATTCGCGACCTGGACCTGGAGGAATTGCGGGCGAACTTCAGCATAGTGCTCCAGGATGTGTTTCTGTTTTCTGGCGACATCGCCACGAACATTCGGCTGGGTAACCGTTCAATCACCGATGATCAGCTTCACGAAGCCGCCTCGCAGGTTCACGCCGATACTTTTATTCAACGGCTCCCCGAACAATACGCGAGCGAGTTGCGCGAGCGGGGCGCCGGGCTTTCAGTAGGTCAGAAGCAGTTGATAAGTTTCGCCCGCGCGCTGGCATTCGATCCTCGAATCCTGATCCTCGACGAAGCTACGAGTTCGATCGATACCGAGACGGAACTCTTAATTCGCGACGCTGTAGAAAGATTGATGGAAGGCCGCACATCGCTTGTGATCGCGCATCGCTTGTCGACGATTCAATCGGTGGACAAGATCATAGTCATGCACAAAGGCGAGATCCGCGAGACGGGCACTCATCAGGATTTGCTGGCTCAGCGCGGGCTCTATTGGCGGCTCTACCAATTGCAGTTCTATCAGGACTACAAGCAAACATTCGCCGAAAGCCTTGCGGACGATTAGATCGCTTCCCGGGCATTGAGCTAGCTAACCACCTCCCACAGTTTCGGATTCTGTGCTTCACGTGAAATACAATCTCTTTCTGAGTTTTTTCTATCTCGACTATGTGAAGGGGCTTAGTGACCTTGCCTAATAGTACACACCGTTTTCCGGGTGAAACTGCCTTGACTGTAACATCAACTGCATTTTAACTTTCTAAAATCTTCTCGATTGAGATTTCATAGCCATTGGTAGCTTGTTCGCCCTGGAAAACAGCAACGATTGTCCGGCGGGTGAAATCTATTTTAGGCAAAGGTGGTTTCTCGCTTATGTTCGTAAAAAGCGTCTGCCAGAGACTTTGCCATTGAGCGTTGTCGTTAATGACTACGTTCTCCTCCTCTGTGTGGCTGCTGTCAGAGACTTTCAATACGCTCAAGAAACAAATGCTGTCCGCTTGCGCCTTAACTGGCGCGGCTAAGAAAACCAGGCTGAACAGCATTATCAAACCTCGGGACATTTTGTCGGGTGATTTCAAAGCTGCGCGCGCCTTCGCGCAATATGAACCGGTTGAGAACAATTGAGCTGCTGCCAAGTTTGCAGAGTGCTTCATGATGATATCTCCGAACTCTTGATTCTCTCCATGACGGGTCGCGGCTTACTTAGGTGTCAACGTCACGCACACGCTATCTATGAAGTATTCGCGGTGTGTTTGCGCCGTGCCCTCAACGCCGATCACAACGTACACAGTGCTGCTCTTTTTGGATTTGATCGTGAATTCGTTACTTCTGTGTATCCAGCGCGGCAGTTCGGGTGGTAAGTCGTCCTGGAATGCAGAGGACAGATCATCGGCGGTCACCGGAGGCGATCTGAATACACCCGCTATGACTCGGTATTCCCTGAATCTGCCGCCCCAAGAGTAGTCCAGACTTACGCGATATTTTCTGCCTGGCTCAACTGCAAACGCCCGCGCGATCCATACCTTTCCTTTGCCGCTTGTGTTATTGAGATCGATCTTCAGCGACTTCAGGCCATCATCCCATAGGTCAGTGCTGGGAGAGATGGACCAATCCGCTGGCCCTACATCGGTTGCATTGGCGGTCCAACCTTCCATGTCATTCTCAAAAGAATAGAACTGGGTCCCTTCCGGTTTTGGTGTAATCTCAACACGCACAGAGTCAACATAATATATATTCCTGATCTCAAAGGTTCCCCATATCCCGATAAGGACCCACAAACTGGTGGCCTGGCCTGAGGAGATTGCGAATTCGTAATGCTTGTCAAGCCATCTGTATCCAGGCTTGTGCTTGCCTTTGTCCGTGCTTTCCCTGAAAGTGGGGATGAGATCATGCGCGATAGTGGCGGGTCGGTGATTCAAGACTCCCGCTATGATGTTGAAACTGCCCACAGGGCCATCTGCGGAGCCGAAAGAATAGCTCACATTTATCTCATAGAGCCGATTCGACTCGACGGGAAAAGCCTTTTCAATCCAGATCGTTCCCTGATCGTTGTTATTTGTGAGATCGAACTTGACCGAAGTCAATCCATCGGCAGCCATGTCCTGGCTGCGCGTGATCGCCCACTCATCGGCCGTGGGGTCGCCTGGACTAAGGCCCGCCCCGTTGATCCCCCATCCCTCGAAATCATTTTCAAACGAGGAGAATTCGCTGATCTCAGTCGAAGCGAGACACTAGGTGTGGCGACGATCTCACAAATTGGAGCCGACACAAAGAAAGCAAGAATCACTATCGAAGTTAGGCGTTTCATTTGAGACTTCACCTCCCAACTTGATGCCAACAATGACTAGCGTCTTATTTGGGAACTAAAGTCACGCACACGCTATCAATATTGAACACCCCCTCTGTCTTTTCTGTTCCCCAGAACCCGATGGCGATATACAGAACATCGCTCTTCTTAGACTTGATAGTGAAACCGTATGTCTTGTGAAGCCAGCCCCACGTGCAGTTTGTGTCGGTTGTCTTCTCTTGAATCGCTCCCGCCAGATCATCCGCGGTTTGAGGGGGTGACCTAAAGACGCCCGCTATTATTCTGAACCTCGGAGGGATGCAGTTGAGGTAAGCATGAAACGCGTAGTCCAAAGTGAGGTTGTACTTTCTACCAGGCTCGACCGGGAACGCCTTCTCGATCCAGATCTTTCCATTCTGATTCAGGCTGTTGAGATCAAACCTGAGTGAGGTTGCGCCAGCCTCCCAGATGTCGCTAGTTCTTGCGATTGACCAATTATCGCTTGAACCGTTAGGAAGTTCCACGTCCGCGGCCTTCGTGGTCCAGCCATCGAAGTCATCTTCGAACGAATAAAACTCGCTCTCTTCCGGCTTTTTCGCGATGGTAACACGCACATCGTCCAGATAGTATTGCATAGGTACTTCAAACGTTCCCCAAATACCAATCACAACATATAGGTTCGTTTGTGTTGAACGTACGGTGAAGTCATAACTTTTGTTAAGCCACACATAATCACTGCTGGGCGAGTTGCGGTTACCGTTGTTTGATTGCTCTTTCGGAGCTGGAACCATGTCGCCGCCGTTCTCGGGCGACTTCGTCAGGACGCCAGCGATTATCTGAGAGAGCACGAGCCCAGTGTCTCTACTGGCGAAGGCATACTTGAGATGGACCTGATAGATCTGATCGGGCTCGGACGGAAATGACTTCTCAATAAAAACCTTGCCACCATCATTGTCGTTGCGCATGAAGAGTCTCACTGATGTGTTGCCGTCGTAAGCAATATCCTGGCTCCTCGCTACCGACCAGGGTATCGAGCCGCCACCACCACCCGGAGCTTCTAGGTCCACGCCGGTCCCTGTCCAACCCTCCATGTCGTTTTCGAAAGAATAGGAGCCGATGATCTCCTGTGCGGGACCGACTGCCTGCGCGGAGAAGTAAGTGGATGAAAGTAACAATGCAGCAACCAGAACGCAGAAGCCTCTCATGACAACCTCCTAAACTTACGCATGGGTTTGCTGCCGACGCGAGAATCAAGGGCGCGGCGGCAGCAAACAAATCTGCGCCATCCGGCGCGTTTAGATTCAAGGAACAACCGTGGAGAACGTAGCACCTCCAACAAGTGTCCCGTTGTTAACGTCCGCACAATCTTTCGCGTTCTGCCGATCAAACCTCCAGAGACCTTTCGTATCAGCGAGTCCGGTCAGTCGGTGAGAGGGCGTAAAGGTCGCGCTGTAGACGGCGGCGGCTGTTACTCTCGCCTCATCGATCAGACCGTTCAAGAAATACGTCCCTTCGGGCGACACACCCATCTTGAGGTTGCTAGTACCGGCTTGTGGCGTATACAGGGGTGTGACAGCCGTAGCATCAGACATCCCCTGAATATAGATCTTCAACTGAGTGCCGTCGTAGACACCTGCCACATGGTACCAGGTACCTGTCGAAAGAACTGTGTTGCTCGTCACGTAACTGTACTCAACCGAGTTCTTGAAGGTATAGAAGCGAACCTTGCCGGTCGGCATTAGTCGGAGTCCGTAGCCGCCATCGTTAGTGCCCGCGCCCGCGAGGGGTTGTACCTCTCGACGATTGCTTGTCGAACGCTGTTGCTGTTGAGCTTCACCCACGCTTCCACTGTGACCGCCCCGGTTATATCGAGCGACACACCGAGACCGGCATTGGGGACGTCGACGTACGCGCTGCTTCCGTTGAGAGACAGCGAATAATATGTTGGGCTCGGCCATGTCTGTGGTGTGAACAACAACAGGTTTGGCGATCCGGTTCCAGGGTTGGTTACTTTGTTGGACGTTGCGTTGCTGGTGATGACATCACTCACGGTCGACTGGCACGCTGTCGTGTCAGTCTGGAGATATTGAGCCACTGCGCCTGTCACGTGGGGTCCTGCTAGAGAGGTCCCGCTGTCTGTAAGCGTTGCGATATCGCTGGAAGCGTACGCAGCTGGGATATCCTTACCTGGCGCAAACAGGTCCAATACCGTGCCGAAATTCGAACCCTTCGTCGGGCTCTCTACCCACCTGTTATCAGAGATGTCGGTGGCGCCGACGGTGATTGCCTGTGTAGCGCGAGCAGGAGATATGTTGCTAGCGTCTTGGTTCTGGTTACCCGCAATTACAACGTAATTGACTCCGGCCGCTATCGACTGCCTGACGGCCTTGTCCAACGAAGTCGAGGCGCTGGGTTGAAGACTCATATTGGCAACGGCAGGCTTTATATGGTTGCTTGTGACCCAGTCAACGCCTGAGATTATGAGGGAGGTCCCGCCCGTCCCAACGCAGTTGACTACCCTAACGTTCGTAAGCGAGACGTTCTTTGCAACGCCGTACATGTTTCCGCCCACCACACTCGCGACTTGGGTTCCGTGTGGGAAGCAGTCAGCGCCATTTTGCCCGTCGCCAACGACGTCCACGCCAAGCGAAACACGACTGGGTGAGCCGAAGTCCTGGTGGGTGGCTCGAATCCCAGTGTCAATGATGTAAACGTGAACTCCGGTGCCGTCCTGGTTGTAGCTGTAGCTACTGTCCAGCGGCAGGTCCTGTTGATCTATGCGATCCAGACCCCAGGGAGGGTTTGTCTGGGTGGTTCCGACTGAGACCAGGCCATCCTCTTCTACGAAATCAACTCGCGGATCGAGGCTCAGGGCGATAGCCGCAGCCTCAGGCATCTTCGCCGAAAACCCACTCAGCGCGTATCGATAAATGTGTTCGACGCTTCCGCCGGCGGTAAAAGCCATTTCCGCCGCCCTCGAAGCGACTTCCGAGTCCGGAATGTTGTTGTTGAGGACGACAATGTATTGATTGGGCATCGGTTTCGCGACCCTGCGAAACTTGCTGGGTGAAGGCTCGCTTTGAGCGCGCACCTTGGTTGATGGTAGAGCAGAGAACATAAGCGATCCACCACACAACAGAATTATCACCGCGCATCGTATAGCCAGGACACGATTGCGGACACAGTGGCATTCAGTAGACTAAGCATACAGCACACTCCTTTCTTAGGTGTAGTGTTGAGGGCAAGACAGACTTCGGCCGCTCAAGCTTGGAGCCGTCTTGCCTGTTAACTTTCTGATTTCGAGAAACTCATTGCCATAGAGACCTTGCTTAGAGTTTCGATTCCCGTGAGGTGGAATCCGGACGCTACGCGTCCGAACTTTGTATTCTCCGGTTTTCCCGGCGACGACGCGATAACGGGTTTCAAGCCGACCGGTTTGGCGTTGGACTATTGACTGCTCGTTCCGCAGAACTCAACGGACATGTATAGGATATCGCAGAACTACTCTTCCGCAACCGCCGCAACGGAAAAACAACAAGGGCTCGTGATCCGGTGGTTGGAACGACGGTAACGATGAGTGCCTCTGATTTGGCGCCTATTCACTTTCTGTAAGTCCGAATATCAAAAGTTGAGCCATCGCTCTCGAGTGTTACCATACCATTACATCCGGTCTGAAGGAGGTTCACTCCGTGCGCCGTATACCGCTCGACGACAGTAGCATGAGGATGCCCGAAGCGGCTCCGTTCGCCGACTGAAATCACCGCATATCTGGGATTCACGGCATTGACGAAGGCTTCCGTCGAAGAGGTTCTCGATCCGTGATGCGGCGCCTTCAACACATCGGCTTGTAGATTTACGCCTGAAGCTACCAGCGACTCTTCGGCGTTGCGTTCGATATCGCCCGCAAGCAATATCGAGATCGAGCCGTACACAAGTCTTAACACGATCGAGTCGTCGTTGCCCGAAGTCACCGGCAATACTTGCGCGGGCGGCGGCCACAGGACATCAATCCCGACGCCGTCAATCTGGAAGTGTTCGCCTGACTTCACTGTTGACATGGGCACCCTGCGCCGTGTGACTGCTCCGCGGAATCGCTCGAATTCAGCGTCGGATGTTGGCGCGTGGCCGATAACCGCTTGGCCGATCTCGAGGTTTCGAACCACGTCAACGAGTCCGCCGATATGATCTGCGTGAGCGTGCGTCGCGAGCACATAATCGACGCGGGTACGGCCGAGCGACCAGATGAACCTCGAAACGACGGCTTCGCCGATTGAGAATGATCGGTCTGTGAAACCTGCTTCCGCGCCATCTGCCTGAATCTCGGTCGAATCGCCGGCGCCACGATTTCGCTCACCCCCGGCAAACCTGATCTCGCCGCCGCCGTCTACCAGCATCGTCCTGCCGCGCGGGAAGACGATGAGCGCCGAATCGCCCTGACCGACGTCGAGAAAATACACAATCAGATTTCCATTCGGTTGTTGAGTCGCCGGCTCTATTACAGCTATCAAGATCGAAGCCATCGCAAGCGCGCAAATAAGCGACGGCGCAAGGTAGCTACGACGCGAAGATGTTACAAGTCTCCTCCCCGTCGTATTTGTCCTTGCAGCCGGAAGCATCACATCAACCGGACGCCATCGATCAATGAGCACAGCCAGCATCCCGAGCGGCACGAAGTACAGAGCGTAGATGATCGTGTGCCGGCCTTCGTAGTGAGCTACGCGAAAACTTGCAAATGGAACATCGACGAATGGTACGATCGCGTTGACGAGTAAGGAGTGCGCGCCGTTCACAACATGCACGAGCACCCCGGCAGCGACGCCGCTGAGCGCTCCAACTGCAATTGCTCCGACTGCGGTCAGCATCAGCACTCCCGTCAGCAGGCCGGCTATAACATTGAGTAACACTCCGACCGGCGCTACGCGATTGAAGTAGAGCGCCATCAGTGGCAGCGTGGAAAGCTGAATCGCAGCAGACGTGATCATCAGCAACACCGCGCCCCTCAGTACCGGCTGAAATCGAAGTAGCCCAAGTACACGAGCCGCGCGTGCCTTTTTGAGTCGATAACGAATGGGAGCCCGCTTCATCTCGTCGCTGAAAGCGCGTTCATCCCAAAAGAGTGTCTCCGCGAAATAACGGACGGCTCGCGAACACGAGGGCGGATGTGGCGTGCGCGAATTGGGTCGCCATTGCCCAATCACCTGGAGCTTGCGAGCCAGCGGGAGCGCAAGCGCTACGATTCCACCGACTGCTGCGAAACTCAACTGGAATCCGGGATCGGCCACCAGAGCCGGTTTCAAGGCGAGCATGATAAAAGCTGACAGCGCTACAGTGTTTATTGACGCAGCGCGGCGAAAGAGGACCGGCCCGATTAACCCGATCGTGATCATCGTGGTTGCGCGAGTGACCGGCGGCGCAAGTCCCACCATGAGCGCATATGCCCAAAGCACCAGCAGGCACACGATCAGCCGTACTGCGCCCCGTCGTCTTGATTCGGCGCGGCCGCCCAGCAGAGCCCAGGCTATGATCCCGATGTGCAAGCCGGCTATAACGATCGTGTGAAACGTGGAGCCTTCGCGCAGCCTCTCGACTGTATCGCCACTTAGAAAGTAACGATTGCCCGTGAGCATCGCTTTTAGGGTTCCAGCTACAAGCGGGTTGAACCTCAAGTCAATCGCGCCCATCAACCGCAACCGCGCCTGGTACAGGAAGGCGAGCGCGTTGATGTGAGGGGACTCGCCAATATTCTGGAGCAGAAGCGGGCTCTTGATCACACCCTTCAAATCGTAGCCGCGTCGCTCCAGGAAGTCGTTGAAGTCGGGCGAGCCGGGATTTGCGTAGCTTCGCGCTCGCTCGAGTCTGACCAGCACGCGAACGCGAGACCCATAGTCGAGAGCAAGTTCGTCGAATTCAGTTCGCGCCTCGTCATCGGACAGCGAAATCATCAGGCGGGCTCGACCGGTTGCCGGCACGTTCTCACCACGTACGTGTAGGGTCTGCGTATCGACATCGAGGTAGTAGGCCATCGGCGCCGGCTCAGGCGGGGCCCAAAGCACACCGGCCAGCTCAACCGGATCGTCCGCGCTTATGACTCTCGCCTCGTAAAGGCTTACCAGTCTTGACGCTGACTTGTCTGCTCGTTCGGTGCGCGAGAGCAGAGCTCCGACTGCGGCGACGCTGATGAGTAAGGCTACGGTAGCGGGGATATCTTTCCTGGCGATCACGAATTTGATCGCCGCAGAAATAGAGAGTACCGCGACGGCAGAATGGCTTATCGTCGCTGGTTCGAGCCATTGATCGACGAGGATGCCGGCTAGAAGCGCAGCCGTCAGGTACAGGAATGGCTGGCGTGCGGGCGAGAAAGTTGGAAGGGAGCGATCCTGGGACATGGCTTGTAGCGCGTTACCCAGGAAAGAGTGAAGCGTGATACGTGATGGGCCCTATAGGTCGTATAAGTCCTACTGCCACGTTTCACGCCTCGTTCACACTTATCACTGTTCAGTTGACAATGGCAATAGCGAGGTCCGATGATTCGGTTATGAGCGCCGCACCGGATGATCTTCCGAGAAAGATTTTTGAATTCGCAAAAGCTACCGAGGTTCCTGAAGAATCGTTTCTGATGAAGCGTCTGTCGCTCAATGATCCGGATCAGGTTCAGGAGGTCATCGACGGACTGATGCTCTCGCTTATCAGCTTTTGTTATCACCAGCATCCGCGAGGCGAAAACGTCCACGAAGTGATGGAAAAGCTTGATCAGGTCATTGCTGGTTCACCCGAAGCCGCGGCACTGGAGCATAGGGCAGACGACGCGGCCGCGCTTCAGATACCCTTCATAGTTACGCTCAACAACCTGGTCGAGGACTACTACCACCTCAGGCGCCGTTTAGAGGCAAGGCTTCGGGCGGAGGAGTAAAGAGGACTCGTTTGTGGCGGGAGATTAGTGTAACAACGCTCAAGCAGGATCAATCATCCGACTCATCGCCATCGTCGTCTGCGCCAGCGTCACCCGGAGACAACGCTTTAATCTCGGTTGAGATTTCCGCACGCCTCAGCTTCGAAAGTTTCATTATCTGAGACAGGTGCTTACGCGCGCGACGCGCGGCTGCCTTGTTCCCTTTCTGGCGAAAGACCATGTTCTCGGCTGCGAACCGTCCGACCTCTACAAGGAGTTGGCCGGTGGTCGAGCCCTGGACTCGTCGATCAAATATACGGCGCTCAGGCACGCCGGCCGGAGGTCCGAGATCCTGTTTGCGACGGTCCTCGCCCCGTCGTTCCTGGGCGGTCAGATTGAAATCGTCGTCTGGCATCTGTCTCTCCACAGCGAGTCTTGTTGGGGTGAGTCGTGTAACAACCACTTGTTCACTGCGGGCAAAAGAACGCCTCGCAGTACGCGCTAGTCTACCACAGAGCCCGTAGGTTGCAAGTCTTTACGCGAAGGTCCTTAGTCATTGGTCATTAGCCATTGGTACCGTTCAACACTGGAGCGCGTCAGGTCTAATGGCCAATGACTAAGGACCAATGACTAGGGACTCTTCAACAATTCACGGGCGTGACGGCGCGCGGTTTCGGTTATCTCCGCGCCGGTTAGCATCCGGGCTATCTCTTCGACGCGTCCACGCCGATCCAATCGCTCGACGCTGATCTCGGTTCGCGCGGCAGTCGATTCCTTGCGGACCAGGAGATGTGTATCCGCGAATCGGGCTATCTGAGGCTGGTGGGTGACGCAGAGCACCTGGTTCGTCGCCGAGAGCTTCTTCAACTTGGCGCCGACGGCCTCGCTGACGCGCCCGCCGATCCCGGTGTCGATTTCGTCGAAGACAATTGTGCGAGGGAATTCCGATGCTCCTGCTACGGTTTTTAGCACCAGCATCAGACGCGATGCCTCTCCTCCCGATGCAACTCTCACCAGAGGTCGCGCTGCTTCGCCGGCATTGGCCGAGAAATAGAATTCGACTCGATCAATGCCCCTCGCAGTAAACGAACTGGTCGCTGCTTCTGAATTAGACTCGTCTTCCCGATACGACGTTACTTGAACTTGAAATTTCGCGTGCTCCATCGCCACTTCAGCGAGATCGCGTTCGACCGCTCGTTCGAATTTCTTCGCAGCACGCATTCGCTCGTGATGAAGTTTTCCGGCCAGCTTCGTGTACGCCGATCGGGCGGCATCGAGTTCGCGTTTCAGTTCCGCTTCACGCTCATCGGATCGCTCGATCTGGCGCAGTCTATCCTGGGAGCGCGCCAGGTGCTCAAGCGCGCTCTCGATCGAGCCTCCATACTTGCGCTTCAGCCGGGAGAGTTCCGCGAGCCTGTCTTCAATCGAATCGAGTCTCGCCGGAGAGAACTCCAGTTTGTCAGCGTAGTCGCGGAGCGAAAATGCAAGATCCTCCAGCAAAGCTCGCGCGCTTTCGATCGCCTCGAGGTGCTGACGAAAACGTGATTCGTAGCCCGCAAGTTCCTCGACTCTGCGCGCTGTCTGTCGTATGCGCGTAATCGCCGAGTCGCTGTCGTCATAAACCAGAGCGAAGCTCTCAGCGCAAAGCGTCGTAAGCTTCTCAACATTGTTGAGCCGGCGCCGCTCCTCGTCGAGTTGCTCATCCTCGCCGACAACCAACTGCGAGCGTTCCAACTCGTCGATCTGAAACTTGAGGATATCGAGTAGCTGAAGCTTCTCCGCTTCCTGCTTGCCGTGCTCATCGAGCTCACGACTCAGCAAAAACCAGCGCTTGAAGCTAGAAGCCACATCATCCTTCAATTCTTCCACCCCCGCGAATGCGTCGAGCAGTTCGAGGTGCGTGCCGGTGTCGAACAATGTTTGCTGATCGCCCTGCCCATGAATGTCGACCAGGAACGGCCGAATCTCGCGCAGTAGCGATTGCGTCGCGAGTTGATGGTTGATGAGGATCTTGTTTCTGCCGCTGGCGCCGAGCTCGCGCCGAATGATGATCTCAGGGCCTTCGCCGTTTTCGACTTCAATTCCGGAATCAGCCAGCAGATCTTCGAGAGCCTTGTTGCGTTCTATTGAAAAAAGTCCTTCGATGAACCCGCGATCGCGCCCTGCTTTGAGCAGATCCGATGTGAACCTTCCACCGATGAGAACGCCGAGCGCGTCGACTATGATCGATTTGCCGGAGCCCGTCTCTCCCGTAAGAAGATTGAGGTCTCGGTCAAATTCGACTGTCAACTCATCGATCAAAGCGATGTTCGAGATGTTAAGGCACGTAAGCATTGAGAGAATTGGTCGCAAACTTAGCGAGGCGGCAACTGACTGTCAAGGATTTGTTTCACAGCTTGCAGAAGGTTCTCAGCCACAGACGATGGGCGGCATGGCCGGCGCTCCGGATGTGCGAGAGTCTCTCGCCCGTAGCCCGTCAGCACAAGCGTCGAGCGCGCCCCTGCTCTATCCGCAAGTAGTATGTCGCTCGACTTGTCCCCGATGATGAAAGATTGCGTGAGGTCGATGTTGTGCTCGCGCGCCGCCGCGTCGAGCATGCCCGTTCTAGGCTTGCGACAGTTGCAATCTTTCCTGAACTCAACCGAGCCAATGTCCGGATGATGAGGGCAGTAGTACACGGAGTCGATTCGCGCTCCTTCGCGAGCGAGCTCGGTGATCATTCGCTCATGGATTGCGCCGAGCGTTTGTTCGCTATACATACCACGCGCAATACCCGACTGATTGGTTATGACGATAGCTCTGAATGCAGAATTGTTGACCAGCCTCACGGCTTCGGCCGCCCACGGGTAAAGAATCAATTCATCGGGCGTCGATACGTACCCAATGTCCTCATTGAGTGTGCCGTCTCGGTCGATAAAGATGGCTCGGGATAATTGCGGATTGCGTGCCTCGGACATTGCGCCAAATCTTAATTCGGCAATCGCCAATCGGCAATCGAAAATCAATAGAGCTCTTTAGCGATTCCCAACAACGATGAAATGTTGTGCTGAACGTAATCGATTCGTATCTTCAGAGAAGTCAGGCCTTCGCGGAATCCGCCCGCGGCGCGGCGCGGGTTGCGCACACCCGTGGTGTCAGTGGTCAATTGCTCAGCAAGCTGGAATCTGGCGGTGGCCATGAGAGCGGCGGCTATTTTCGCCGCACGACCATCGCCGGCAGACTTCGCGATGCGATATGCAGCCACCAGACCTTCGGCTCTGGACGCGGCCGGCGTACTGCGAGGAGATCCGGGGCCGAATCCGCCCACAAAACCTTCCGGGGCATCATCAGTATATTGGTCGGCAATCATCGCCTCGGCGAGTGAGATCGCGTGCCTGGCGTATCGTTTTTCGTGATCAATATTGTACAAACCTTCAAGCGCTTGCATAAACCAGGCGTCGGCCGGCAACGAATTCATCTTCTGCTGCCGGTTGATAAGGTAGTCCGCTCCCCGACGCGCCGCATTGAGGAGCCGCGCATCATGATTAAAGCCGTACAAGCGAATCAACCCGAGCATGGCCTCTCCAGGATAGTAAAGCGATTCTGCCAGCACTTGCTCATCAGGCCGGAGCTTGTAGCGCATCTGGAACGACCCGTCTTTGTGTTGCAAAGCGAGGACGAGTTTCGCCAGAGCTTCAGCACTCGCTCGTTTCCCGTTCCTCGGATCAAGTTCCATCTGTCTTGTGAGTGCGACCAGGGCTAGACCGTTAGCGCCGAGCTTCGCCTTGCCGTCGTAGTCGAGAACGTATGAGCCCTGAGCTGGGCTCGCGCGCCGGAACCGAGTGCCCAGAAATCTCACGGCGCGCTGCGCAGATTGAAGGTAACGCGAATCGCGCGTCGCGGCAAAAAGGTCGAATAATGAAAGCGCCGTGCCCGCATGCCTGACTATATTGTATCTGCGCGATTCGAAGCGGTCTTGCGCGGCGTCGTAGTAGTAATTGAAATCACCGTCGCGCTTTTGTATTCGAAGTAGATAATCACCGCCGGCTCGAGCCGACTGTATCAACCGCGCGCCGCTCAACTCCTGCGCACCTGCATGTTCGTTGGGTAGTCCGCTGCCGCTTCGGACAAAGATCGAAAGCAATATGAACGCAATGAGAATGGATTTGGCTGGCGGGTTCTGCACTTACAAACAGATTTAACATAAGGGCACGAAGCCACAAAAGTCGATCGGTCGTAGGACTATCCGAGCCTGGTGGCTTCGCGCCGTTCGCTGCGCGTCATGCTGGAGGACCGCCCGTCAAAACAACTCTTCCCTGGGAGTCGATCACGTCGACTCTTTGAATTCTCGATACCGGACGCACCTGGGCAGGTAGACTTCCGTTCTCGGTGCTTAGGTCTATCTTGAAAGAACCGGTGCCATCAGTCGTCACGTTGCCGACAGAGAAGCCATCAACCACAACGTTGTACTGTGCATTGGAATCAAGTTTCTCGCCCTCGATCTCGAGTGTCTGGCGGGACGAAGACATTTGAGTCTTCACTTTCCCCCTGGCGTCGTTGTCAACGCCAGTTGGGTTGAGCTGCGCTTCTCGAGCAAAGTCCTGACCGCCTCCGCCACCGCCATCGGCACCTCCGCCACCAGAACCGACGCCGAAATCGTCACCGCCGTGTATCGTTCGTCCCCCGACTCTCCAATCGCCTCTGAAGGCCGGCGTTCGGGATAGACTCTCAATAGTACCAACGAACTTGACTTCATTTTCATCGTCGTCCGCTACTTTGATGTTGATTTCCCGGGCATCAACGGAGTTATCGGCGCGAGTTGCACCCTCGACCTTTACGGTCGCACCGGCGGCTACCGGACCATGCTCTTGTTCGATCCGCGCGGCGGCGCTCACATGGACGGTGCGTCCGCTGACTCTCCAGTCGCCGATAAAGCCCGCGGTATCGGGCAAGCTCTCCACAACCCCGGTGAAATTAGTTTCGTTGTCATCACTGGCGTAGGCTGCGCTCCCAAATGTGAAGCCCAATATCATTGCTACTAACGGGAAGATTCTTAACAGTGTCCGTTTCATCGTTGCCTCCTGGATGTTTACTTGTCCCACGCTTAAGAGAGAGGGGGTCGGTTCAAAAAATACCTTCGTATGCGAATTGTTTCGGGGGCCTCTCTTACTGCAAAGTCAGACGAGTCCGACAAGCTGCCGGCTTGTCGGGACCAAGATGCGGAGCATTAGACTGATAGGAGACTATCGACAAGCTGGCAGCTTGTCCGACCACGCCTTGTCGGACGAGGCATGTAAGACCAAGCGAAGAGGCTGTCAGCTCAGTCAAGCCAACAGCCTCGTGATTTTGGTTTACTCGAATTTACGGAAGCAAGACCGCGGGGGTTGTTACCCGGTCTTCGCGCGTTGCAAAAGCAGACGGCGGAGTTTCAATCTCCCTTTGTGCAACTGGGACTTCGAAGTGCCCGCGCTGCAACCAAGCATCCGGGCGATCTCTTCGTGTTCGTAGCCCTCGACGTCATGAAGGACGAACACTGTGCGGTAGCCAGGCGGAAGTTGCGCGATCGCGCTCTCAAGCGCGATCCGATCGACGATGGGCATGCTCTCGGGATTGATAGTCTCTGGATCGATCGAGTCGGGCATTTCGCCGTCGTCGGTTGTGAGCTCCGAACGGACCGAGCGCTTACGGAAATGCATCAGCACCTGATTTACCGTCAGCCGATGCAGCCACGTAGTGAACGCCGCCTCCCCGCGAAAGGAACCGATCTTTCGATGGAGTTGGATGAAAACTTCCTGAGTCAGATCTTCGGCTTCCGCGATGTTGCCGGTCATCCTCAGGCATATCGAATAGACCCTGCGATAATGTTTCCGGTAAAGACTCTCAAATCCGCTCATCGCGTCGCCAGCCATCGCGGCGCTCAAACCGGCGTCTGATTTTATAGAGACTGCGTTCGTTGACATTTATCGTTCCTCCGAGTAATCCGCTCACCTCCTTATTCGGTAAGGGGAGGCAGTTCAGAGAAGGAGCGACTCGCGTGCCATCGGCTCAATTTCCAGGCCGATGCGAAAATATTCTGGTTTTGCGGTAGTTTAGCTTGCCCGCGCGCTCTTATCGCCGACGATTGGCAGCGATCCGAACTCTGGTTATCGTATGGGGTCACACGATATAGTGTGAATTGGTTTTCGGGCGAGCCGGGCTCTAGAACAGGCGGGCGAGAAGGTCTCCGGTGCGCGCCAGCAATTCCTCGTCCTCATTGGTGAACGCGTTCTCCAGGTCGCTGTCGATGTCGATCTGCCCGAGAATCTGGGTACCTCGACGAATCAACACAACAATTTCCGAACGCGTTCCAACGCTGCAAGCAAGATAGTTATCGAGCCTGGTTACGTCGCCGACGATTTGGTTAGCACCCTCGGCTACAGCTATCCCGCATACGCCGACGCCTACAGGGATGCGCGTGTGCTCGGTTGGCTTTCCAAGGTAGTTGTGAAGCACGAGCATATCGCCTTCAAGCAGGTATATCCCTACCCAGTTGTAATACTCGCGCTCCCGTTTCAGGAGACGTACTAAATGCTTTAGACCTTCATCCAGCGAGGCGCCCGATTCAATGAACTGCTCAATGTCGCTCGCGATCTCATCCGCGGTCTTCATTCTATCTGGTGTGTTCCATTTCTTCGATTTTCCACTGAATTCTGAGAATATGGGTTCAATGGCCATTAATGCAAGGATGGCCGTGGACGACCTCCAACTCAAAAACGGTCTCGCAACTCGCGAGTTCGTTTGTTGAGTTAGGTGATTCATCTTGATAGACTGACGCATCAGCACCCAGCAATGGATTACTGTCATAGCCTTTTCAATCCGCGCGTGATTAATGATCGAAACGATAGCCACAGCCGAAAGCAATCGCGAGCTGGCGCCCGGCTACCGAATGCTGGCGCTCAATTTAACTCAGGATGTTAGTGTCAGGCCCGGCCAGTTCGCGATGCTCAAACCGCGCGGGGCGCTCGAGCCTGTCCTGCGCCGAGCGCTTGCAGTCTACAGGGTCGAGGGGTCGCGACGACTCAGCTTTTTATATCAAGTCCTCGGTCGTGGAACCGTGGCATTGGCACAACTCAGAAAGAACGATGAAGTCGACGCGCTGCTGCCGCTCGGAAACAGTTGGTCAATCGACGCGTCCCCCGGCGGAGGCGCGCTCGTGGTAGCTGGAGGCATCGGTTCGGCATCGCTGCTAATGCTGTGCAATGCACTGAAGAGCTCGAGGGTCGATACGAAGCTCCTCTTCGGCGCGGCGACGGCAAGCGCGGCGCTCGGCTGCGGTCTCGAAGATTTTCATGCTCTCGATCTGTCGTCTATTGTCACTACCGACGACGGCAGCCTCGGTTACAAAGAGCTCGTGACGGCGCCGCTTGAACGCGAGCTTCGCGAACGCGATCGCAAAGCTTCAACGATCTATGCTTGCGGACCGTGGCCGATGATGAAAAGAGTCGCCGAGATAGCTGCTCAGTTCAACGTGCGTTGTCTCGTCTCGCTCGAGGCTCCGATGGGCTGTGGTTTTGGGGTGTGTGTAGGGTGCGTCGTCGCGGTCAACACCGGCGCCTCGCTCGATTACGGATCGTACAAACGCGTCTGCACCGACGGCTCCATCTTTCCGGCCAAAGAGATTCGATGGGAAGTCAATGCGATGACCCACTGACTCGATGTATGAGCGAACTATTAAAACACGACTCCAGACTCGCGGTTGAAATCGCGGGCATTCATTTCAACAATCCCGTGCTTGGAGCCTCGGGCACGTTTGGATACGGCTTGGAGTTCGCCGAGTTGATAGATCTGAACCGCCTTGGAGGGTTTGTTACAAAGGGACTGTCCGCAAAACCGCTCTCCGGAAACGCGCCGCCGCGAATAGTCGAGACCCACGGCGGCATGTTGAACGCGATCGGTCTTCAGAATATTGGCGCCCGTGCATTTATCGAAGATAAACTTCCACGCCTGAGAGCTTATGACACTAGGATCATTGCAAATGTATTCGGCTACTCAGACGAAGATTATCTGGAAGCCATTACGATTCTAAATGACGGCGAAGGCATCGCCGCTTACGAGCTGAACATTTCGTGTCCGAACGTAAAGGAAGGCGGCATCGTGATCGGCAATTCACCCGACGCCGCAGCACGGCTGACTGAAAAGGCCAGGCGGGTATCGATACGCCCGTTGATCGTTAAGCTTTCTCCAAACGTTACCGATGTCACGACGCTTGCCCGCGTGATCGCTGGCGCCGGCGCAGACTGTCTTTCGCTGATCAACACCATAGTCGCGATGTCGGTGGATGTGAACACCAGGCGTCCGCGGTTGAGCTACGGGACTGGCGGGCTGTCCGGGCCGGCCATTCGCCCAATTGCCGTTCGCATGGTCTACGAAGTAGCATGCACCGTCGACGTTCCACTGATCGGCATAGGTGGAATAGCCTCGACGAGCGACGCTCTCGAGTTCATCATTGCCGGCGCGACGGCGATCCAGATAGGCACCGCCAACTACTACGATCCAACAATCACCGTTAAGGTGATCGATGGACTTTCCGAGCACTTCGACCGCCACGGTATTACGAACATCCATCCCCTGATAGGGTCAGTAAGGACCCCCTGATCAGATCAACCCCTCTTCGAATCCGCCAAACTCGCCAGAAAGCCCCCTCGCACCGCACCGAAGATTCCTCTCAAAGATACTTGACAGTTTTGCACTCAGATTTTATTATGTGTTTATCATATAGAAATCGGAGCGGTTCACCGCGGTTGCGGGTTGTGGATGCGGCTTGCTCCGATACTTAAATTCAGGAGGTAAAGACTATGGCTAAGACTGGAACACAAGTGGCACTTTCGCGGTCCCGCAGTCTCGGAGACCCGTTTCGTGAGCTGTTTGAGTTGCAGCGTGGGATAAATGAGCTCTTTGGTGAAAGCTTTGACGCTCCGCGTGAAACCCCGACTTTGAGGGCCTGGGCGCCACCGATTGATGTCTATGAGGATGAAAGTTCCTTCTTGATCAAGGTTGAGCTGCCCGAGATTAACCGAGATGATGTAAAGGTCAGCCTGAATGAGAACGTGCTGTCCATAAGCGGCGAGCGCAGGGTCGAAAACGAGGAGAAGCGTGAGAACTACCACCGCGTCGAGCGAACCTACGGCCAGTTTTACCGTTCGTTCACGCTGCCGCAAAATGTGAATGTCGACGCAATCAATGCGCAGTTCAAGGATGGCGTGTTGCGACTGACCTTGCCAAAGAAGGAAGAAGCAAAGCCCAAACAGATCGAAGTCAAGGTTCAGTAAAGGCGTCCACAATTCTTCCAGAAGAGCCGCACCCTGTGCTTTACCGGGTGCGGCTCTTGTTTTATACGGAGCTCTCCATTGCCGCGGGCGACTAATTCTTGACTTCCAGAATGCGTTGGGCGTATAACCTGTCTGCCCCGATATCAAGTAAATGCTGTTGGGAGCTTCAAACTTTCAGCTTGTTGCTGTCTGATTCAAACAGTCCGTTCCTGCGAAAAATGACCAGGGCTCTGATACGCCAGTTAGGCGAGTTTGGGTTGGATAGGTTCTTGCGAGTTTAATTCGAACGGGGATGCACTATGAAACTAGTTAAGGGCGAGACTAACAATTCGGATTTCGGGTGGATAGGTCGAGGAATCGAAGTCACCGGCGATATCGCGTTCGCCGATCGGCTTCAGGTTGATGGCAAGGTTTCCGGCAAGCTCTTGTCCGAGAGCGGAACTCTGATAATCGGCGAGTCCGGCCAGCTCGACACGCAGATCGACGTTGGAGTCTGCGTAGTGCATGGAGAGCTGCGCGGCAATCTCATCGCGCGATCGAAGCTCGAAATTCGCAGAACCGGCCGTGTTCATGGAGACGTGATTACACCTGTTCTACTGGTTGAAGAGGGGGCGGTTTTCAATGGCGCAATCAGGATGACGCAGGAGGCTTCCGGCCGGCTGGAAGAAGTTCGGAAGACCAGCATTGATTCTGAAGGGCGCCGGCTGGCCAGCGGAGCGTAACCGGGCCATCAACGCTACCGATGGTTAATTTGATCGACGCATTCCGCTCAAGATTTTCCTCCCAGGTAAACAACCTTACTTGAACAACGTCGTTTGTTGACTGGCGGCGTGTATGTCGCCGCGACACAGAGCAGCCAAGTACCACCATCCCAAAGCCGGCTTGAATAGGGTTGCTAGCGTCGCTATATTCGACACGGGCGGAATGCAATTGTAAGCCAGGCAAATCACGGCGCTCGGCCACGCGATCTCTATTGCGACGACCTTGAAATCACGCGCGATGAACTCGAATTCGACGCCTTCAAACATAAAAGATCGGCTAATAATTGCGCTGGACGTTGATGGACGCGACGATGCTCTTCGACTGGTTGATGAGCTGGCCGGCGCGGTCGGAATGTTCAAGATCGGTAGCCAGCTCTTCACTGCTGAAGGCCCGCAGCTTGTGCGGGAAATCGTAGCCTCCGGCGAACGCGTGTTCCTTGACTTGAAATTCCACGACATCCCTAACACCGTTGCCGGCGCCGTCGAATCAGCCGCCCGACTAGGTGTCTCGATTCTCAATGTGCATACGCTGGGCGGCTCGGAGATGATGCGCGCCGCGAGTCACGCCGTCGGAGATCGCGGGTTGCTTTGGATCACTCGACCGGCCGTGCTCGGTGTAACCGTGCTTACGAGCATGGACAAAGCCGATCTCTCCGATGTTGGCATATCGTCGGACCTTAGTTCTGAAGTGGTGCGACTTGCTACGCTCGCGCGCGACTCTGGACTGGATGGAATTGTTGCTTCGCCGCACGAGATTCGATTGATTCGCGAGTGCATCACCGCCGAGCGATTCATCATCCTGACCCCCGGCATTCGACCCGAATGGGCCGAGAAGGGCGATCAAAAGCGAATTGCAACTCCAGCCTCCGCGATAAGTGATGGCGCGGACTTTATAGTCATCGGCCGGGCCGTTACGGAGAGTTCGGAGCCGCGCGTAGCCGTCGACCGAATTCTTGACGAGATCAGTACTCTATAGCTTCTTCGTAGGAGTGATGCCCGCTTCTTTGTTACCGATTGCCGACTTGATTTCCCCTCATACACCTCGATACAGCGTCGAAGGAACTGGTCCCCTCTTGATCTATCTTGCCGGCCTGGACGGAACCGGGCAGCTCTTTTACAAGCAGGCGGCACCGCTCGGTCGTTCCTATCGAGTAGTAACCTTTCGATCGCGTGACGACGATCGATTTACCTACGAGGATCTCACAAGCGATGTGGCTGCGATCATCAGAGACCTCGGCGAACAACAGGCTACTATAGTCGGGGAATCGTTTGGAGGGACAATAGCGTTGAGCTTTGCGCTTGCTTATCCGCGCATGGTTGCACGTCTGGTTGTCATCAATTCATTCCCGCGCTTTCGGAATCGTTTTAAAATTGAGATGGGGGTCAGACTCGCTTCGGGCTTACCCTTTCGGCTTCTGTGGCCTTTTCGCCGAACGGCAAGCGCTCTGGGTCTGTTCATCGACGGAGTGAAAAAAGAGGATCGCCGCTTATTCTGGAAAGCGATTCGGACAGTCAGCGCCAAAGCTTACGTGCGCCGCCTTCAATTGATCTCGGATTTCAATATTCAAAATCGGCTTGGCGAGATTCAAGCCGCCACGTTGTTTATTGCAGGGGATCGAGACTACCTCGTTCCATCCGCAAAAGAAGCTCGCGCGATGGCAACCCAAATGCCAAACGCAATTGTGAAGATAATCGAGGGCGCGGGCCATGCCTGCTTGCTAGGTGATCGAGTTTGCCTGGCCGAGCTTCTGATTGTCTAGCTTAGCTGCGATCGGTTGGGCGTCGCCACGCCGAGCCATCCTCATATTCGACTGACGTGATTCGCACCGTATCCAGGTTGAAGCTCTTGACGAAATCATCTGTATAGCGATGCACCTGCTCTGTCAGCTTGCGTCGCTCGTCCGGCAATAACTTCAACTTCTCGCTGCGAAACCTTCTCTCCGACCGGGGCTCAAATGATCTGCCTTCGCCGCGCCGATAGTATTCCCATTCAATGAAGGTGATAGTCCTCGCGCCTGTGTTTCCGACCTCGATTGTGAAGTGCGAGTCGCCATTCTTGTCCGGCCCGAAGGCCGACGCGCTATAGACGAAAACGCCGGGTGCGTTTCGAGCTTTCAGTTCCTCTTCGGTGTTGTTCTGCGCCCTTTGCGCAGGCGAAATCATCACTAGCCCAGCGATGAGAGTCATTACGGCAAAAGCCTTCATCTGTAGCCTCCTCAGCGATGCGAGTGCGCCACACCTCAAGTCTATAACGATTTTTGCGAATGGTACAAAACGCTGCTGAGTTCCGCGCGATCTGCGCAAACCTGACTCTGCAACCGGTTCAAGGCTGACCGTTTGGATTGCGTAAGAGATTCTTCCGGGTGAGGTCCCGTCTGATGTAGACGAGAAAGCGCCCCGTGGCGCCGAGCGCTTTGTAGCTGTCCATGTATTCCTTCAGCTCGGGGTACTCGAGTATGGCAAGGGCCCCATTAAAAAAGCCGAGCTCGTCGATGATGTATTTGGGTTGCGTTTCCTTCAGATCGTTTATGAGTTGAGCACGCGCAGCCGCGGTGGAACTCTCCTCCAGTATTGAACGCCGCTCCCCATTTGCATATTGCGCATCTGCCGGGACACCTGTCAGAGGTTGAGCGCTCAAATACCGAGAAGCCGGAAGCAGACCCGACCAGTAAAATATCTCCGGGCGATAACCCCACACGAAAAGATAATCCGACGCTCCTTCGATCGCGCGCGACCGAGGCGTGTCGCGGCGAATACCTTCCAGACCAAGACTGTCCGCAGCGTCGGCGGCGTCAGGTAAGTCCCTCACCAATGCGGCGACCACGCGTTCTTCGTGGTTGAGTCGCTCGTGAAACCATGTGACCGTCGCCTCGCTTTTTTTGCCCCTCACCCAATCGGCGGCGAGCGTTATCGTGCGAGTGTGAAATCGAACGACTGTAATTGTGAACCCGATGACAAGCAACGCGATAACTGCCTGCCGCGTGTTTTTGCCGTGCGCTCGAGTGTAAGACGCAATCTCGCTAAAACCACGTGCCCCGATCAAGCTCAAGGCCGGCATGATTTGAAAAAAATAATGAGTATAGAACCGTCCGCCGACCGAAAGACCCACGAAAGAGGCTGCCAGCCAGATTAGCAAAGTCACGTCCGACGCGAACACTCGGCGGGCCGCAATGTTCGGCGAAGGGGTCGCGTTCGAGTTGCATATGTCGCCCTTCTCTGATTCTCGATGCTTTGAAACACGCCGCGCCCGTTTGATGATGCTCCCAACGACAACTACGAGCGTGATCAGCAAAGTATTATTGAGCGCGAAGTAACCCACATTGACGCGCAGACCCAAAGCGATAATGCTGAACAACGAATTATAGTTCGCATATCGACCTCCCCAGACCCACACATACAGCCAATAGGGCGAAAGGGAATGCGTTACTGCGAGGTAGACGATGAACGGTAGCGAGCCTGCTACAAATCCTGTCACCGCTAGTCCAAACAAGCGCAATAAAGAGGTGAGTCGAGTCCTGCCAACGTCCGGCGCACCGATCCTCGCACGTTGGAGCACCAGCCACACCGAGAGAAGAAGCGCCCCAAGAAAGACAAGATCAAATACCCCCTTGGGATTAACCTGAACCGCCAGACCCGCCACAGCGCCGCCGGCCGCTGCCAGCCAGGTTCGTCGTTCAAGGCACGCACGGCTTAACCAAAAAGCGCTTAACGTATAGGGCAGTACCATCAGAAAGTCCGTATCGAAGCCCTGTGTATGCCCGCTTGCTGCGGTTGTGCTAAAAAAGGTGAATAGCGCCGCGGCAATCAGGCCTGACCGTTGGTTGTAAAGCCACGAGCCGAACTTAAAAATTACTGCCGAGACAATGATCGAATAGACTATCGTGAACAACCTGATAGTGAGGATGTGCGCGCCGAAGACCTTGAACAGCCCCGCGTACAACAGAGGCAGGACCGGCGGCTTATCAAAATAGATGCCCGTATAAAGTGCCTTACCGCGCAATATCTCTTCGGCGGCGGTGAACCATAGCCCATCGTCTTCGTACAGATGTCCTGCATAGAAGACACGCAACACGAACGCGCCTGCGCCAATGATCACGAACAGTTTCAGCACTGTTGCGCGGGTAATGCGTTGATGTTCGACGCTCGATTTGTGCTGCTGATCGGCAGGAGCGAAATTCGTCATCGGTGGGTAGAGGAGACCAGATCAGATCGCGCCTGTAACAGTGACCGGCGCAAGCACAGGAAACGACAGATCAGTGTGGCCCCGAAGCACTCCGTCGAGTTCGTCGGCGACGCTTGCCCTCACGCCAGCTAGCGAGCCGAAGTCGAACAGTCGTGTGTCCATCAACTGCGACGGCGAAACATTGGAAAGCGCTCTTAGCATCGAATTGCGAAGCGCCGGCGTTTCATTCTGAAGCTCGTCGATCAGCCGCTTTACTCGCTTGCGTTTGAGGTTTTCCTGCGAGCCGCATAGATCGCAGGGAATGATCGGATAGCTCTGCATACCGGCGAATGCCGCGATGTCCCGCTCCCAGCAATAGGCCAACGGTCGTATGACCATGTTGCGGCCGTCGTCGCTTCGAAGCGCGGGCGGCATCGCTTTGAGCGAGCCGCTGAAAAAAAGATTGAGCAGAAACGTCTCCAAAATGTCGTCGGCATGATGACCGAGAGCGATTTTCGAGCATCGTTCTTCAACCGCTATGTTGTAAAGTATCCCGCGCCGCAGCCTCGAGCAGAGCGAGCAGGTGGTCTTGCCTTCGGGCACAAGGGCTTTGACGACGGAATACGTATCGCGTTCCACGATTCGAAACGGCACATCTAACTTGCTCAAATATTGAGGTAAGACATGTTCGGGAAAGCCCGGCTGCTTTTGATCGAGGTTAACCGCCAATACTTCGAACCTGACCGGCGCGCGGCGCTGGAGATCAAGCAGCAGAGTTAAAAGCGTGTGACTGTCCTTACCGCCGCTCAGACAGACCATAACCCGGTCGCCGTCTTTGATCATTTTGAAGTCGGCAATTGCATTCCCAATGCCGTACAAGAGTTTCTGTTTCAGTCTGTCTTCGTCCATAAGTTCCGGCCTGCGGGATGAAGAACTTGATCCTATCATGCCCGCGCGAACGCGTGCCACGAGGCGTGCTTCGGCATGGAGATGCACTTTGCCTGTCTGCGCTATAAACTCAGAGTTGTGTCGCAGATTCGAATTGCCGTTCAGTGTTACGCCGGCGTGCGCGGGGACGAATCCCCGCGGCGAATGATCATCAATGGCCGCGAGCACCTAGTGACTCACCTCATCGGAGAATCATTGGAAGAGTCGGTCATGGCAAGAGTGAGAACACGCCGCTACAAGGTTCTAACCGACGGCGGAGCGGTTTTCGAAGTACTACATACGGGCGATGATTGGTATCTCGAGTCCTGAGCAGGCTGAGGCGTCAACGCCGGGCACGCCTCTGCACACAATCGGTCACTTCCCGATTTCGACGACGGCTATTTTGTTTACCCCGCTGCAAGCGAGGTAGAGCGTATTCACCGATGCCGCAACCATGTTACGTACCACTCCGCCACCCGAAGGAATTGGCCAGCTCGCGAAAGCCTTCGCCTTCGGATCGAATCGAACAACGGTGTTGGGCTTTGTGGCGGACTCGCTGTACCAGATGATACCGTCCGATGTCGCAGCAATTCCATATGGCCGCGACTTGTCTCCGCCCGGGGACGGCCACTCCTCGATTTTCTTTGTCTTCGGATCGAGCCTTCCCAGATAACCTCGCGAATAGTCGCTGTAATAGATCGTACCGTCGGGGGCGATCGCGAGCCGCCGGGGCCGCGCGCCTTCGGGAAGAACGTACTCGGTGATCGCTGTCGTCGCCGGGTCGATGCTCGCAAGTTTGTTGCTGTTAAACTCGCAAAAGAACGGAACACCACTCGAGCCGACCACAATGCCGTACGGATGGGAATCGGCGGTCGCGGGCTGCTTCAATTCGATCTTCCCGGTCATTGGATCAAGCTTGCCGACGAAGTTTGCTCCTTGAACCGTAAACCATAGCGTGCCTTTCTTATCGAAGACCAGACTATGAGGGTCGCGCGCATTCGCGTCAGGCATCGGGTACTCGGTCACGTTGCCGGTCTTCGGATCGAGTTTTCCGATGTAGGCCTTGGTGTTCGCGGTGAACCAAATGTTACCGTCCTTATCCGCAACCAACCCGTGAGGTCCGGACCTGGGTGTCTTGAGCGGATATTCTTTTATGTCACCTGTTTTGACATCGAGCCGCCCGAGCACGTTCGCGGCCATCCCCGTATACCAAAGCGCACCGTCGGGCGCCACAGCAGGATCGTGAGGAAACGCACCTGCAGTTTTAGTGTCCCATTCCCTGATGGTCACTTTGGGGTCTGCGGCGGACGCAACAGCCAGAAGGACGATCCCAACCGAACCCAGCGCGACAATCTTGCGCAACATAGAGCGGCCTCCCTTCCGTGGGTTGAGCAATATTAGAATCGCTACAACTTTAGGACTTACGAACCCGCCAACGCCTGGTTCACCGCCTCGTCAAGGATCTTGCCATGGGATTGGTCATACCCGATCAGATGCTTGATCAACTTTCCGTCGCGGCCGAAGACCAGCGTCTGTGGAATCGTATCATCTTCGGCGCCCAGATAAGCCAGGAACATATCGTCTGTGGCTAATCCTACCGTGTAGCCGATTCCGTAATTGTCGATGAATTTGCGGATTGCCTCAGGCGAGGATTTTCCCCGATCGTCGATGTGCAACCCCAGCACCTCGACGCCCCGGTCGCGATTCTCGCGGGCGATTCGCGCCAGCTGAGGAGTCTCCTGCCGGCAGGGCGGACACCACGTCGCCCAAAAGTCCATCACCACCACCTTGCCATGATAAGCGGAGAGCTTGATCGTGCGTCCGTCAACCGTGCGAACGTCGAAGTCCGCAGGCACTCGCGTCGAGCGTGCATCTGACACTGTTGTACCCGGAAGCGCCAGCCCCAGGTTCGGGTTCTCGTCACGATGTCCCGACAGTACGGTATAGCCAACGGTCGCGATCAATCCGGCTATCACTACCGTCGCGATGATGCGCCCCGCCGTCCAGAAAGTTGTTTGAGTGTTCGGCTCCGTCATAACTGCTTCTTCACTCCTGGTCGCGCTGTTCTGTTTCTTCGGAAACATCACGAAGGGGAATCGAGACGCTATACTCTTCGCTCGCCCATCTTCCGAGATCGATGATGCGACATCGCTCGGAACAAAACGGCCGGTCAGGATTGTCTTTCCATTTCGTTGGTTTTCCGCAAATCGGGCACTTCATGTTTCAGGACCTCAGTATCGACTGACCTTAACTTCATTTAAAGATACTCGCGAACAATGCCTCGCGCAATTAGAGCGACAAAGGCGGGTTAGGGCAGGAGTTATTGCGTACTACTCAGTACCGCGCGGTGTAGTACCCGCAATAATCCACAAGACAGCATTGCTCGCACAACGGATCGCGCGGACGGCAGATCTGTCGCCCGAGCCGAATCAAATTGATATGAACTTCATAATAGCGCTGCTTCGGGATCAACTCGGCCATCAACCGATGAGCTTCTTCGTCCGAACACTTCGCCGGAATTAGTCCGAGTCTGCGAGCGATCCTAAAGATGTGGGTGTCGATCGGAAACACTGGGCGATAAAATGTGAACAGCAGGACGCAAGCAACGGTCTTTGGCCCCACACCTTTGAAGCTTCCGAGAAACGCCTTGGCTTCTTCGAGCGGAGCGGTTTTCAGAAACATGAGATCAAGCGATCCCCGACGACTGTGAATGTCATTGAGCAGTTCTTTGATCCGAACTGATTTTTGCTTCGCGAGCCCGCCTGATTTTATCGCGGCTTCAATCGAGCTCACCCGCGCACGCCTCGCCGACTCCCAGGTTGGAAACCGCCGCTTCAGACTTTCAAACGCTCGCTTGCTGTTAGCGTTGGTCGTCGATTGCGAGAGTATCGTTTCGATGAGCACGTCGAGCGGATCGAGTCCCTGTTCGTGCTTCGGCGCGCCGTATACCGCTTTGAGGTTTTGAATGATGTATGGGATCGAGGTTGAGTTAGTCATCTGGAAACGCGTTTCGTTGACACTTTCTCGGAGGCTTTGCAATAATCCGAGAGTAACAAAAACGCTTCAAAGCGACCACGCAGAATGCGCCCGTAGCTCAGCCGGATAGAGCGTTTGCCTACGAAGCAAAAGGTCGCACGTTCGAGTCGTGCCGGGCGCACTTTATTTCGACATAGGCCGCGGCCTTAATCCAGTTTCATGGTTCTGGGCTGGCTCGTCCACGTATAATGGTGCGTCCCGCAAGCACTATGAACAAACCTAAAGCCAAATTGGAATGGGTCCATTGCAACCAGTGCCTAAGAGAGACTCGAAATGAGGTTGTTGCTAAGCGGTCGGTGACCGTAGATGACTTCATTGAAGACTACGGCCCAATTTATTGGGTTTCGACCTACACGATGCTAGAGTGCCGAGGTTGCGGCTCGGTAACCTTACGCGAGCGTACTGTATGCGAGGACGTAGGAGCTGACGATACCAAGTACTATCCGCCACCTGTGTCGCGGCAATTACCGAGATGGCACCACGACCTGCCAAACGGATTCCAGTCGCTGATGGCCGAAGTATACGCTGCACTTCACGCAAACAGTCGCCGGCTCGCGCTGATGGGAAGTAGGGCACTGGTCGACTTATTCATGAACGAAACGATCGGTGACATCGGAGGCTTTGAAAGGAAGCTCCAGAAACTTGTTGACGATGGGTACTTGAGTAAGACGAATAAAGCCGTCTTAGAAGCGGCGCTTGAAGCGGGGCATGCTGCGGCACACAGAGCTCACAATCCGAAAATAGATGACCTCAATCTGGTCGTTGACATTGTTGAAAATCTGGTGCAGACGCTGGTATTCAAAGGAAAGGTCGAGAGCTTGGTCAAAAACACTCCGAAGAGATCGCTAAAGCGATGAGACTATTCAACGTGATGTGTTCGGCAGTTCAACATTCCTCGATGAGATTGCCATCGCGTCGGGTCTTGGAGAAAATGGCAACCTTGCCGAGTCTTTGGCGTTGTGAGTGCAACCGTAGAAACGCGCTGGAGACTGTAAAGCTGCCGTTGGGACTACCGACCGCAGCAGCGTTTGAACTTGATGCCGGACCCGCAAGCGCATAGATCATTACGCCTCTGCTTGCGAACCGAGGGTTTCGTTCTCGGGTTGACCGGAATCAACCGGCCTTCACGAAGCGATGCCACGATATCAGCCATACACGGTTCAGTCGGATTATATGGGACAGCGGCACCGCCTTGGCGGGCGAAGTAGATACGATCGAACACCGATGAGTAATCCGGAGTTATTTGAACTCGATCCGCATCGGAGCCTGATATCCAATTAAGGTCTCCGTGCTTAATGAAGAATCCCGCAACATCAAGCTCATCGGAACAAATAACTCGGCCATGTAGGCGGGCTCGCTGACGCAAGAACTCAATGAACTTAGAATCATCCCAGCCAAAGTAATCCCACGCATCCGCTATAGCCTCTAAATCGAGCACATTGACAGCCCATGGATACGGGGAGTTCTCTTCCTTCTCAAGGAGGAGAGAGAGATCGACGGCCAGGGTCGCGAAGTTATCTCGTGTCGCACAGAGGAGAAAGATTTCATGAACACTCTTTGAATCGAATTGACAGGCTATTTGGCCATGGCGGTCGTACAGAGTAATGACCTCGCCTGAGTGCCACCGAGTCCAGATTCGATTTCCCTGATCAAACGCGTGCTGGATGCCCCTATTGCTCTGAAACCGTTGCTGTATCCGGGTGAAGGCTCGATCTGGATCACGGAAGGGTTCGATTGGAGGACTTGCTTTCGCTTCAACTACAAAAGCGACGGATCCAACGATTGCAATCAGGTCATGCTCGAATTGCTGGTCGGGGGTTTCGTAGAGGGAAGCGTAACGTTTTCCTCGCGGGGCGAGAATAGTGCTTAGAAGCGATGCCACTTCTTCTTCAAGGATCCTGTCTCGCTTGCGGAAAAAAATGTCTCTATGGGGACCAGCAGAGAGATGATTCTCGAACCGACTGAGCACAGCCGAGAAGAGTCCGTTTGCGACCGGACACATTGCTCGATCGTCGACTATTCGATAGAGAGAACGTTCCTCTGCAACATTCGCTTCGGTGGGATAGGTCAGCGATTTGATATCGCCGCGGCCAACCGAGAACAAGGACCAGAAGGGATCAGCGAGTTCGGGGCCAAACTGATTTCGCAGATCAGATAACGTAATGAAAAAGAGTTTGTCCAGCTCAGAGAGGTACGGTTTGACTACGGATTCGTAGTTTGAGCATTGAGTCTCCAATCTGAGCCTTTCGTGGCTCCATTGTTCACGCTCCCCACGATTCAGGAGCGAGTATCGCTCTCGTCGCTCCCGCGCTGCGAAGTCCGCGAGTTCATCCAGAGAGGACTGGAGTTGGTCAGTAAGCCATCTACAAATGGTTACTGCATTGGTCGCATCAAGGCCAAGCTCCTCCTTCAAAATCTCATCGAACGGAGCAAGATACCGCAATATTCGCTGTTCGATTTGCTGGGTCGTGGCCATCATTGTCTGGTTGAAGTAATCGAGGAAAGCCGGCATTGCGACTTCTCGGACTCGTCGCCAGTCATTGGTCACTTCTTCGCCCGCACCAGGAAAGAACGTCCAAGCGTAGGATTTGAAAATGGTGTTCAGCAGTTCGACCGCACGAGCAAATTCGGCTTCGCCAAACTCAGAAGGCTGCACCGGTTCTGCCGACGTTAGCATTACCCCGAGCAGGAAGGCCCACTGTTTTGCGGGAGAGATAAGATCGTGTCCGAGCTCCGCTGAATTTGCCCTGTTCAGGGTGTGGACCGCGTACGAACCGACTATGGCTTGAGTTGAACAACCGCCGATAAGCTCCCGCAGTTCCTCGACATCGCGAAGTAGTTTCTTATGTTCTTCCTCTTGCATGGGAATCAGACTGATAAGATTTCAGAAACGCTAGGACGGCGCCCAACGTATTACCACCGCAAAGACCATCTTAAATGAATTCCGAAATTTCCCGTTCGTTGCATTATATCTTCCGCTGTTACCTATCAAGAACCCATCTTCGGGTGAATCGCTATCTCATCTCCGTAGCTAGAGAGAAGTTTCCTCTCAGTGCTTATGTCAGGGCAACCTCCACAAAGTAACTGCATCTGAGTTGCCGACAAGGACGGAGGTAATCACATGAAATCAACAGTGCTCAGGGTCTGTTTGGCTGTCGTGCTCGCAATCTTTTCGTTTTCTTCACAACGTTGGGGGGCGGGCGCCAATGTCTCGGCCCAGTCTCGCGAAGATAAGACTCGGGAAGATAAAACACTGTCACCGTATTTCTTTGTTCAGGGAGATCCCACACTAGATCACCTGCCTCTCAAAGATACCCGTGTTCAAATAGCTGTCTCAGGCGTCATCGCCGATGTGCAGGTCTTGCAAACATATCGTAATGAAGGCTCGAGGCCGATCAATGCTCGTTATGTTTTCCCGGCATCCACCCGCGCCGCCGTTTACGCGATGAGTATGCGAATCGGCGATCAACTCATAGTCGCCAAGATCAAAGAACGGGAAAAAGCAAAACAAGAATTCGACAAGGCGAAGGCGGAAGGAAAGAGCGCATCCCTGCTGGAGCAGAACAGACCAAACGTGTTTTCGATGAGCCTCGCCAATGTCATGCCCGGAGATCAAATAGAAATCGAGCTTCGCTATACGGAACTGTTGGTGCCGACCGATGGCATCTATGAAGTGGTCTATCCTACAGTTGTTGGACCGCGCTATTCTTCCCAGTCTGAATCTTCGGCGCCACGCGAAGACCCCTCGGTCAAGAGTCCGTATCTTCATGAAGGCGGCAGCCCGACCAGCACGCTCCACATTTCAGCGAGGATTTCGGCCGGCGTCCCTATCCGGGACTTGAGTTGTCCATCACACCAGATTGTTCCCCAGTGGCAGAGTCCCGGCATCGCTCAGCTTGCCCTTGATGATGCGAATCCATTCCAGGGAAATCGTGATTTCATCCTGCGCTATCGGCTGGCGGGAGACCAAATCGCTTCGGGGCTCATCCTCTATCAGGGCAAGGATGAGAACTTCTTTCTTTACATGGCTCAACCACCACAACGAGTAGCGACCGCGGATATCCCAGGTCGAGAGTACATCTTTGTCGTGGATGTGTCCGGGTCGATGAACGGCTTTCCTCTTAATATTTCCAAACGTCTTCTGCGCGATTTGATCGGCCAGTTGCGGCCGACGGATCTGTTCAACGTAGTCTTGTTCTCAGGAGACTCCGCATTGTTTTCAACGAAGTCGGTTTCAGCGGATCAAGAGAACATCAACAAGGCAATTGGCTTGATCGAGCAGCAGCGCGGGGCCGGGGGAACTGAGCTTCTTGCAGCCGTCAAACAGGCCATCAACGTTCCTCGTGAAGCAGGCTTTTCGCGGAGCATTGTGTTGGTGACTGACGGTTATATCGAAGCGGAGAAAGGTGTCTTCGATTACATTCGTGACAACCTGGATCAATGCAACATGTTCGCGTTCGGGATCGGCACCGCGGTGAATCGTTACCTAATCGAAGGCGTGGCCAAAGCCGGAATGGGTGAGCCCTTTATCGTGACTAACGAGGCGGAAGCTCCGGCTATCGCGGCCAGGTTCCGTGAGTACATTCAGACCCCGGTCTTAACCGACATTCAGGTACGCCCCATCGGGTTCGATGTCTATGATGTGCACCCCGCCCACGTTCCTGACGTGTTCGCTCAGCGCCCGGTTATCCTCTTCGGCAAATGGCGCGGCCCGGTAGGCGGAACGTTTGAGCTGACTGGAAAAACCGGTGGTGGGGATTACCTGACTCGTATAGAGGTCGCAAGCGTTCAGCCGGATGATGGCAATCGGGCATTGCGATATCTGTGGGCCCGATCACGAATCGCTGAACTTTCTGATTACGGCTTTGGCCACCCGGATGCGGATCTGATCAGCGCCATCACTTCTTTGGGTTTGAAGTACAACCTGTTGACTCAGTACACGTCGTTCATAGCAGTTCGCGAAATGGTGAGAAATGCCCAGGCGCCGGCTGACGATGTGGATCAACCGCTGCCCCTCCCGGAGGGTGTGAGCGATTTGGCGGTGGGCAGTGAACCGGAGCTCCTGTGGCTGGTGACCGTCGGCATGGCGATCGCGCTGGTGACGATGCTTCGCTGGAGGCGGCGTTTTGTATGAAGCCGAGTTTTACCTGGAACGGGATCGCAAAGTGGATTGCCGTACTTGCCTCCGCTTTCGCGCTCAAGCACTACTACGCAAGCGCAACCGCCGACCAGTTGCGCTGGATTCTCGCTCCTACGACTGCGTGTGTTGAAATCGTCACTGGTAGCTCGTTTGAGTTTGAATCCGGCGCAGGCTACATAAGCGAGGACCGTAGTTTTCTGATTGCCAGTTCCTGCGCGGGCGTCAATTTCCTGATCACCGGCTTCCTGATGCTTTCGCTGAGAAAGTTGTTGCGCGATCGATCGAAGACCATTGGCTGGAGATTCATCCCGATTGCCGCCGTGAATGCCTATGTTGTGACGCTTGTCGCGAATACCGCCCGCATCGCCATAGCGCTGCGGACGGAATGGACGGAAGCCGGCTGGTTGAATCCCTCTCAGCTTCATCGGTTCGAAGGCATCTTCATCTACTTCGCATTTCTGCTGTTGCTGTTCGTGGTCAGCGAGAGCATTCGACCGGAGAAAACATTCGATCTTTTCCAGAAGTCCTTTTTCCCGCTTCTTGTGTATTACGCAACGACTTTGGGAGTTCCACTCGCCAATGGCGCATACCATCGGGGAACCGATTTCTGGGAGCACTCGCTTTTCGTTTTACTGATTCCGTTAGTAATGATTCTCCCAATCGCTGTGTTCCAGTTTTGTCGATCGCGGTTCGTTCGGTCTGAAACCATTCACCCGAGAGCCTGGCGACTGGAAGAAAAGAGACTTCGTGGCGTTGCTCGTCGATGAATCAATGAACCCGGCGTCAATATACTCGCCGGGCTATGACTCTGCGGCCGGCTGCTCTCGCAGAAACGCAGGCCGCTGCGGGTTGATCCAGCGGCATCTGGTCCTATTCCGGTAATAAACGGCATGCGTCTTGCCTGAGACGCGACGACGCTTGTCATTCAGCCCGCCTGATCGAATCTGCGCAGCAAAACCGCTGTGCGACGGAAGGGACCGTGTAAATATGAACCTGCCAATAGGAAGAATATTCATCGTCGCGATCATTATAACGCTCGTGCTGGTGCAATTCACGCCTGCTCAGTCGCGAGAACCCAAGGCCGTCGAGCATCTCAAGACCGCGATTGATCTAAAGAAAAAGGGCGACCCAATTGCGGCGGAGGCTCACTACAGGGAAGCTATCCGTTTGGACCCGAGCTACGCCGAAGCGCACTATAGTTACGCGATCCTGCTGGCTGACCGGGGCGACACAAACGGCGCGATCTCCGAAAACAAAAAGGCAATCGATATCCAGAAGAGCTACCCGGAGGCCCACTTCAATCTAGCTTTGCTGCTCCGTAAGAAGGGCGACAAAGAAGGCGCGATCAAAGAATATGAGCGGGCCATAGCTGCGGCGCCCAACTACTCGATCGCGCACTTCAATCTGGCGAATGCACTGGTCGAGCGGGGAGACTATGATGGCGCTGTCTCACACTATCAAGACTATCTCAGGCTCGCGCCCAAGGCGCCCGACTCCCAACAGGTAAAGGACATCATCAAGAAGCTGCAAGGTCAAAAATGAAGGCTGGCGGAATAAACCAGTGACGCAAGACCGCGTCATAATATTCGCCTTTCCTAACCCGGTTCGCTGACAACCCCCGCACTCGAGAGCTTATGACATCCGGGGAACATTGTGTGCGTTTTGGAACCACTCCCACAGCACTTGAAGATCGGCAAGCTTCAACAATCCTCTTGGTGTTCGATCCGAATCACGCGGATTGACTAACCAATCTCTGGGTTACCGTACACGTGAATTCTGCTTTCATGCCAAGAGGTTTCAGGTCGGCACAAGGGTTGCACTGAGGCTCCAGGCCGACGGCTACCTTTTGAGGTAAGCCACCAGGCAGATCAAAGCGCAGCAACAACGCCACCACGGTGCCCCCACCATCCCGGGCGTGTCGCGTCAATCCAATCAGGAAATTTCGAGGAGAACCACCGTGCGTCAGACGCCGCTATTTCGGTACGCTTTATTGTCCGCTGTAATGTCGGGGACCCTGCTGACCGCTTGCCTGCTTCCAGCCTTTGCGAGTCCAGTCGCCGGATTGACGGTGTCGGTCGACCCTGCGGCAATAACCATTCCAGTAGGAAGTGTGGTGCAGATCACTGCAACGGTAACCGGCACTAAGAGCGGTAAGAACCTTGCCGTCGTCTGGAGTGTCAACGGAGTCGCAGGCGGTAACTCCGTTGTGGGCACAGTCACCGGCACGGGACTCTACACGGCGCCAGCGGTTCCCCCAGGTGGATGGACGGTTTCAGTCAAGGCTACCAGCCTGGTGGAGCCGTCAGCGTCAGCTACCTGCGCGGTTACAATTCGAAATCAGGTCCCTTACCTGACAAGCGTCGCTCCCAATCCGTTGCCGCCGGGGCCATTCACGTTGACCCTTAGCGGCAGCCGTTTCGTTAGCGGCGCTCAGGCTCTCTGGAATGGATCGCCTCTTACCACGAACTTCACTTCGTCAACGCAACTCACCGCAACCGGCAGCGCTTCGCAGCTGGGCAACGCAAGCGTCACCGTGGCAAACCCGGGTCCGGGCGCTGTCTCTTCGCCGGTCACTGTGAGCGTCGTCTCGGCTATCGTGGTTACCGTCTCGCCTCCGTCCGTAAGCGTGCCGGCCGGCGGAACCCAGCAATTTCAAGCCACCGTCTCCGGCGCCTCAAATCAAGCTGTGACCTGGAAAGTCAATGGCGTCGTGGGCGGTGATCCAGGATCGGGAACCATCACAGTTGGCGGCCTGTATAGCGCGCCTTCGGTGATTCCTGTTTCGGGAACCTCGACCGTCACCGCTCTTTGCGCTGCCGACGGCGTAACGCAGGGAACGGCCACCGTCAATATTCAGGATCCGCTTGCGGTCACCTACGGAAGGTTCCTCGAGCAGTCAACTTTCGGTCCCACTCCGCAATTGATGTCGCACGTGCGCCAGGTTGGCATTCCCGCATTTATCAATGAGCAGTTCGCAACTCCCGAATCAACCTGGCCTGCGTTGAACGCCGCGACCAGACAAAATGCGGTGGATAGTTTCTTTCTCAACGCGGCGACCGGCCAGGATCAGTTGCGTCAGCGCGTGCTCTTTGCGCTGAGCGAGATCATCGTGATCTCGATGAATAAGAACACAAACGGCGACGAGATAGTTCCATGGCTTCAATTACTGAGCCGCAATGCGTTCGGCAACTACCGAACGCTGTTGCGCGAGATAACGCTCGATGCGACCATGGGCAAGTTTCTCGATCTGGCGAACAGCTCAAAGCCGACTGCAATGACCGGCGCGAACGAGAACTATGCTCGCGAGGTAATGCAGTTGTTCTCGATCGGGCTCTATCAGCTAAATCCCGATGGATCGGTTCAGCTGGACGCGCAGGGTCAGCCGATTCCAACTTTCACTCAGACGGATGTTAGGCAAATGGCGCTCGCGCTCACCGGTTGGACTTATGGAAATGCATCGGGCGTTCCGCCGGTAAATCCAAATTCGAATTACTATCCCGGACCGATGCTGCCGATTCAGTCGAGACACGACGTTTCAGCCAAAAACATTCTGGGCCAGCCTTTAGCGGCCGGACAGACCATCGTGCAAGACCTCGACGGAGCGATCGACATAATCTTCAACCATCCGAACGTCGGCCCTTTCGTTGCGACGCGATTGATACGCGCGCTGGTGACGAGCAATCCGAGTCCCGCTTACATCGCGCGCATTGCATCCGTGTTCAACAACAACGGGCAGTCCGTTCGCGGCGATATGCAAGCGGTGATTAGCGCGATCCTTCTTGATCCGGACGCACGCAACGATTCGCCGCCAGGTGATTTTGGCCGCCTCCGCACGCCCGTTCAGCATACGATCGCGCTGATGCGCGCGCTCGGTCTACCAGTAGGACAACCGTCGCAGTTCGCGTACATTTACTACAGTATGAACGAAGGGATGCTCGACACACCCTCGGTGTTTGGGCACTACTCGCCTTTGTTTCACGTTCCGAGGACGGCGCTCTTCGGCCCTGAATTTCAGATCTACTCACCGACCGACGCTGTTAATCGAGCAAATCTGTTTTACTCGATGATGTTCAATCCGTGGCCCATCAACCCGGCGCTTCAGCCTTTCGTTAACATCGCGGGCAATTCAGCAGCCCTCGTCAACGCAGTGGACGCTGCGCTCCTGTTCGGAAGGATGTCCGCTCAGACACGGGCGGCAATTACCGCTGCGCTGCCCGCGCAGTATGACAACAACCAGCGCGCCCTTACTGCTCTCTACCTGGCGGCGATGTCAGGCGAGTACCTTGTTCAACATTGATGACCGTCACCGAGGAGACCATGAAACGAAACCACGAAATTTCTCGTCGCGATTTTCTTCAACTGACCGCCAGCGTCGGAATGCTTGCGGCGCTTGGCGAGTTCAAGTTATCCAATGCGGCGCCCGTACAGGACTACAAGGCCCTGGTTTGTATATTTATGCAAGGTGGTAATGACGGTCACAATGTAGTGGTGCCGCTGAGCGGCGCGCAGTACAACGCCTACGTTGCTGCTCGTGGCGGGCTCGCGCTTCCGCTTAACCAGTTGCTCAGCATCAACGACCCGACGCTCGGGCCCTTTGGCCTGCACTACGGAATGCCAGAGCTGCAGTCGATTTACCAGCAGGGCAAGATGGCGGTTGTCTCAAACGTGGGCAATCTTGTGAGACCCACTACTTATGCCGATTATCAGGCCTCGAATCAGCTTCCGACAAATTTGCGATCACATTCGGATCAGGTGGCGCAAATGCAGACGGGCTTTCCAAACGCGATGGGAAGCACGGGCTGGGGCGGCCGAACTGCCGACCTGATGCAGGCAAACAACGCTGGAACAACGTTCCCGGTCTCGATCTCGATGAACGGGACCGCGCTCTTCTGCGTCGGCAACGTAGCGGCGTCGGCTACCTTACAGCCTGGCAACGACCTGGACCAAAACGCGATGGGTATCTGGCCGCCTGCCGCGGCTCAAGCGCGGCTTACCGCACAGCAGCAGATCGTTTCGCAGAACAGCGGCAACTCGATGATTCAAGCGGCCAACAAAGTCATGAGTGATGCCCTTCAATTGAATCCGATTCTCAAGGCCGCTGCCGGCAACCCATCGTTCGTAACACCATTTCCGCAAACAACGATCGGCAATCAATTGAAAGAGGTAGCCCGCTTCATCAGTCTGCGCCAGCAGCTCGGCGCGGGCCGCCAGGTCTTCTTCTGTTCGCTGGGCGGCTTCGACACACACGGCGGCGAGTCGTATCAGCAGTGGGACTTGCTCAGACAGGTGAGTCAGGCCGCTTCGGCTTTCTACAACGCTACGGTCGAGATCGGGGCAGCCAATCAGGTAACAACGTTTACACTGTCTGATTTCGGGCGCACGTTGCAGCCAAGCGGCTCAGGCTCGGATCACGGCTGGGGCAGTCATCACCTTGTGATGGGTGCCGCAGTCAACGGCGGACGCATATACGGCACGTTCCCGCTGATGACGAATTACGCAAACTTCAACGCGACTCACGACGACTACGCGGACAATCGAGGGGTGCTGCTTCCGGGTGTCGCGCTCTGTCAGTACGGCTCGACTATGGCGAGGTGGTTCGGCGCTACGGATGCACAGTTGGACACGCTGTTCCCGACGGTGACTAACTTCCCCGTGCGCGATCTCGGATTCATGTCGTAGCGTTCTCGCGCACGGTACGGATTTCGGCGAGCCCGCGCCAAGCGGGCCGCCGAACTTTGCTTTCCGGACACTGGTCCGCTCGCCCCTTATCAGAATTCCTTCCGCTAGAAATCGAACACCACAATAGACTCGAAGACACCAAGCCGCGCGAAGGCAATGACGCCGCGCCTGGTGCTCGTTCGTGTCACACCAGCCCGCCAAGCGTGCGGCCGGCCCTATGCGTGTGGTATATCAGTCGACATTCAAAGCTCTATGCGTCGGTATTCGGAGGCTCAAGATGAGACGTACTACTATCCCGTTGCTCGTTCTGATACTCACCGCACATTTTACGGTTTCGGGGATCTCACGCGGTGACGAGCCTTCCAAAATCAAAGTTCCGAATAAAGTCGCGCTCAAGGCCTACCCCTTCGATCTTAAAGATGTGCGATTGTTGGACGGGCCGTTTCGCGATGCGATGCTTCGCGATCAGCAGTTTCTCTTGAGCATTGACTCGGATCGACTGTTGCACAGTTTTCGGTTGACTGCGGGCTTGTCATCTTCGGCGAAGCCGCTCGGCGGTTGGGAAGCTCCTGACGTCGAACTGCGCGGTCACAGCCTCGGTCATTTTCTGTCGGCGTGCGCGCTGATGTACTCGAGCACCGGCGACAAGAGGTTCAAGGCCAAGGCTGACGCAATCATCAGAGAACTGGCGACGATTCAACAGGGAATGGCGGCGCGCGGTTTTCACACAGGCTATCTGTCGGCTTTCCCGGAAGAGTTCTTTGACAGAGTTGATGCCCGGCAAAAAGTTTGGGCGCCGTATTACACGCTTCACAAGATCATGGCCGGACTGTTGGACGTCTACGTCCATTGCGACAACCGTCAGGCGCTAGGTGTTTTGACCAGGCTGGCCGATTGGGTAAAGTTCCGAGTCGATCGTTTGACCGATGAGCAACAGCAGAGAGCCCTCGAAACAGAATTCGGCGGGATGAACGAAGTGCTGTCGAACATCTACGCTGTCACCGGTGATTCGGAATACCTGCGCATTGCCCGTAAGTTTGATCACCAAGCGCTGTTTGATCCGCTCGCGCGCGGCGAAGACTCGCTCAACGGCTTGCACGCCAATACGCAGATACCAAAGATGATCGGCGCAGCTCGCGAATATGAACTCACCGGTGAGAAGCGTTACTACGACATCGCGACCTTCTTCTGGGAGCGCGTCGCGAACCATCGCTCGTATGTCATCGGAGGCCACAGCGACAACGAGGCTTTCTTCCCACCCGAGAAGTTCTCGAAACATCTTGGCGCCTCAAGCACGGAGACTTGCAACACATACAACATGCTCAAGTTGTCGCGTCAGCTTTTTTCCTGGACGGTCTCGGCTGAAACGATGGACTTCTACGAGCGCGGTCTATACAACCACATCCTCGCGTCGCAGGATCCATCCACCGGCATGATGTGCTACTACGTGCCGCTCAAACCCGGCGCGTTCAAAACGTATTCGAAGCCGGAAGACTCGTTCTGGTGCTGCGTCGGCACAGGAATGGAGAACCATGCCAAGTATCCAGACACGATTTATTTTCACAACGATCAGTCTCTTTACGTGAATCTGTTTATAGCGTCAGAACTAAACTGGAAAGGGCGCGGCATTACCTTGCGACAAGACACGCAATTTCCTGAAACGGACACCACGCGACTTACATTCACAACTGCGAAGCCTGTCCGGCTCGCTCTCAAAATCCGATATCCGTCCTGGGCGCAATCGGGGATGATTCTGACGGTTAATGGCAGGAAGGAACCCGTTGGCACTAAGCCCGGCTCATACCTAACAGTCGAGCGCGAATGGACGAGCGGCGACACGGTGCAGGTCCAATTGCCGATGAGCCTGCGGATGGAATCAATGCCTGACGATCCGAAGATGGTGGCACTGTTGTATGGCCCTCTCGTCCTCGCAGGCGAACTGGGCAAAGACGGTCTGGATGACTCGAGACGATACGGTCCGAGCGTTCCGCAGATCGGTCGAGTTAGGCCGATCGAGGTCCCCGCGTTTGTAGGGGATCTAAAGGACGTGCTGCCGAACGTGAAGCCAGTGCCGGGCTCGCCGCTGAGATTCCACACTGTTGGGATCGGCCGCCCGCAGGATGTTTCGCTTGCGCCTTTCTATCAAGTCTTCGATCAGCGCTACACCGTTTATTGGAAGGTCTATTCACCCGCTGAATGGGAAAAGCACAGAGCCGATATTGTCGCAGCCGACGCGCGCCGCAAAGACATCGAGCTTCGCACCATCGATCGAGTGACCGTCGGCAACGATCAAAGCGAACGCGATCATGCTTTCAAGGGAAAGAACTCAACCGCAGGCAACTTCGAAGGCAGAAGATGGCGAGAGGCTCGCGATGGTTGGTTTGCCTACGACCTGAAGGTCACGCCGGATAAGCCAGTGATTCTGGTTTGTACTTATCGCGGCAGTGAAGGTCGGAGCCGCATGTTTGATGTGCTGGTGAACGGCGAGAAGGTAGCAACCCAGACGCTCGAGAACCACCCTGTCGAGCTTTTTGATTTCGAGTACCCGTTGCCGGAAAGACTCACGCACGGCAAGGATCGCATTACGGTGATGTTTCAAGCTCACGCTGACGCAACAGCAGGGAGCGTATTCGATTTGCGGACAGTGCAGTAACTAGTTCGCTTCGGCTTTGTTCTCCTCAACCGTGTTCCAATCCGGGGGCTCGACCCCGAGCAGGTAATGGACGAAGAAGTCGTATCGGAGCCGGTCACCATAAGGTCCGCCGTTCGTGTGGCCTGCGCCGGGAATCACCAACAGATCGAATTTTTTCTTAGCCTTAATCAGCGCATTCACCACTTGCATTGTAGATGCAGGATCGACATTCGTGTCCATCTCCCCTTCGATGAGAAGAAGCTTGCCCTGTAGTTTGGATGCGTTGTCGACGTTGGAAGCCGCCGCATACTCCGGGCCTAGCGGCCAGCCCATCCACTGCTCGTTCCACCAGATCTTATCCATACGATTGTCGTGACACCCTGAGGCCGAAACCGAAACCTTGTAAAACTCCGGGTGAAAGAGCAGCGCCCCTAAAGCGCTCTGTCCGCCGGCCGACGTGCCATAGATGCCCACGCGGCTGATGTCGTAGTAAGAGTATTTCGCGGCGACGGCTTTGTGCCAAAGTATTCGGTCGGGGAATCCGGCGTCGCCGAGGTTTTTCCAACACACATCGTGAAAAGCCTTCGAGCGATTGGATGTGCCCATGCCGTCGATCTGAACAACTATGAACCCTAGTTCTGCAAGGGATTGCATCGCGTTATACGTGCTGAAGTTTTTCGGCACGAATGAATCGTGCGGGCCGGCGTAGATGTTCTCGATCACCGGATACTTCTTGGACGGATCGAAGCTCATCGGGCGATAGATCACACCCCAGATGTCTGTCTTATTGTCTCTTCCTTTTGCTGTGAACACCTCCGGCGCGCGCCAGCCTGCCTTTACCAAATCTTCAGTGCCCACACTTTCGAGCGGCATAATTACGCTATTGTCCGCCAGGCTCCTCAGAACAGAGATGGTGGGGAGATCGACACGCGACCAGGTATCTACGTAGTATTTCAAGTCGGAAGAGAGGCTCACGATGTGATTGGCGTCTGTTTCCGTGAATGTAGTGAGACCGGTGCCGTCGAAATTGATCCGATAGAGATGATTGAAGTAAGGGTCCTTTCCTGGATACATTCCGCTCGCGCGAAACCAAATCTGCCGCTTCTCTTCGTCCACGTTTTCAACACCGCGAACAACCCACTCGCCTTTAGTAATCTGATTCTTAACAGAACCGGTAACGCCGTCGTACAGATAGAGATGGTTCCAGCCGTCCCGCTCGCTGGCCCACACGACTTCTTTGCCGTCGCCAGGATCAGAGCGGTATTTCTTACCGGAGTAACAGAAGAAGGTTTTAGCTTGTTCGTCGATCACCGCGCGGGCCTTTCCGGTTGCCGCATCGACCTCGATGACTCGATAGAGTTGATGCCCGCGCTGATTGTACTCAAACGTGAACGCGCGGCTGTCTTTTCTCCAAACCGGAGCAGTAAGACCGAAGGGATCCGGAAAGAGACCATTGTCGATGACGAGTTGTTTTCTGCCCTCAAGCTGAAACAGTACCGGCCGCTCGACATCCAAAGCGTCTCCCGGCTTGGCGTAATCCAGCGTCCAGTACTTTGGCTGAAGCTGATCGTTCGGCGAAGACTGAACGTAATCGATCTTCCGATGATAGCCGGGCTGCACCCGATAGGCAGCGATCTTCTTCGAGTCCGGCGACCAGTTGAGAGAATATAGCGCGTAGTAGTTTCCTTCGGAGCCGTCGAAGCTCAGCGCGAATCCGGCTGTTTCAGTCTTTGCTTCACCCTTCGGGCGCACAAACACGTTGTAGTTCCTGATCAACGCTTCCCATTTTCCATCGGGTGAGACCTTGGGCTCGTCCTCCGGTTGAGTCTGTTGAGACGCGCCCCACGACTGTCCTAGCGGTTGCATGGTCCGGCCAAGCAAAACCTGCCGCCCCGAAGGAAATCCCGGAAACGCCGGGCCCACTTTCTTGCAAGCGTAATCCGACAAATCGCATTTCCACCGCGTCTCTCCGACGATGAATTGCACTGCTTGCCCGTTGTCGACAAAGGTGAGCGCGTTGACCGGAAGCGTCACTCCCGTGAGCTTCTCACCGGACGCGGCGGACAAAGCCGTCGCCAGCTTTTCGTGCTCAAAAGCTGGTTTCCTGGTCCTGGTTTCCGCGTCGACGAGGATGACTTCGTTGCCGCCTTTGACCGATCGCCTGTACCAGAAGCGGCTGGTCTTCTCGATCCAGTTCGCTCGCTCGGGAACGTTGATTGCGGCGGCTTGAAACCTCTTTCGTAGGCTGTTGGCGCGATCATAATCCGCAAGCGTCCCTTGCGCGCGGGCCACCGCCGGTACAACGAGACTTAACAACACCGCCTTCCAGAAGAGGTGTCTGAGGTTCATGTATTCTCCTCTTATGTCCTCCGTGTCCGCTGTGTCCTCTGCGGTTGAACAGATCTTAACCGCTGAGAACGCGGTAGACGCGGAGGAGCAGGCTTAAGGCTGAATCGACGAGTGCATCCATTCGGCTACGTCGCGCTTCAGCTTGGCGTGAGACTCTTTGTCGATGTACATCATGTGACCCGCCTGATAAAACGCCCACGAGATGTTCGCGTGCGACTCCGGGGGAATCCCCATGTGATTCATCGTGTACTCCGCCGCAAAGAACGGCGTCGCCAGATCGTAGTAGCCCTGACACACAAGCACTTTCAAATGAGGGTTCTTCGCGAATGCGTTGCGGAGCAGGTTGCTCGTGTCGGCATAGCCGTTCTGAACGCCCCAGTCCCACTGCATGATTCCGCCGCTCACGTAGTAGGTCATATCGGTCTTGTAGCCGAGCTCAGTCCGGATGTAATGAAGGAACGCTGCCTGAAACGGTGGTCGCGGCAGTGTGCTTGAGGGATCGAACTCGGCAGTCTCGCCGGCGTTCAGAGGCGAAGGCCCCGTTAACCGTCCATCAAGGCACCCGATCGTCAGCCGCTTGTCACGCAGCAACTCGCGTGTGAAGTGCGCTACATCGAGCCTCAATTCGCTGTCGTCGATGTATCGAGCCTCCAGGCCCGTATATCGAACCAGCTTATCGATCGTCGCCTTGCGCTCGCCCGCGGTGAGCTGATCGCCCTTGTCGAGAGCTTCGATGTAACCGGTCATCGCCCAGTTCTCAGACTCTTTTATTGCGCCCTTCAAATCCTTTTGCAGGTCAGACGGCAGTTTCTTGTGATACCAGGCATCGGCGGTGTAAGACGGCAAGTGAAGGGCGCAAGCAAGGCTGTTGGTCAGCCCCGGACGAATCGCGGCGAAGTTCAGAATCGTCGAGATCAGCACGATGCCGTTGAACGCCATTCCCTGATCGATTAAGTAGCCCGCAAGGCCCGCAGCTCGAAAAGTCCCGTAGCTCTCGCCCGCAATGAACAACGGCGACATCCATCGATCATTGCGAGTCACGTACATTCTCATGAATTCGCCGACCGACTGCAGATCGCCCTGGACGCCGTTCATCCGTCGAGCGACCTCCGGTGTCTTCGCCCGACTGTAGCCGGTGCCGACCGGATCTATAAACACAAGGTCGGTCTGATCCAGCCAGGTATGCTCGTTGTCGACAATCTTGTATGGAGGCGGCGGCATATCCCCGTTGTCGAGCAGTTTCGCCTTGCGCGGCCCCATCGCCCCCATATGCACCCAGACCGAAGCCGAACCGGGGCCGCCGTTGAAGCAGAATGTCAGCGGCCTCGTTGCCGAATCGGCTCCATCAGCCGTGTATGCCATATAGAAGATGTGAGCTTCAGTCTCGCCGCTCGGGTTCTTGAGCGGCATCTGCGCGACAGTAGCCGTGTACGCGAGAGTCTTGCCGCCGACGCGAATCTCGTGGTGAGTGACCGACGGCGTTTCGTCAACAGCTTCGGCGACGGCGCCTTCACCCGATTGTTGCGGCCTTGCTGCATCGGGATTTCGCTGGCGGCCCTGTGGCTGTCCGGGAGCTTGCGCCTGTTGCGATTGTCGTTGGGGTTGTTGCTGCTGTGGCTGAGGTTGTTGTGATTGAGCTTGCGGCGCCGCGGGCTGTTGCGCCACAGCAAGCTGAGCGAATAACACGAGAGAGAACAGGGTCTTCATAGGATCACCTCGAGACTGAGATCTGGTCTGGTTGAATGAGAACAGCAATCTTGTACGCTCTCGTTCAGGGTTCGTCAAACGCGGCTGTCAGCGGCGACTTGTAGGGGCGGCCCTCCGTGGCCGCCCCAGAGTCTTTTTCGACGTCAAATTTTCGACTGCGACGCCAGGATTCTCAGCATTCTCTGCACTTCGCCACTATCAACGTGATATCGTCGTGTTGCTCCCGAGGGCTGAACTGCCGAACGTCTTCGACAACAGATCCGAGCAGGTCTTGTGAAGATAAATCACGACGGCGACGTAACACTTCAATCAAGCGGTGCTCGCCATATTCCTCCTCTGAATCGTTGAACGCTTCGGTTATGCCGTCGGTATACAACGCCAGTGTGTCTCCCGCGAACAAGCTGCGCTCTCCGATAGAGCAATCCCATTCTTCGAACAGACCGAGGACCGTCGAGGTCGAATCCAATCGTTCGACCTCCGCGTCATTGTTCCGCAGCAGCAGACCGCATAGATGGCCGCAATTCGCGTAGCGCAGCCGCCTCGCTCCGTTGTCGTATTCGGCAAAGAAGAGCGTCGCATAAGCGCTTTCGGCCGTGTTCTCGTAGAAGAGTTGATTGACGGACCTCAAAAGTCTTTGCGGTTGATCGAGCGCGATCGCGCACTGGCTGCGCAGATTCGCCTGGAGGTTGGCCATCAACAGAGCCGCGGCGATTCCTTTCCCCGCGATGTCCCCGATCACCAGCCCCAGCCGCTGTCCGCCGAAGTCAAGAAAGTCGTAATAATCACCACCAACCTGGCGAGCCTGAATGCAAACACCCGCATAGTCGAGTGAAGAGAGCGGCGGAAGCGTTTGTGGAAAGAGTCTCGCCTGAACCTGTTTCGCGATTTCGAGTTCCTGAGCCGCGCGTCTCTCCAGCTCCAGCTTCTCAGAGGCCGCGCGCCGTTGCGCGTCGAGCGCCTGGCTCACTTCGTCGAAGCTCACGAGCGAGAATGAATTTCTGTCGACGTCTTCGAAGCGAGTAAACACACCGCCCCAAACCGGGCTTCGCTCGCCGAGCAACATCGATGAGCCGGTCGATCGGACTTCGGCATGCGGTTCGTACTTGATGCGCTTCAATCGGGGCGGGCGGCCAAACCTTACACCACGATCGGACCACTCGCGGTACTTGGCGATGACATTGTCGGTTACAAAAGCAACTTGAGTCGCTCGACCGATGAGTTTGTATTCTCTGGTGCCCGACTTCGGCGCAACAAGCGCAAGGAGGGCGGTGCCGTCGGGTGGAGCTACGGCGACCCAACGTTCACCCGATTGCAGCCGGGTATCGTAGACGAGATTGAAGCCTAGCTGATCGAGGTAGAATCGCAGGCTTCGGTCCTGATCACGCACAAATATCTTTACGGCGTGAAACCCGAGGTAAGGTTCTTCCCGATCGTGGTCACCGGGTGATTCGTCCGGCGTCGACTCGTCCGGCAAAAGTGTTGAAGCATAGCGGCTGTCCATGGGCGTTGATTATAGAATCTACAGCCCGCCAAGGCATAGCCGTGCCTCGTACTTTGGCTCCCTACGGAGAGCGGAAGCCTCACACTAAAACAGGAGTATCATTTCGCGGAGTTTGCCTGCGACTATTTGTGCGGCAGGCGGATCATAGTTTGACATGATCGCCACCGTGTATCCGTTGTCCAGATACATGTCCAGTTGGCTGTTGATCCCTGGAAAGCCACCTCCGTGCCCGACAACTCGCTTGCCGTCGATTACCTCGTCGAAGAAGCCGTAGGCATATTTAGCGGTGGGACTAAACCCCGATGCTATCTTTCCCGCAAGCACCAGATCCGTGTACTTCGCGCTGAGCAGTTTGTGCTGACGTAGCGCCACATCAAAGCGGAGGAGATCTTCGACAGTTGAGTAGCCTCCGCCTGCGGGACCTCCTTTGATCACATGCATAAACACGTTGTTGTGGCGCCCGCTCGTCTCTCCGTCACTCGTATAGCCGACCGCCAGGTTAGGTGTGTCTCGATCAAGTTCGTATGCGTCGGTATTGATCATGCCGGCCGGTTTGTAGATGTGTTCGCGCACATAATCGAAATAATCCTGGCCTGATACTCTTTCAACGATCGCGCCGAGTACCATGAACCCGGCGTTGCTGTATCGAAACTTGGATCCCGGCTCGAACTCGAGCGGCTTGTCTACAAACAAGGGAAAGTAGTCCTTGATCTTTCGGAACCTGTCTCTCGAGGCTTCCATGAACTTCTCGTTAAAGTAGTCGCCTATGCCTGAGCTATGAGTGAGCAAGTGATCGATCGTCACCTTCTCGGCCACTGTCTTGTTGGGATAATCCGTCAGGTGTTTGCCAATGGGGTCGCTGAAAGAAAGCTTACCCTGTTCGGCGAGCTGACATACCGAGACAGCAGTAAACATTTTGTTCATCGAGCCAAGGTTGAACTTGGTGTCCAACCGGTTTGGTACTCCATAGGCAACGCTCGCCAATCCATATGCTCCGGTGAAGATCGGGCTGCCGTTTCTGGCAACGAGCACTGTCCCGGAAAAGGCATCAGCAGCAACGAGTTTCTTGATGTACGCTTCAAGCACCTTAAGCATCTCGGCTTCGCTCACCTTACGAGGGGCAGGGTTCGAAGCCACGCGAACACCAATCTGGACGGCATCTGCTGACTCGGCACCTGCCTTAATTGAAATGCGGTACCAGGCCTCGGTTAACTTCGACTGGGCGAGCACAACGATCTCGTCGTCGCTGGACTTCTCGATCTTGCGGAGTTCGAGTCCGCGCGACTGACTGAAGAACCGCGCATCCTGTTGAGCTCGCCGATCCGCGCGCTCACCCGCGCCTGAGGCGGTGTGGAACGCTTGCATCAGTTTAGGATCGCCGCTGTTCAACGCTCTTAACCAACCGGTCATTTGCCGTCCTGAGGCGGTGTCAGGGATTGCGGCAACAGCTGCTTCCTTTGAAGTCTGCGCGACGGTCAATTGCGGGTTCGCGGTAGCGACGAGAAAGGCAGCTACGAGCAACAGGCTCGGCCAGGTTCTCGGAGCTCTCAGTGTAGTCATAATAATCTCTCCTGCTAAGAAGCTATCAAATGGGCGTCACTTCGTTATACGCCCGAACCGGGAATTCGATTTATGGATTATGATAATATGAGTCATTCACGGCATGAATCTTGAATCTATAGATCTGAACCTGTTGGTGGCGCTCGAAGCGTTGATGGATGAGAGGAGTGTCACTCGTGCAGCGAAGCGAATCGGTCTCAGCCAGCCCGCAATGAGCAACGCTCTTACTCGGCTGCGCCGCACGTTTGACGATCCGCTGCTGGTAAGGACGTCCAACGGTATGGCGCCGACACCGGGTGCGCATGCGTTGATAGAGCCGGTTCGATTGGCGCTTTCGCAACTACGAGCCGTGTTGCAGGAGAAGCCGTCGTTCGAGCCTGCCGCAACCAGACACACATTCCACGTCCTGGCGAATGACTACGCGGAAGTGATCTTGCTTGCGCCTTTCACCCAAAAGGTTCGGAGCGCGGCGCCGGGGGTCAGCCTTCGCGTGCATCGGCCTGCGAATGTCTTTCTGCCTCCTTCGGCTGCCTCGCTTGCCGGCTCATTCGATATCGCAATCGGTTTCTTTCCCGACGCTCTCGCTCTGGAGGCGGGAGTCCGATCAGAGATAATGTTCGAAGAAGAGAACGTATGCATCACAAGCGGCCGGCATCCGTCGATTCGCGGTAAGCTTTCCATTCGCCAATACGCCACGGCCTCACACGCGGCGGTTTTCTACAAGTCAGAGGGTCCCGGCATCATAGATACATTACTCGCCCAAAAGGGGCTTGCCCGCAGCACTATCATTCAGGTGCCCCACTTTAGTAGTGTTCCGTTTCTGGTGGCAAACTCCGATCTGATCGCAACCGTTCCCAAACTCCTGGCGTTGAGGTTCAGTAAGGCTCTAAAGCTCCAGATCTTGCCGGTGCCGCTGGCGATTCCTCCATTCAGGTTATCCATGCTGTGGCATCAGCGTCTGGACTCGGATGCGGCCCAAGCCTGGTTTCGAGCAATGATTCTGGAAAGCGCCGCGGTGGTTATGAAATAGTGGCGCTGGTTTTTTCGGGAATCGAATACGTGACCGTAGCGTGAGCGACCGGCTCCGTATCGCCTTCCGAGGACCCGTCTGAGTACATGGTGACTTCGCCGACTGCCAGGCGCTTGCCGAGTTTTAGCAGTGTGCATTCCGCGATGACATCGGCCTGCGAGGGCTTGCGAAGGAAGTTGATGTTCAGATTTGTCGTGACCGCGAGCGCTACCGGGCCGATCATTGCGAGCAGCGCCATATACATCGCCATATCCGCGAGCATCATCAGCGAGGGTCCCGCAATCGTGCCTCCCGGCCGAAGATGTCGGTCATGGTAGCGCAAGCGAACTTGAGCGAAGTTTTCGTCGACTCGCTCGACCGACACCGCTCGTTGAGCCATGTCTGGAAAATGTGAATCGAGAAATTGCTCGAGCTCTTCTACTGTCATTTTGGGCATTGCGTCGGTTCCTACGGTTCAGGGTTCAGGGTTCAGAGTTCAGGGTTCAGAGTTCAGAGTTCAGAGTTCAGAGTTCAAGCTTTCGCTTGCCGCGGACGGACAGCAACCTAAAGCGGTGAACTCTAAACTCTCTTGACGTCTTAGCCACAGCGAACCCTAGCGCTTCGGCGCACAGGGCGTCAAACATTGACGTGCGCGTGCTCGCGCCGCCCAACAAAGTAATGCCCTGAGGCGAGGTTTCGCGTTATCATAAGCGTGACAAGGAAAGTCCCAAAGCGAAGCGCAATGCACGCGAGGGTCACCAGAGAGATACGCGATGCTCCGACGTTATTCAACACTGTGGGTCCTGGTGCTGGCTGTCTGGATGTTGATCGGGCTCTCGTTCACGCTGAACTACTACTTCTTTGCCGAACACTACGTCACCATCTTCAGGCAGCAACCGACAATTGGGCAAATGCTCGTATGGGAGCTTCCTTACTGGTTGTTATGGGCGGGGCTCGCGCCGGCTGTGTTCCTTTTCACTCGCCGCTTTCCGATAGATCGTGAGCGCTGGTTTCGCAATTCTCTGCTTCACATCGTCGCGTGCGTTGTGCTGACAATCGCTCACCGGGCGATCTACTTGATCATCAGTTGGCTGCTGCACGTCGCAGCCTATCAGAATCTGACCTCGATTCCGGATCTCTACTCGTCGGATATTTTGTTCAATCTTCCGACCGGATTTATGAGTTATGGGACGATTTTCCTGATCAGCTATGTGATCGATTATTACCGCCGTCATCAGGAAGAGGAGCTGAAGATATCCCGGTTGAAGGCGGAGCTTGCCGAGGCGAAGCTGCAAGTAACTGAAGCTCAGCTTCAGGCATTGAAGATGCAGCTTCATCCACACTTCTTGTTCAATACGCTCAACTCGATCTCGGCGCTGCTTGATGAAGATGCCGAGGCTGCTGATCAGATGCTGGCGCGGCTTGGCGATTTTCTGAGGCTCACGCTCGAGAACTCCGGCGCGCAGCAGGTGACGCTTCAAGAGGAGCTCGAGTTCCTCAGGTGTTACCTGGAAATCGAGCACGTGCGGTTTCACGATCGGCTGACCGTCAACATGCAGATCGAGCCGCGTACTCTCGAGGCGCGAGTTCCGAATCTTATACTGCAGCCAATTGTCGAGAACGCGATCAGGCATGGGATAGTCTCGCGTATCGCTCCGGGACAAATTGAAATCAGCGCAAGGTTGAGCGGTGACACGCTTCGACTGCAGGTGAAGGACAATGGACCGGGACTCCGATTAGTCGAGGGCGGACGCGGGACCGTCAAAGAAGGGCTCGGGCTGGCTAATACTCGTGCGCGGCTTGCGCAAATGTATGGACCGGCGCATCGGTTCGAAATGGCAGACGCCCCGGAAGGCGGCTTGCAGGTTACATTGACGATACCTTTCGAAAGCTCGGGCGCAGTTCTGGCGCAGGAGCAGGCGGCGATCGTATGAGCGCAGCTAGAAGAATTCGGGTCGTGATAGTCGACGACGAGCCGCTTGCGCGGCGGCGGATCAGACGCATGCTTGCGCACGATGCCGAGGTTGAAGTAGCCGGCGACTGCGGCAATGGAAAAGATGCGATCGCGGCCATCAGGACGTTGAGTCCGAATCTCTTGTTCCTTGATGTGCAGATGCCCGAGGTCGACGGCTTCGACGTGCTCGAATCGATCGATCCGAGGCAAATGCCATTTGTAATTTTTGTGACCGCTTACGATCAATACGCCCTCAGGGCCTTCGAGGTGTCAGCCGTCGACTACCTGGTTAAACCCTTCGATCGCTCTCGGTTTGAAAAGGCGTTGCAGCGCGCTAAATCGCGTCTGGCGACCGAGCGCGGCGGCGATTTCAGCCAGCAGACCCTTGCGCTGCTTGAAGAGCTTAAGGCGAGGTCCAATCACGTCGAACGGCTCGTGATCAAAGCGGGTGGGCGCGCGTTCTTTCTGAAGACCGAAGAGATTGACTGGATCGAGGCCGAAGGCAAATACGTTCGGCTTCACGTCGGTAAGGAATCCTATCTGCTGCGCGAAGCGATCGGGAGCATGGAAGCTCAGCTCGATCCGAAGAAGTTTCCGCGCATTCATCGCTCATCTATTGTCAACATCGACCGCGTGCGCGAGCTTCAGCCGTGGTTTCATAACGAGTATCGCGTGATTCTCAACGACGGAACCGAATTGATGCTGAGTCGCAGTTGCCGCAGAAAGCTAAGCGAGCTTCTGGGCACCGCCCTTTGAGCAGCCAGTTTAGTAACGATGGGTGGACAAGTCCGCCTCCAGGATGGCCCCGCGCGGAGCAGCGTTGCAATAGTCCAGGCGTCACTCTCTTTTCTGAGTCGAGAGCGATAGGCTTGTGTCAATCCGCTGTCGCGACTAGCTGCCAGGCTGCCGCCGATGAACGCAACGGCGGTGTCAAATTACCATCGCATTGTACCGATCCACGGTGATCCTATAGTTCGACGTAAATCACCGGGGCACATCGAAAGAGAGGGCTTTCTGCGGACACTGAACTCTGGACTAACAAACTGACTTTCAGTCATCTGACACGCGGCCCGACCATTGACTCTCGAAGCACACCTGTCATATCGTATCGCCTCGCAAAAACGATGCACGCGCCGTCTAACACTTAAAGTTTGGACCCGTCGCTCTACCATTGGTGGCGCGACGGTTATCACGGGATATGTCGGACACAGTTAAGATATTTATTGAAACGATTCTCGCAGAGTTGATAGCTGGGATTCTGCTTATCGTCTTGAGCAGTTTCTTGTCCAAGAAAGCTCGTTGGGTATTAACTGCCACTTTAGGACGTTTGCTCGATATCGATGTAGAGTACGTTTTTCGCAACAAACGTGAAGCTGATGTAGACATTCGTGAGGAGATAGATGATGCTTCATTTGTTTATTTGCTAACCGGGCGCGGAAACGAGCTTCAGCGAGAAACTTTCGCCGGTGCGCTCGGGCCTCCGAAAGGAAGGAAACCTGACTTCAGAATTCTACTGCCAGTGGCTAGACCAAAAGCCAACGAACCAGATTGGACAGAGCAGAGAGAGAGAGAGATAGCGGCGGTCGACACAGCATTTGGTAAAGGAATTCTCCGCGATCAACTCGAAACGACAATAAAGTTTCTAAGCCCCTATGTAAGCGTTGGCGATCTGGAACTCAAGCACTTCAACTATCCCCACATCGGTCGTATTTTGATCACTGATCGAGTGGTCTATTTCACACCTTACCGTCGGGACTCGCATGGCAGGGACTCTCATGTAATCAAATACAGGCGCGGGGGTGAAATGTATGACTGGTTTCTAAGGCTATTCAATCAACTTTGGGAGCAAGGCTGAGGAGACAACGAGCCAGCTTGGTGATTCTGCTAATGACCTGTCAGTTGGTCAAAATCCAGACTTATTAAAGTTGTGAGAAAAGCTGCTGCCCAAAAAGCGGCTTGCGCTTTCACCGCGTCTGACTTCCCAGTAGAGAAGTCCATCACTCCCTTCACCACAATTCTGGGCACACTAGGATCAGTCAATGTCGCGGATCGAAAGAAGGCATAACTCTCCATGTCCAATCCGATTACTTTCCTGTGTACCGCCTGCGCTATTCCGTCGATCATCCCCTCCTTATCAACAACGCCACTGCCGCAAGCCATGACGTCATAGTAAACCGATGGCCTTCTGACTTTTCCAGGAAGGGTCATTTCTATTTGCCGCACCATATTATCTAGAACCGCTTGGCCTCGAGTGCTAACGCGCTGGATCACGCGCGTACTTGCTTCCGCCCAATGAGGTTCTCTCTCAAAGCCGGCGTTCGTATACTTACCAGAGTCGTAAGTAAATGAACTCGCGGGCACTATGATGTCGTTTTTCTTAACATTCATTGACTGTCTTCCTGCGCACACACCCGTCATCGCAATGAGCTTGGGCCGGAATACTCTGATCCCGCTGGCCACTAGCGACGAGCAATCCGTAAGTCCGTTGCGATTGAGGAACAAGGCGGTTATGGAAATCGGTGAGGGTTCGGTTCCAACCTTTTGCGTGAGAAGTGAGCCGACAAAATATGTGATTTCGGGAAGCCCGCTCTTTTCTGTACCCACAAAGTCATTATACGGCGAGATGCGAGGGAGAAATGCAGCCAGTTCGGGCTCATACATCGCGGCAATGACCAGAACATCGGATGAGGGGGTCGTATTTACTGCGGTATTACTATCAGGGGACCCACGCTCACGAAGCGCCATTACAGCACGCAGATCAGGTCTAGTGAGAGAGGCGGCAACTGCCGAAAGCTGATTTAAAAGCTTTCTGGCCTCGTACCGGTTTTTGATGGCGCTCCGTTCGACAAGTGCCGATAGTCGGCTCTGCGCGATTCTGAAATCAGCATCAGCACCTGTCTTAACAAAGCGTTCAATTTCGTCCTTTGCGGCAGAGAGATCATATGCGTCAGCTAGAGCGCCAAAACTCTTTGAGACGCCCAGCGGAGACAACAGTTCAGTCAGACGCTGTAGAGCCTCAAAGAACTCCTCGGCTCGAGAATGCTCACCGGTTGTCATATCATTATTCTTAAGTCTCTAGTTTTTTCCTTCTCCAATTCGCGAAACGTAAATCAAGATTGACAGCCGTTTCCAACGAATAGGCTCGTTAGTTTCGAGCATAAGAATTGTGGAAGGAATCTGGTTGGGACTCAGCAGATGATCCCGGTGTGCGGTAATGTCGTACGCGATGTTTATAGTGGGCCGAGTCTTTGATGACCACCGAAGGATATCGGCCTTAAGGTGGTGCGTTGAAGCGGCGGACTCTCCGTGTGGATCGGCTAACATAGCCTCAAGCTCAACCGTCCTAGCAGGAGATGTCCCCTCCTCCTTATTCACTGGCTCAACACCAAGCATCCTAAGCTGTATGTACTTGATGCTATCGAGGTTTAGCAAATGCTCACCCACAACAGTCCTGGACTTCTTGAGTGCCGCGGAGCATCTACCTGTTTCTGGCGATTCCTTGGTCTGACCGGGGTCGTAGTGAATGCTAAAGACGCTGACGGACTGTTCACCGCATTCCTCGATTTGAAGCAAATCAGCGACTTGGTCTGGGTCAGCTACTTCAGAAAGCAGTGTTACCATTTTGGCGTAAGCAGCTTCAGAAGTCATGTCGACGCCAGAGACAACGCCTTGCTCGAAGAGGCGTAAGCTCACCGGGTCTTCATTTCGTGAGATTCGTCCGCTTCTAGCCTGTGTGACGTTCATCACGACTTTGCCAGCCTTGGTGAGCGCAGCCAAGGCGTCAAGGACTGGCTTGGAAGTCGGAGCCGTACCCATCCCATATGTGCGCAGCAGGACCCCGCGAACATCCTTGGCGCTAGCAAGCGAAACCAGTATGCCGGCATTCATGCCAGGAAAAACGTCAAGAATACTGACCTCCGCTGACACGCTCTTTCGCAAGTTAAGCATCAGAGTAGTCGAGCGCTCAGGAATCAAGTGTTGCTGAATGTCGATATGTTCACCGACACTCCCGAGAGGCGGAAAATTGGGAGAGTCGAATGATCGGTACGATGAAGCGTCAACCATGGAAACGCGAGAACCTCTATACAGCATGTCGTAGGAGTACAGGCAAACTTCAGGTATCACTGGAGTAATTCCCAAGGATTCTGAAGCTGCGAGAGTTATGGCCGAGAAGATATTCTGCAAGGCATCCGTTCTGGGGTAATTCAGAGGACGTTGTGACCCCGTTAAAATGACCGGGACTTGCAAATTGCGAAGCATGAACGACAAACCCGAGGCTGTGTACGCCATTGTGTCGAGCCCGTGCAACACAACGAATCCTTCGTACCGACTGTAATCTTTGTTTATCGCATCAGCTAATTTTGCCCAAAGATCGGGATCCACCTGAGCCGAGTCCAACTCCTCCGGATCGTAATACTGTAATCTCGCCTCTCGTAAATCCGTAAAGCCGACTGGAATAGTGGTGCCTGCCAATCCTCCTTCGCGAAGTGTTAGGGATGTAGCATTCGCACTGCCGAGGATAAGAAGAGAAAGCTGAGAGAGTTTTGCTACTTCAAGGACAATGTTTCCGAGTTTGTCTTTGCCAGCGACGAGACCTATATTGCCCCCCGTAATAATGACGGACACGCCCTTTCTTGATGTCTCGGCCATAAGCCTGCCCTCATCTAAGGTCTTCGGACATTAGACGTTTACGAAGCAAGCGATTTGTAGCTTACTCCACTTGAACGGCGCTCCCGTATTAACGATCGTCAATGAGTTTTCATGAGCATTGTCAATGGCGGCCCGTACCTGGTCGGTGACAGTGAGAAACACACTCTCGGGCCCGGCCTCTGGAACAAACTTCTTCGAGGCTTGACCAAGAAAGCTTATTCCCTCGTTCGGGGTGGATTCTTTAGCGTCGGGCAAGTCTATGTAAATCTTAAACTCCAACCTTCCTCTGCGACCGTCTAAGGGTTCAAGACCCATCACGCGCAAGATCCCTTGCTGCGTCATTTTTGGCACGAACCGAATGGGATCATTGACCATGGGTCGCAGTGGTTTGAGCACCAAGGTTTCGGTATTATCATCGAACTCTCCCCCCGGAAAGTGTAAATTGAAAATGCTTTGACGCTGCTCTCCTTTGAGGTTGAGTTGAAGTTTGTCCGCGGCGATGTCTGCGTTTGGCTCCCCACCTAGAATCACAAACATCTTCGTCAAGGCAGCCTCAGGTGTCATGTCCATCCCACTAACCACGCCCCGCGAAAGAAGACCCGCGCTAACATCGTAGAGTCCCAGTTCTACCTCACCTGATCGGCACTGGGTGATATCAACAATCAGTGTTCCCTTCTTGACAGCTTCATCGATCACCGCTAGGAACTCAGGCGTACTCGGTGCATTACCAGTTCCAAACGTCTGCAGAACGACGCCTCTTAAGCCTGTCTCGCAAAGAATGCTTCTTAATAAGTCAGTGCTCATCCCCGGAAAGATATCTATGCTTGCAATCTGTTTTTCAAGCCTGTCCTCCACTCTTAGGATGTGATGACTATCTCGGGCTGCCATCGCATTACTAATCTTTATATGCTCTCCAATCTCTGCAAGCGGCGGATAATTTGGTGATGAGAATCCGCTGAAGCTGCTGGCACTCAGTTTTGCTGTACGACATCCGCGAAAAAGATAATCTCGGAAAAGAACTGAGACTTCCGGCACTACAGTGCCTCGAAGGGTTTTTGCCGCAGCAATTTCAATGGCGGTGACGACATTCTGGACCGCATCGGATCGCGTACGAGCTATTGGGAGTTGAGAGCCCGTAATGATTACAGGCTTGTTGAGGTTCTCTAGCATGAACGATAGTGCAGACGCGGTGTATGCAAGCGTATCGGTACCGTGAAGAATAACGAACCCTTCGTATTCATCGTAATTCGCCTTAACGACTCGAGCCATTTCCTTCCAGTCACTGAGCGTTATGTTGGATGAGTCAAGTGGTTTTTCCCAAGTGTGCGTGCCGAGGCGGACCCACTGGTCGTTGATAAAGATTTTCTTGTCCCGGCTGTTGTAATTCGGCAACACCTTGATGATCTCTTCAAGAGGCGCTGGCTCGAGTGGGCTGGCAGGATCTTGGCGATCCTTCGGTAAGCTACCAATCGTGCCGCCTGTGTAAATGATAAATACGCCGTGGTCGTCTGGCATGCGATCTATCCTCCTGCGAAAGTTTTGCGAACCGAAAAGTCTTTGAGACGCCGTGGTACTGAGTGAACTGTTTGGAATGTTACGGGAGGCCATTCGTGGTGTCAAGGTTACACTTCAGGATGTTGCAATTCAGGTTGGTTGCACTTCGGGGGTCTTGTGGAAGAGCTGTCCTGGACCGTCTAATCAGTATGCCGTCCTACGTGTGCCGAAGCGAAAGCAAGCTACGCGAGCGGATAGTCAACGGCAATAGCTCGGTGGCGGGTGCTTAGAGATTCTTGCCTAAGAATATAAGCAGCCGTTCATTCCACTCTGAAGCCATCCACTCCACAATGAGAGCCTTCGTGACAAAGTGATTCTCGCCCGATGATCTTCCGCCTATAGTCGCCTCACCCTAAGCCAGCAAATAAATCGCGGGAGGTGTCACTATGCGCAGTCAGCTTCTGACGAAGAAGCCGCTCAAGTTGCTGCTTGATGAAATGGCGGGCGAGCACAGGCTGCTCCGCGTGCTTGGGCCCGTGCAGCTCACGAGTCTTGGCGTAGGCGCGATAATCGGCGCCGGAATCTTTGTCGCGACCGGCAAGGCTGCTCACGACGTCGCGGGGCCCGCGCTGATGCTGTCATACGTCGTAGCCGGAAGCGCCTGTGTGTTCGCGGCGCTGTGCTATGCGGAGTTCGCGTCAATGGTGCCGGTGGCCGGCTCGGCTTACACCTACGCGTACACGACGCTTGGTGAACTGTTCGCCTGGATCATCGGTTGGGACCTGGTGCTGGAATACGCCGTCAGCGCGGCGACCGTCACTCACGGCGCGTCGGCTTACTTTCAGGATCTCATCGGAATATTCGGGCTCAAGCTGCCGGCGTCACTGAGTCGAGCGCCCTTCGACTTCGACGCATTGACAGGAAAATGGTACGCGACTGGAACGCTGCTCGATTCTCCTGCGCTGGTCGTCACGGCGCTGGTGACAGTGATCCTGGTGATCGGAATCAAAGAGAGTGCCAGCTTCAACGCCGCGATGGTGATCTTGAAATTAGCGATCGTCCTGATGGTGATCGGTCTTGGCGTGTTCTATATCGATCCCAAGAACTGGCACCCTTTTTCGCCTTACGGTCTTACCGGTGTCAGCTTTTTTGGTAAGACTCTGTTCGGTCAGACAGACGCAGCGGGTCAGCCGATGGGAATGCTGGCCGGCGGAGCGATAATCTTCTTTGCGTATATCGGATTTGATTCCGTGTCGACTCACGCCGAAGAGGCCCGCAACCCGCAGCGCGATGTTCCCATAGGAATTATCGTTTCGTTGATTCTCTGCACCGTGCTCTACATAGCAGTTACCGGCGTGCTCACCGGAATGGTCCCTTACAACAAACTCGACATCAACGCCCCGGTTGCAGACGCGTTCAAGCAAAAAGGTCTGACCTGGGCGCAGCTATTGATCTCGCTTGGAGCGGTTGCCGGAATTACTTCGGTGGTTCTCGTTACTATGCTGAGCCAGGCTCGGATCCTGCTGGCAATGGCGCGCGACGGATTGCTCCCGGCAAGGTTCTTTGCTGCCGTCCACGAGCGCTTTCACACTCCGTGGAAGTCAACGATAGTGACTGGCATCTTTGTTGGGACGACCGCTGCCCTTTTGCCGATCGATGTCTTACTGACCCTGGTAAACATCGGGACGCTGCTTGCGTTTGTGATCGTGTGTGCGGCGGTGCTTATCATGCGCCGAACGCACCCGAATACGAAGCGGCCTTTTCGCGTGCCGCTTGTGCCGCTTGTGCCGATACTCGGAATAGCGATTTGTCTGCTGCTTATGTTTTCGCTGCCGGCTGAGAACTGGTTGCGATTGCTGGTATGGCTTCTCATTGGATTTGCCATCTACTTCGGCTACGGGAGAAAGCACAGCGTGATGGCGCGTCATCTCAGAGAAGAGATGAAAAAGCACGGCGTGTCGCCGGCGGGCGCGACGGTTTCGAATGTCGATAAGCTTCAGCTTTAGTCCGATAGGTCCTATGGGGCGCAATGTCACCGAAGCCTCGGCTATGTTAATATCTGAAAAGCATAGGAACCATAGATCACGCAGAGGTCGACAGTGCCTCAACGAAACTATCGCGATCCCGTCCACAACATCATTTCACTCGACGAATCCAAGCCGGAAGATCGGCTGATTGTCGACCTGATAGACTCGGCAGAGTTCCAGCGGCTGCGTCGCATCAAGCAACTCGGACTCGCAATGTACACATATCAGGGGGCAGAGCACAGCCGCTTCACTCACTCGCTCGGTGTGATGCATGTAATGACTCGCGCTCTTGAGCTGCTCGGATCACATCATCCGATCAGTGAAGAGTCACGCGTGGTCGGGCGTGCGGGAGCCCTGCTTCACGATCTTGGCCACGGACCTCTGTCGCACGTCGTCGAGAAAGTCTTTCGGTTTCACCACGAAGACTGGACGCGGCGCATAGTGCTTGACCGCTCGACTGAAGTCAACCGGATCCTTCGCGACTTTGATCAAGCCCTCCCCGAGAAACTGGCCTCGCTTTATCAACACAGCTACTCGCCGGCGTTTGTTTCGCAGTTGGTATCCTCGCAGCTCGACTGCGACCGCATGGACTACTTGCTTCGCGACAGCTTGATGACCGGCGCTAAGTACGGAATGTATGACCTGGAGTGGGTGCTTCACGCGCTCAGGCTGGACACAACCTGTGATCGAATATACGTAGAGTCGAAAGGGCTCTTCGCTGTCGAGGAGTACCTTCAGGCGCGCTACTACATGTTCCGCCAGGTCTATTTCCATCGCACTTTGCGTTCAGCTGAGGCTGTCTTGATTTCGGCGTTGAACCGCGCCCGGTTTCTAATCGCGGGTGGCGAGTTGCGCTTTCGAACACCAGGCTCGCCTTTCGAGAAAATGTTGCTTGGTGAGGAAACGACCACCGCGGAGTATCTTCAGCTTGATGACACCGATCTGGCGTTCCGGATGAAGGAGTGGTCTCGCGAGGGCGACGAAATCCTCTCCGATCTGGCGACGCGGCTGTTGCATCGAAGACTCTTCAAGGCTATCGATGTTAACTCAGGCGCGTCAGAAAGCTTTTGGGCGAACGCGGAGGACATCGTCCGCCGGGGAGGATTCGACCCGCAGTACTATCTCATGACAGATCGGGCCGCTGATATTCCTTACTATGGCGACTATTCGCCCGTGGGCGTAGATCCCAAAAGCTTGATCTACGTTGAGACCGGAAGCGGACCCGCAACCCGTGAAATCAGCGAAGTCTCAGAGGTTGTCCGGGGAATGCGCGGCTATAGCATTGACCGCGTCTGCGTTCCCTCGGAAGTTGCCGATGAAGTCTCGGCTTTAGTACGCGAGAATCCTGGCGCGAACAGCGCGGCGAGTGAAGCCTGATGTTCTTAATGGAAGCTTGAGCGCCTGGTTCGATTTCGCTCGTTCGTCACCTCGACGGTGACGTGCGTAACTATACTCCGAATTCAAGAGGGGTCAATTCCCTACGCGGGTAGGTTTCATTATAGAGACGCCAGCGACGTCAAGGTTGAATGCTCCCGTAAGGGCGGCTCAGCGTGGCCGCCCCTCTTTACTAATTTAAATGGCCTGGTCGGAAGAGGGTCGGCCAAGGAGAGCCGCCCTTACAGGTCTGGCTAATTGGAGCCCGGCGAATAGGCTTGCTTATAGCGCGCAAGCGCCTCGCGAAAGCGCTCGGCATCGGCGTGCGCAACTTTAAACTTCTGCGAGTCTTTCTGAAAGTGGATGGTCATCTCGTCCTTTATTACGCGCAACTCGACCCCGACGATGCTGTACGAGAAAGAGTGTTCGCCATCGTAACGAACGCCGCTTGAGTTGACAGTCAAGGACCCGCTGCAGGAACCGCCAAGCAAGCCTCCGTGGAGATGCCGGACCTGGATGGTTAACGGCGTCGGTTCGGCGGCCTTCTCGCGCTGGCGTCGTTCGATGCGATCTATTTTGTCTTCGAGCGCCGGTACTGTGTAAAGGGCGCTGCCACCCAACTGTCGAGCTTCCTTGTAGCGATCGAGGGCTGTCGCGGCGTCGCCTCGCTTGAACGCGATGTCACCGAGCGCGGCAATCGAGGATCGATATTGATCGCCGCCCGTCTTCGGCACTTTTTGAAAGTAAGCGGAGGCCTCGTCGTACTGGCCTAGTTGCATATGTGAGCGAGCCAGGGCGAATACAACATCAGTCGTGCCTGCTCCGTTGACCATGGCGTACTCAAGGTCCTTGATTGCATCGGAGAAGTGCTCCTTCTGATACTCCTCAAGTCCGCGGATACGGCGGGCCCCCGGGTCACTGGCTTTTGCGGCTTCAACCGCGTGACCAACCTGCAATTCGCGCATCCGGATACGCGCCTGCTTATCCTCCGGGAAAAGCTGCGCAACTTGCTCGAGCTGTTTTAGAGCGGCGTCAACATCGCCACGAGCGTAGGCCTGTTCGCTCGCGGCCGATAGTGTTTCTTTCACTTGATTGCGAATCTGGCGGGCCCTGTCATTCTGACGATCGATTGCGAGCGCTTGTTTTGAGTAATAGTAAGCACTCGCGCGCATTGGGTCTGTCAGGTGGTTGGCTTGGAGCGCTTCATCGGCCTTGCGCACCAGTTCGCGCACTTCCCCGCGACGGGCTGACAACTGGTTTTCGAGTTTCGCGGCTGCTACTCGGGCCTCCTCATCGCTCGGATAATATTCGATCAGGAAATTGTAGATGTCCTGTCCCTGAGCAAGGTCGGCGCGCGCGATTGCCGTCTGTGCAGCCTGATGCGCGGCCTTGCGGACGCGCTCGCGCATCTCATCCGCAAAAGGGTTCCTGGTATCGAGCCTCGAAATAAGATCGGCGTAGTAAAGCGCGCTGCCTTCGTACGGCAATCCGTAGTAGCCTCGGGCCAGGGCTTCCTCGGCTTGCTGCTGGAATCGCCTGATCTGTTCTTCGGTTGGAAGATTGGCTGCCTCCAATGGCAGAACAGGCTTTAGCTTGTACTCCATTGGGGGCCCGGATTCCAGGACTGCAATAGGCTCCTCTATGGGCTCGAAACCTTCCTTGGTAATTGTCAGCGTGTATGTGCCAATGGCCAACTGTTCGAGCTTCACTGGCGAGTGCCCGTAGTCTTTCGAGTCAAGCTTAATCTCTGCGCCGGACGGCACCGTTAGAATCACCAACTGATCCACCGTCGAGGGCTTTTTTGTTACGAGGTAAACACCCGCCAGCGTCAACCCGGTTAGAAGGAGAGCAGACACCCCCGCAAAAACCCACCAGCGTTTGCCTGTATGCGCGACCGGCAAGCGTGGTGGTCCTTCCGCCCGGGGAGAAACCGTCCCATATGGACCAACGTGGTTAGCAGTGATCGGCGCGGCCGCTTTTGGAGAATTCGATGCGCTGGCTGCTTGCTGCTTTACGGGCTCGTTTCCACTCGATTCGGGATATCGAGTCTCGGCGTCACCTCGAACCCCGCCCGCATCAATTGGTTGGCCAGCTTGTCTGTCCGTTAACATTATTCGCTCGCAAATATAGGTGTCACTGAACCTCGATCACATACTTCAAATCCTGCCCTCTGATCTTGGAAGAAAAACCTTGCCAATCAGAGTTTTGGTGCGCGCTTTGGAGGCTGATTACTAAGAATACAAGATCGGACTTGTAGCAGCAACAATACGCCTGCAATTGGGGAGCAGTGGGAGCGCTCGGCATATTGCTCGAGAAGTGCCCGGGTTCACTGCAAAGCATCGTTGAATTTATATCCGACGCCCCAGACGGTGAGGATATATTTTGGTCTTCTAGGGTTCCCTTCGATCTTTGTTCTGAGTCTATTTACATGCGGGTCGATGTTCCGCTTGTAGCCTTCGTAGGCGGTGTCCCATATGGCACTCAGCAGATCCTGCCGCGAGTAAACGTGTCCCGGGGCGGAGGCCAGCAGCTTTAGAATGTTGAACTCGATCGGAGTCAGAAGGATTTGTTTTCCGCTGAGCTTTACCTCGTGTCTGGTAAAGTCAATTTCAAGTTCTCCAAGTTTGACTGCTTTTTCATCTGGCTGATCTCGTTTTTGAGTCGCCCTCTTCTGTAACGCCTCTATTCTGAGTTCGAGCTCTCGAGGGTTAAACGGCTTTGCCAGGTAATCATCAACCCCAACCTGATACCCGGCTTCTTTATCCCCTATGGCTGCCTTCTCGGTGAGCATTATTATGGGAGTGGTCACCCCCTTGTCTCTGAGAAGTTGACATAGCCTCACACCATCTATGCCGGGCATCACAACATCAAGGATGATGAGGTCGGCGGACACTGACAATCCGTAGTCGAGTCCTTTTATGCCGTCGGAGGCTTGAATTACGTCGTACCCTTTGGCACCGAGATAATCCGCGACCGTTGTGCGGATTGATTTGTTGTCGTCGACTATGAGAACTCTGTTACCCGGGCTTCTGGGCATATCGTTACAAGCTTTCGATGATTCGATCCGTGAGACGCTTTGCCTCGTCATCAAAGCAAGCGCATTGGCATGATTACATACTTGTATTCTGATCCCTGTTCACCGGAGGAATCACCAGCGGGTCGCATCAGCGCGGGGCTCTGCTCGTCTTTGAACTCAAAGATAACCTCCTCGGTGCCCACGACTCCCAGAAAGTCGAGCAAGTATTGAGCGTTGAAACCTATGCTCAAGGTCTCGCCGGTGTAATCCAGCGGGATCTCTTCCTTGGCCTCGCCTACATCGGCGCTCTGAGATGTTATGCTCAGCTTACCGCTGGCCACTTCGACCTTGACTCCGTGACTTCTCTCATCCGCCATTAGAGCCGCCCGCTTTATTGCCTGGGTCAGTTTATCCACGTTCAACGATACTGACTTATCATTGTTTTTCGGCAACACAAGTTCATAATTTGGAAATTGTCCGGCCAGCATCCTGGAAGTCAGGTTCCGATTCTGTATTTCAAAATACAGATGATTCTCGTCTCGAGACAGTTCAAGGTTATCGTCGACTCCTGCGGTTAGTTTTGCCAGTTCAATGAGCGCCTTCTTCGGTACTATTACTTTCAAATGTTCCGCGTCACTTGGTGGAGTGTCGATACTTTTCGCGGCCAATGCCAGCCGGTGTCCATCTGTGGCTACCATCTGCAACTTTCCGTCGGCGAGGAGAAGCAGAGCTCCATTGAGCGCATAGCGCGACTCCTCCTGGGTAATTGCAAAAGCAGTTCGGTTAATAAGGCCATGCATCACCGTCGCCGGAATTATGATTCCCCCCTTGTCCGACTTTGGCGTTGAGGGAAAATGTTCCTTCGCCTGACCAACTATTCTGAAGTTGGACGATGCGCAAACGATCCTGACCCAGTCGTTGTCTTCCCTGGTGAAATGTATTTCGGCATCCGGAAGGTTTCTAACGATATCAAAAAGCTTTCTCGCCTGCAGGACTATCGATCCCGCCCGAGTCGACTCCGCGGGACATTCTGTCTGCAGAGACACATCAAGGTCCGTCGCTATCAGCGAGATCATAGCATCCGCTGTTTCGATCAGGACGTTGGAAAGGATCGGGATAGTGCTCTTCTTCTCGACTATTCCCTGAAGTAGATTAAGCTCCTTGAGAAGAGCGTTCTTGCTAACGCTGAATTGCATGACTCACCTCTGCAGTTTTGTTGGCATCTCTAAATCTGCTAAAAAATAAAACTTGTATTCTTTTCTTAGTAGTAATAGTAGACCTTGTGAAAAAGTGGATATCACTAGCCATCCCGTTGGAAAGGAACGTTGAACGGGTGAAAATGGCTGTGGAAGCGTCTGTGGAAAAGACATCAATATTGGTCCCAGGTTTGTGCATTAGTGGCCTACTCTCGACAATTCGGATACGTTCACAACTGACTCCAGGTTGTTACCTGTGGAAAAAGGTATATAATTCATTTCAAATCAGCAATTAGACTGTTAATAGCCTTGTGGAAAACTTCATCCCTACCATAAAGATCGGCGATCTTGTTTACGCTATGCAGAACGGTAGTATGGTGTTTCCCGCCGAACTCGCGGCCGATCTCCGGAAGACTTGCCTTGGTGAGGGTCTTGCAGAGATACATAGCCACCTGCCTGGGCACGGCAATCGTTCTGGAGTTGTTCTTTGACTTGAGATCCGTCACCTTGAGCCTATAGTGAGTAGCAACCGTCTTCTGAATAAGGTCAATCGAAACGCCGCTCGACTCTTCAGCGATGATGCTTCGCAGAACTTCGTGAGCCAAATCAAGGTCAACCGGGAGCCCTCTTAATGAAGCATACGCGGTAAGTCTGACCAGGGATCCTTCCAACTCCCTGATGTTTGACTTGATCTTGCTGGCGATAAACAGAGCTACATTGTCGGGAAGGTTTATCTTGTCCAGTTCGGCCTTCCTTTTCAGGATTGCGACCTTGGTCTCCAGGTCAGGCGGTTGTATATCGGCGATCAGGCCCCATTCGAATCTGGAATGCAGGCGCTCTTCGAGCGTCGGGATTTCTCGCGGGGGACAGTCGCTGGATATCACAATCTGTTTCTGAGCATCATAAAGCGCGTTGAACGTGTGAAAAAACTCTTCCTGCGTCCGCTCCTTGCCGGCGAGAAACTGGATGTCGTCCATCAGCAAAACGTCAATGTTGCGGTACTTATCCCTAAATCTAATGGTCTTGTCGTATCTGATTGCATTGATCAACTCATTCATGAAACGCTCAGAGGACAGATAGGTAAGGCGGAGACCCTGATTGCGCTGTTTGATCGCGTGACCAATCGCGTGCATTAGATGCGTCTTGCCAAGGCCGACGCCGCCATATACGTATAGCGGATTATAGGTTTTCGATGGCATGTCGACGACCGCGAGCGATGCCGCATGTGCAAACTGGTTGCAAGAGCCAACGACAAACTTATCGAAGGTGTATTTAGGGTTGAGGGGAAGTTCCGACGGCTCAACCTCCGGCGCTCTTACAACTCCAGCACCTAGTCCAGGGCCATCAAATGCAACAGCTCGCGCTGCGTAATATGCATCACTGGAAGGCGTGTTCGAAGCAGCCTCACTCGGCTGGCTCTCATCAATCGAGAATTTCAACTGGTAGGCGTCGAGATTGAGTTCGTGTAGGGACTCCTCGATTACATCGAAATAGTTGTTGGTTATCCAATCTCGAAATACTTCGGTGGGCACACCTAGATAAATAGTCGAGTCATCCTTTCTCGCCGACGAAATGGGTTTGAACCACATATCGAAGCTCTGGTGGTTCACCCGTTTCGAGATCGCATTTAGAATGGACGAAAGCAATTCGGAACGCATTATTAAAGGGCCATTGAACGGCGAGGCGCCGGCTGAAGTTTAAGCACGTGGATTATCGGAAAAAGCGAGGTTCAAATATCCAAGAATTAGCGCAAGGAACGAAAAGTTGCTACGAGATCCACCATCGCAGGGACCAGTCACCCAAAAGTTCCATCTGGCGGACGGCCAAGACTACCATAGCTGACGCGTAGAACTCAACGGCGAATACTCTGTAGTGAACGCTACTAAAACTTATCTCTTCCTCTCTGCGATCAGGAGTTCTACGGAGGCACGCTCGAGTTCAATAGTGGCTCGGGAGATGTCTGCGTCCGGGTCAGCCAGCGCGCGCTGTAGTGTTTGCTCCGCGCCTTCCTTAACCTTAAGAGCCCTCGCCAGGTCGATATCTTCGGGACGAGTCGCCTTATTCGCGAGGACGGTCACGCGGTCGGCGCTCACCTCGACAAATCCGTCACTCACTGCCATCTCGCCGGTTTCGTCACCGATATGGTAGGTCAACAGCCCTGCTGCTTTCAGGAGCGAGACAAGCTCGGTGTGACCCGGAAGAATGCCAAGCTCGCCATCAAGTCCAGGCACCTCGACGCGCTCAACCTCTGCTTCGAAAACTTTTCGCTCCGGGGTCACAACTTCCAGATGAATTAGCTCAGGCATTTTTGAAAGTCCTATCGACTAGCATTTATTGAATTACATTGTGCGGCCGCGTTCAACAGCCTCCTCTATGCCGCCGACCATAAAGAAAGCCTGCTCGGGCAGGTCATCGTGAACTCCGGAGATCAGCTCTTTGAAGCCGCGAACCGTGTCTTCGAGGGCAACGAACTTGCCCTTTAATCCAGTGAACTGCTCCGCTACGTGGAACGGTTGGGAGAGGAACCGCTGAATCTTTCTTGCTCGCGCAACCGTCAGCTTATCCTCCTCGGACAACTCATCGATGCCGAGGATCGCGATGATATCCTGAAGGTCCTTGTACCGCTGAAGTATCCGCTTAATCTCCTGAGCGACTTGGTAATGTTCATCACCAACTATTCTGGGGTCGAGTATTCGTGAGGTCGACGCGAGCGGATCCACCGCGGGGTAGATTCCCAGTTCGGCGATTTGGCGTGATAGCGCGGTGACCGCATCAAGATGCGCGAAGGTTGTGGCGGGCGCCGGATCCGTATAGTCGTCGGCCGGCACGTATATAGCCTGAACCGAGGTGATCGAACCGCGTTTCGTCGAGGTGATTCTTTCCTGCAGCTCGCCCATCTCGGTTGCGAGCGTTGGCTGGTAACCCACCGCCGACGGCATTCGACCCAGGAGCGCCGATACCTCAGAGCCAGCTTGTGTGAAGCGGAAGATGTTGTCGATGAAGAGCAAGACATCCGTTCCGGCTTCATCACGAAAGTATTCCGCTACGGTCAGCGCGGTAAGCGCGACGCGCAGCCGGGCGCCTGGCGGCTCGGTCATCTGGCCATACACCAGAGCTGCTTTTGACTTCGGGATTTCGCTCATGTCCACGTGCTTCAGATCGAATTCACCGGTCTTCTCGGCATGCTCATAAAACGATCCTCCATAGTTAATTACCTTTGATTCTACCATTTCCCGTATAAGATCATTGCCTTCGCGAGTTCTTTCACCAACGCCCCCGAAAACGGAAAACCCTCCGTGTTTCAAGGCAACATTGTTTATGAGCTCCATAATCAAAACGGTCTTGCCAACACCCGCGCCGCCAAAGAGTCCTATCTTGCCTCCCCGCAAAAACGGCTCCAGAAGGTCGATCACCTTGATACCGGTAACGAACATTTCAAGCTCTGTTGATTGCTCCTGAAACGCTGGCGCGTGACGATGTATCGGATAGCGCTGGTCCGCCTTTACCTCGCCAAGGTTGTCGACCGGCTGCCCGATCACGTTCAACACGCGACCCAGAGTCGCCGGGCCGACCGGAACAGTCATCGGACCTCCGGTATCAATCGCTTTCATCCCCCGTATCAAGCCTTCAGTTGGTTCCATCGCAATGCATCTGCAGCGGCTCTCTCCCAGGTGTTGCTGCACTTCCACGGTTATGTCTATTGGTGCCGGAACTTCGAAGCCATCGCTGACGATCCTCAACGCCTCATAGATCGGCGGAAGCTCGACCTCTTCAAACTCCACATCAACCACAGGACCAATGACCTGCAAAACGCGCCCCTCTTTTGACATTATTCCAATCCCCTTTTGTCCGGCGTTCTAACCTATCACACCGGCGTTCCGGTAAGTAAACAAAAGCCAAACAAAATACCATAACCAATAGAGCTATTGCCACTTGTTTTTTCTCAAACCACTCCTAGTTATTTTAGCCAGCAAATGCGGTCCTTACCAATTTTCCGAACCCGAAACAATGTGTTTCACGTGAAACACTCGAAATCTGCCCGCGCCCCGATAGGGTTCGTGTGTTAATAAGGCACGTTTGTGTTATTGTACCACCCGATGGCGCGAACAATAGCCATTACCAATCAAAAAGGGGGCGTCGGAAAGACTACCACGACGATAAACCTTGGGGCGACGCTCGCCGTTGCCGATATGAAGGTTCTGATCGTCGATGCGGACCCTCAGGGAAACAGCACAAGCGGTCTAGGGCTCCGGAGAAAGTTCTCGCGTAGTTTCTACCATGCTCTTATTATGAGCGAGCCGCTCGCGGCAATGGCGCTGGAGACCGAACTTCCCAATCTGAAGGTAATTCCGTCGGAGAAGACCCTGGTCGCCGCCGAGATCGAGCTGGTCGACATGCCCGACCGGGAATTCAGGCTGAAAGCTCTGCTCGCCCCGCTTGTTCAGGATTATGATTATATCTTAATCGACTGTCCGCCGAGCCTTGGATTGCTGACCTTGAATGCGCTCGCGGCCGCCGATTCGGTTTTGATACCAATTCAGTGCGAATACTTTGCCCTTGAGGGCGTCTCGGAGTTGTGGGATACCCTGGTAAGAGTGCGAAGGACGGTTAATCCCAAGCTGACGGTCGAGGGGTTTCTGTTGACCATGTTTGATGAGCGGACGAATCTTTCGACGCAGGTTATGTCCGACCTTCGGGATTTTTTGGGGTCTCAGGTGTTCACCACTATCATCCCCAGAAACGTGAGACTCGCCGAAGCACCGAGCCATGGAAAGCCAATCATTCTTTACGACATCAGATCCAAGGGAGCTGAGAGCTATGTGAGGCTGGCAAAGGAGGTGATAAATAATGTCAAGAAAGGCGCTGGGGAGGGGACTTGACGCTCTGTTCGCACAATCGACATCGGTCGAAACCGACCTAATGGAATTGGACATCGACCGATTGGATCCGTCAGGCGAACAGCCGCGCAGTGTTTTTAAGGAAAAAAAGCTGGATGAACTGGCACAGTCCATTAAGCACAACGGGATCATACAGCCCCTCGTTGTCAGGCGTAAGGGGGATCGCTTCGAGATCATCGCTGGAGAACGGAGATGGCGCGCAGCGCAAAGGGCTGGGTTGCACAAGATACCATGCGTGGTTAAGGACGTATCTTCCGAGAACGTGTTGGAGATCTCTCTTATCGAAAACATTCAGCGAGAGGAGCTAAACCCCATCGAGGAGGCCAATGCCTTCAAGAGGCTTTTGGAGATGCGCGATCTGACCCAGGAAGAAGTCGCCCGTCGCGTTGGTAAAGATCGCTCCTCAATAACAAATGCGCTGCGCCTTTTGAAGTTGCCTGTTGAACTACAGAGATTGGTCGAAGAGGAGAAAATGTCGATGGGTCACGCGCGTGCCTTGCTATCGATTGATTCACCCGAAGACCAAATCGCGCTCGCTCGACAGATTACATCAAAGACGCTTTCGGTGAGAGAGACCGAGCAGCTTGTTAAAAGATCCCACGGCGCACCCTCTCGAACGGAAAAGAACAAACAGCAGATTGTCGAGGGTGCCGACAGGGCGAATATACTGGCGGCCGAAGCTAAACTAAGCAAGAAGCTCGGGGCCCCGGTTAAGATAAGACTCGCAAAATCCGGGGGCGTTATAGAGATAAAGTTCTCTTCGAACAATGATCTGGCTCGAGTGTTTGACGCAATTGTTCAAACCCGTGACGTCGGCCATCACACATCCGAATCTACAAATGTAAGGAATCCTACAAATAATCTTTGATCGGCGTGTCCGGCGGGGCGAAACCGGCTTTCCTGCTCATTGATTTTCTTGTATAAATATCTGCCTGAGAACTTTGGCCCTTCTGCCAACGTAGATTGGCTTGAGTTTAGAACGCTAATACCCATATCAGGAGAACCAAAGATGCTGTCACGAAAGGTCATGACCTCCCTGCTCATTATCCTGCTGATGTCTCTCCCCTCTCTCGCATCAGTAACCTCGTTTAACAATCCAACTAATCCATCCGCTCAGGCCAAAGATCCGCTTTCAGGAAAATACGAAGGCGTGGCCAAGAGCGATCAGATGGGGGATATCCCGCTAACGGTCGAGATCAAGAATGATGCGGGCAAACTGTCCGGGAAGATAGACTCGCCTCAGGGACCCGCGGCTATCACCGGTGGAACCTTTGACAATGGCAAAGTAGTAATGAAATTTGATGCTGGTGGAAATGAAGGCACCGTTACTGCCATGCTTGATGGAGACAAGATCACCGGTAAGTGGGAACTCGGTGGCCAGGGCGGTGTACTTGAACTCAAGCGAGCTGGAATGGCCGGCGCGGCTGCGGCCCCAAGCGCTGCACCGAAGACCACCCCCGCGGCTGGCGATCCGCTGACTGGGGATTGGGATGCGTCCGCGGATGCGCAGGGCACCGCAATTCCTTTCACGCTCAAGCTCAAGCTCGAAGGTGACAAGGTTACAGGCTCTTCTGAATCAGCGCAGGGCGCTGTGCCGCTCACCAAGGGAACATGGACGGCGAACAAGCTGAGCTTCAGCCTCGATACACCGAACGGCTCAATCGGTATGACCGCAACAATCAAAGACGGGAAACTGGTTGGCGAATTTGATTTCGCAGGGCAGATGACCGGCAAGTGGGAAGCGACCAAGAAGAAGTAAGCTGGTTAACTCGTTTGCGTGGTGCGTGCCAGGAACTAACTCCTCACGCATCACGCATTACTTCTGCCCGTAAACCACCTCGCCACCAATAATCGTCATCACGCAGTGAGTCCTCAAAATCTCCGGCTCCGGAATCTTCATTATGTCTGCGGAGAGCACCGTCAGATCCGCGAGCTTACCTAATTCTATCGAGCCCCTCAGCTTCTCCTCGAACGCGGCATATGCCGCCCAGATCGTGAACATCTTGAGCGCCTGCTCTCGCGACAAGGCTTGTTCAGGATGCCAACCTTCGCCCGAGAATCCCTTCTGATCCTTTCGCGCGACTGCGGCGTAAAACTCGATCATCGGCTCGCCGCGTTCAACTGGCGCGTCCGAACCCCCCGGAACAATCGAACCGCTCTTTATGAAGGTTTGCCACGCGTAAGCGCCCTCGAGCCGTTTGATTCCCAGACGGCTGGGCGCGAAATGCAGATCGCCGATTGCGTGCGATGGCTGCATCGAAGGTATAACGCCAAGGGATGCAAATCGCGGGATATCCGCCGGGTTCACGATCTGCGCGTGCTCAACACGCCAGCGGGGCTCGCTGACTTTGCGCTCTCGACCCGGCACGGTTTTGAAAGCCTTCTCATAGAGATCGAGGATTGTGCGATTCCCTCGATCCCCGATCGCATGAGTCTCGACTTGAATTCCCTGACGCAAGGCCTCGACGAACATCGGCAGCAACGCTTCCTCTTTAGTAATAAAGAATCCTGACGTTGTGGGAGCATCCGAATATGGTTCGAGAAGCGCGGCCCCGCGCGAACCCAACGCGCCGTCCATATAAGCCTTGATGCCGCGTACGGTGAAGTGATTATCGAAAGCGCCGATTGTGGGACCCTCGCGAAGAAGTCTTTGCGCGCTCGGGCCGGGACCGCTCACTGCGTCATAGATGCGTAGCTTGATCTTGCCTTCGCCGAAGAGTTTCTTGAGCAGTTCGATTTCATCGTAGCCGTTTCCCGGTATCTGTACCTCGCACCATCCAAGCGCGAGACTCCTTTTGACCGCGATGAGCATCGCCTGTTCTGCTTCTTGCTCACCGCCGCGAGGGATGCGCGCGGCCACGCGCCCCTGCGCGCCGTCGATCAGCATGCCGGTTGGCTCGCCTGTCTTTGCGTCTTTCAAGAACTCGCCACCGAACGGATTCGGGGTATCCTTGTTAATGCCTGCGATTTTGAGCGCGGCGCTGTTAGCGATTGACGCATGACCGTCAGCCCGAGTGAGAAAAACCGGATTGTTTGGAGCTATCTTGTCGAGCTCCCAACGGGTCGGGAATACCGGAGGCTTCCAGAAAGTCTCTATCCATCCGCGACCGGTCACCCACTCGCCCGGCTTTGCGCGATCGACATGGGCTTTCACCTTCGCAAGAAAATCCTCGAGGCTCGTAGTGCCTTCGAGATTAAGCGTCATCTCGCGCTCCCCGACTCCCATCAGGTGATAATGCGAATCGGTCATTCCGGGAACCACGGTGTCGCCATGGAGGTCGACGATACGAGTGCCCCTGGCTTCGTAAGCCTTCGCATCGTTGTTCGAGCCTACGAAGATGATCTTGCCCGCTTTGACTGCGATTGCTTCAGCGTGCGGCTGGCGCTCATTGACGGTGTAGATGTTGCCATTCTTGAAGACGATGTCGGCCGGCTCTGTTTTAGACTGAGTCGATGCGAGCCCGAGTATCGACAGAATAATGATCATTAAGGTCTTTTGCATGAATTCACCCTGGTCTTCCAGAATCAATGAATCAGTGACGAGCACTTTTTCACAGCGTTCCTGCTCAGTCAAGCACGCCGGCCCGAACAAACGACACGAACTCCGCAAGCAGATCCTCTCGTCCCGTTCTCTCAATGATCGCAGAAGCCGTCTGCGTCTGGGGGATCGCTAAGACTCGCGAACAGAAACTTACCGGAAGGCGGCCACACCAACCGAACGCCACCGGAATAAGAAGAACCGCGTGCCCCCAAAACAGAACCACCTTCAAGTCGCTGCCCAGAGGTTAATAAAGGAAGTGCGTTTGCGAAGCGTGCTGGCCATCGGCGACTTCGTAAAGACACCAACACAACAGGAGCGGTTATGAAACAATTCCATATGCGATGTACACCACAAACGCAATTGCAGATAAGAGCGAGCCTCTTGATTGCCTCTCTCACCATCTGCGCAATTGTCTGTGCGGCCCAGACGCCGCCCTCTGCGGACGGATGGGTCGTGCTACCGGTAGACGACTACCGCGCGCTGCGCGAAGCTGCGTTCCCCGCCGAACGAGAACCAGAACCCCTGCCTGTGGACGCGACGCTTACACGTGTCGACTACGACTTGAAGATCGAAGGCGAATTGGCAACCGGCGAAGCTCGTCTGACTATCGACGTGATTAAGAACGGATGGGTGCGCATTGCTATCCCCGCCGGACTTATGGTTCGCGAGGCGCAACTGGACGGACGACCGGTTTCGCTCGCAGTCAAAGAAGGGAGCTCCAACTACGTGCTGCTCTCGCACAGCGGACGATCTCTGTTGACGCTCTCAATCGTCGCTCCCGTTTCGGCGACTGCCGGAACCGAAACCCTCAGGCTGCCCTCCAGCACTTCGGCAATCTGCCGAGCTACGTTGACGCTGCAACGTGAGGCTTCAGGTGCGAGCCCAGGTGGAAGCCCAGGTGGAAGCGTGGACCTGCGAGTCACCGGAGGTTTGGTCCTCGAGAAGTCCGAGACGCCAACCCAAAGTCGCTGGGTAGCGCACGGACGCGGCGCGGAACCGCTTACTTTTGCGTGGAAGCGCAAGGTTGAGGACCGGCGCGCAACACAACCGCTCAGACTTCGCGGCTCGCTCTCGCAACTGATAGCGCTCGGCGACGACACTACTCAGGTCAGCGCCGAGGTCAGGATCGAAGTGTTGCAAGGACTTGCCCGAGAAGTACGGTTGCAATTGCCCGAGCAGTTCACCGTCAATCAGGTCTCTGGGGCGGCGATCGCGGATTGGGAAACTGCGCCGCAGGAGCTGATCGTAACGTTCGTCGAGCCTGTCCAACTGTCGACGCGCTTTTCGATCAGCGGCGAGTTGCGATTACCGCGTGAAGGGCAGATCGCGGTTCCGTTGATACGTTTGAGCGCGGCAGAGCGCGAAACCGGAGGACTGGCAGTTGAAGTCCTCGGCGCCGGAGAGATCAAGGATCGCAAGGCAACGGGCCTCGATGAAGCAGAAGCCGCTGACCTCGGTCAATTGATATCGAGCCGCCAATCGCCCTCACTCGTTGCGTTCAGATTGAGACCGGCCGACGGCAAGTCTGATCGTTCTCTTGCGCTCAATGTGGCGCGCTACACGCCGCAAGCGGTGCTCAGCGCGAACGTAGAAGAAGCGCGATACAACCTGCTGATCACTGATGACGGCAAACTGCTAGTGCAATCGCGTCTGGCGGTCCGCAACAATCAGCGAAACTTTCTCAGGGTGAGCTTGCCCTCGACCGCGGCGCTTTGGAGCGCTTCGGTTGCGGGACGGCAAGTCAGGCCGGGCCGAGCCCCTGACGGGGCTTTGCTACTACCGCTGGAGAAGACAAAGGGCGGTGACGAAGCACCCGCTTTTGCAGTTGAGATTACATATCTGGATCGAGTCGCTACGTGGAGCGAGAAAGGCCGAGCCAAAGTCTCGCTGCTATCCCTCGATATGCCGGTCTCCCGGTCTGGTGTGCTCGTTCACTATTCGCCGGCGTTCAGATTGGCGGTCGCGCCAGGCAACTTTCGAAGCGCGACTTATGAGGCGCCGGCTTCCGCGGCGCTGCACGGCGCTTCGACTGATTCAAGCGCGCTCAACGCCAGCATCACGAGTCTTGCGACTCCGATTCCCGAACGACCGTTGAATAGCGAGTCGACGCAGGAACTCGTCTCGCGAGTTCAGACCGCATCCGCCTCCAGGCCAATCCGGAATCTGCCGATTCGCGTAGTCTTCCCTCATTTCGGACCCTCGCTCTTCCTGGTTTCTGAACTCACGAGCGAGACCCAAACACCTGTGCTCGAGTTTGACTATCAGCGCAACAAAAAGAGAGGTGAGCAATGATCAAATCTACAATCGCGATTCTGTTGTTTTCGATCATAACTTTCGGCCAGCCGCTCGGCGGCCAACAGCCCAGCCTGCCCCCGCAACGCGTAATCCCTCAAAGCGTGCCGGGAACCGTAACTCTGACCCTGGCCGAATACAACCGGCTGGTCGAGCTGGCTGCGCGAAAACCCAAACCGCTCGAGACTGCTCCGCAACCGTTCGTTCTGTCGCGCGCAGTCTTCAAGCTTCGGATTGAGAATCAGGCTGTCGTGGGCTCGCTAGATATCGACGGAGATGTGTTGCAAAAAGGACCGGCCAGGGTTCCGCTTGTAACCGGACTCACAATCACCGAAGCTCGTCAATCGCCAAAGCCCATTCCGTTGTTCCGTGACGGCGCGGCGCTTGCCGCGGTCGTCACCGGCCCGGGACCTTTCTCGGTTTCATTGAATGTGGCCCTGCCGCTTGGCATGGACGCCGGGCGCGCCTCGTTAACGTTGCCGATTCCCGCGGCCGGAAGCTCATTGCTGAGCCTCGATATTCCCGGAACGCATGCCGACGTTCGAATCGAGCCCGGCTTGATCACAACAAAGATCAGCGACGCCTCGCACACTATGATCGATGCGACGCTTGAGCCTGGAACGCCGGCCCGGATATGGTGGACCGCCAGGGAAGCAACGACACCCGCGGCGCCGCGTGAAGTGAGATTTCTCTCCGACATGAAGTCTATGATCACGGTCGGCGATTCTCAGATCAGGCTTGCCGCATTATGTGATGTGAGCGTGGCCCAGGGCGAACTTGCAGAGTTGAAACTGCCCGTGCCTGCAGGATTCGAGTTCGTCGAGGCAACCGCCACCACGTTGGAATCCAGCGAAGCCAGGTCGGGCGAGCTTCTTCTAAGACTGCGAGAGCCCTCCCGGCGCACGCATCAATTCCTGGTGGTGTTCGAGCGAGCTTCGTCTGCCAACAAACTCGACGCGCCCTTTCTTTCCATCGAAGGTGCGCAACGCGATACCGGTGAAGTGCTGATCGAAGGTGTTGGCACCATGGACTTAACCGCAACCGAGGACGGCGGAGTTAGACGTATAGATGTTCGCGAAGCAGGCGCGGTCTCGCGGTCTCTGGCGCGCTTTCCGCTGCAGGCCGCCTTCCGTTATCACCGCCGGGCCGGAGACTCGCCGAGACTCGCGCTCGAGTGGAGTCAGTTTCCGGATGGCGCGGTGATCTCAGCGGAGGCCGAGCGAGCGACGATCACCACTCTGCTAAACGTGGAAGGAAAACTACTCACTGAGGTCGCACTCAGGTTACGAAATCACGCGCAGGCCTTTGTGAAAGTCGATCTGCCGCGCGGCGCGACCTTGCTTTCGGCGGAGGTTGAAGGCGAGAAGGTAAAACCTGTGCAAGGGGCTGACGGCAGCCGCGTGCCGCTTCTTCGAGCAGGCTTTCGACCGTCGGGTCCATACACGGTTTCATTTGTCTATCTCAGCGCGGGCCCGGCATTCGCAAAGACCGGCTCATATGAACTCACTCTGCCTAAGCTTGATGTGCCAATCAGCCTGGTCACCTGGGAAGTGTTTCTGCCCGATAGATTTCAAGTGAAGCAGTTTGGCGGCAACGCATTGTCTGCTGGCCTTCTCCCTGCTGACGCGGTAGACGCGCTTTCGAATTACGGCGACGAATTCTCGGCAGAGTATGGGCGCGCGTGGAGCGAGAATAGTTTTGACATCTCGAGACTCGAGGCAGGTCAGATCGGCGGCATTGTCGTCGACCCGAACGGCGCGATAGTACCGGGCGCGTCGGTCACGGTTATCAACAATCAAACTGGCGCCGCACAGAAGGCTGTTACAGACTCGGAAGGTCACTGGGTAGTTACAGGAGTTGCGCCAGGTGCGATTCGTGTTCGAGTCGAGTCGCACGGATTCAAGACGTACGAGAACGCGCTCAACCTCGATGGCAACCATTCAATGCGGCTCGGGACTACGCTACAGGTCGGGGCGACGTCCGAATCGGTGACGGTCGTAGCCGGCGGAGAAACTCTCGAACGCGATAGCCGTCGTATCGAAGAACTGGCCAAGAAGATCAATGAAGAGAACCAGACTAAGCCCTCGCAGAACGTGACGAACCTTCAGCGTCGAGTGGCCGGAGTTCTTCCCGTTCAAGTAGACGTACCGCGAGCGGGGAAGTCTTATCGCTTCGTGCGCCCGTTGGTTTTGGAGGAGGAAACAAAAATCACATTTCAGTACAAATCGAAATAAGCATCCTGTACAAGGGAACTAAGACGGATATCGTGCCATTCTTCCTGACGACGTGGGGTTGCTGACCCGCAGCTTTGTGCGTCTGCTCGCGAGTCTGTCAAAATCGCCGGTCGATGATGATCTGGTGACTTCTTCTAAACGGTCGATCCGCCTTCAATCAGCTCACGCAGGATCGAGCGGTGACAGGCGGACTCGTTCTCGCAGTAACACCCTATGCTCAATGGAGCAGCTCTGGCTAACTCGGCCAGGAGCTTTATCGCCTGGCGGGCGTCCGTCTTTTTCAGGCAATGTAGCGCTCTCTGAACTTCGACCAACGGATTTGCTCGCTCGGCCAGTCGCGGCTCTTCAGCCACTTGAGCAACTCCGAGCTTGGAGCCAGTAAAGGAAACCACACGTCGAAATAGTTCAATCTCGCGTAGTCTTTTTTCTTCACTCCGCGAGGCAGGAAGCGCACTGTGCCGACTCGCAAGCCTTCGCCCGCTTTGCGAGGTGAACCCACTTGAAACGTTCCGAGATTCATTGTCGAGTTCGAATGCTAAGGCTGATCGAATGAGAGGATCACTGCGCGCTCACAAGTCCAAAAAGGATTTGATCCTCGCCAGTTTCTCCTCGGCCAGTCCGGCTAGCTCAGCTTCGCTCAGCCATCCCTCTCTAATGAGTCGCGCGAAGACAAAATCCAACTGTGAATATCGATAGTCATATTTCTCGTCGATTTCCTTCCGCTTTCGCGTTAAGAAATCGTGGAGTGCCCAGATGTGGTGCGGCTCGGTAATCGCGTTCGCGCGTCGGCGGACCTCGTCTGCCAGCGCCGCGAGCTCGCGATCGTACGCCTCATCATACGCTCGATGCGCGATGGCTTTTTCGTCTTTGGACCAGGGTTCGTCGTGCATTTGAAATCCTTTGGCTGAGCGTAATCCCGTCGATGACAATTCGCTCAGATGGAGCTGCGAGATGGCGTCAGCTACCGGTCATCACATTGATGATGATGTTTGTAGTCCCGCCTTTTAGGCAGAGTTTCGTATAACGAGTTCCAACTTCCGGCTGAAGCCAGCACTACGAAACCTGCATCAATATCAACTCAAGGGATATCTCCCCGCCTTGATCACGGCATCGGCAATTCTGCGGCGGGCGGCGATCGATTTCATTGGAGAACGCTGCGCGAATTGATCGATTGCCTCTGCGGTTTCTTCATCATCGATCTCGCTTGCCACCGCACGAGCAGCTCTCTCTATTCTCAAGGCGGCGTCTCGAGCGAAGACGCGTGTGATGTCAGCCTGGACGCCACAGTTCGCAAGTCCGCGCTCGCTTAGCAGCCGCTGGGTTCTCAACAACGCGCTTTCCATCGCGTATACGTCCATAACCATGTCCGCGATTAGCGCGATCACTTCCTGTTCGTAGCGCGCGCGGTCGCCGTACGCTTTATTTGCGGCGCTGATCGAAGCAAGCGTCATCGCCTTCGCCGATCTTACCTGCGTGACTTCTTCGGTGAAGGCCAGGTTCGCCGTGTTCATCGACAGGGTGTCCCCAGCCGAGCGGCGCAGCTTGACTGCGCTCTCGGCCGCTTCGAACAATGCCAGCTCTCCGGACGCGGCGCGACGCATCAACTGTGTGCCGATCACTATTCGATTGATCTCGTTGGTGCCTTCGTAGATCCGCGCGATCCGGGCGTCTCTATAAGCCCTCTCCGCTGGGTAATCCTTTGAGTAACCGTAACCACCAAAAACTTGAACTTCCTCATCGACCACGTAAGCCAGCGCTTCGCTCTCCCACACCTTGATGATCGAGCATTCGATGGCGAACTGCTCCAGCACCCGAAGAACTTGAGATGGATCGTCTTTGTCCGCTTGCTCGAGAGCTTCGTCGATCATCCCAAGCGTGCGATAGAGAATCGACTCTCCGACGTAGGCTCGAATCGCCATCTCGGCGAGCTTGTGTTTGATCAAACCAAAGTTGGCGATCGGCTGGCCGAACTGGTGACGCTCTTTCGCGTAGTGAACCGACTGCTGAAGCGAAAGTTTGATCGTGCCGACGCATCGCGCTCCCAGTTTCAATCGGCCGATGTTCAGTACGTTGAAAGCGATCTTGTGCCCGCGGCCTATTTCGCCGAGCAGGTTCTCGATGGGGACGTGACAGTCCTCGAGCATCAACGCGGTCGTGGATGAGCCGTCGATCCCGAGCTTCTTTTCTTCATGCCCGCTGACCAGACCCGGCCCGCGCTCGACCAGGAACGCGGTGAATTTGTCTCCGTCCACTTTCGCGAAGACGGTGAACAGATCGGCGAAGCCGCCGTTGGTGATCCACATCTTCTGGCCGTTGAGAATGTAGTGACGGCCGTCTTCTGAGAGAACGGCTTTGGTTTTTGCCGCGAGCGCATCCGAGCCTGATTGCGGTTCGGTAAGCGCGTATGCGCCAATCCATTCACCGCTCGCGAGCTTTGGCAAGTACTTTTGCTTCTGGGCTTCTGTTCCAAAGAACACTATCGGGAGAGTGCCGATGTTGACATGCGAGCTTTGGGTTCCGGCGAATGATGATTGAAGCGCGAATTGTTCGCCGACTACTGCCGAGCTGACTTTGTGCAGACCGAGCCCGCCGTACTTTTCGGGAATGTCGATCGAGAGCAGGCCCAGCTCGCCGGCCTTTTGCATCAACTCGCGATGGACGGAATAGTCTTTAGCGTAGATCGCGTCTTCACGAGGAATGACTTCCTTGCGAAGGAATTCCTCGGCGGTGCGAGCGAACATTCGTTGTTCTTCGGAGATATCTTCGGGGGTGAAGATAGCTTCGGGCGCGCGGTCTTCGATAAGGAAGCTGCCGCCCGTGGGGGATTTCAATTCTTCGGCTCTGCTTGCCATGCCGGCCTCCTCAATTAGACAGATGGGTGGGTCGCGAAATGAACTCGCATTGTCGCGCCCGAGAAAGATAACATCTTCCTGCGGAGAGGCGCGAGGGACGCGGCTAATTCAGTCGTTTACTGCTGCACGGGCAGTCGAGCGGATTATGCCACGGCGCCGCTTTTATTCTTCAAGTCTCTTCTTAAAAGCGAACGACCAAAGACGCGCTGCCGGCCATTGTTACCTGCAATGTAATCAATACCTCGCAAGCTGAGCGGTGGTGCTCAACGTGATCCAGAAATTCACGCCGTCGCTGGATGCTCCTAACGGGGATGTGCCTGCTCCAGTGGAGAAGCTCCCAATAGCGGTCAAGTTCGATGCTTTCCATAGTGACACGGTTTGGTTATTCGAGTTGGTCACCAGAACTCGTTCTCCGTCGAAGGCTGCCTGGCTAGGGGTACCCAGCCCGTTGCCTGTGAGGGTGGCAATGACGGTGCCTGCGAGCCCGCCTGTCGCCCGCACTACAGTCACGCTTGAACCGTTGAAGTTAGGGACCCAGATGTTTATCCCGTCGAAGCCGGGGAACTGAGGCTCGGCGCCGACATTTACCGACAAGGCAACGCTGCCATCAGAATTCAGCTTCTTCAGCTTATTGTCGCCGGCGTCTGTCACCCAGATGCTCGATCCGTCAAAGATGATTCCCACAGGCGTAGTGAATCCAGCCGTAACGTTAGTAACAGTCGTTGGGTTCAGCGTGATGATTGATACCCCTGCGGCGGCTGCAACCCAGATTCTCGTTCCGTCATAGGATATTCCGAAAGGACTATCGGGTAAGGTGGCCGAGACTGTGGTGACAACGGCTGGCAGAGTCGGGTCTATCTGATAAAGACTGCCGGGAGACGTTCCGCCGGTGACGAATACTTTTCCCATAGCTACGAGTATGCCGTAGGCTTGAACGGCACCAGACCATGTCGCGAGATTCGTCCCGTCGCTCGCACGAACTCGCGTGACGTTGCCGGATGTGTTATTAGCTACCCACAGGTCTGCTCCGTCCGATTCGACTAGTCGGGGGCCACCTCCGACGATAGTAAGACCGAGATTCGCCGCGCTCTGAGTGGTCCAGGTTTGACGCATGGCAGTGCGGCGGATGCTTCTCTTTATAGACTGATCCAGAGTGCGACTGACAAATGCTGACATCTGATCTCGCGGCGTCAGCGCAGACGGGCTGTATTGAACGGGCTTCGTACCAAAAGTGAGCCCCGAAAAATATGCCTCTGCAATATCGCAGAAGAAGATGCTGCTTCCCACGTCTGTGAACGGGATGGTAATCGTTGAGCCGTTGCAGGTACCAACGTCGCCCGGTATTGGGGTGTCGGCTCGCGGGTTTGAGGATGCCAGCGAAAGTGTGAGAATTAATACCATCAACAAGGCAGCGCGCATTGAGATCGAGTGATTGAATTTCATCTTTCCCTCCTGTTTCTTTCCTGGGGTTTGTAACAACGTGAGTGTCGTTGAGACGGACCACTTGTATCCGAGAGGCGACGGATTGTCAATCAATCGAGCAATCGGGATCGATACGGAAGTGGAAAGAGAAAGCTACCGCAAAGGCGCGCAGCTTCAGACGGAGGCGATGCGGTACCGCTCGAGCGACTGTTCGCCATCGCTTAATCGAAAGATCCACCGGTTCACAGATTGAACGCCCTCACAAGAAAAGCAGCCATCTCTCCTCGAGTTACCGGTTGCGCGGGACAGTAGTTGCCTCCGCCGCATCCAAGCGTGATGTTCAATACAGCCATCCGATCGATGAAGTTATAAAACTGGTTAGACGCCGGCACATCAAGGAACCTCTGCGAGGCCGGCGTCGGAGGATTGAACTCTCCGAGAGCGCGAATGATGAATGCGGCCATCTGCTCGCGCGTAACCGGGCTGGCCGGACAGTAGTTGCCCGCTCCGCAGCCGACCGTGATCTGCCGAGCGGCCATCTCATCGATGAACGCATAGAAGGAATTCGACGGCGGCACGTCAAGGAAGCGCTGCTGTGCGGGGGGCGGGGGATTGAAGTCTCCAAGCGCCCTTATAACGAAGGCGGCCATCTCCTCGCGAGTCACCGCCTGTTGCGGACAGTAGTTGCCTCCTCCGCACCCGACCGTTATTCCTCTCGCATATATCTTGCTGATTTCGGTATAGAACAGGTGCGCCTGCGGAACGTCATTGAAATCAACAGCCTGGTAAACGGTAAAGACACTTCCACCAATTGTAATGGTGCCGCTTCGAATACCCGGATCTGTATTTGAGCTTACGGAGTAGGTTACGGTTCCATTACCAATACCGCTCCCTGAAGTGACGTTGATGAAAGCGGCATTGCTAACGGCGGTCCAGGCACATCCGCCGGGCGCGGTCACCGTGATGCTCGCGCTTCCACCGTTGCGCGTGAACGCCGCGCTGCCGGGAGAAAGCGAAAGCGTGCATTGCGAGAGCTCGAAACAACCGGTGTCATAGGCGCTCCCTTGCGGGCGCGGGATGCCGTCGAGATCCTGTGTTACTTCGGCGACAGAGATGCCGGCATCAACTGCAGGAGAGCCGACCATAAGGTGGTAATCGTTAGTCGCCGGGTTCACGAACAACGCGCTCGGAGTTGAGATCACCGAGTGCAAGTCATAGCCAAACAGCCGCCACGCCGTGAGCGACATGTTGGTGTCGCCGTCGTCGGTGCTGAAGCGATCAACGACCGTGTTGTAGTCGCTCTCAAAACCTGACACCGAGTTGCCGTAGGTTGAGATCGAGCCTCTGAAGGTGTGCGGGGTGTACAGGATGTTGTTCTCGACCTTATTGCCGACCGGATCCGGTTGGCCTTCGGCGGCCGCGGGAATGTTTATGCACCAGCGCCCGTCTGCCGCCATTACAATTGTGTTGTTGAAGACCTTGTTTCGGCTGGAGCCCTCGGCTCCATCAATCGCATAAAGGGAGATCCCGCTCGCGTGGTTGTTGTAGAGGAGGTTATTGATGATTACGCTGTCGCTCACACCGTCGCAGTTGATGCCCGATCCTCCGCCGGGTGGGGCGCCGTTTTCATAGATGACGTTCTTCTCAACCAGTGCGAACGAAATGACTCCGTCACCGGGCGTGAAGTTGCGATCACCGTTCATATGTATGCCGGCGGAGAAGTTATGATGAAGGATGTTGCCGCGGATCGTCGGATAGTCTCCGCTGTTGCTCTGATAGATGCCGTGCTCGCCGTTGCCGGCAGACTGGTTGAACTGAATCAACGGGTGGTAGCAGAAGGCCAGGAATATTCCTGTGACCGCGCTGTTATGCACATAACAGCTCTGGACGGTCATATGATCGGTGTCGCGAAGATCTATCCCGTAGCGGGGAGCGCCGGACACCTCAAAGCCGTCGATCACCCAGTAGCTCAACGTGCCGTTGAAGTTCTCGACTTCAATATTGCTGGTGTGTCGATTGGCTGAGCCTGGCGCGTTAATTAAGACAGCCGCTCCAGAGTCGGCCTTTAAGGTGCACACGGCGTTGGGCTGACCTGATTTGCCGATCCTGCAGCCGGGGTACGTCCCTGACTCAACGAGAATCGTGTCTCCGGGGACGATGGCATCGACCGCGTGTTGCAACGTGCGCCACGGCAGCATCTGAGTGCCGGCGTTGTTATCGTTGCCCGAGGTCGCTACGTAATAGTTGTTGGCATTGGCATCCGAGCACGCAAAGAAAATTGCGGTGAGAACGAAGATGACAATAGAGAAGCTCTTCATGATTTATGGACAGTCCTTTCTACGACTCTCAGTTCGGGGCGAAGAGTCTCCTGGGTGAAGAGCGTCCGGTATTAAGGTGTAAGGTGCAGCCGTCAGAGTGTCCGACGGTAATAATCAAATCCGGATCTTGGTGAATATGGTTCTTGGCAGGGGCGAAGAGCTATTTAATCACAGTTCCTTGTCAAACAGAACAGTTTTGAACGGCCTGAGATTAGACTTTGGTACGGGGAGTGACCACGAGTTTGTCACCCTAATCCTCAGGTTCAACGGCGTCCTCCAGCGGTAGAGGTTCACCGTGAATTGTTCGCTTACAATCGCGTTTCCTCTTGAGCGTCTTCTGCGTCCGTTGTGAGAGGTCCCAACCGCACTGTTCAAAATCGCGCGAGTTTACCCGTGGTTGCTAGCGTGATCCAAAAGTTGAGACCATCGCTGCAAGCTCCCCTCGGACCGGTGGCTGAACCAGTGCTGACGGAACCGAGCGGGCTAAGGTCCGACGCCTTCCACAGCGAGACACTGCTCCCGCCAAAGTTAGTGACCAGAACACGCTCTCCATCGAACGCTGCCGCAATCGGACCATTCAACCCGTTGCCGGTCAGCGTAGTGAGGACTGTTCCCGTCAACGCGCGAATCACTGTTACTGTGTCCGAGAAAGTGTTCGGCACCCAGATGTTCGTACCGTCGAAACCCGGAAAATCCGGGGACGTCCCCACGGTCACCGTTTGGATGATGACGCCGGTTGAGTCCAGCTTGAATAAGCTGCCGGCGCTCATACCGTCTCCGCGATCTGTGACGCATATGTTGGTGCCGTCGTAGAGAATCCCTACGGGACTGGTGAATCCGGCTGTGATGTTACTTACGCCTAGTGGGTTGAGCGTCACTATGGAAACAGATGCTCCCGCGTGTGAAACAGATACCCCCCCGTTCGCCGTCCAGACTCGCGCTCCGTCGAAAGCAATCCCAGCAGGGCTATTCCCGAGAGAGATGGCCAGCGTCGTGACTGCACTCACAGGTTGAGTTGGGTCGATTTGGTAGAGCTTTCCGGGGTCTAGAAACCCATTCACGAATATCAGTCCTTTTGCCGACAGCACGCCAGCGGCGCTAATCGCGCCGGTCCATGTCTCCAGCAGTTTTCCGTCACTCGCCCGCACGCGCGAGATCGAGTCGCCATCGTTATTCGCCACCCAAAGGTCGGCCCCGTCTGATTCAACTAATATGGGGAACGATCCCACCGTCGTCAGCCCGAGACCAGCCGCAGACGGCGGAGTCCAGAATTGCCTGAGCGCCGCCCGTCTGCTCCCTCGTTTCAGCGACTGATCCATCGTCCGGGTGACGAGCGCTGCCATCTGCTCGCGGGGCACGTTCGCTGATGGGCTGTAGTGGGTGGCGTCGGTGCCGTTGCTCAAACCCGAAAAGAATGCCTCGGCTATAGAGCAGAAGAAGATGTTGCCGGAGGATACATCTGTGAAAGGAAGCGTAATACTTGCGCCGGCGCACGTGCCGGTGTCTGCGCGCAGTTGGGTTGATGCGGCGGTGATGGTGATCACCATCACGATTACAACCATTGCCCTCTTATGTATTCTGGCGTTCATTCGACTCTCCTTCTAAAGAATACAGACGCTTCGGTGGTCTATCGCAGGAAGCAAAGGTGCGAGTGAGCGGATATTCACGCGCTCGGGGAGCCCGCTAGTAATGCTTGGGTAGATAGACTGCGGTTAGACTGCGATAATTGGAGTATATGTCGCCAGAGGCGGTATCATTCGTTCCGTTGGTCTTCAGGGTGACTGGACCTGGCGCCTCGACAGGAAGTACGAAGCTATAGGTTATTGTTGTTGCGCCCTTTGCCTTAAGAATCTGATCCCCGCCAAAGTGATTATCCGATGGACCTGATCTAATCAAGTAGACACCTCCTCCGCAAGCCTCGCTATCGCATCGGAATAGGTTGAACTGCGCGTGACCGTCACCAGTGGGCGCGTTAGTAAACAGAGTGATGGAAGCCGTGATAAACAGGAAGCCTGAAGCGGGGACATCAACCGTGATCTTGTCGAAATCCTTCGATTCACCAGTCGCGAGAAAGTCGCAAACACCAGATGCATTCACATTGGAACACTGACTGTTTTTAACCCCGGGCATGTTGTTGGCGTCCAGGTTCCCGGCAACATTGACCCTTCCGCTGAAGAAACCTGCGTACCCTGTTGTGTTGCTGTTGTTGTTGTCTCCGTACACGGCAGAGCCATTCGTTGTGAAGCCAACTATGGCGTTGCCATTTGTGCTATCGCCGCGCACACCATAACCGTTTGGACTTTCACCTCTCACACCATTACCGCCGTCGCTGAAGCCCCACACGCCGCGTGTAGCACCTTCGCCGTATATGCCAATTCCGCTACCGATGACTCCCAACCTCGCAGTCGGCGTCGTAGTGCTGCCGATGCCGACATTTCCACCAAAGGGGTTCAGCAAAAGATTCGTGAATGCAACGCCTGACTGGCCAGCCTGAATAACCCCCAGGTTGTTTGTAGTGTCGTATCCAAGGTTAAGCTGCATACTGGAATCAGTTGTTCCACCGAGGCTAAGCTGCGCGCTTTGCCAGTTGCTAACGATATTTCCGTCCCGTCGAGCTTCAAGCAGCGCGCTCGGGGCAGTCGTACCGATGCCAATGTTGCCGGTAGTCGTGTTCATCGACATACCCCAACCGATACCTGTGTTCCCGAAGAAACCTACGTGTGTGTCATCTTGCATGCCTACAAATGCTCGATCATTATTGGGGGTACTTTGAAAAAACCATATGCCCGCAGAGCCCGAGGCACTTTGTCGCAGTCGTATTCTGTCGGCTACATCGAGCTTGAAACCCGGAGCGTTTGTCCCGATGCCGACGTTGCCGCTAGCCGTAATACGCATGCGTTCGGTCAGTGCATTGACATCAGCGCTGTTAGCCCGCACCTGAAAAAAGATCGCGCCCGCTTCGGCCCCGGCCGTCGGGTTCTCCCACACCGCGGACACACGCCCCAGAAACGATTTTGCTCCCCCGCTGTTCTCGCTAAAGAAGAGAAACGATGGGCCGACATTAGCATTACGTGAGCCAACATTGCTCAGGCCGAGCTGAAGCGCACCGACTGCATTGCCGGGATTGGTCGGAAAATCTCGAGTAAAAAACGGCGCTTGTGCATTGTGGTAATCAAGCCCCGTTTGTGGGCTGGGCGTGCCGATGCCGATGCTGCCGCCGACGTCAACGATTGTCGAATCGCCCAGCGCTCCAGCGTTATCCGACCATCGAGCCACGTGGTTCTGCGTGCCCGTCCCTGAAGCCTGTGGTTCGAAATTCTCCTGGCCTGGCTTCGTGCCACTCTTGCTCGCCTGATCGGCCATTAAGCTTCTTGCCCCAAGTGTCTTGCTTGCGGCAGAGAGTTGGATCGTCCCATCCGGATAGACAATCCCTCGACTAGCCCTGATGAGCCCGTCAACATCGAGCCTAGCCTGAGGAGTGCGCGTTCCTATTCCGACGTTGCCTTCAGCGGTGACTCGCATGTGCTCAAGCACCTTGTTTGCGAAGAAGTCGCCGCCGCTAATCGAGAGACCTCCGCTGCCGCTGACAAGATTCGCACTAGTGCCGTCGTGAGCGAGAAGGGCGGTCGCTGCCGACTCCGCAGGCTCAATGATTGTCATTATGACGCCTTCATCGGTAATCAGGCCGGCCGCTTGAACTTGAGCGGCAGTCAGGACCGCGCTATCTGCTTGCTTCAAGATAACTGATTGTTCAAGCAAGCTGACGATCGCCTGCGTTCTCGTTAGTTGCGTAGAAGCGTCTTTAACCGTAACAACACAGAGATATGCTCCGTCCGCGAGCCGCTGCCCTTGTTTGTTTGTCAAAGCCCAGTCAACCAGATTGCCTTGCTTGAAGTCTGAGTCGAATAACACCTCGCCGGACGATGCAATGACTTCAAGTCGCATGCGGAGCAACTCCCCAAGAGACGTAAACCGTAGAGAGTCGACCGAGGCCGATGCGATAACTTGCCGTGTCTTTACTACTTCGTCCGGCGAATTCACTTTACCCTGCTGGGAACTCGTCTGGGCCGGCGCTGACGTGAGCATTGCAGCCAGAGCCGCGACGGTTAGTATTGTAAAATTGGTCAAAGGATGTTTCATATCACCTCCTGTTACCTAAACCACTAGACAAGCTGTCTGAATCGCGATCGTTCCGTCTGGATCCGTGCCTGAAGCTCTTGTTAGATCGCGAGTCATAGTGAATTCTCGCCACAGACTGAAGACGCATAAGACCACGCGTTCCTCTCATTCGAAGAACCCTATGCATAAAGAATCGAATGAGCGAAACCGGCGCGCGATCCGAGCCACGTTTTTTTCGTTGCTTTCTTCTCTGGAAACCGGGTTTGTTCTCAAAAGCCTAACTCGGGTGACCCCCCGCTTCCGTTTCCTGAGTAGGCAGCGTACTGCCGCAGACGAGCAGTTGATCCCTGGACAACTCTATGAAGTGAATCTTACTGGCTTCGATCCATTGAAAAACCGTGCGAGCGCTTACCCCTGCCACAATTGCTGCGTCATCCGGAGTCATCATTTGAACGTGCTTGCGACAGACTTCGCACCAGGCGAGGTCTCGAGCCCGCGATGCTCGCTTGACGACGACCTCCTCAAACTCGAGGACTACCTCTGTCCTTCTTCTTTTCACATTGTCTCCGCTATGTCTTGATTGCCCGAGCGGCGACTCTCCAGTAGAATGAGCGCGAAATCGAGGACTGCTGCAGGTGATGTTCGCGTCCATCTCCCCTCGACGACGCGAATGATACTCAAGTAGCCGCGCGGAAGTCCTTGCAATCTTCCGACAGATTTCCGACAAACTTCCGACTGTTTTCGATGGGCGATCGGGCAAACCGAATCTACTCGTTCGGGCAATTTCGGCTCGACGCAACCGAGCGCGTCCTGCTGCGCGACGGCTCACCCGTGTCGCTCACACCTAAAGCAATCGAGACGCTGGTAGTGCTTGTCGAAAACAGCGGCCATATTGTCGAGAAAGATGATCTGATGAAGTCGGTATGGCCCGATACGTTCGTGAGCGAAGACAGCCTCACGCGCAACGTATCGCTGCTGCGCAAAATCCTTGGCGACGCAACAGACGATCAATTCATCGAGACCTTGCCGCGCCGAGGTTATCGGTTCACAGCGAATGTAGAACTTGACGATGACAGCGATGTAATCATCTCGAGGCGTGCCCGAATGCGAATCATCACGGAAGAGGTCGATGATGAGGAGGGAGATGCCAGAACAAGCAAACGCCTGAGTTTGAAAGCAGCGGTCAGATCGCTGGCAGTGCTTCCATTCAAGTCATTGGGTTCCGATTCAGCCGACGAATACCTAGGACTTGGCCTGGCCGATGCACTAATAACCAAGCTCAGTAACATCCGGCAAGTTATCGTCCGGCCGACGAGCGCTGTCCTCAAGTACGTTGGTTTGAGCGAAGACACCGCATCGATAGGAAGACAATTGCAAGTGGAGGCGGTGCTAGAGGGAGGCATACAGAGAGTTGGCGACAGGTTTAGAGTCACCGTGCAACTGATAAGCGTTGAGGAAGGCGCACCGGTATGGGCTGAGACGTTTAATGAGAAGTTCACCGACATATTCGGGGTCGAGGACTCAGTATCCGAGCAAGTCGTAGCCGCTTTGACGTTGAAGCTGAGCGAGGCGGAAAGCAAGCTTCTGACGAAACGATATACTGAGGATCCGGAGGCTTACGAGGCATATCTCAAGGGACGGCACTTCTGTAATAAGAGAACGCCTGAAGGATTGAAAAAGGCGATTGAGTACTTCGAGCAAGCGATTGGCTTTGACCCCAATTACGCGCTTGCTTATGCGGGGCTGGCTGACTGCTACAACATAGCCGGATTCTGGGTCTATCTTTCTCCGGAGGACGCTTTCCCTAAGGCAGCGGCTGCTGCGACTGAGGCGCTCAAGCTGGACGACACATTGGCCGAAGCTCATGCCTCACTCGCCTGGGCCACGCTGCACTATGATAGAGATCGCTTGACTGCTGAAATGGAATACATGCGAGCGATTGAGTTGAACCCCGGCTACGTGACGGCTCATCAGTGGTACGCTCTCTTACTTATGCAGGAGGCAAGATTCGGCGAAGCGTCTTCAGAGCTAAGGCGTGCGCAGGAGATTGATCCGCTATCACTCGCCGTCAACTTCAATATTGGACTACTTCTGATCTTTACCAAGCGATATGACGAGGCAATAGCGGAACTGCGAAGGACGCTTGAGTTGGAGCCAAACTATTTCATCGCTCGCAGTTTCCTCGCCCTGAGCTATTGGTTTAAGGCGATGCCTGAAGAATGCCTCGCGGAATACCAGCGCTGCGTAGATTTGTCTTCGGCGAACCTGGCCGCATTGGGATTTGGGTACGCTATAACGGGTAATAGTGCGGAAGCGCGGGCGGTGCTCCACGAGTTGGAGGATGGAGTAAGCTACGCGTATGTCTCGCCCGTTAGCCTCGCTCAGATCTATCTACATCTGGGCGAAACGGATCGGGCGATTGAATACCTGGAGAGGGGTTACAGGGAGCGCGATCCGTGGTTACTGTGGAACAAAGTGAATCCTGTCTTCGACAGCTTGCATTCAGACCCGCGCTTTCAAGATCTGCTCGCTCGCATCGGCCTGTCCGCGTGAGACTAGAATAATCGCGCAGCCGAGACCTTGTTCTGCTTACACCTTTTCCTGCTGGTCATCGCGGGTTTGATGTTTGGCGCGCGCGCGCTTCAGCACCTTGAATTATTCTGCGGCAAGAATCTCTCAGGTGTGGGCCCTCGCTGCTATTCCGAAGTACAGAAAATACTTTTTCAGAGTTTCTATGGACGTGCCAATGACCTCGTTGCCGTGGAAGACGTCGCACACCTCTTCACGCAAGCGAAGCAGTTCTCTCAGCCGATGACGTGTTCGCCACTTTGGGTCTTCAACCGTAAGATCCAGCAGCTCGAGCATGCGCTCGAAGGCTTTCTCGAAGCGCTCGTAATCTCCTCGCTCGAATGCCCTTGCCGCGCGCTCAAACTCGCTTCCAACGTTGCCGAGTTGTTCGTATATAGAGAAGGTGAACCACCGACCGTCTCCGAGTCCTTTATGGATCAGCGGTTTCATTGGATGAGCGAGTCTACGATCTCGATGATCAGTTGTCGAGCGCCCGCGTCTTCAACTCCGCGCGAGCGATTACCGATGCGTGGCCTGATGTTAATCATCGAATCGAACTCGATCCACTCTGGCCTTGGCTTCTCGGGATAGATGTTGATACCCCACAGATCCTGTTGGGCGGAACCTTGCTCGATTAACGCGGCTTCTTCATCGGCGTGAAGACCGCCGCCGAGCGCGATGAGTCTGAGCCTGACATCCACGACCGCCTTGACCATGTCACCGAAGCTTACGTCCGCCATCTCTGCGAGGCGCTGCACGCTAATGGGAGTGCCGGTGATAGCGATGTCAACCTGAGAGTCTTCGGTCACGGCAGCATTATACACGCCGGACGAATTCCGATCGCGTTAGCGGACGGGAGGCTGAGGGTTTTCGAACTCGACGCCGGAGCCAACTAACGCCTATCCTTATTTCAGATAACGAACGCTGGGGTTGCCGCAAGCGTACATACTCTCGCGGCATCCAGATGATAGCCGTGGAACCGATGGCATGGATCTGAAAGTTGGACACGTCTGCGATCGCGGGTTGAATCCCAAGCGCCCGGTCAATCAGGATCGGTTGCTGTCGATTCCGCAGCGGGGGCTGTTTGCGGTGTTTGACGGAGTGGGCGGCCAGCGCGCGGGTGAGGTTGCCAGCCAGACCGCAGCAGATACGATCGAGGAAACGCTCGCCCATCACTCGGGTGACGGGTCGTCAACGGAGCTGATTCGCCGGGCGATCGAGTTCGCTAATCGAGATGTCCTCGAGCTGGCAGAAAGCGATCCGGCTTACAAAACTATGGCGACGACGGTCGCGCTTATTCACATCGACGGGCACGGAGTAACAGTAGCTCACGTCGGCGATAGCCGGGTCTACCACCTGGAAGATGGTTGCTTTCGTCGCGAGACCGTTGATCATACTGATCTGAACGACGACATCCGCGCCGGGCGTGTCGTGAGGGAGCGGGCGGCGGAGCTCGCGAGCCGTAACGTCATCAATCGTGCGCTCGGCGTTGAGCGCGACGTCGAAGTCGAAATCAAATCTATCAATGCAAACGATGGCGCGAGGTTTCTCCTGTGCAGCGACGGAATCTATCGGCATCTGTCCGATGAGGAACTCGCCCGGGTGCTTGCCGAGCACAAGGATCCGCAGCGGGCGGCCGATGAGTTGAAGCGCATAGTCCATCAGCGCGGAGCTGACGACAACCTTACCGCTGTGGTTGTTCAGATGGGCCGCGCGCGCCAGTCGCCAATCATCTCGATTGATGACGGACTGCCGCGGAAGCGCGCGATGAGCGCGGAAAAGGGTCGCGACTCTGCGGGAACGCAGACGCGAGGAGGCGCTGGTCGTATTGAGGTAGATTTTGGCTCCCGGCAACTTTATAGCTCCGATAGGCCCGATACTGATGGTGAAGATCGCGGCCGGAGCGGCTCCAGGGTCTTGATGTACGCGCTGTTGGTGTTGGTACTGATAGCGGGAGCTTTCTATATCGGCTTGCGCGCTTCGGATTACATTAAGAAGAAGGCATCTAATCCCGGCACCGGCGTCGATTCGATACAGCTCGGACGTGAAGCGTTTGATCGGGGTGACTACAGGGCCGCTGCTACTGAGTTCGAAGCGCTTTCCAGGCGCGAACCAACGAGTGCTGCCCCGTTATATTGGCTCGGACGTGCGTTGTCGGAACAAGGCGACTACGCAGGTGCTGCCAGGAGCTTCGACGAAGCAATCGCGCGGCAGCCGGCGTTGTATGACGCATACGTTCAACAGGCTGGGGCTTATGAATTGCTGGGTGAAAAACAGAAGGCGGCCGCGGCGTTGACTCGCTACGCGGAGGAACGCCGCAAGAATGAACGATGAATGATGAACGATGAATGATGAACGATGAATGATGAACGATGAATGATGAACGATGAATGATGAACGATGAATGATGAACGATGAATGATGAACGATGAATGATGAACGATGAATGATGAACGATGAATGA